>JAEEGJ010008474.1_pt1 | contig 28320 bp, 17 predicted proteins | sample 8958761 | NCBI WGS metagenome assembly JAEEGJ01 (sample SAMN16246546, study PRJNA631951) | gut metagenome | biome: gut microbiome; feature: rumen; material: RS-attached | host: Bos | place: Iran: Karaj | collected 2018-10
TGATCGTGCCGCCAACCGCACAGAGCGAGTTATGGCAGTTCGTCAGAACATACGGAACCGGGAACTTGGTAAGTCCCGAAGCACGTGCGGTCTGGATGATACCGACGAATGTAATATCGTGGGAGGTAAGCTTGTCGAACTTGATCTTCAGCTTCTCCATATTATCGGATGTGTTATGGTCTCTTAAGATCCCATACGCAATGGTCGCCTTCTTCGCGTCCTCTTTGCTCACGTTCTTACCGGTCTTACTAAGGATCGCAGAAGCCGCCTCCTGATTATCCGGAATAATTTCAGTTCCACGCAGAAGATATGCGCCGGAATCAAGTAATGAAATCATAGATCATCCTCCTAAAAACTATCTATCGCATAAGGGCAGGTGCTTTTACCATGGCAAAAGCACTTGTCCGCCACTTTCTCGAACACTCCTATTATAAGGAAATCACGGGAAGTTGCAAGCAACATCAGCACTCACTTGTGGTTTCTTTCTGACATTACGAAGAAATCTCATTTTTCTTAGGTTTTGGGGAACGGATCTTTCTTGTATAAAACCAGTACCCGAAAAGGGATCCCCATGCCATCAAACTTACGATAAGCGACAGGATCCAGAGGACCGGGGTACGGAAGCTGACGTGAACCGATCCCTTCGAGCCGGAAGGCAGGTCTATACGGATGCGGTGGTTACTTCCATCCGAGATCGGGAGGTCTCCGCCATTTTCCACAGATGCCTGATAATGGGGATAGTTAAACACCGGAAGATCGATCGCTCCTCCGGAGGTTGTGTCATAGGAGAAGTCCACCGATGTTCCGTCCTTCTCGTAGGCCGTGATCTTCACATCACCGGAAGTATGGTATTCCGGAGAAAGATCGTTGACATCTGTTCCTTCGATCAGATACTCATGCTGGCTGTTCCATCGGGAAAGAAGTGTACTTCCCGTAGTTGAAAAGCTTGCCGCGCTCACCTTTTCATATCCGGAGAACGAATAGAAGAATCCCGGGAGGACCATAAAGAGGATCAGGCACATCCATATGAGCTGTCCCGCTTTCTCGGTAGCATCCACTCCGGACAGGATCTCACAGACAATAACAGCAGCAAGAATTCCGGCAAGGGTAAGAAAACGCCACGGGAACTGCAGACTTACAAACAAAGCTCCGATGGGGCCCGCATTCACGATGATTTTCCACGGGAAAACGGGAGAACTCATAAACAGAAAAACAGTCGTCAAAATAAGAAGGATGCGGATCGAGAAGCAGGATGTTTTTTCTTCTTTTTGCTTCGTCTCCTCTTTCGAAGAAAGGAACTTTTCCTTATAGACCTTCACGATGGCGAAGAGCAGGGATACCAGCACCGGAATAAAAGCGATCAGGATTAGAAGATTCAGGCGTGCCGAGGAGATCTGGTGAAGGAATCCGTACTTTTTGTTCGCAGTGCTTTTCATCGCGTTGATGCTTCGAGACATCGCAATATCGATAAATGGCACGATATAAGACAGATTTACCAGAACTACCCAAAAAGCAGATACCAGAAGCGAGAGTATCCTCTTCTTCTGAAATGTTTTCTTCGGACTGCAGATAAGGAGCAGGAATACCAGGAAGATGGCCAATTCGCATGTGAGCACATGGCTGTGGAGCACACCGGAAAATCCGATAACAAACATGAGTGCGGATTCTTTATATCTATCCTTCCAGAGAAGATAAACCGCATAGATCAGGAACGGCAGGAAAGTGATTGCACAGAATTCACCGATCGCCGAGCGATGGTATACATCGACCCAGCGGAAGAAAAGGAAGCTGTACACGATGCTCGAGACACACCCGATATTATCCCCGTACATCCTGCGGAAACAGAAATATGCCGAGAAAGCCGTCAGCAGATGCATCAGGAAAATAAAGAGTTTATAGCTCGCGTGGATGTGTAATCCTGAAAGGTTAAAGATCGCCGGCAGGTATAAAAGAGTATCCCCGTAATACACTCCGACAGCATATCCGTAACCGTTGTACCAGTTCTGCTGGATCTTGACCCAGGGGACCCCTCTTGCGATCCCGTCACGGATGCCGAAGATGCGGTTGATATGGAAGAAGAGATCGTCTCCAAACGGAAGGTAATGCACCGGAACGATCATCCGGAGTGACACCACGACAGTAATCAGGATCAGGACAGTATAGGATCTCCGTCTTTCCGGATAGTTCAGATAAAGATACAGGAAGAAATCGATCAGTACGCAGAAGAATAACCATGTCGCTATTCTTGCGGCCGTCTGGACCCGAAATGGTACAGCCGTATTTAAATTCTTTACGGAAATGCTGCTTATTTCAAGGCCTTCCTTATCTTTACAGACCACTACGATCTTATTATCCGGGACATCCTGTTCAAGAGAAAAAGCAACCGACGCCGAATCTGTCTTCGGATCAAGGATCGTCCACCTCGTACGTCCGACATTTTCCGAATCAAGGGTATCCGACAGGATACTGATCAGATTTCCGGAGGACGAGCACGAGTAGTGCACTGTAACTATGTATTCGCCGGCCGTAAGCGGGATCTCTTCTGTATATACTTCGGGGTTTTCTTCGTCGGATGTCTTTTGAAGCTGAAACAGAGGTGCACTTCCCTCGCCCTTCAGTTCAGTGTAAAAATCCGGATTCCGGCGATGCGCAGGAAGCATGACGATCCCTATTACCGACAGGATCTGAATGATCAGTACGATCCACAATATCTTCTTTCCATGCTTCTGTCCCAAAACCATATACCTCGTTCGTTTTTTCCTATTATATCAAACTTATACCGACTAAAAACAATTCACAACTTTGACACACTTCTCGTATATAATACTCTTTGTTGATAAAATATTTTTTCATTGGCAAAAGCACTTGGAGCATTTGACAAATAACATGCGAGGCAGCATATGGGAAAGAGAAAAAAGATAGCTGTATTTTCACCGAATATCTATGAACCGATGGCACATGCGATCCAGGACGGTATCAGCAAGGCCGCGCTGGAGCTTGGGATCAAGGCCATTTTCTTCGTTACTTTCAGTGATGATTTCACCACCAGGCTGTATGACGAATATAAGAACTACGACGAGGGCGATATCGCGGCTTTTGAGCTTCCGGATCTCGATGATTTCGATGGCATCATCCGCGTGGATCTTGCATATGGTCCATACTCGCAGAAGCATCTTGATGAAAGACTCAGTAACGTATCGATCCCGATCGTCAATGTCGGCGGACAGGATCCCCGCTACCTCAATGTCGTGACAAACGAAAATGACTCATTCACCAATCTCGTCGACCATCTTATCGAAAAACATAACTGCAGGGATATCTATCATCTGGCCGGTCTTAAAGAGCGTCCCTTTACCCGGCTGAGGATCGATGCGTACCGCAGATCTCTCGAATCGCACGGCATTCCCTTCGATCAGGACAAGATCTACTACGGCACACTCTGGCATGATTGCGGAGAGCCCGCGCTCGACTACATCCTTGCCGACTGTGAAAAACACGGGAAGAAGTACCCGGACGCTATCGTCTGCGCCAACGACTACTCTGCCGTCGGTCTGGTTGAAGCCTGTCATAAGAGAGGGATCGACATTCCGGGAAATATCATCATTACCGGCTACGACGGTCTTGATGAGGCGAATCAGGGATATCCGTCGATCACGACTGTCGCTCAGCCCTTCTCTGCTTCCGGCTATGAAGGTGTTTTCACCTTAAAGAAAATATGGGACGGCGAAACGATCAAAGACGATATCCTCATTCCCGGCGAACTGATCTACAACCAGTCCTGCGGATGCAAGTCCATGAACACCTATAACATCGAAGATATACGAAGCCTCTATACCCGCCGTATGGATCGTGTCTCTGTTCTGGCGCAGTCCACGACGAATCTGATCCTGAGTGTCTCGAGCGCACAGACGATGGATGAATGCTTCCAGGAAATCACGGAGAACTCTTCCATCGAATCCGGCTTTACGAATATGCTTTTGTGTCTGGCGCCGGAATGGGAGGAACAGCGCGTGATTCCACCTGATTTTGCCAAGCAGGACGAAGAGATGACGGTCGTCGCCGGTTTTATCGGTGCGGAGCCCGTGAAGCGCGAAGTCTTCAGAAAGAAGGACCTTCTTCCGCCCGACCTTCTTGCGGATCCGAACCCGTATTATATCTGCGCGATCCACCATCTGCAGTACTACATGGGATATCTTATCGTTTCCCCGCAGAAGGAGTCCATCGATTCCCTGTCGATGAAATCCTGGTATGTAAACCTCGGTTCTATGCTGGAGAACTGGAGGATCCGCCACAAGCTGAACCTCGCAGTACAGCGTCTGGAGAATCTTTATAACCGCGACATGCTGACGAACCTGTATAACCGCCGCGGCTATGAACCCTTCTTCTCGGAGATGTTCCAGGCATGCCAGAAAGAAGGTGTCCCGATCGGAGTTATGATGATCGACATGGATAACTTAAAGCTCACCAACGATAACTACGGTCACGAAGAAGGCGACTACAGTCTTACCACGATTGCCGACGGCATGCGCCTGGCTGCGATCAATGGTGAAGTTTGCCTTAGGACCGGCGGTGATGAGTTCGTCGTTCTCGCGAAGAATTATTCCGAGGAAAAAGCAACGATCTATGTCCAGTCACTGACCGAATACATCCAAAAGTGCGTCCGCCGTGACAAGAAGGTCTATCCTCTCGATGTCAGTACCGGAGTATGTATCAAGATCCCGCCAAAGAATGCCGGAAATGACGAAGAAACGATCCGCTCTTTCTCCGAGGAATACTTAAGGATCGCAGATGCGAAGATGTACGAGGTCAAGAAAGCCCACAAGGCCGGACGCAGCTGATCCCTGGCGAGCTTACCAAAACTAAACAACACACTAAGAAGCCTCAGCACCACGTTATGGCGCCGAGGCTTCTTTATGTCTGTTTTAGATAGCAAACTGAATCTTCTTACAAGGTATCGGAATCATGATCGCCCTCACTTGTGACGATAATATCCTCCAAAGGGAAAACGATCAGGTCCATTTCCAGCGTTTCATATTTTTCCATATTCTTAGCCTCCAAAAACAAATGCATAATAATAGTGCTGCGCATCATATGCAAAATTATAAAGTGCGATCATCGTATATTTCTCCGCTGATGTTATACTCGCCAGATCCGAATTCAAAACAAGATATGCATAGGATATTGGTGATGCTGTGACAACTGCCGTTCCCGGACGATCTGTTTCGATAGTAAAGGTCTGGTCAGTCATAAGTTCCATCGGGCACAATCTCTTGGAAGAGAACTTATAATATGTATCATTTCCGATCTGAGCCGGCGTTCCTCCTTCCGTCGTGATGTTCACGCCATCTTCAGGTTTTGCATAAAGATTGATGACCATCCTTGAATTGAACGTCAGTGACATTCTGGTATCACTTATACCGCTGTTCTCAAGATTTTTAACCATTTCGTATTCCCACAGGCTTGCCTTATGGTGCTCAATATCGGATTCATTAAGCGCCTTTACAGGGCCCGGAATAGAGGCATGTGCCAGGCCATCATTCCACTTACAATTCTGCATAAAGTAGCCATAATCCTGCAGTGAATTTAACAGCATAATCAGATAAAACTCCTGATCCATGTGTGTTTTAACGTAATCAATATAATCCATGACGGAGTATTCACAGGTAACGGTCTGGCCGCTTCTTCCGTAATGAAGTGTCGCTTTGATCGTATCCGCGATCGAACATTCATTGACCCTGCAGGTGAAACAATAGCCATCCTCCTCTGCTATATACTGTGCTTGTGATATATTGACGCTTCCCAGGCTTCCGGTCTGAAGATTGACGAAATCCACATACGCCCCTTTAGTGCTCATACCGGAAGGAAATTTGACAAGGAAGCGGACGCCGATGTCTTCTGTAATTTCAAGTGCAGCCTTATAGAATCTCGGCACAGTGGTCGAGCAGCTCCAGTAGAAGAGTATCATTCTGTATGGATCAACTGCCTGTCTGAATACTTTCTGGGATTCAGAGAAATTGCTGCTCTTCATTTTTTTCAGGATATGGTTTCCTGTTTGCATCTCCAGATCATAAACTCCATTTTGATCAATATCAAACTCAAGCGTGCCTGCAGATGTATTCTCATTAACAGTTATCTTCCCAAGCCGCACAAGTTCATTAAGGGCTTCAAGCTGCGTAGCATTGCAGTCGACCTGTCCGTCAGAAAGATCAAAAAGCACCAACATTTCCGATCTTTTCAGTTCCACGCGGTCGCTTGCATAATCACTTACTTCATCAATGTTACCAATATCCTCGGCTACTAGATACACCTGATAATCCTCTCCCCATTTCTTCGCATCAAGATCGCTCGGGAACGAGAACGATCCTTCGGCCTGATTGGAGATGAGCCCCGTCGTATCTGTCTTTCCGTAATAAAGAATATCTTCACTCTTAGGACCATTCGGATCCTTATTCTTGGAAGTGATCAAATACGAAATATGAGAAACCTTGGATGAATTCTCCCCGGCGAGCCTGCACGCGAAATGCACTTTATCGCCAAGATGAGAAAACTGTGTATCTGTTATTTGAATCTCCGGGTCGATCAGCGTCAGAAAATACAATGCCCGATACCCGGTCGCATCCGGCTCACCGATCTGTGTGGCAAAAAGGATCGAATCGTTATAAATGTTCAGCGCCGGTGATACACCTGCCGCACTCATATAACTAACCCCACGGGATCCCACATTACCATCACGGCTCACAAAAGCTGCGGTTGTATCCGAGCCGGCTTCCGCATTTCGCAGCCACCACGGATATGGTCCTGTGGCATCCGGCCACGGTTGCTTTGTTCTATTTGAAACAGACTGCAGTATCCATTCACCTGTATGAGGATTATGGAGATATCCTTCGTTGCTATAATAGCCATAACTCGGGTTGATCACATCGGCCACATCCAAAACAAAAATCTTATCATTCACACCTGTCGTCGTTCCGAATGTAGCTTCAGCAAATGATCCTTCTCGAAAAGCTTCCCCACCTTCTTTATAGCTGATTGCTATAGCCGACTTTTCCACTTCAGAGAAAGAGTTTTCATAGAATGACCCATTAAGAACAGACTGCAATGTGCTTCCATTCCACAGATTCTTAGCCGTATCATCAAAGGCGCTGTTAAAAAGGATATCACGACAGTCCAGAAGCATTGTGGCTCTTCCATCTTTACTGTAATCGAAAGTACTATGGCTTAAGACTCTGAAATAGATATTGTCACCGTTATACTTTCCGAACCAGACCCAGCTTCCCAGCCATTCATCTGCTTTGTCGTCAGGTCTTCTCGGATTCTTGATGCTGCTGACTCCCAGCGTTGTGTTAGCTTCTGACTTGACAAAACCTTCATCCGCACGCACCGGTTTTGAGATTGAAGTCCTTTGCATCACCGGGAATACGATGGCTGCCGACAATAAAAGTGCTGTCAGTTTTGCGATCGACTTTTTTGTCTTCCTTAACATGTTTTTCCACCCTCCACTTCTGCTATTTTCTTTTGTTTTTTGTATGCAAAAACCAGCTGTCGTACTTCTTATCCCCGTAGCTTCAAAAAGAGATCTCCGACAACAAAAAAGCGTGGTGTTTTCCGCTTCCGCGGAAACATCACGCAATATTTTTCAACTTAATTTGGCACTCGGAAAATAAGGCCCGGTTTTTCCCGACTGATAGACCAAAATAATGATAAACCAGCATCGCACTATGTGACATAGTCCGTACCCCTACTTCCTATTCCAAAGACCATTTGCAAAGACTGCAAAACATATACCCAACACTAACATTATAGGAGCCGTAGAATACACATGTCAATTTATTTTTCACGCGCAAATATTTCGTTTGAATCAGGCAACGACCTTCACAATAAAACCTGAAAGAAGGATCAAAGCCAGCAATGCATTTGCCGAGTATGCAAAAAGGATCACGTTGCTCTTCTTTACCGCAAGGAAGATCATCAGGATCGTGAAAACAGCAGTGATAATGAGGATGATGACCACATACTTGGCGGATGCTTTTCGAACAGTTCTCGTCCCCTTTTCTGTGATCTTATCGATATCCGTATATTCATTGGGGACGCGGAGCGCATGCTGTGCAGACATGATCTCTCCTTCGTATTCTCCGCTTAATACAAATTTCTGTCCAAGAAAAGCATCGCCTGCTTCAAAGGAGGATTCCTTCTCGGTAACTGTCGTTTTCTCACCCCAGGTGCCGGCTTCGCTGACAATCCTGAATACAGAAATGATCTCCTCGCGGGAGAGCTTTTTCTTCGTTCCGTCTGCTTCACAATGGTAGAGAATCACTTCATCAAGATCTATACCAAACTGGTTAAACAACTGCACCGAATCTTCATGATGAAAAGGCACGCCGGTGCCGACCGCATCGCCCACTTCTGCTTCGCGTACTGATCCGTCTTTGTTAAGGATAAACAGGTCTCCCGGCACCTTGGTCAGATGAACGGGATCCACACTCGAACGGGCCGAGATGACCACCTTTGTCTCCTCCGTTTGGGTGCTTTTCCAGATGAAGATACAGCAAACAGCCGCGCATATGATCCATACTGCAAATACGATCAGGGGAATAAGGATCTCATGTTGTTTCTTCTTCTGCTGTTCTGTCATTTCTTCTTTTAGATAGACACGGTTACTTCAGTTTCTTCTCGAGTTCTTTGATGACGATCTCGAGTGCTTTGATACGTGCATACTTCTTATCCACGGATTCGAGTACATGCCACGGAGCAAACTTCGTTGAGGTCTTCTGGATCATCTCGTTGATGGCGTCTTCATAGACGTCCCACTTCTCTCTATTACGCCAGTCTTCTTCCGTGATCTTCCACTGCTTCTCCGGTGTATTCTGACGGTCGGTAAATCGTGCAAGCTGCGTATCTTTATCGATCTGCACCCAGAACTTGATGATGACCGCACCCCAGTCGTCGAGTTCTTTTTCAAACTCATTGATCTCGTTATAGGCACGCTTCCAATCGTTCTCGGAACAGAAGCCCTCGATTCTTTCCACCATTACACGGCCATACCATGTGCGGTCGAAGATTGCGACATGTCCGTCTTTCGGAAGGCGCGTCCAGAAACGCCACAGGTAGTGTCTGGCTTTCTCGTGCGGCTCCGGACTTGCGATCGGATGTACTTCGTAACCGCGCGGATCAAGGGCCTCGGCGATACGCTTGATGTTGCCGCCCTTTCCTGCCGCATCCCATCCTTCGTACGCGATGATGAGCGGGACTCTCTTTCTGTAAAGACGGTTATGCAGTTCCGACAGGCGGTCCTGAAGTTTGTCGAGTTTCTCCTTATACTCCTCATCGGAGAGTTCTTTTCCCTCGAGAGGAATATCGGCAAGCTTCGGCATCTTCACAAGCGGGAACGTATTCTGCAGAAGCGGTACCGCCAGCGAGTGATTCTGAAGCGCGATATCGATACCCTCATTCATGCGCTCGAGGACCTGAAGCTCGGTCCATTTTTCCGACTTGGCATCGACGATGTACCAGGGTGCGGAGGAAGTATCCGTATCCTCGAGATACTTCTCGAAGATCTTCTCGCACTCTTTATAGTGCTTGTTCTGCCAGATATCGCCTTCGCTGACACGCCACTTCGTATCGATATGATCCTTAAGATTGTTGATGCGCTTCTTCTGCTCGTCTTCCGTGATATGCATGAAGAACTTTAAGACCAGATAGCCGTTATCGGTAAGCTGGCGCTCGAAGCGTCGGATGCTCGCGATGCGCTTCTCATAAAGTGAATTCGACATCGATCCGTCGAGACGTGACATCACGATCTCATTCATCCAGCCGGTGTTATAAAAACGGAATTTCCCGGCCTCCGGAAGCGCCTCGAAATAGCGGCACAAAAACGGTTTTCTCTTCTCCAGATCCGTCGGCATATCGAAGGTTGCGACCTTATAGAAACGCGGGTCGATGTTGTTGATGACATTGCCGATGAGCGTGCCCTTTCCGGCAGTGCCCCAGCCCTCGACCAGCACAACGACAGGAAGTTTGTTGTCCTTGATCTTGTTCTGATTCACAAACAAGAGATCTTCCTGTTCTTTCAGACGGGATTTCAGTATCTCTTTTTCAGGCTTCTCGTTCAAATATGCGCTCTTGAGCATGATCACCGCCTCCTTCGGCACAAAAGAATTTGATACCTCGATTCTACCACGGATCGGAGCAATAATCTTATCGCTTTTGTGAACTTTATATTCGTAAGGATCTTTTTGCCGAGCAATTCCAGATGAAGCGCGGCGCTGATATGCTCGATCAGAAGATCGGGGCGATCAGGCGGAGGATCAGGCGGAAGAGACTCCAGCCGCGCTTATAGTTCAGTTCGTCTTTCATGACTTCGTCGGAAGCTTCAAAGGACTTCAGCATATCATCGCGGACATCGAGAACAGTCGGAGTATTACACATCCATACCGCACTTTCAAAATGCAGATACAGGCTTCTATAATCCCAGTTCACAGATCCGACGATCGCCGCTTTATCATCGATCACGACGGTCTTACTGTGCATGAATCCCGGGGTATATTCATAGATATGGACACCGGCATTTACGAGGTCTCTATAGTAGGAACGGGTCGCCTGATGGATCATCCATTTATCGTATTTACTCGGAGTTACGATGCGGACATCGACACCGCTCTTGGCCGCCAGGCTCAGTGCGGAGATCATATCCTCATCGATGATCAGATACGGTGTGCTGATATAGATATACTTCTCGGCCGCAGCGATCATATGCATATAGACGCCCTCGCCGACACGTTCATGATCTGTCGGGATGTCGTTATATGGCTGCACGAATCCTTCGTTTTTGATCGGACACGGAGTATCCTTCCACGGATTGAACTGGCTGAAGTCCTCGGATGTCAACTGATTGACCTGCCAGATCTGAAGGAAGAAACAGGTGATACTCCACGCCGCTTCACCTTCGACCATCACGGCGGAGTCCTTCCAGTAACCGAAGCGCTCCTTCTCGTTGACGTACTCATCCGACAGATTCAGGCCGCCGCAGAAGGCGATCTTTCCGTCGATCGAAGTAAGTTTTCTATGGTCACGGTTATTCTGAATGGTCGTGAAGAACGGGCGGAACGGGTTAAATACCTTACACTCGATGCCCAGTGATTTTAGATAGTCAGGATACTCGGAAGGCAGGGAAAGAAAACATCCCATGTCATCGTACATGATGCGCACGAGAACACCATTGGCCGCCTTCTCTTTCAGGATCTCCAGAACAGAATCCCAGAACTTTCCTCCGCCGATCGTAAAGTACTCGAGGAAGATATATTTTTCCGCCGTCTTCAGTTTCTCGAGAAATACCGGCCAGAACGCCTCCCCCGGAGAAAGATACTTCGTATCCGTATTCTTATAGACAGGGAACTTCTGCACATTTTCAAGATAATCCACGCTTCTGACGTATACCGGGAACTTCTCTCTCAGTTCCTCTTTCAGTGACGGATCGAGCGTAAACTGATCCTGGGAAGCTCTGATGACCTCATCGAGGTTCTTCGCATAACGGTTAGAGATCATCTGGGAGTTAATAAATACATAGAGCACACCGCCGAACACGGGGAACATCAGGATCAGGAACACCCAGATCAGCCGGTATCCGCCCTTGTCGTTCTTGCTGACAACGTAAAGTGCGACGATGACGGAGAGGACACGGAATATGATAGCGGCCACTTCCGAGACGATGGTGCCGGCCACGATAAGGAAAATAAAAGACGAGATTTCCACAAGCAGGATCAATATGATGACTGCCCGGCGCATCAATAATGACTGGAACCATTGTTTACGCATGAATCTCCTCCATTTCCTTACTCTATATAATTATCAACAATCTGAAAATTAAGTCAAATGAAAGTAGGCTTTTTGGTACTTGTGGTATAAAATGTGTGATAGGTAATGGAGGAGAATAGTTATGAGTTCAAGTGAATCCAGTCGTCAGAAATCCGTTCTGACGTTTCTTATCCCGGCTACATTTCTCTTCGGTGCAGGCGTAACTTATCTCGTCCATAAGACGGGCGGTACACCGAGTATCTATGCCAATCTGATCCTTATCCCCATCGTCCTTACCGCGCTTTTTTCACCGGTATGGTACAGTGCGCTTTTTGCCGCTCTTTCCGGTATCGCGATGGGACCTCTTATCACTTACCTCAATGACGGTGACACCTCAAGCTGGACCTGGCTCATCCGTGCGCTTATTTACGTCGCGGTCAGCATCGTCATTTCCTTTATCTCGGCGCGAAGCAGGAAGCGCGAGCGGCACTTCGAGCATCTGGCGACGCATGATCCGCTTACGGATCTTCCGAACTTTTCCTATATCACATCCTCGAAGATCCCTTCTTCCGGGGCACTGTCGATCCTGATGCTTGCTTTTAATGAGGATAGCGATATCCAGGGACTCTTCGGATCGGATTTTTACTCGTCGATCGTGAAGAATATTTCCTCGGAATTAAAAGAAATCCTCTCTTCTTATCCAAATGCGACGCTCTGCAAAAGAAACAACCTGAATTATGCGATCCTGGTCAATCACTATTCTAACGAAGAAAGCCTCGAGAGTATCCTGGCGGCACTGAACAACATCAACGACGTAACGATCACCATCGAGGGGATCCCCGTCTATGTTTCCTACCGTATCGGATTTACGGTGATCCGCCCGGGATCAAGTATCTCCGAGGGTCTCCGTCAGGCGAACATCGCGCTCCGCTATTCTTTCCTGGAGGACCAGCAGATCAGCCGTTATACAGATGCGATGCGTGATTACTATAAGGGAACGGTAAGCATCGCCAGCGAGTTTTCTTCCGCGATCACCAAGGGAATGGTCCAGGCATCGTATCAGACGATTCACAAAGCCGGCTCCCATGAACCGGCAGGTGTTGAGATCCTGGCGAAATGGCTCCGCGATGACGGGACCCGTATGACCGCCGAAGAATTCGTACCGATCCTTGAAAAGACATCGTGTCTTCAGAAACTGACGATGTTTATGACGGAAGAGGCCATCCGGTATGCAAAACTCCCAGTGAACGAAGGCCAAAAATTCAGCATCAACTTCTCTGCCTCCGAGCTCTCCGAGCGGAGCGTCATGGAATTTGTCCGCTCTGTCGAAGGTTCCGGTATCGATACCAGCCGTATCCTTGTCGAAATCACGGGTGCTTTTGCCGAAGATGCCTTCCTTGTCAGAGATAATCTTCTCTTTTTAAGAAAGCACGGCATCAAGATCGCGATCGATTATTTGAGCGCCGTTTCTTCCTCTTTTATTCTCGTGTCTGATACTCCGGTCGACTTCATCAAGATCAACCGCTCGATCACCAACCACATCGATCAGCCCCGCGGCGCAGAAATGGTCAGAAGTATCATCCGTTTCGCCAAGGCCGCAGGCATCCTGACTGTTGCCGAAGGAATCGAGAACGAGTCTCAGGTGACTTTCTTCGAAAAGGCCGGTGTGGACTATCTTCAGGGATACTTCTTCTCTGTGCCGAAGCTTCTTCGTGCAGAAGAACCGTCTTCCTCTTCAGCCAGCAGCTCAGGTCCTTCCGGCGAAGCTGCTTCCTCCGCCGACGGAAAGCCTGAAAAGAACAGTTCCGCTCCTATTATCACCATCGTGTCTCGTGACGGGAAAGATCAGCAGCCGAAAACAGAAGCGGATGAAGAAAATGATAATGAAAAAGAGCAGTGATCACTGCTCTTTTTTCTCGCCATTGAGCTGGCTTTCTTTTTGCTTTGCTTTTACCTGTCTTCCGACCCGTACCAGATCTGCATAGCGATTAGCTGTCTGGTAGGCTTCTCTTGCCTGGACGGCTTTCAGGTCGCCGGACTCTTTCTTGAGGAAATGCTTATCTTCCTCCGGCGGGACAAGCTTGGCCTCGTTATATTTCTTCGAGAAATGCAGTTTACCGACATTGGCACGGCGGATCGCCTTAGCACGCACATGGCGGGAGATCGCATTTTTATACGCTTCCTCCACTCTTCCGGCAAAGACCTCAGCAGAATAGTTGGCCACTGTCTTCTCTGCATTAATGGAATAACGCTCCGCTGTGACCGGATCCTTGAAGATATCAGAAACGATATCCGCGATCTCAATTTCGTTCTTAAACAGACGCGCATTCTCTCCGTCCTTGAAAAGCTCATTGACGGCATCGTCTTTTCTGGCGATTACCGGAAGACCGGCAGCCATCGCTTCATAATAGGTAAGACCCTGTGTCTCCGAGGTGGAGCAGGAGATAAAAGCATCTCCCAGCTGGTAATACTTTCCGATCTCGGCATAGGGAGCTGCACCGGCGAAGATCACCTTATCACTTACACCGAGTTTTTCTGCCTGTGCTTTTAGATCAAGAAGAGCCGGACCATCGCCGACGATAAGGACCCGCACATTCGGTGACTTCTCACAGATCGCAGGTACCTGGTCGATGACCTTATCTATACTCTTCTCTTTCGCGACACGTCCGAGGGAAAGAAGGATCTTCTCGCCCGGACGGATGCCGAATTTCTTTCTTAATTCATCGATCTCTGCCGGGTCAAAGTTCGCCTTATTAAACGGTGAAACATCGATACCGGTCGGGATAACATATATAGGCTTTTTCACTCCGTAGTCTCGAAGAGCATTCTTTACTTTCTCTGTAGGAACGATCAGTCCGGTCGGCACATTACAGAAGCTCTTGCTGTATTTTCTGGCGACTTCCGGAGTAATGATCTTCTGGATCTTTCCTCCAAGGATATAGTGAGTATAGTCCTCGAGCATCGTGTGATAGGTATGCACGATCGGAAGATGAAGTGTCATCGAAGTAGAAAGACCCATCAGGCCCATCGAGAATTCTGTCTGTGTGTGGATAATATCGATCTTCAGTCTCTTTAAGATCTGCACCAGACGGAACGAATACGGGATCGTCGTGCGGTACGGACGGCAAAAGATCGTAGGAAAACTCGGGATGCTGAATACAGGAGGATTCTTGCCGACACGGCGGACGACAGGAGAGGTATTCTGTGAAGTCACAAAAATATACACACGATTGCCTCTTTTTCTAAGAGCAAGCGCAAGTGTGTAGATCGAAGATGCTACACCATTAATATCCGGAAAATAAGTATCCGTTATAATTGCAATATTCATACTTCCTCCAGTTCCATGTCAATTATACCATAACCAGCTTTTTGAGAATGACAATTCCCTCACCATTCTGATATACTCAAATCATATTAGCCGATATACTCGAAATATAACATGGTCAGGATCCAGAAAAATCATTTCTATTTCCGCCGGATCAAACAACCAAGGAGGGTTCAATTATGCCTTTACCGAAAGATTTTATCTGGGGCGTCGCAGGCGCTTCTTATCAGGTCGAGGGAGCCTGGAACGAAGACGGAAAAGGACCGTCCATCTGGGATACATATACACACTGGCGCAATTCACCGGTCCACAATCACGAGACAGGTGATGTCGCATGTGACCATTATCACCGCTATAAAGAGGATGTCGCTCTTCTTAAAGAAATGGGCGTCAAAGCATACCGTTTCTCCATCAGCTGGACCCGCATCCTTCCGGATGGGATCGGAAGTGTGAATCCGAAGGGGATCGAATTCTATTCCAGCCTCGTCGACGAACTGATCAAAAACGGTATCGAGCCGATGGTCACGATCTACCACTGGGATCTTCCGCAGGGTATCTTTGATCGCGGCGGATGGCTGAATCCGGAGATCATCGGATGGTTTGAAAACTATACGAAAATTGTTGTGGAAGCTCTCTCCGACCGTGTGAAATACTGGTTTACGATCAACGAACCGCAGATCTTCATCGGACTCGGCTGCTACACGGGTGCTCATGCTCCGTTCCTGAAGTATTCCGACAGGGATATCTTTAAGATGTCCAAGAACGTACTTCTCGCCCACGGCACATCTGTCCGCACGATCCGTAAATACAGCAAGAAGCCGTGCAAGATCGCTTACGCTCCGACCGGCCCGTCTTTTATTCCGGATAACGATTCCGCCGAGGCGATCGAGGAAGCCAGAAAGAAGACCTTTGCTTTTGACAGCTTCGGTTATATCCTTTCCAATTCCTGGTGGTCCGATCCGATCTTCCTCAGAAAGTGGCCGGATGGCGCGAAGGAATTCTTCGGCGAAGATTTCTCCGACTTTACGGAAGAAGAATGGGACATCGTCCAGTCACCTCTCGATTTCTACGGCATGAACATCTACGCCGCAATGCGTGATCTCAGCAAGCTCTCTGCTGCAGAAGGAAATGAAGCACTTTCCGGTGAGCCTTTGACCGCACTGAAGTGGCCGATCACTCCGGAGGTCCTGTACTGGTCCGCCAGATTCATGCATGAGAGATACGGAGTTCCGATCATGATCACCGAGAACGGCTGTGCATGCACAGATAACGTTCACCTGGACGGCAAGGTTCACGATCCGCAGCGTATCGACTTCTTAAAGAGATATATCCGCGAGTACGCCCGTGCTTCCGAGGACGGTATCCCGCTGGTCGGCTACATCCACTGGTCCTTCATGGATAACTTCGAGTGGGCTGACGGCTATGATCCGAGATTCGGTCTTGTCTACATTAACTACCAGACTCAGGAGAGAACCCTTAAGGATTCCGCATACTGGTACAAGGAAGTCATCGAGACCAACGGCGAGAGTCTCTGGAAGTAATCACTTATAAGCAAGAAAACAAAACACCATCCGGTTCGGGTCCGATGGGGGTGCACCCCGGGAGTGGCAAGGATGGTGTTTTCTTTTTGCTATTTTTTGAAGGGATTCGGTCCTGCCGGATCGTATTCCGGAAGATCTGCGAGGCCGAACTCGACGGCCACACTGGACGGAGTATCCTCACGGATCACCTGATCCTCATTGCCGACTTTACGGTCGACCGGTGTCTTCGGAAGTGATTTTCCGCGGCGGATAGAGCGGTTTCTCGCTTCTTCTCTCATGATGTAAAGCTGGGAGTGTTCTGTCGGAAGCGGGACCGGTGCGCTCGGGATCGCATGCTCCCTGCTCTTCTTAACCTCTTCTTCCGCATCCGCCTGATAGCCGCGCGTAGGGATTGGGGCAGATACTGTTCTTCTCTCCTGTCTCTGCACCTTTTCAAGATGCAGGAGGCTCTTATCCGCAGACATCTCGTTCAGCGTCATCTCCGAGACGATTGAAGAAGCAACAGTATCGATCATGAATGTTCTGTAATTGACCGGACGGTCCTCCGGACCGAAGTCCTCGATCGTAAACGCCTTGATCTTTTTCTTGCTCATCGTCTTCAGTGTCGGTGCGGTTTCCCGGACCGGAGCACTCTTTTCGAGCGACTCCCACGTCACATCCGAACTCTTTCCAGTGATCGCGTTCATATACCAGGTCAGGCACTGTCCTTTCTTACCGATCTTCATGACCCACATCGGGATGAAGATCAGCTGGCCGAGCGGAGGTGCATACTTCGTGTTATCGATGTAGGAGGTGATGGTGAAGTGTGCAAGATTCTCCGTTACGAGGCACTCCTTCACAAAGCTGCGGATGCGCTGCATGAAGCCGTCTTCGATTTCCTTCGCGGAGAGATCGGGCGCAGGGATCACGGCATCTTTCAGATTCAGGACCGAAGCGTTCGCCGTTCCGGATCCGGATCTCAGGAATGGAGAGATCTCATCGATCTTTGTCTGGGAAAAGGCTTCGCAGGCACAGGCCGGCACACTCTGCCAAGCCATCTCGCTGCTGAAGGTCTTCGCATAAGGGGTCGCCACGGACGAAGTCCTTTCAAACGAGATATCATTCAGGAGCGTTACCGCGATAATCTTTTCCAGTCTGTTTTTGGGTACTTTAACCTGTGGTACAACGCTCAGGATACCGTTGCCGAAAGTATGGTAATCATAGAAGAAGAACGGAACATAGGCCGGCGTGATCGCCTCAAGATACTCATGTCCCGAGTAGGAGTGCTTGCCCTGTTTTACGCTCTTTAAGTACTCTTCCTCAGCTTCTTTTCTATTGCAGGAGAAAGGAGCCATAACTACTTCCGAAGGAAAGACCGTTTCTTCATTGACCGACAGAAGATCGTCACTGCCGCATGAGAGGCATCTGGCCGCCTTTACGTCCGAGGATTCCAGCATGAACATACTTTTCCCGCACTTGCCGCAGGTAGAACGGCGCATCTTGACGCTGCCCATTTTTCCGACATAGAAACCGCCTTTCGGATCTGCGATCTCATCTTTTGATTCCAGAGCAGACCTGCAGAAACAGCATGTCGATGAAGACCCTTCCTCAAGGATCACGGAGGCTCCGCATGTCGGACACAAATAGGCTTTTTCCATGATTTCTTTTCCTCGTAAAAAATATAAATACGCACCGGGAAACTTCTTCACTTCAGAAGGTCCTCCGGTGCGTACAGTGTTCAATAATCAGTTCGGCTTAAACGGGCTCGGGCCATCCGGATCAAAATCCGGCAGTCCGCGGATTGCTTTCTCCGCTGTCTTTTCAGCCTGCGCCAGCTCTTCCTGGATCTCATCTGTATTGTGAGCCAGAGCCGGGATACTTCTGTCCTTTGCCAGGTGATGGATACTCTCCTCACCGAGAGGCTCCGGAAGCATATCCAGGGAAGCAACTACTGAAGGCTTATTCTCGAACTGGGAGGACTCGAATGTCTTATTGACCGTCAAGTCACCCTCCGTTTCTTCATCTTCGCGGATGTCAGCCGGGCGGAGTGCGGGACGGCGGATCGGAGCACGGTTTGCTCTCTCCGGATTCTCAAAGGAACTCTGGATCTGACGTCTTCTTTCCTCTTCTTCCATCTGACGGCGCTGCGCATAAGTACGCGGACGAGCCTCGATTTCTCTTGCCGGACGCTCAGCACCGACTTCTCTTGCCGGACGCTCACCGCCGCCGATCTCTCTTGCTCTCGGCGCTGTGTCACGGGCACTCTGAGCCTCAGCCTCTCTTAATGCACCGGGGAGGATCTCCTTGGTCTCACCTGTACTCGGGCCCCAGAGAGAAGGTCTCTCTCTCGGCTTCTCAACATCGATGATCAGATCCTTTGGTTTCGTAAGCGATCCCAGCGGACGCTCGTCATCCATGCGTGCTGCTGAACTGCCCCATGCCGGAAACGGTCCGTCTGTATCCGGAACACGCTCCCAGATCGGAACGTTCTCATTTTTCTTCTTCGGAGCTTCTTCCTCATCTCTTGCCGATGCGCGGAAAGAACCCGGACGGCCGGAAGGTCTGGAAGGTGCTGCGGACGGAGCCGGCTTAAAGATTGCCGGACGCTCCTCTTCAGGCTCTTCTTCCTGTGCAGCCGGTCTCATACCCGGTCTTGCGGCAGGTCTCATCGCCTGTCTCATGATAGCCGGTGCTTCTTCCTCAGCCGGTCTTCTTGCCGGATGACGGAATACGGAAGCTGCCTGTGCTGCTGCCTCTTCATCCGACTTCTCGGAAAGAGTTCTCGGGCCTGTGCTGGTTCTTGCGGCAGAAGCGGCACGTGCCTCTGCATCATCTCTGTAACTTCCTGCAAGTGTTCTCGGACCGCCACGGTTGATAGTAGCATCAGACTTCATGCCGCCCTCTTCCTGCTGCATTCTTCTTCTGTCAGCAAGAGTTCTCGGACCACCGCTTGTACGCGGAGCGGAACTTGCACGTCTGTGTGCTTCTTCCTCTGCAGCACGGAGCTCATCCTTGGACAGGAAGTTTCTGCCTCTGTTTCTCGGGTTTCCTGCAAACGGACTCGAAGAATCCTGCTGAGGCTTCGCCCAGGAAGGAGTCTCCTTTGCCTCGGGCATCTCGCCCCATCTCGGCTTCGAGGAATCCAGAGACGGCATCTGATGGATCTCTTCATCCAGCGGCTGATCGGTCATATACTCCAGGCTCGGTCCCTGTTCGGTCGCTCTGGCCAGCGGGGCCGGCGGACGGTTCGCCAGCGGGCGGTTCGTCTCATCGTCCTCCGGAGCAAGATCGACACGGTCGACCGGTTCGAGGTTCATCGTCGAACGGGCATGTGCCAGCGGAGCTGCCGGACGGTATTTCAGCGGGAGATCATTCTCTTCACTTCCGCGATAGTATTCAGTCGCATTAAGCGGCGACTTCGGAAGGATCTCTCTGGGTTCTCCTTCATCCACTTCATAATGAGTTCCGGCGCGGTTCAGCACACCGGCGTCGTACTCACTGTTCATGATCGCCATGCCCAGCTTCTCTTCCGGTGCTTTTTCCATCTGTCTCGGAATCGAGGCCGCCTCGGTGACTCTCTCTTCGCTGTCCATGATCGGCTTCTTCTTGTTGAAGGAGAAGGTGATGTTCGCTACCATCTCTTCAGCCGGTTTATCTTCAGGCTCGACAAAAGCCTCTTCTACAACGGGCTCCTCAGCAACCGGCTCCATGGCAACAGGTTCTTCCTCAAAAAGCGGAAGCGGTTCTCTCTTGATCTCCGGCTTCGGCTGCGGCTTGGGCTTTCTTTCCTTATTGATCTTCGGCATCGGGATCTCATAGGATTCCGGGATCTCGATATCATCGTGGGAAGGAGCCGCGATCTGCTCACGGAACGCTCTTTCCTCCGCCTGTTCATCCTTCTCAGGAGCTACAGGAGTCTTATACTTATCCGGAACTTTCATGTACATCGAAGATGCATCTGTCGCAAGCGGGATCTTGTCGAGATCTTCCAGTTCCATATTGGAAGCATCCAGCGCGGGATTTGCCGCGAACGGAGAGATCTCCTGGCCTCTGGCCATATGGGATGCCATGGAAGATGCCGTAGAGCGCTTCGCGTCAGCCTCTGCCTGCAGTTCTTCATCAGTCTTCTCCCAGAGCGGCTTATTCGTAGCAGAAGCAGCGGAAACACCCGGTTTCTTCGTTCTTGCCGCACGTGTCGGTGCCTGTGTCTGTGACGGCGGAGGTGTGACTGCCTTTGCCCAGGACGGAACACTGGAAGCCGCCGCCATATCACCCTTCGGGGCCTCCTTGGCTGCAACCGCCAGACGGGCGATCATCTCACGCTCACGCTGCATCTCTTCTTCCTTGGTGAGCTTCTCATCCGGATTTCTGCGCTTGAAGCCGACCTCGAGATTGAGGTCGGAGAACTTCTTCTTCTCCTTCGGCTCCTCTTCTTTCGGCTCATCCGAAGATGTTTCGAAAACAGAATCGAGGCTCTTTCTCTCATTGGAAGAAACCGGATCGAGACGGCCCTTCGGCGTAACTCTGGACTCCTTCGGCTTCTCGAAGAACGAGTAGTCGAGGATCTCGATGCTCGGATCGTTGATATTAAACTCGAAGTGGGTATCGTTCAGCGCGGTGCAGCGGGACTTGTCCCAGTACTGCTGATAGGTGATGCCTGCGTTCTTCGAAGTACCCTTGCTCATCGGGATGTTCGCTTCTACCTCGCCGTTCTGGCCGTTCATGGCATAGAAGAATTCTCTTCCCATGTATTCGCCCTTCATGTACCAGATCGGGAAAAGCACCAGTTCGCCGATACCCAGCGGATAATCGGTCTTATCCTGGAAATAGGAGATGTCGTAGGAATCCGAGTGGGCGTCCATGATCATCTGACGGGTCCACTTCTTGATCCTGTCCATGAATTCCTGCATGCATGCGATCGGATCCTTCGTGATCGCAAGGACCGGCGTATCCATCAGGACCTTATCGTTCAGCAGTACCATCTTGCTCTGATCGTACGGCTGCAGATTGTTCATCGTATTGCTCGCCAGAATACCGGACGCATCAAAAGGGATGCCCTGCCAGGAGAGGACACCGCCGGTAACGTGCTCGGACGGCTGGGTCGACGGATCGACCTTCGCATTCTTCTTATTCGGTCTGAAACGGGAGAACGAAGAGCGGATCTCGGAAAGCGACTCCGCGATACCCTCGGTACCGTTGATACCGAAGAGCGTCTTGCTCTCGTTGGCCTTGTTGCGGATCATGGCTGTCAGCTTCGCATGGGCGACAACTTCGTAAGTGAAGAGCCAGATCGGGACATATACCTTGTGAAGGAGTTCCTTATTCTCATCAGTGGCCAGTGTACGGCCAACCGCGGAATTGTTGCGGATGTAGTCCAGGAACTTCTCCTGGGCTTCCTGCTTTGTATGTGCGAACGGGATCACACGGCGCGGCATCGCTCCGACGATTCCGCCATTATCCTTGATTGAAGTGGAAGAGCAGATCGGGCACCCGAGATTCTCAGATCCGGGCTTAGCTACGAAATCAACTCCGCAGTCCTCACAGTGAAGACTGTGGTATACCTTATCATTCCAGGCATCACCAACATAGTATCCGCCTTCAAGTTCTTTTACTTCATTCTTCTCGTCGAGAACGGTGTGACAAAAACAACATGTGTATTTCTTGGATTCATCATATATAAGATCTGCCAGACAATTGGGGCAGTGAAACGCAATTTCCATATATAACCCTCCTACTTCACTCTATAATATAAAATTTGTTTGTTAGATTGTCAATTATTCTTCATTATGCTAAACTTTTAATATTCAAATTTAACTGGGTAAGTAGGCTCTTTTCGTCCGATCCTTCAGATCGGCGGGAAGTACTGAGACCACGGGACAGAGAGTAGGACCATCTATGAGGAACGTCGCATTTTCAGCCGAATATGCGCAGAGATACGATCAGCAGAGTAAGCTTCTCTTCCGCGACGAGAACCGCCGCGCGAAGGAAGAAGGGTGCTTTGCCAACGGATATTTCCTCCTTTGCGAGTCCTACGAGGGCGAGATCGACGGTGAGCCGAGACTGGCCGCCCGCTATTCCCTTTTCACCCCGAATCACGATCTGGTCCTCAGCTACGACTGTATCGACAACGACCATCCCTTAAGCGAGATGATCGCCCATAACGACGGCAATGTCTATTACCTCTTCCGCCGTGACCGTTTCGGTTTTTCGATTTTTAATCTCAACACCCTGCGTGAGCACCGCTACTACTCCGACGAAGCCTTTGCCTCCGGTTCGGACTTCATCTGGTGCGGCGCGGAGTACTATCCGGAAAGAGATACGCTGTTTGTTGTCGGTCATATGCCGCAGGCGCCGTTCGAAGTCTATGAGTTCGACTTCTCTGATCCGATGACCTGCGTTGCTTTCGTTCCTGAAGACGCACTGATCCTGACTCTTCCGACGACCGACTTTGCCGACGAGATGGAGGAATTCAGGGACGAGTATATCAACTGGGGCGAGGAGAACATCTACGGTTCTGCGCTTCTGGCATCTTTCGAAGACATCGCCGAGTGGTTCGCATTTGTCGACACACTGGGGTCCCGCAAGACCGCGCCTTCGTACTACATGCCCTCCACCCCGTTCATCGCATTCCGCATGTCCGACGGTATTCCGGTCGGCATGATCGAGGTCAAGCACGAGCTAAACGACTATATGTCCAAGCACGGCGGTCATATCTCTTACTCCGTTCGGCCTTCCGAGCGCCGCCGCGGTTACGGCAAGAGAATGCTCGCCATGGTTCTTCCCTACGCCAAGCTTCTCGGCCACACGAAGGTCCTCGTCGTCTGCCATACCGACAACGAGCCGTCCCGCCGTACGATCCTGGCGGATGGCGGCATCTACGAACAGACCTATTTCAGTGAGCTGGACAACATCTATAACGAGAATTACTGGATCCGCACCACGCCTCCGGGCACCGCGGAGCCCTCAGCCGCAAACATCGTATCCTGAGCCGTCCCCGAAGTGAGGCGGCTTTTCTTTTACATGGAATCCTAAGGAAAAAGCACTTATACGAACAGTTTGTCGCAGATGACTACGAACAGCGGAAGTGTCGCCATACAAAGAAGCATGCTCTGCACCGTCGCACGCGCCGCAAACTCCGGCGCGCAGTCGTATTTCTCGGAGAGGATAACGTTCATGGATCCGCACGGAAGCGCACACATCAGGACCGTTACCGCAGCAGTCTCCGGCGTCATGGATGTATTTACGAAAGCCAGGTACATACCGCCGAGTACAAGCCCCGGGAACAGCACCAGTCTTACAAACGAGATCAGGTAGGATTTCGGATCGGAAACGATCTTTACAAACGGCATTGCCGCGAGATTTGATCCGATGATGATCATGCTGAGTGGAACGGTCATCGCCGCGATCAGGTCGACCGGGCCGGAAACATAGGAATTAAAGCGGAATGGCGAAACGAAGATCAGGATCGCCGCTACCGACGCGATATTTACGGGGTTCAGAAGAAGGCTCTTAAGGCTTCCCGTCTTTCCCGACAGAAGATGGATGCCGTAGGTATACATGAAGAGGTTGTACGCGAGGTTAAAGACGACCGCCATGAGAAGTCCGGAGTTCCCGTAGAGTGCCGACATCAGCGGGAATCCCACGAATCCCGTGTTCGCAAACACGGTCATGGTCACAAAGACTCTCTTCTCTTTCTCTTCAAACGGGAGCTTCTTCGACAGCAGCCGCATCAGAACGAGCGACACGAAGTAGTAGATCAGGGCCGCCACCAGCGTGATCAGCATGCCTTCAGAGACTTCGGGCGTCTTTTCGTAGTTCGAAGATGCAAGGATCGAGAACGGAAGGATCGCCAGCAGAAGAATGTCGGACAGTCCTTTTTGCATACGTTCATCGATGACCTTGGCTTTTCTTAGAATAAAGCCAAGAGTCACCGCCACGACGATCTTTATGAATACCAGTAGAAGTGCGTCCAATTACTGTCCTTTCACACCGCAGATGTATCGCTTCAGAATGCTCTGGCGTAATCTTTCAAATCAAATTTGTTCTCGGAGTGGTCATGCCAGACTTCATAACCGGACGATTCATCAGAAGAATAAACGACAGGCATACTCCCGTCCGCTTCCACAAAGTTGATGCGCAAAGAATGCCAATCACCTGATGCGAGCAGAATTTGAATGATTTCATCGTTTTTCGCCAGACGAGGAAAGATCACCGACTTCATCAGTTCTTCTGCCTGATCACGTCCGATGGACTTCGCAAGAACAAGGTCCATACTCAGTTCTGTGGAAGTTTCCTTGGAACTTCCTTTATGACATCCATAACGGATCTCTTTTATCGCCGGATCCTGAAGGATCGCATTTTCCAGTTCATCCAAAGCTTCTCTATCGTCAGTGGTGATCTTCACTGATTCGAAAACACCGGGCCTTCCCACGTGAAAGAAACATCCGGACAGCGATAGTGTCAGGGAAAGAATCAGGATCAGACCGATTCCTGATGAGAAGATTCTGTGAGACGTATTTCTCATGTATCGATTTCCTCCCATGAAGCAGCACGCGAAACAGCCTTCGCCCAATTCTTCAAAAGTTTCTCTCTTTTGTCATCCGGCATGGATGGCGTAAAGAGAGTATCACAGTGACGGAGCTCGCGCAAGACCTCCATGTCTTTCCAATATCCACAGAAAAGTCCGGCCAGATAAGCCACGCCTTGTGAAGTCGTCTCACGTTCTTTCGCGCGGTCGACATCACACTTCAGGATATCTGCCTGGAACTGCATCATGAATCGGCTGACAGAAGCTCCGCCGTCGACCTTAAGTTTCGTGATTTTGCAGTTTGCTTCTTCCTGCATAAGCGATACGAGGTCGTATACCTGGTATGCGATGCCCTCGAGCGCGGCTCTTGCGATATGGGCTTTTGTCGTGCCTCGCGTAAGTCCGAGGATCGAGCCTCTGGCGTACATGTCCCAGTACGGCGCGCCGAGTCCCGAGAAAGCCGGAACCAGAACGACTCCCGCGCAGTCCGGCACCGTCTCCGCGAGGACGTCGCAGTCGGACGCGTGGTCGATGAGCTTTAATTCGTCACGGAGCCACTGGATCGTGGATCCGCCGTTAAAAACACTGCCTTCAAGGGCATATGCGGTCTCTCCATTCAGGGACCAGGCCGCGGATGTGACCAGGCCTTTTTTGGAGATGATCGGCTCGGAACCGACATTCATGAGTGTGAAGCAGCCGGTACCGTATGTGTTCTTGATGTCTCCCTTATCGAAGCACGTCTGTCCGAAGAGTGCCGCCGGCTGATCGCCTAAGATCCCGTAGATGCCGACGCCGTAGATCGCCTCAAGTCCGGGGATCTCCGTGCTGACAAATCCGAATTCCGAAGCACCGGGCAGTGCTTTCGGAAGCATGCACTTCGGGATATGGAAATACTGACAGAGCTCGTCATCCCACGTCAGATCGTGGATGTTAAAGAGCATCGTTCTCGAAGCATTGGAGTAGTCGGTCGCATGGGATCTTCCGCCCGTCAGGCGGTAAAGGATCCAGGTGTCGACCGTTCCGAAAAGGATGTCGCCCAGACCGGCTCTCGCCTTCAGTCCCGGGACTTCATCCAGGATCCACTGGATCTTCGTTGCGGAGAAATACGCGTCCGGTACAAGACCCGTCTTATCTCTCACCTTCTCGATAAACTCCGGATCGGAAGCCTTCAGTTTCTCAACAAGCGCAGCAGTTCTTCTGCACTGCCAGACGATCGCGTTATAGACCGGACGGCCCGTGTTCTTTTCCCACAGGATCGTGGTCTCGCGCTGGTTCGTGATACCGATGCCGGTGATCTCACCCGGCTGGATATTCGCCTTTGCGAGGGCCTGACGGATACAGTCGCATACTGTTCTCCAGAGGTCTTCCGGATCGTGCTCGACCCAGCCCGGCTTCGGGTAGTGCTGGTCAAAGGTCTCCTGCGCCGAGGCGACGCATGTGCCGTCCTCACGGAAGATCATGGCGCGGGACGATGTCGTTCCCTGGTCGATCGAAAGCATGTACTTATTCATAGGCTCCTCCTTTTTCGCAAAACGCCTCCGGGAAGTGCTTTTCCCGAAGGCGCCACGGATTAGAATCTCTTGTAGACCCAGTTCAGCTTAGCCAGCCACTTGGTATCCATCTGGTTGATGGAATCTGCTCCGAAGCGGATCCGCCACTGTCCGGTCGGCATTCCCGGCGCGTTCATTCTCGTGTCGGAACCGAATCCCATCACGTCCTGCAAGGGCGCGATCGCAAGCTTGGCAGCCGAGGACCATACGGTCGTCAGCATCGCACGGCAGGCCGGTGCATGGACACCGCCGTCGCCCCAGTTGTCACCGTGGAAGCGGCAGTACTCGAGCGCGAACTTTCTGTCTTCTTCGGAAGCTTCCCAGAGCCAGCCGAGAAGCGTGTTGTTATCGTGGGTTCCGGTGTATGCGATGCAGTTCTCCGGATAGTTGTGCGGCATGTGCTTGCTGTCATCGTGCGGCACCATACCGAACTGAAGGACACGCATCGTCGGAAGACCGGTCTCGTCAAGGAACTTGATCAGTTCATCGTCGGTCTCGCCGAGGTCCTCGGCAAAGATCGCAGGTTCTCTTCCGAACTCGTCAAAGATACGGTTCCAGAGCTTCATGCCCGGACCCGGATACCACTTGCCGTTTCTCGCATTCTCCGCGTCTGCCGGGCAGGCATAAAAACGGGAGAAGCCTCTGAAATGGTCGATGCGGATGACATCATAGAGCCTGAAGTTCTGATGCAGGCGGCTTAGCCACCATGCATAGTCTTCCTTCTCGTGTGCCGCCCAGTCGTAAACAGGGTTGCCCCAGAGCTGGCCGTCCTCGCAGAAGTAGTCCGGCGGTACACCCGCGACGCTCTTAAAGGAACCGTCCTTATTGGTCTGGAACAGGGATCTGTTTGCCCAGACATCGCAGGAATCGCCAGACACATAGATCGGGATATCGCCGATGACGGAAATGCCGATCTCGTTGATCTTCTTTTTCAGTTCCGTCCACTGGGTATAGAAGATGAACTGGATGAACAGATAGAAATCGCAGAGCTTGCGGTTTTCCTTTTCAAAAGCACTTACCGCCTTTGCGTCGTGCTTCTGAAGCATCTTGTCGCTCCAGTCCCACCATGCCTTCTGTCCTTCGCTCTCCTTGATGGCCTGGAAGACGATCACATCCTTGACCCAAGGGTTCTCTTTCTCGAACTCCTGCATCTCCTTATGGATCTTCTCGTCGGCCTTCTCATATGCTTCCTTCAGCATCTGCATACGGTTCTCGCGGACCCATGCGTAGTCGACGCTGTAGCAGGATCCCGGATACTTACACTTCTCGAGCTCGTCCTTTGTAAGGAGCTTTCTTTCGTAAAGGTCCTCGGGATCGATCAGAAGCGGAGATCCTGCAAATGCCGAATCACTCTGATACGGGGAATCACCCGATCCCGGGTTCGTAAACGGGAGTACCTGCCAGTAGGACATCCCGGCTTCTTTCAGTTTCCTGGCAAAGGCTTCCGCCTCCTTGCCGAATCCGCCGATTCCGTAGACTCCCGGAAGCGACGTTATGTGTAATAAAACACCCGCACTTCTTCGCACTTTCAATTATCCTCCTTATTGCGAACATATATGAGTTTCACCTGCGGATTCTTCTCGTTGACGCGGTATTCACACTCCAGGA
>JAEEGJ010008475.1_pt1 | contig 28319 bp, 16 predicted proteins | sample 8958761 | NCBI WGS metagenome assembly JAEEGJ01 (sample SAMN16246546, study PRJNA631951) | gut metagenome | biome: gut microbiome; feature: rumen; material: RS-attached | host: Bos | place: Iran: Karaj | collected 2018-10
GAGAAACTTCGTCGTATTTCCCTTGGTCATATCGCGAACAAGTGTGCTCATGTCTTACATCCCGGATTCTTTCTTCAAAGTCGCCAAAACTTTATCATTCGGAGGTGGGGGTAACAATGAACTTTCGTGCGCGAAAATTGATGTATTATTCACTCATTTCTTTACAAAAGGCGAATTATATTAGAAAATCGTATAAAAGTGTTGCGTTTTTGTGCAACGTTCCACGGGAGGCTTTCGCGGATCCAATGATCAACGTTCTTTATTCAGGCTTCAGCTTCCAGCACGAATCTCTGGTCTACGACACCGAGCAGGGCCGTGTCGGATTTGAGAGTTACCACATGCTCTACACGCACACGCCGGCCCTCTTCTGGGTCGACAACGAACTGCGCCGCTATCCCGCCAGATCCGTTATCTTATTTACTCCCGGCCACCGCAAATACTACAGTTCCCTGCCCGGCGAACCCTACAAGAACGACTGGATCAGGTTCGACACCGATGAGGATTTCATTGAGGGTTTCCCCATCACGAACGTTCCCTTCTCGCCCGCCGACCCTGATTTTGTGCATAACCTTTTTAAGCTCATCGCGTGGGAGAGCAATACCAACAAGGGCACCGATGACCCCGAGATGCTGAGCCTGTTCCGCGTCCTCTTCGCAAAACTCTCGGACGGCAACATTGATGTTTTGAACAAACCTTACCACCACGAGCTGATCGCCCTGCGCCGCGACATGATGCTCCACCCCGAGCTCGACTGGAACGTCGACACGATGCTCCGCCGCCTGAATCTCGGCCGAACCAGGTTCCAGACCCTCTACAAGGAGACCTTCGGCATCAGTCCGATCGACGATGTCATCAATGCGCGCATTAAATTTGCGAAAGACCGTCTGAAATACACGACCCGCTCCGTCGCCGAGATCGCCGAAATATGCGGATATAAGAGCACCGAGCACTTCATCAGGCAGTTCTCGAAGGCCACCGGCATGACGCCCGGCGCGTTCAGGCATTCAGGAATGGAGGCGTAAAGCAGCGTACGTAAAACGTACAGTAAATCAACGCATTTACTGTACAAAATACGTATTTCCGAGGAAAAATACGTAATCCGTACAGTATTTGGAACAATTTACTGTACGATTTACGTACTGACCTTTCGAAAAGGGGCAGAGCTATTTCCGGCGTGCAAACTTTTTGCAGTAAACGTCACGCGTTGTTTGCACACAACTTGCACGCAGTTTGCATGCGCGGCCTCACACCATTTTGACTTTGTCCCCATAACTCATATAAAAAGTCGGATTGTAAGTATACCCGCCACCCGATAAGATTTAGCATATAGGCAACAGGTATTTTAATTACGGGAGATATGGGGATGTCCGCCGCGAATAATACGTTACTGAAAAAGGCCATTGCAGGAGTCCTGATCGCAGGAACTCTTGTCTCGGTTTGCGCGTGCCCTAGAAGGAGCGGCAAGCCTTATCTCGACGAGAGGCCGGAGGGCCACGTTGCCGACGGCATCATCAAAAGTTATGAAATAAACGTCACGGCGAATTTCGTCTGCTATACGGACAAAAAAGGAAAGATAATGCTCGCGCAGATCAGCCGCAACGGATACGAGGTCGACCCGGACGGACTGTGCGACGTTAAGCCCGGAAACATCTATAAGATCCGTTATGATATCCAGTACATTTCGGGCGGAATCAGCGGCGGATCAAATCACTATTTCCTCTGCGTCTACGAATGCAAAGACATCGAACCTGAGGAGCTGTACGAAGAAGACTATTTTCCTTTCGCGGGTCACTGGTATGGCGACGTTGAGCTCACGGGTCCGATGTACTCGCACGTCAAAGACCCTTACATAGTGCTTCCGGATTACGAAGGCGAGGGCTACATCGTATATTCCAAGCGGCTCGGCAAACTGCATTTCGATGAGTTCAGAGAGATCGAATTTCCCATCCAGCTGTATGAGAGAGATAAGCCCGACATACTGCAGTTAAATGTCATCTGCAACCATGGCGTGACGGACGATGAGATACTTAAAAGTCTCCTGAGCGGCGAGCTCAGCGACGGCAGGGATTTCCTGTTCTACGATACGTGGAGGTCCATCGTCGACTCACAGGGTTATGTTGATTCCTTCGACTCATTTGACCGCATCGCGTCCGGAAGATTTTACATGGACCACTGCGTAATATCTTCTTCCGAAGAGCCTCAGCCGGGACGCAAGCGCATCATCACCTATGACGACCTCCTGTCAGGCAAACCGCCTGAAGATTTGGGTCTGCCCGATGATATGTACACCCAGATCTACAATACCTGGGACGCGCTCACCGAGGAAAGAACCGTCATACGTCAGCTGCCTCATTACGACGTGATACTTTTCGACGGGCCGTTCGAGCACGGCTGTTTTCCTGAATACGACGGCACCCTGCAAATCTATCTGACGACAAACGGCAATCCGCAAAAGGAGCCCCAGCCCGACGACAATTATGTCGCAGTTTTCGTGCGGCACGAGTTTCTCGAGGCGATCCCGCAGATCTGATTTTCGGACAAATCTTCGGATTCCAGGACATTGTCTGCCAATCTCCGTTCAGTTAAACTATCACCGGATCGGGGGAGTATTTTATGAAAAACATCTCGAAAACAATCTCCGGCGCACTCGCGCTCACACTGATATTCTCAACAGCCTGCGCCACGCAGACTGAACCTACGCCTGCACTTACAGGCACGCCCGAGACGACAGAGGTACCGTTCACTAACACTGACGACCTCTTCCCTATTGGCGATAAGGAATATTTCGTGCCTTTCGCTGATCCGGCGACAAGCTACTGCTCAATTGCCGAAGGTTACGGCGTTCCCGTCAGAGAACAGGGCATGGGCGGATGCTACTGCTATGCTTCGGTTACGGCAATGCAGACCAATTACCTGAAAGCGCACGGCGAGCTGATCGATCTCAATCCCGTGGACATCATCAACAGAATCTACGAGAGCGTGCCCAAGGACGGCGAACAGGTCTGCGACGAGGAAAAATTCTACGTTTACGATACGAACGTCACTGACCTGGGCGGCGGCGTCGACCAGGTAACGGGCGCAATGGTTGCTGACCCGCTGAACGGCTATCTCGTCTCAGAGACCAATGTCATCGGCAACTATTTGTGCGAATATCCGGGCATTCCCACGATCTCCGAAGACGTGATCAAGGATGCAGTCAGAAATTACGGCGCAGTCTGCCTGTCGCTCAACTACACGAAAGACTGCAAGATGATCAACGGCTACTATACGCAGAACTATCAGGACAACGCAGGAAATTCCAACCACGTTTCCGTGATCGTCGGATGGGACGACAACTTCCCTGCTGACGGATTCAAGACACCCGCCAGCCGCAACGGCGCATGGCTCGTTCAGAATTCTTTCGGCGAGTATTGGGGAAATATGGGTTACTACTGGGTATCTTACGACATGCCGATTCCCGGTCTGTCGACCATCAGCGTCACCAAAGAATATTCCTACGGAGTCTCTTACGGCAAGTTCCCGGAAGTGTATCTGCCCTCTGCCGACCTCGTCGCTCTCTCTGAGCAGAATGGAGGTGCAAATCAGGCCGTTCTGGACGCCATAAACACATGTAACACTGTTACAAGTGCCACAGTTTACGACAAAAACGGCACCATCGGCGCGATCGGTATCTGGACCGACGCACCCGGCCAGAACTATGAAATTCAGGTCCTGGACGGCAACTTCGGCAAGGTCCTCACGACCCTGACCGGCAGTTTTGAGTTCGGCGGCTACCACGTAGTCAAGCTCGACGAGCCCCTCAAGGTAAAGAATTTCACCGTCGTCGTTAAGACACCCGGCGTCGGCATCTTCGAAGGCTGCCCCCACGAGTGCACCGCCGGCACGATCACGAACAAGGTACCCTGCCACTATGAGGTAAAGTCCGCTCCTGGCCGCTCGTTCATCGAGATCGACGGCGAATGGGTCGACGTAACTGACGAGAACATCATTTCCCGCCTGGGTTATACAGGCATGCCTGAGTTTGAGGAAGTTGCCATACTTGGAGACCCGTGCATCACGGTGCTGTTTGTGTGAGGGCGGCGGAGATATCTGGGACGGTTATCTCAGCGGCGGTTCATTTCAGCGGCAGTTATCTTTTTTGAGCTTTTTCGAGTCGAAAAAGATAAGATTCGGCTGTTTCTTATCGTAAATGATGCCTTTCGAGCGAAAAAAGATAAACAATTGGCGGAAAATTTATCTTAAATCGAATTTTTCTAAGCAAAAAAAGATAAAAGGGATGCACATTTTTAACGTGTATCCCTTTTTGCTTGCATTTATGTTAAAAAATTCCGTGATTTTCTATCTTTTTCTGAAAACAATATCAATTTAGGATAAAATCCGGCCCAACTTATCTTTTTCAAAAGCTTTTCAGCCGAAAAAGATAACCTGTAGCCAAGCAACACTCAAAAACGACGTGATCTCAAGCATTTCCCTTCAACCCCAAGGCCTCCGCGCCCCCTCAACTTGACAATTGTTTAAATCAGTATATAAAATAATGCTCTGCAATGAAGGTGCGTAAGTAGTCTTACTGCTGGCCGGAACAGAGAGTCGTGTCTTGGGCTGAGAGCACGATCCGAAGGGCACAAAGATGAATTTCAACACTGGAGCTTCCGTCGAAAACGGTTCAACTGATTAAGCGGATGCGTGTGGCGGCATTACAGCGCGAAAGATAAGAGCAGGCGGCTATAGTGGTCTCCTGAACATGGGTGGTACCGCGAAGGTGCAGATTAAGTGCGAATTCGTCCCGTGGCAATGACAAGTTGCCGCGGGCTTTTTTATTGCCCGGCGAGCGGCACCCCGCCCCACAGCGCAGCGCGCCTCGCGAGCAACTACAAACACAGTATAAAAACAACCGTAAATACAAGGAGGACAACATGGCTGAACTTAGTGAATTAAGCGCAAAGTTATCAGAGATCAAGTCAAAGATCGAATCAGATCTTACCGAGATCAAGAGCTCCAAGGGCGTTTTCGAGTATCGAAAGAGCGTCATGGACTCCAAGGAAGGTAAGATCGGTTCACTCATGAAGGAGATGGGCAAGATCCCGAAGGAGCTCAAGGCTGACTACGGCAAGATGGTCAATGAGATCCGCAACTGGGCAACAGAGAAGTTCGACACTCTCGACGCACAGTTCAAGGCAGCTGAGCAGAAGGCTAGATACGATGCTGAGACAATCGACGTAACTCTCCCTTCCAAGAAGCTCACAAAGGGCTATCTCCACCCCAACACACAGGTAAGAAACCAGATCGTAGACATCTTCGGTTCAATGGGTTTCTCAGTTTACGAGGGTAACGAGATCGAGACAGATCACTATAACTTCACGGCTCTGAACATTCCTCAGGATCACCCTTCACGTGACATGCAGGATACTTTCTACTTGAGCCCTGAATTCCTCCTCAGAACACAGACTTCTGCAGGCCAGGTTCACGTAATGGAGTCACAGCAGCCTCCGATCAAGATCATCTCACCCGGTAAGGTTTTCCGTTCAGACGACGACGCTACACACTCACCGATGTTCTCCCAGATGGAGGGCCTCGTTGTTGATGAAGGCATCACGCTCTGCGACCTCCAGGGTATGTTAGACGTATTCGTAAAGAAGATCTTCGGCGAAGAGACAACAACACGTCTGAGACCTTCATACTTCCCTTTCACAGAGCCTTCCGTTGAGGTAGACGTTTCCTGCTTCCAGTGCGGCGGCAAGGGATGCAAGCTCTGCAAGGGCACAGGCTGGATCGAGGTTCTTGGTGCAGGCGTAGTTAACAAGAAGGTTTTGGAAGGCTGCGGAATCGACAGCGACAAATACAGCGGTCTGGCTTTCGGTATCGGTATCGATCGTATTGCCATGCTCAAGTACGGCATCAACAACATCAAGCTCCTGTTCGAGTCTGACCTGCGCGTACTTGAACAGATCGACGATTAATCGCAAAGGAGGCAATAAAAATGTTAGTACCGTTAAGTTGGCTTAAAGATTATGTAGATATTGATGTCACACCTGATGAGCTCGAAGAAAAGCTCTTCAGCTGCGGCTTCGAAGTAGAAGAAAAATATGAGGTCGGCAAGGACATCTCGAAAGTAGTTGTCGGCGAAGTTAAAACATGCGAAGCAATCGAGGGCACACACCTCCACCTCTGCTCTGTTGACGCAGGTGAGCACGGCGTTCTCCAGATCTGCTGCGGCGCAGACAACGTTGCTGCAGGCGGCAAGTATCCTCTCGCATTGATCGGCGCTCAGGTATATGCCACAGCGAAAGATCACAAGACCGTTGAAGGTCTCATGACCATCGGCCAGGGCAAGCTCCGCGGCTACGATTCTTACGGCATGCTCTGCTCAGGCGTTGAGATCGGCGTTACTGAGGACATGTTCCCCGGCGCAGGTTACGACGGTTTGTTGGTTCTTCCGGAAGACTCAGTTCCGGGCGCAGACGTTAAGCCGATCCTTGGTCTGGACGATTATATTTTCGACGTTTCAATCACTGCAAACAGACCTGACTGCCAGTCCATCTTCGGCATCGCACGTGAGGTCGCTGCAGTACTCGGCAAGGAGATCAAGGAGCCCGCTCTTGATTACACAGAGAGCGATGTTGCAATCGATTTCAACATCCGCGTTTCAGCTCCCGACATCTGCCCGAGATACATCGGCCACTATGTTTCTGATGTAAAGATCGAGCAGTCACCCGTTTGGATGAAGCGCCGCCTCGCACTCGTTGGATGCTCTGCAATTTCCAATGTTGTAGACATCACGAACTATGTTCTCTATGAGCTCGGCCAGCCGATGCACGCTTTCGATTTCAACTATCTCGAAGGTGGTGAGATCCATGTACGCCGCGCTGAGAACGGCGAGAAGATCGTAACTCTCGACGAGAAGGAATTCGCGCTCACATCAGATAACCTCGTCATCTGCGACGGCAAGAAGCCCGTTGCTCTGGCAGGCATCATGGGCGGTCTCAACTCTGAGATCCTCGACACAACAAATGCAGTAATGTTCGAAGCTGCAAAGTTCGCTCACGACAACATCCGTAAGAGCTCAAAGGCACTGGGTCAGGTATCCGACTCTTCAATGAGATTCTCCAAGGGCGTTGATGAGTACACAACAGTCATGGCAATGAAGCGTGCTCTGCACCTCATCGAAGAGCTTGGCTGCGGTAAGGTCTCAAAGACATCTTTCGATGTGAACACAGGAAATTCAATCGAACCCAGAAAGCTCACTGTAAGCGTTAAGAAGGTCAACGGCGTTCTCGGAATCACAGTTCCCGATGAGGACATCGTTCGCATCCTGACAAACCTCAACTTCGCACCTGAATTGAGCGGCGACGAGCTTACAATTGCTATTCCCGGCTACCGCGTAGACATGGAGTCCTATCAGGATGTTGCTGAGGAAGTCATCCGTATGTACGGTTACGATCACATCACACCTACATTCATTCCGACAGCAAAGGTTACTTCCGGCGGATATAATCTCAAGCAGCGTTCAGAGCTCAAGATCAAGCGCGACCTCTGCGCAGCAGGTGCTTCAGAAGGCGTTCATTACTCCTTCTTCTCACCTTCAGATTTTGATCTTTTGAAGCTCCCTGAGGACGCTCCCGAGAGATTCGCTATCAAGATCATGAACCCGATCAACATTGACCTGTCACTCATGCGCACAACTCTCGCGCCCCAGATGATCAAGGCAATGGCCCGTAACCAGAAGAACGGCATTCTCTCCGGCAGAATCTACGAGATGGGCAATAAGTTCCTTCCCAAGAGCCTCCCTCTCACAGAATATCCTGATGAGCGCGAGACCATCTGCATCGGCGTTTTCGGTGAGGACGAGGATTTCTACTCACTCAAGGGTTTGGTTGACGTAATCGCCGATTCACTCGACGTTGAGTTTGACTACGAGAAGGATACAAAAACTTTCCTCCACCCCGGCAGAACTGCAAAGGTCATCTGCAACGGTGAAGTTGTCGGCTACCTCGGTCAGGTCCTCTACGAGATCTGCGACGAGCTCGACATGAGAGTTCCCGCTTATGTTGCAGAGATCGATCTGCGTGCCTTAAGCCAGTACTACGGCAAGGACAGAAAGTTCATCCCGCTCCCGAAGTTCCTCGAAGAGAAGCGCGACTTCTGCTTCGTCATGGACAAGAGCGTTACATGCGCTGAGGTCGAGAAAGAAATCAAGGCTTCATGCGAGTACATCACAAAGATCGAGCTCTTCGACATCTACGAAGGCATCCAGCTCGGCCTCAACAAGAAGAGCCTCGCATTCAGCGTCGTCTTCACACCTAAGGACGAGGAATTCAAGCCAGAAGTCATCGACGGTTTCGTCAACACGATCCTGTCTAACCTCGAAAGCAAGCTGGGCGCAACATTGAGAGCGTAAGGTTTAAAATAGTTTTCATCGCGAAAGGCTGTCTCCACCGTGGGACAGCCTTTTTAATTGCATTTCGTTATGCTCAAAGAAATTTTTTATCATAAAACGCCCTAAAACCAACGGAAAATTATAAGAAAATGCGATTTCTTATAATAATTGCCCCCTTTTTCGAGCGTTTGTTATAAGGTCATCCATGATGAGACATTCTTTCGCTGCTGCTCAAAAAATCTTATTATCGTAAAACGCAAAAAAATGATCGAAAAAATATATAAAACTGCGATTTCTTATATTTTTTGCCCTCTTTTTTAGGCGTTTAAGATAAGGTCTCAGTCTCAGCGCTTAGCACTCGAAAACAAAAAAGGGGCCCCGGCGGGCCCCCGTAAATACAAAATCATCTGTTTTTCTTCTTCGCTTTCTTCTCCAGATACATCGCCTTGTCGGCCTGTTTCATAGAGTCAGTCAGCGTCTGCCAGTTGGTGACGTCGCACGTGCCGATCGAGGCGCTGAGCTCGAACGGATATTTCTTGGCGAGGTTCACTTCACGGATGTTCGCGCGGACGTGCCTGATAAACTTGCCGACACGGCCGGGTTCGGACAACATGAGGACTGTTTCGAATTCGTCACCGCCCATACGTGCAACAAATTCAGCGCCTTCGAGAGCGCGCTCGATGCACTTGGAGAGCTCCTTGATCGCTTCGTCACCGGATTCGTGGCCGAAAGTATCGTTGATATACTTGAGTTCATCCATATCGATGGATACGACTGCCATCGGCTTCAGCATCTCGCCGTCCTTGTCGAACATGTCGGAGATCCTCTTCTCGAAGCCGCGGCGGTTAAGCATTCCCGTGAGCGGGTCTTCGATATAGAGCGTCATGATATCCGCGATACCGAAAAGCTTGGCATAGAGCCTGAGTTTGTTTACTGTCTGGCCGATCCGGGTAAGCAGATACTCGATCTTGAAGTTGATGAATTCCTCTACCTGCGTGTCAACGACCACTACGCAGTAGCCATAGACTTCGTTCTTGTAAGTAATTCCGAAATGTATGCGTGTTCCCTGTTTGTCGTCCTCGAGGCCTTCGGGCAGGAGAGCTTTCTGGTCTATTGGAATATCTTCGATATGGTTATGGCCCTTCTCCCGGAAATATCCAACGAGAATTTTGTCATTCGTATCAGTTGCAACAAAGTAGCATGACCTGATACTCGGAACGCTCTTCATCTGGTCGAGAGCAACTTCGATGGCAGGTTCTTTCGCGAGGGCATCTTCGAACAGGGTGTTGATGATTACGAACTCACGCTTGTCGTCCATGGAGATCGAAGTCTCTGCGTTCTGGAGGCACAGTTCTTTGTAGGCGTCGCGCTCGACCTTGATGTCGCCAGTGCTCTCACGGAGGATCAGGTCGCCCGGGACGTAGATGTTGAGGCCAGGCCTTTTGCCTGCAATGGCGTCTTCGAGAACCTTTATCGCCGTATCAACGAAAGTCTTATTTGAGATCTCGATCGTGGTGATCGACGGGATGTGCGAGCGCGCTTCGGGTGCGTTGTCGATGCCGCTGATCATGCAGTCTCTAGGAATCTGATAGCCGCGCTGGACGAGCTCGTTACACAGGGCGATCGCCTCGTAGTCGTTGGAGCAAATGATCGCTTCAGGCAGAGTGCCGTCTTTCTTGATGAAGAAATCAGCCATCTCTGGACCCTGCGTGTACCAGTAATTTCCGTGGAAGATCTTCTTCTCGGAGATCGTGAGGCCGGCCTCTTCCATCGCCTGTTCAAAGCCTTCGCGGCGCTCGTAGGAGTCCTCGAGTTCATCCATGCCGGTGACGAAGCCGATGTCGCCCTTCTCGCATTTCGCGATAACGTGCTTTGCGACGTCGTACATGAGCGCGGTGTTGTCCGGAATGATGTTATAGAAACCCTGGATGGATGCGCGGATCGATACGACCGGCGGCGCTTCCATGTCGGCCAATAATTCTTCTACTAAATCCTTGCCGATGTTCTCGTGAATGAGAGTGTCGTAGCACATGATGACGCCGTCGTAATCGTGGACGTCAGGCAGGCTCAAAATGCTCTTGGATCCGTCAACGTGGAGCGGGTTGTCCGATATTACCGAGCAGAAACCAAATACGTCTACGCGGTGGCCTTTTTCACGTGCATATGAATCGATATGCTCAATGATCGAAAGAGCAAAGTCACGGTACATATCACCGACGAATAAACAAATCTTCATGTCCTTTTTACCCCCATTCTATTATTTTGCTGTAACCCTGTTTCCCTTTTCCTTATACAGATAATCGTCTGCCTTGGCAAGCGCCGCCTGGAAACTTGCGATGTCGCCTGAGTAAGACGAGTAACCGATGCTGGCCGTAAGTTCGTATTCGGCTCCGGCCGTTTTATTCAGATGAATGAGATTGTCCCTGATGCTCTGGCAGAGCTCCTTAACCTGATCTTCCTTATCGGTCTTGGCGATGATGATGAACTCGTCGCCGCCGTATCTTGCGATGAAGGTCTTTATGGAGATCTCGGAACACGACATCTTCAGAGCGTCAGCTGCACGCTTAAGAGCCATGTCCCCTTCAACGTGACCAAACTGGTCGTTTATCTGCTTGAACTTATTTAGGTCGACCATGAGAACGTAACGGTCGTTCTTATCGGAGTTCTGCTTCTGCGATTCGCTCGCGATGTATTTCTTAAGCTGTGTTCTGTTGTTAAGCTTCGTGAGCTCATCGATGGATACCTGGTCATTGAGCGACGTGATGTAAACGTAGAGCATCATGATCGAGCATCCGAAACAGAACATCGGCGCTTTGAGCCACAGGGTCTGAAGAACGCCGAATATGGACAGTATGATCGGATAGATACCGCTTACGATATAAGCGTTCCTGACCGCATAATTGTCTTTTCTGAATGCCCTCACGAAAGACCTTATCGTGCTGGCGACGATATATCCGATCGGAATGATGAGGAAAAGCATATAGTATGTCAGTGTGACATTGAAATCTTCATTAATGACCGTAGTGGGGAAGAAAGCAAACAGTGCGAGCAGAACGAGAGTATTTACGATCGCCGGTACCATCACGATCATTCTGTTCCTGAATTTCTTGATGTATTCCTCACCCTGGGAGATCTCAACATATACGTACCAGAAGCTGGTGATGGCGCCGATGATAAGCGCGTTCATGAGATTGGCGACAGATACGGAGAAATAATTGGCCGGCAGATACCCTCCGAGGATCAGGGCCCAGAAAATGTCGTTCGTGAAATACAGGATGTGCGCGATGATCATGTTGAGGAAGATGACCTGCTTTGACTGGCGTCCTACAGAACCCACTTCTCTAAAGAACATCATCAAAAACAAGATGATGCTTACAATATTCGCTTCAACATAAAATCCTGTATAATCCATTACCATAATAGGATTATAGCTTCCTGTTTCTGCCGATGTGTTATTCGAAAGTTAATAAATAAAGAATTATTATGAATTTCTGCGCTTCTTGCGGCTCATTGTCGCCTGGTAACTGATGTCTATCAGCTCGAAAGTCTTCTCCTCCGGCACCGTTCCGTCCAGCAGCACGGTTATCCAGTGGCGTTTATTCATGTGGTAAGAAGGAATGATTCCCTTCTCATGGCACAGCGCATCGTGGAGCACAGGATCGTCGATCTTGAGGTTCATGCAGTCGACCGGTTTGTCACCTTCCAGCCCCAGCTTGTCGCGCCCGACCTTCATTATCAGCGCGAACCATTTGCGGTTGTCCTTATGTCTGAACACGCCTGAAACGAGATCTCCCTCCCACGGGAAATCAGGCTCTACACCATACTGGTCCCTTATGTGATCAATTACACTTTCGCGCGACACGGCCATAAATCAGTCAGCCAAAAAATCTTCCAGATAGTTATTCGCGAAATGCCAGACGCCGTAATAACAGAGGTTGTTATTCTTGTCAGACAGAGTCTTATTGTCGTCGTAGATCTTCTGCGCTGCAAGGCTCGCACCGCCCGTTGCAACGGCCAAACCGACCGTACCGATGGTCTTGGCAACCTTGGTCGCATTGTCCTCTACAACAGGCGCCAGGATGCTTCCGAGCGCCTCATTGAACTCAGGCAGGAAAGCGTTATAACGCGCGTTGTCCTTAACAAAAACAGTATCAGCCTTAACGATCGCGTACTTGATGTTGACACCGTAGCAGATGCCCCAGCGCTCGTAGAGAATATCGATGAAGCATGAGAGCGATTCGGTGTCCTTGATGTCGCCGACGATGAGCACTCTGGAATTGACGGGACCGGTCTTGCGCTTAACGTCCCATGTCTTCTCTTCCCAGACTTCGAGGTCGGCATAGGAGATCTTCTCGGATGCCACGAGGATCTTGCAGATGTCGTCTCCTACTTTCTTATCTTTGCATACAACGATCAGTTTACCGTCTGTCATGTTAGTCTCCTTAAATTATGCTTCTGCCTCATGAATGCGCGCGATCAATGCCTGGATCTCCTTCTGGATGTTCTCAAGCTTAATGCACTTCTCGGATCTGCCGGCTCTGGTGCTTCTGAGATCAGCGATGTTGTCTTCGATGGACTTGATGGACTTCTCCATCGGTGCCGCAACGCAGCTCCTGATGTAGTCAGCGGAGTAGTCTTCGAGTGCCGATGCAGCGCTGTTGAATTCGCTTCTGATGTTCTGGCGGTTATTCTTCTTCGCCTCGATCTGGAGCATCTCATCGTAGTCGCCCTTGAGCTGAAGGACTACTTCAAGTCCGATGCCCAACGCGCCTGCGATTGATGAAGCCTTGCTCGCAACCTTTGTCGCGGTTCCGGCAGTTTTTGCAACCTTCGTACTCGCGTTGAGGCTCTTCAGGAAGGTCTGCGTATTTGTGGACAGGCCGATCGCCTTTGCAGATGCATCAGACAAACACAGCATCTCCGGCACGCCCGACTTCACGAAAGTTCCGACCAGCAGGTCGCTCTGCTTCTCGAGGTCAGTTGCCGTTACGAACACCTTCTTTATCGCGTCAGGGAAATTGTCGTACTTGTCGACAAGCCTGATCTTGAGGTTCTGGTTAAACTCAGACGCTTCCATGTCCTCAAAGCTCTGGCCGAGCTCGAGCAGGCTCGTGTGCACGTAATCGTCAGCCTCAGATCTCGCCGCTTCAATGATCTCTTCAGCGTTCTTGCTGTACTGCGCCAGGCGCTCTTCGAGATCCATCTGCGACAGGTCAGCGTCAACCAGTGATGCAGCGTCGAGACCAACCTCCCTAATCTTTGCAGAAGAATTTGCGAAGATATCCTTCACCTCTCTCTGCATCCTATTTCTCGTGTCGATCAGGATGTGGCACTGCTGTCTTAAGTTCTCTTCGAGTGCGTCGATATCGGCATCCTCAGAACCCGGTGTCAGGTCCTGAATTGCCTTATCGAGTTCGTTATCCAGAACATAGAGATCAGTCGTAAGCTTAGATGACAGAGTCTTCTCCGCAACGAAAGCATTCAGCGTCTCAATGAACTGGTTATAACCGGACCTCTCAAGCAGTTCGTCCGCAAGTTCGGGATCCTCTTCACGCTCTTCGAGGCTGTCCAGATAAGACTGGGCATCCAGGAATGAGAGATTCAATTCTTCAGGTGTGTAAGGTGCCAGAACGTCACGCAGACCCTCACGCACGATGTCCTGCTGCTCAGGTGTGTTGCCGCCTGCAGCACGGTCCATCTTGTTTACGACGAGCACCATCTCGCCTGCCTTATCCTTGTCAATCGCGAGATGTCTGAAGTGCTCGGCAATGTAAGAATCGAACAGCTCGTTTGTAACTACGAAAACGAGGATGTCGGCAGATGCGATCGCCTCGTATGAGATCTCGTCGTGGTCAGGACGGAGCGTCGTGTGAACGCCTGGGGTGTCAACGATCTCAAGGCCGTTCCACTCGTATGTGGAAGTCTCCTGAGTCGTGATCTTCGCGCCTGTTGCAATCGACTCATCACCCGTCAGCATCTTGATGATGGATGACTTGCCCGCAGAATACTGACCTGCAAAAACTATCCTTACGCGGCCTGATTTCTCACCAACGTTTGCAGGTGTCACACCGCAATCAGCCAATGCGCGGACCGCCTTGTTCTTAAGCGCTTCCTTGCTGCCTGACAACTCAGCTATCTTCAACATAGAGTTAACCTCCTAACCTGTACGGAACAAGCTGCTCCAACAGTCTAAGCTTATGAAATAACCTGATATCTTTTCCGTCTGTTTTGATTATGACAGTATCGCTGTCGTTTTCACAGACTATGTTGTCCTTACTTACCAATCCGCCCAAAACATCCGACACGAATTCGGGTGTCTCTTCACTCGCGGAAACAAATCTGATCTCCTCCGATAAGAGCTCAGTCATCTTGTCCTTAAACTCGTCACCGACACTGCCCTCTTCATTAAGCGCGAGCATCGTGCACACGCCCGGAATTCTTGAGACAGTATCGATGCTGCTCATGTATCCATCGGCAGTTTCTTCGCCGAATACTGCAGATGCGATCTTACCCGTGAAAGTCTTATTGAGTGACTGGAGTTCCAGGCGGAGTGAATCAGCGAGAACGTCCTGCGTTGAAGCAAGCGAATTAATAACCTTCTCTATCTCAGTGAGTTCTCTTAAAACGAGATCGATCTTGCCGTCAACGAGTCTGTCGAGATTCTTCTCGAGCTGCAGCCAGATGTTGTCGCACGTGCTGTTAACGGAATTGCTCAATTCCTTCTCCAGATTCGCGCGCGCCTTCGCCATCTTATCGATGCGTGATTCAATGAAGAGAACGCTGATGCCGCCCGTAATGCCGATCGCAGATGCGATCCAGCCGACAGGACCTGCAGCACTTACTCCTACCGCAGATAAGATATATGCAACTATCGCGCCACCGCTGCCCAAAACGAGGCTCGTCCAGCTCGCGATGCGCTTTGCGTCAACCAGTTCGGGCGTTAAGAAATTCCTTTCGAGCGATTCGACGGAAACATATTTGAGCTCACTCGTCATCTCGCGGAGCATCTCCTGAATGATGCTGTCGACCTCAGATTCCATGTCGTCCAAAAGCTCGTGGCAGCGGTCCTCAAGCTTCTTGTTCTTGACCAGTTCGCCCCACGCGATGTCCGCCATCTTGTCGTTATAGTGGTCCTCAGAGAAAGTCGCAATATCCATGCGGAACTCGGTCTTGAGGCGCATCATGAAAGACTCGATGCGCTTCTTAGAGGACTTCACGAACACATCGCGGCGCTTTGCGAGCGCATTTTTCTTATCAGAAATGACCTTCGCCTGCGCCTCGTTCATGCGGCTCTGGCCGTTAAGTTCGGAGAGGGCCTCGATCATGGGGTTCGCGATAATGTCCGCGAAAGTCTTGACCCTGATGTATTTGCCGCGCACACGGACCTCATCGCAGATGAATGATTTAAGCTCATCGATGTGGCTCACTTCGCGCCAGAAATCAGCATCGGGATCGCCGTTTTTCTCACATTTTACGGCCTCATAAGCGGACTTCAGATGCACGCTCACAAACGGCACGGAATCCCAGTTCTGGCCGTACATGTCGGCGAATTTGCAGAACTGTTTCCTGATGTCTTCGATGCGGTCGTAATCGAACGCACGCTTCATGTCGCGCTCTATGAGCTTCCTGCTCTTGCCGGCGTCGATCGACACCTTCACGTTCATAATGACTATCACTGGCTTGCCCAGGTCCTTGACCTGGCTGAAGCACTCGGCCTCAACAGCCTGCGGCGCGTCGTCAGTCAGCAGGAACACAATGAGGTCAGCCGTTTTGGCAGCGTCAAATGCGAGCCTCGTGTCCTCCTCACCCTCGAAAGCACCGATTCCCGGAACGTCCGTAACCGCCAGTCCGTTCCACACGTAACGGCGGATATCCCTGGTCGTTCTCTGCGCGCCCATTCCGATCGCGGAACCGTCACCCTCGGTGAGCACCTCCATCAGCGTGGATTTGCCCGCCATCGTGCGTCCGAATAATGTAATGGAAAACTTCTCGAGATCGCCCTTCAGCGTCTCAAGATCCTCAGTAAATGTAAGTCTTAGATCATTGACCGCGCCGTCGATCTCAGCTAGCTGGCTCTCGAGCACCTCGCCCATTCCCGTGACCTCGCACGGCGATGTCTTATACTCGATCGCGGTCTCACGGATCTTATTCTCAGCGGAAGTCAGAATGCCGTCCAGAGCATTCTTCTCATTAAGCGCGAGTTCATAGCCGCCCTTAGCCGCAGTGCAGCATTCGTCTAATACTTTTGTCAGATCGGTATCGGCCATGTGAACTTCCCATTTCCCGTCAGATTGTTAAAGCGTTTTTGGCAAACATTTTTAACAAAATAATTATAGCATCCATAATGAGGATCACCGTTATCAATTATTTTCTCCCCCGTATACCCATTATCCAATCCGGTCTTATTTACAGTACCCAAGTTCCATTTTTGACCAACATTTGACTCAGTATCAATTGCAGCCCTTTCAGTGGATCTGGAATCCGTTGACTCGGTTCTTGATGATCTAGTATCTTCGTCTTTTTCATCCTTATCAGATTTGCTATCACATCCGACGAATGATAAAACCATTGCGGAGACAAGAAGTGTTGCAAGTAAACGATTTTTAGTCTTCATAGTAGTAACCCTCTTCTGCCATTATTATGGTCCCAATTATATGTGTAGATTAGCAGACAGAATTAGCACTAACAACAAACTATTTGTTAAGTAAATTTCAACATTTTTTGTAGTCGCTAATTCTATCCCAAATTGATCGTTTTGCCCAACAAAAATGTCCCAGCTCACAAGCTGGGACATTTCATTAATCGCTATTAACTAAGGTTTGCTTAAAAGGTCTTATCCTTCTAAATCAGAAACATCCAATGAAGCATCAATCATTTTCTGATTAATTCTTGTCATAACCTCAATATAGTAATCCTGATCAGCTTCCGACATCTCATCAACATCATACTTCTCAACAGCACGTGCAAACTCAGCATATTTTGCCATCATAGTTGCGTATTTAGCTACATATTCGAGATTGGAGGGATCATCTTTATACAGAGTCATGAATTCGATGTACTCATCCATATAAGCTTCATAGCTGTCCAAGAATGCCTTCAATTCAGGTGTAACACCATCGCTTTCAGTATCTTCATCACCCTCATCGTCACCTTCAGTTGCTTCTGTTGTAGCCTCTGTAGTAGTTGCTGTCGTTGTTGTAGTAGCAACTGTTTCTGATGTTTCTGTTACTGCAACTGGAGCTACGGTTGTAGAAGGTGTTGTATCAGCCTTTTTGGATCCGCCTCCGGCCAAACCTACTATCAGACAAATTGTCAGGAAAGCGCCAATACCCATAGCCCAGAAAGACATTATGTGATTCTTTTCCTTCGGCTTATCAAGGACAAATGTTTCAACCGCACCTAAGGCAGCACCAGCCCATGACAAATAATACGTAAGAGACAAAACGAAAGCGAGAATCGACAACGGTGACTTCGGCTTTCCGGGTGCTTTAGGAGCTACGTTGTTTACAGCAACCTGACCTGCTCCGCCTGCAGCAACACCTCCAGGAGTAGAAGTGATATTAGGCTGGTCAACGGAAATCTGTGCTCTTCCATTGAAAGAAGCATAAATTCTTACCGGCTGATTATCCGGAGGGATAACAATATCACGGCTATAATTCTTCTTTCCAATCTTCAAGATGATAGTCTGCGGTCCCTGACTAAGATGATAAGACTGTGTCTGACCATTTACATATGAACCTTTAACTCCGGTGGAAACAATCCTGGAAACCATTCCAACAGAAGGATTATTCGTGTTATATGTAATAAACAGATTAGGATCATTTGAACGGTCCTGAACGTGAACTACTGTTCCGCTTACATTAACATTCTGAGTGATATTAACCTGCTCAGTAATGTTTGCTACTTTACCTCCGCAATAGGGACAATCCATTGCAGACTGTGTGTCATCGAACTGCATCGTTGCACCGCAACTTGGACATTTCATGTTTACTAACATATAAAACCCTCCTTAGAAATAAAAAGTGCGGCAGCCGAAGCTACCGCACCGAAAATCGCCAGCCTCGATTGCTGCGACACAACTCATTCCTATGACAGGTATGAAAGAGACCGACGCTTTTGCCAAACGTCGTTTCTGTCATAGGTATTCTTCAGTTGTGTCGCACCCTTATTATAACTCAAAGCTCTATTACCTTTCTAATAACCTTTTGTAAACGAGTAATGAAAGCATTCAGGCCGTTTCCGGCTGATAATACAAGAGTTATATCGCTTCGGTCTCCCTCTCTTTCATACCTTAATGCGCTCGATTCTATCACCCATTTAAATGCCTTTGGTATGCTGTCAGCATACATAAAAAGCCCTGACAAGCTGGATGCTGTCAGGGCAACAAAAATCACGTAGTTTATTATATTATCCGTCAGTCCAGAGGCTGAAGTCCGTACTGCTCGAGAAGACCGTTAAGACCCATAATGTCCATCTTGTTGTTGATGGCATAGATCACTACGCTGTCTCTGCGGCTCTTGGCATACAGGATTCCCTCCTGGGCAATCTCCAAGGCACGCTGGCATTCGGGAAGAGTCATCTTGCAGGCTACTGCCATGGCGATGATCTTGTCTCTGCCGGGTTTCTTGCTTCCGTCCATGATCTGATAGATGTATGTACGGTCAATGCAGCTTCTTTTCTGCATGTCAGCAATACTCATGCCTCTCTCAGCGAGAATCGACTTGATGTACGAGCTTAAGTCTTTGGGATACTTGTCTCTGATATCTTTAAGATACTGATCAAGTTCTTCGTGACTGTCAGTTGATGTCAGCTTGCGCATCAGGTCACCTGTTTTGTCTGTCATAGTGCATTCCTCTCGTTGTATAATCGGTTTATGAACAACATATCCGAGTACAGAGAATTATATCACTACGACGAGAAGCACAGTCTGGTCATAAGCCAGATTACAGGTGATGTCCGTATGATGAAAACACTCTCGCATTACGACGAGAGTGTTTATGTATATCTGTGTGCTAATCCGAATAAATTTATTCCTCAGATCTATGGCATATTCAAAGATTCAAACAACAATCTCATAGTCATTGAAGAGTTTATCCAGGGTAATACTTTCGATATGTTGATAAACGACAAGACCCTCCCGGACAAAAAGAAACTCAATCTTTTCCTGGAGTTGCTCGAAGGCCTGTCACTCCTTCACAACGCACCCAATCCTATAATCCACAGAGACTTAAAGCCCTCTAACCTGATGGTAACTGAGAAGGGCGAAGTTAAGATCCTGGATTACGACGCAGCGAAAGTATATAAGCCCAACAGTTCCGGCGATACTACATTCCTTGGAACAGATGGAGTTGCTGCACCTGAACAATATGGTTTCATGCAGTCTGATCCACGAAGCGACGTATACGCTGTTGGCAAGATGCTGTCAGCTGCATTCCCCAACGATGGCAGAATACAGCAAATAGCAGCCAAGGCATCCAGTTTCGATCCTGCGAACCGTTACTCAAATGCCCGTGAACTGTCTGATGCTCTGACCAGAAAGATACACCCAAAAACCAAACTTAAGAATCCATTCCCGCCACCGGGATTCAGAACGCGCAAATGGTGGAAGATGATAATAGCCACCTTCTGCTATCTCTGGTACATCATCGCGGTGATAGGTTTCAATGCCCACGATACGCTGATATTAAATATCGCAGTAAAAATTTTCTTCATCGTTTATCCGCTGTTTGTAGTGGATATGTGTTTCTCGTGGACTGGCATATATGACTCGTTGCCATTTATGATGCACAAAAATAAATTTCTGCAGATTCTCTTCAAGTTTCTTTACATAGTCCTTGGTACGCAGATCATAATTGTAATAACAGCTATCCTGATAGTAATAGCAGAAGACATACAAAAGATAATAATGCAGTTCTTCTAGTGCTTAACAGGGGTTGCCCGGACAATGCTCGGAGGTAACCGGAAACCTGCCCATCCGGTATGTTAGCAAACAACCCAATCCACTTCCTGCAATTGCCACCAATATCTTACAATTCGTAACCAAATTGTTTCACATAAGCCCTATCTGCCGTGATATATTTGTGCGGGGAAAAATAGAGAATAGGATCAGGGGTACTATGAGAAACAAGAAACCTTTTGTTATTGCTGCCATAGTAATCATTTTGGCGGCGGTTGCTTTCGCCTGTTACGAGCTCCTCATCGTTAAGAGAGGCTGGGTAAAGACAGACGCGGGCACATACTATTACGACAATTCTGGAAAGGCATATTCGGGCTTATGCAATATGCCTGACGGCACCATGCGCTATTTCGATCCGACGACCAACCTCATGGTCACCGGCGAGGCTACGATCGAGGGCAACAGGTATCTGTTCGACGGCGAGGGCGTAATGCTTTTCGGACTGCAGAAGTCAGGTGCTTCATCTAGGTTCTACGATCCGGCCACTGGCATCATGCAGACCGGTTGGATCGACTACGAAGGCAGCAAGCTGTATTTCAATGAAGAGAGCGGCGAAGAGGCCTTTGGTCTGACGGCGATCGGCGGACTCCAGTACTATTTCGACACTGAGACAGGCCTCATGAAGACCGGCGACATGGAGATCAACGGCGACAAGTATTCTTTCGATGCGACAACGGGCGCGGGTCTGGACGGATTCTTTACGACTGACGGCGTCAAGCGCGCTTACATCGGAGGCAAGATGCTCGTCGGCGTCAGGGCTTATGCCGACAATCACCTCTACTATTTCGGTGACGACGGCGCGGTAGTGCGCGAGATCGACGGCAACAAGCCGATGGTCGCCCTCACCTACGACGACGGCCCGTCAAAATATACGGATTCGATAATCGATACTTTCGAGGAGTACGGCGCGAAATGCACGTTCTTCATTGTCGGCGACCGTATCTCCTGGAACGAAGAGGTTGCCATCCGCGAGGCTGAGCTCGGCTACCAGCAGGCCAACCACACATACAGCCACAACAGACTGACCGACTTGGATGCAGACGGCATGAAGGAAAAGCTCAAGGGCACAGATGACGAACTCATCAGGATCTCCGGCAAACCCTCTACCTGCTTAAGACCGCCTGAAGGCAAGTGGAACGAGACACTCCAGTCCGTATGCGAATGCCCGATCATACTGTGGAGCATTGATTCACGCGACTGGGACAGCAAGAACGCCGACAAGATCTGCAACCGCGTCATCGGCAAGGTCCAGGACGGCGACATCGTCCTCATGCACGACCTCTACCAGTCCACGGCAGATGCTACCAAGCGCATCGTCCCCGCCCTCATCGAAGACGGCTTCCAGCTCGTAACCGTTGAGGAAATGGGCATCCTCAAGACCGGCGGCGTCGGCTTGGAGAACGGCGTTGTGTACTACTCGATACCGAACAGGTAAGGGTTGAATTATTGATAAAATACGGGGCTCCGGGTAGTACCGGGGCTTTTTGTTTGTGTGCGGCGGTAAACTGATTCTGCCCAAAATAGTCACAAATTTCGCCCATGAGCCTCCGAATGTCACGCTTCATCCCAGGCAGAAACCCCCGGTACAAAATCGGACACAAAACAGGGGCAAATCGTGTCCGATTTTAGCAATTTACCTCGAAAGTGCTGATTTTGGACACGAAAACGCCTCAAAAAGTGTCCTTTTTGAGCACTCGCGGCAAAAACGCATTTCTGCCGCCGCCCGGAACTCACCCTCTTCCCCGCCCCGAATTTTACATTTCCAAGACTGTTATATATTTAGAGGATTTATTTATTATTCCTTGTTATAATATATAGGACAAAATAGGAACAATATGCTCAAAAATCAGTCGGGGGTTCTATGAGTAAGAAATTAATTGCGATTATCGCGGGAGTGGCAGTTGCAGTCGCTGCAATTGCGGTTGCTCTCGTTTTTTTCTTTACAAAGAATGACAGCTACAGACTTCTCAAGCTATATGAGTTTGAAGGCATAGGCCTCGTCACACGTGAAAACAAGGGTGCCATCACACCCTACACCAACATGGTCCTCCAGAGTGGCGACCAGATCTCGCTCGAGACAGGCACCATGACCATCCAGGCTGACGACGATAAATTCATCCACCTCGACGAGCATACAAAGATCAAGCTTGTTGCCACTGGCACGAGCGCCAACAGCAAGACTTCAATCGAACTGCTGGAGGGCGGCATCACAAGCGACATCAGGAACAAGCTCTCCGCTGACTCAACATACGAGATCAACACACCGAACTCAGCGATGTCCGTCCGCGGTACAATCTTCTACACTTTCATTTATGAGATCAATAACGTCAAGTACACGAGAATCTGCTGCTTCGAAGGTGCAGTCGAGACGGTCCGTGTACACAAGGACGGAACCGTAGACAGCACACCAGTTTCCGTACCTAAGGGTAAGGAGGTCATCATCTACGAGGACGGTACGGTCGTTGACTACCTCACAGACGGTCCTCAGGATATCGACTACAACACCCTTCCCGACGAGGCACTCGTCGAGCTCAGAGACATGATCGACACCCATCCTACACTGGACTTCTCGATCACAAGCGATGAGATCACACAGATCCTCGAAGGACCTTACACAGTAACATTCATGTACAACGGAATTGAATTCGGAACACAGACAGTTGCCAAGGGTGAGAAAGCACAGGTTCCGGCTCTCAGTCCTTCCGCGACAGGCGACTGGAACTTCAACTTCTCCAGCACCATCGAACGTGACACGATAATCGAGTGGAAAGAATAAGCGGTTAAGCCAAGAGGGGTAAATCTTATGAAGACTATAAAAATACAGCTTAACAAAAAGGCATTGATCAAAGCTACAAGCGGAATATTGAGCTTTGTTCTAACGGCTAATGCAGGATTGAATTTACTGACTGCGGATTTGTTTGCAGCAAGTAGCGGTTCGATTCGTTTAGATTCTGTTGAAATCTCGGCAGAACCTGGTAGCGTTTTTTATATTGTAGACTCTGATGGAACTCCTATGTTATCAACGTCCCAAACTGATTTAGATTCAGCTCAGGCAATCAGTCAATATGCCTCGTGTGAAATCAATGATTGTACATTGTCAATATTGACTGACTATAAACTTGATGACGTAACACTCAGTGGCTCCGGTGATGACCCTGACACAAATGGAAAGTTAATAATTAATTCCGGATGTTCGGTATATATAGGTGACCGAGTAACAGGAAAAAAATCAAATATTTATAACTACGGCTCACTGGAAATGAATGACTATGTTGTCTTTAATGGTGACTGTGCAATCTATAACTATGGTTCATTAAATTATTGGGGTTCATGGGATGGAGAAGGTAATAACTCCATTTACAATTATGGGACATTTGAAACATTTTCTTTATATTCAAGTGAATTGGGCGAGTATCACATCACGAAATTTTATAACGGTGAAAACGGTAAAATCATAGCAACCAATGTTGATATTACAGATGGATATGATTATACAGATGAAGCAGGATCCGAAATCCATATCGAATACAATTTAGAAAAAGACAGCAGAAATTTAAATGCGGTAGTTTTTGCCGACCCAGGTGCATATATCAAGTCTGATGGAGGAACATTTACAATTCAGTGTGGAGATTCAACAAGGAAAACCATTTCAGGTGCCACCGAAACCTCTGTTGACGACTTGTATGATGACCCCAAGCTCTCGCTTGCCACTGTTCCTGATGTTTTTGCTGGTCAGGACTATGATTTCAGTTCACTCATCAGCATTGGTTCAAGTTATGATGGCGAAGTATATCTTGAATATAAAAGATATTATGATGACTCCAACACTTTTTCAACAGAAAAACCCATGACTGCAGGAAGATGTGAAGTCCGTGCCGTAGTCACCGGAAAAGGAACATTCCGCAAAGCATATTCAGAAATTCGAACATACGAAATTAAAAATCTTTCTTACACAGAAGTTATTAAAGATGGAAAATACTGTACTCTTTCCGGCATTGTCAACGGTAAATATATTCCTAACGAATTGATCGTCACACCTCCTGAAGGATATAAGATTACAAGTTCACATGATAGAGAATCTTATGATGAAAACAACAATCAGGTATTTCTGGATTATCTGTCATTTAGCAAAGAGGAGATCGAAGTCGCACCTGGTTTCATGAATCAGGATGTTATGGTCGCTTTCCAAAGAGAATCTGATGGATACATTACTGAATCCGTAGCTATCTATAGTGTTATTCCCAAGGATGCTGAGGGAAATACGGCTTGGAGTAAACTCATTTTCGATACTGAAGCTCCGGAGTTCTCCGCATTTAAAGGCTCTGAGAATGTAACAGAAGTATCCATTGAAGAAGAAAACGCGGCTGTAACAGCTGATGAATTGTCTGTCAGAGTAACAGATAAAATATATCTTGAATCCGTTGTTGTAAGTGTTGACGGAGTAGAAACTGACTATAGCGATAAGATTATTGAGCAAACTGTTCTTGGCGTTGACGGAGATGATTCAGCATCAACTATTTATACGGCAACAATTGCTTTGAGCAGCACACCCGGCAAAGCAAAACAGATTACGATTACTGCTACAGACGGCGCAGGCAATGTTTCAACTGCTGAATTCAAACTGCTTCCCGAAAGCCGTATCGATCCTGAATTCGATGCAACACTTCCCGAGACGATCCATGTCGGAGAAGAATATGAACCCGAGGTAACAACTAATTCTGATAGTCCTATCTATTATGGATATTACAGTTACGATGAAGAGGCATATCTTGAGGAAGCACCTACTGAAGCAGGTTCATACAGGATGTCAGTATCTGTACGAGCTACAGATCTATTCAACGCGGCTTCGGTAAGTTTGGATTACGAAATCTTAAGATATGATTTAGAAGTTGAACTTACCGTTAATGATATTAATGTCGGCGGTACAGTCAACCCTGTTTTAACAGGCGTTCCTGAAGATTACGACGGAACTATCATTTATGAGTACAAACTCACTACGGAACCTGAGGATAATTATTCAACTACAAAACCGACAGCTTTCGGTGGTTATACTGTGAGAGTTACATTACCTGAAACAGACATCTACTCAGGTGCCGAAGTTTCTGATACTTTTGCCATCAGCAGAAACGCACTCACCGCCACAGTATCTGTTGATGATTTGTATGTCGGTGATGAGATTACACCTGAAGTAACAACTGATCCTGAAGATTACGACGGTGATATTACTTATGAGTACAAGCTCAGCACTGCTACCGAGTACTCCTCTACTGTTCCTACCGCTGCAGGCACTTACACTGTAAGAGCAACACTCGCAGCTACTGATGTTTACTTAGGTACATCCTGCACTGATGAATTCACCATCAGCAAGAATGACATCTCAGCAGTAGTAAACGTTGAAAGCATTTATGTCGGTGACACTGTTACACCTTTGATGGCTGATGTTCCTGTCGATTACGACGGTACTATCAAGTATGAATACAAATTAAGTACTGCAGAAGATTCAGCATACTCTACTACTGTTCCGACAAGTGCAGGAACCTATAAAGTAAGAGCTACGCTCCCTGAAACTGATAAGTATCTGAGTTTCACATGTGAAAACACTTTCAGAATTTATCTGAACTCATTAAATTCAGGTGCAATCATTGATGACATTTATGTCGGAGAGACACCTAATCCTGTATTGCTTCACATCCCGGATGATTACGACGGAAATCTGGATGATGTTGTTTATGAATACAAGCTCGAAGAAGAAAATGATGACGCTTACTCAACAACAGTTCCTACTGCTGCAGGTTCTTACTATGCGAGAATCTACATTCCTCAGACTGCGAAATACGAAGATAACGAGATCATCACATCTTTCAATATCTATAAGAGACCTGCTGAAGCAACAGTATCTGTCCCTGACATCACCATCGGCGGTACCATCTCACCTGTAGTTACCACTGAATCTGATGGTAAGGCCAGTACAACATTCATGTACAAGCTCAGCACTGAGCCTGAAGATCTGTATTCTGATGTGATTCCTACTGCAGCCGGCACATACACTATAATGGCAATCGTTCCTGAGACAGATACTTACGAATCTACCTCATGTACTTCTGAATTCACGATCCTCAAGAAAACTCTTACAGCTGAAGTAACAGTTGCAGACATCAATGTAGGCGGCACGGTTACACCTGTAGTTACAACAGATCCTGAAGACTACAACGGAACTATCACTTACGAGTACAAGCTCAGCACTGATACTGAGTACTCCTCTACTGTTCCTACTGCTGCAGGCGAATATACTGTAAAAGCCACATTGGCGGAAACAGACACATGCCTGGGCACATCATGCACAGGAACATTCACAATCAGCAAGAATGCGCTTACAGCTACAGTTTCTGTTGACGACATCTACGTTGGCAGCACACCTAGCCCTGTAGTTACAAAACCTGCAGATTACAACGGAACAATCACTTATGAGTACAAGCTCAGCACTGATACTGAGTACTCCTCTACTGTTCCTACAGCCGCAGGCACTTACACTGTAAGAGCAACACTCGCTGCAACCGATGTTTACCTTGGCACAACATGCACTACTACTTTCAAGATCAACAAGATTGAAACATCTGCAACAGTATCTGTTGAAGATATTCATGTCGGTGAAGAGATCTATCCTGAACTGACAATCGTTCCCGAGGATTTCGACGGAACAATCACATATGAATTCAAGAGCAGCAATGACGAAGCGTTCACTACTGATGTTCCTACGGCAGCAGGCGCATACACAGTACGTGTTACTTTGTCTGAAAGCGATACTTATCTGGGCACAACATGCACAGATACTTTCGCTATCAGCAGAAACGCACTCACTGCCACAGTATCCGTTGAAGATTTCAATGTAGGCTCTACACCTGCTCCTGTTGTTACAGTTCCTGAAGATTACAACGGAGCGATCACATACGAGTACAAGCTCAGCACTGCTACCGAGTACTCCTCTACTGTTCCTACCGCTGCAGGCACTTACACTGTAAGAGCAAATTTCGCTGCAACTGATATTTACTTAAGCACAACAGCAACTTCCACTTTCACGATCAGCAAGATTTCCTGCTCTATAACAGTTACTGCTAACGAGATCAATGCCGGCGAGGAGCCTGATCTCGATATCGAGACCAATTCAGATGCTCTCGATCAGGCAATTTACGAGTACAGAGAATATTCTGAACCTGATACTGCTTTCGCAGAGGGATACCCCACTGAAGCAGGTTTATATGTAATTAGAGTAACTATTCCTGAAACTGATAAGTACCTGAGCGGTTCAGACACTTGCGAGATGCAGGTCAACAGAAATGACGTTATCGCGACGATATCAGTAGCTGACATCTATGTCGGTGAGACACCTGACCCTGTTATAACTTCAGACTCACCTGCAAAGAATGATGCAACCATTGAATATAAGCTCGCGAGCGCACCTGATACGGCTTACTCAACAACAGTTCCTACAGCTGCAGGAACATATTCAGTAAGAGCTTCGCTGCCTTTCACAGTTTTCTATAAGGCAACTACATGCGAGACTACTTTCACGATCTCCAAGCGTGATGTCAGTGCTTCCGTTTCCGTAGCAGACATCGTTTACGGCGGAACGATCGCTCCTGTAATTACAATCAATTCTGAGGATTACGAAGCGGCAGATCAGGTAACTTACCTGTACGCACCTCATGACATCGAAAACCCTGCGGAATTCACCGGTGATATTCCAACCGAAGTCGGCGAATACTCTGTAATGGCTGTTCTCCCTGAGACGGATACTTACTACGGAACAGAAGTATTTGCAATCTTCAACATCAACAGACAGCAGCTCGACGCAACTGTTTCTGTTGAGGATGTCTTCTATGGTGAGGATTTCACAGTTAACTTCACTATCCAGGGTTCAAAGTATTTCCTGACACATGAGTACTACTATTTCGAGTACAAGCCGGCTGACGCAGCTGATTCTGCTTACAC
>JAEEGJ010008477.1_pt1 | contig 28315 bp, 24 predicted proteins | sample 8958761 | NCBI WGS metagenome assembly JAEEGJ01 (sample SAMN16246546, study PRJNA631951) | gut metagenome | biome: gut microbiome; feature: rumen; material: RS-attached | host: Bos | place: Iran: Karaj | collected 2018-10
CATGGATGATTTCAAGCTGGATCTCTACGACAAGGAGGTGTTCGTCTTCACCCCTTCCGGCGAGTTGAAGCAGTTGCCGAAGGGCGCCACGTTGTTGGACTTCGCCTTCATGATCCATTAAAGCCAAAAGACATAATAAACTTTGCCTACACATGTGTCAACATCACATTGTATTTATCACGGATTTTTAGTATCATAGATGTGTTCACCCCTTTGGGCGGACAGACATAAAATTCACTTATAATGAGGAGTGTATAACATGAACAAGAAAGAGAGAAACTCATTCACGGGATCGATAGGTTTTGTCCTTGCCGCAGCGGGGAGCGCGGTCGGACTCGGTAATATATGGAGATTTCCGTATCTTGCCGCAAGAGACGGGGGAGGACTGTTTCTTATCATTTACCTGATCCTTGCACTGACATTCGGTTTCACATTGCTTATCACTGAGGTAGCGATAGGCAGGAAGACCAAGCAGAGTCCTTTGACTGCATACGGCGTATTAAGGAAAAAATGGAAGCCTCTGGGTGTACTGGCCTGCATAGTTCCCATGATGATCATGCCGTACTATTGCGTAATAGGCGGATGGGTAGTTAAGTACTTCCTGGCTTTTCTTACGGGAGCAGGCGTACAGGCGGCTGAAGACGGATTCTTCACCGGTTTTATTACCGACACATCCACACCCATCGGAATGATGATAGTATTCCTTTTCCTTACCATGGTTGTTGTTTTGGGCGGAGTTGATAAGGGTATTGAGAAGTTCTCCAGGGTGATAATGCCTTTGCTTGTGGTTCTTATCCTCTTTATATCGATATTCTCGCTTACAATATCTCATACTGATGATACGGGACTTACCAGAAGCGGACTTGAGGGACTTAAGATTTTGTTTATTCCCGAAGCCGGTTCGGTTACTTTCCAGAATATATTCTCAACTACCATGGATGCCATGGGACAGCTGTTCTACAGTCTGAGTGTGGCAATGGGTATCATGATCGCATATGGTTCTTATATGAAGGATGATATCAATCTTTCAAAGTCAGTCGGTCAGATCGAGGTCTTTGATACGGGTATTGCCTTCCTTGCGGGTGTTATGATCATACCAGCGGTATATGTATTTATGGGCAGAGAGGGGATGCAGGCTTCAGGTCCCGGACTTATGTTCGTATCACTTCCCAAGGTATTTTTACAGATGGGTAAAATCGGCAATGTTATAGGATGCCTGTTCTTTGCAATGGTACTGTTTGCGGCCACAACAAGTGCAGTATCCATACTTGAAGCGATAGTATCAAGTTTTATCGATGCTTTCCATATGGAGAGAAAGCATGCAACACTTTTGGAAGGTGTCATAGCGCTTGTACTCGGAATACTTGTCTGCCTCGGATACAATAAGCTTTACTTTGAGATAGAGCTTCCCAACGGAGCGATTGCACAGATCCTTGATATCATGGATTACGTGAGCAACAACCTGTTGATGCCTATAGTTGCAATCGGTACATGTATTCTTGTAGGCTGGATACTTAAGCCTGAATTCATTACTGCAGAGATTACAAGAAACGGTGAGAAGTTCGGCAGAAGGGGATTGTTTGTTATCATGGTCAAATATGTTGCACCTGTCATGCTGTTGGCCTTGTTGCTTAAAGCCTTAGGCATTGTGTGATATATGCATTTGTGATAAAGTGTCCTTAAGGAGTGTCATAAGACACGGAGGGTATAGTATTGGGTGAGAATAATGCGCATGGGGCTGTTGTCCCTGTAGATAAGTATGTCTGGAACATGGTCATGGATAACGGGTATGACTGTGTCTTCGGCGTTAACATATCGGACAATTCCATCTGGTTTTATCATGTTTATGAGAGGAAGAAAGTCGGTTCGGTATATTCCAAGATAGATACGGTCGGTGTTGTACCTGAGACATTTAATGATTTTATGGATCTTTTGTATGACTATGTCGTACCGGATGAGCAGGCATGCTTTAAGGAACAGCTTAAAGTTGATTATATCTGCGATGAGATCAACGAAAGGGGCAACTTTGTCCGTACCGTACATATGAATTTCATAGGCGAGAGAAGATCCAAATGCTTTAAGCTTTATGCTCATTCAGATGAACCGAATGTCCTTTTAGGCTTTGTATACGATATTTCAGCGTCTTTGGATCATGACTGGATGACGGATGAGTATGCCAGACAGGGCTTTTTGGAAAATGCCGAGAGGCTGCTTTGTGAACTTCCGATAGACAGGGAGCAGTATTCTCTGGTATATACGAACATTAAGGGATTTAAGGCAATCAACGATCTGTTCGGAGAACAGAGCGGAGACATGGTCATATTCCAGACCAGAGATATACTTCGTACCTTGCTTAAGCCGGTCATCATGGGACGATTGGAGAACGATCATTTTGTGCTGATTACCAAGGATGAATTCCTTAACGAACAGAGCTTAAGAAGCCTTGCCGCTCAGACTTATACCGAAGGCTACAAGCATTATGATTTTACGATAAGATGCGGTATATACAGAATACATGACAGAGAAGTATCGGTTGGCAAGATGGTTGACAGAGCCAAGCTTGCAGAGAAGGCGACGCTGGATAAAGTGGGGCATTCTCATGTTGTGTACAATGATGACGTTCGTGTCAACTATGTCAAACAGCGTGTTCTGATATCTGATATGAACAAGGCGATGGAACTCGGCGAGTTCAAGGCATACTTCCAGGGGATAGTGGATGCGAAGACGGGTCAGATATCGAGTGCCGAGGCGCTGGTTCGCTGGCAGCACGGTAAGTTCGGAATGATTTCGCCCGGTGAGTTTATTCCCGCTTTTGAGACAGGCGGACAGATATCGGCGTTAGACCGCTTTATGGTAGAGAAGATAATCAATTTCAATTCTTCCAGAGCCAAAGAATGCAAGTTTACGGTTCCCTGTGCGGTCAATCTTTCACGTATAGATTTTTATAATGCCGCACTTATGGAATACCTTGTGAATGTATACAGCAATACTCCGTTTGCAACAGAGTACGTACGTATAGAGGTCACGGAATCGGCCTATGCAGATCTTGAGAAGAATGCCAGTGACTATTTAAACAGGTTTAAGAATCTCGGAGTCAAGATATTGTTGGATGATTTCGGCAGCGGTATGTCGTCTCTTTCTACTCTTGAGAATTTTGAGTTTGACAGTGTTAAACTTGATATGGGCTTTGTACGTAAGATAGGTATACAGGAGAAAGCAGAGATTATTATAAGGTCCACAATAGAGCTTTCGCATGCGCTCGGCGCCACGGTTACGGCTGAAGGTGTTGAGACGGAAGAACAGCTTGCCTTTTTACGTGATGCCGGTTGTGATTATATTCAGGGATATTATTTCTACAAACCGCTTCCTGAGGATGAATTCAGCAGGCTGTTGGAATAGTAATGAATTAAAAGAAGGTCGTATCATTTCGATACGGCCTTCTTTTTGATTATGTATTTGCATATCGAGTTGCCCATTGAAGAGAACTTCTCTTCGTATTCGGTCATAATATTGCCCTCATTCATGGACTCATCGGCATGCAGGTCATATGTCTTAGCAACAAGTTCAAAGTCGCTGTAATTAAGTTCTTCAAGCGCAAAATCGAAGAGCACTCTGTTATCCGTTTTGAATTCTATAGTTCCGTCGGGCTTTAATATATTGTAAAAGCGGGCCAGGAACTGCCTTGAAGGAAGCCTTCTTTTGGCATGTCGATCCTTCGGCCAGGGATCTGAGAAATTAAGATATATCTTATCGACTTCATCCGGAGCAAATATCTCATCTATCGCAACCGCATCCATAAGTATGAATCTTAAATTGGGCAGTTCTTCCTGCTCAAGTTTCTGTACCGCACGAAGCAAAACGCTTGAGTGGTTCTCTATACCTATGTATTTTATGTCGGGATTCTGTCCCGCCAGAGTCATGATGAATCTTCCCTTGCCTGTACCGACCTCTATATGAAGAGGCTGCTCCTTGCTCCAGCTGCCCCTGAATTCGTCGGGTGTCTGTATAACAAAACGGTTGGCGGCTATCATTTCTTCCGCCCCTTTGATATGTCTGAGTCGCATAGATTTCTCCGTTGTATATATAGAATCTGTTATCTTTCAGCCTTATAGATTTTAAGGGAAGAAGGATGGTGAGTCAAGGGAGATATGGGACTGTTTTTATTATGAAATTATTTGCGGATTAATACCGATATATGTTGAACGGCTTATGGTCTGCGTGTATAATGTTTCTATACGAATAATTTCGGGATTTGTTAAGATCAGACGATCGGATTGGAGGGTTAGACTATGAAATTTTACAGATGTGAGCATTGTGGCAACATTGTGATTAAGCTTAATGATTCGGGTGTTCCGGTTGTGTGTTGCGGACAGCCTATGAAGGAGCTGGTTCCGGGTGCGACTGACGGAGCATTTGAGAAGCATGTACCTGCTGTGACCGTAGATGGAAGCATCGTTAAGGTACAGATTGGTGAAGTGGAGCATCCCATGATGGAGGAGCACTACATTCAGTTCATAGTCTTGGAGACTGCATGCGGCTATCAGATTAAGAATCTTAAGGCAGGGGATAAGCCCGTGGCAGAGTTTAATGTGGCAGCAGGCGATAAGGCCGTAGCGGTTTATGAGTACTGCAACCTTCACGGATTGTGGGTTAAGGAATTATAGGGGAGGAATACGTATATGGCAGAGAATAAATGGAGATGCAGAGCTGAGGATCTTAAGGGAACTCAGACAGAGAAGAACTTACAGGAGGCTTTTGCGGGAGAATCACAGGCACGTAACAAATATACCTTCTTTGCTTCGAAGGCTAAGAAGGAAGGATATGTTCAGATATCCAATATTTTTGCCGAGACAGCTGCCAATGAGAAAGAGCATGCGGAGATCTGGTATAAGATTCTTACCGGTATCGGCAGCACCATAGATTGTCTTAAAGAGGCGGCAGAAGGCGAGTCTTACGAGTGGAATGAGATGTATCCTTCTTTTGCCAAGACGGCAAGAGAAGAAGGCTTTGATGAGATAGCCGAGCTTTTTGAGGGTGTTGCGGCAATAGAGAAGGAGCATGAGGAGAGATATCGCAAGCTTCTTAAGAACATAGAGGATAAGATTGTATTCTCAAGAGACGGAGACTGCATCTGGCAGTGCAGCAACTGCGGACATATCGTAATCGGCAAAGAAGCGCCCGAGGTATGCCCCGTATGTAATCATGCGAGGGATTACTTCCAGCTTAAGGCTGAGAATTATTGATATCGGGAGGTATATATAACAATATGGATACTAAAGCTATGTATAAGCTCTCTTACGGACTGTTCGTATGTACGGCGGTTAAGGGAGACAAGATAAACGGCTGTATCACCAATACCGCAATACAGATTGCTTCGGACCCCAATACCATATCGGTAGCCATCAATAAGGCGAATCTTACACACGACATGGTTAAGGATACGGGTGTGTGCAATATATCCGTACTCAGTCAGGATGCGGATTTTGAGATATTTAAGAGATTCGGTTTCCAGTCCGGCAGGGATGTTGATAAGTTTGCGGACTTAGGAGCGGATAAGTATAAGACGGTTGCCAACGGAATTCCCGTTGTGACTGCCGGAGCCAACGCATACTTCTCTTTGAAGGTTAAGCAGACGGTAGACTTGGGTTCACATACACTGTTTATATGCGAACCGACGGAGATGGAAGTTTTATCCGACACTTCGTCCTGCACATATGAGTATTATCAGAACAACATCAAGCCCAAGCCTGAGAAGGTGGGTACGACAGCTGCGGGTCAGACCGTATGGAGATGCAGAATCTGCGGATATGAATATGTGGGAGAAGAACTCCCGGATGATTTCATCTGTCCGATATGCAAGCATCCCAAGGAAGACTTCGAGAAAATAGTCAAATGAATTCGTTTAACAGGAAAGACAATATAATACAGACATATTCGCTGGTGCTCATAGATGTATTGTGTGTGCTGGTTTCTTATGTATGCTCCTTTTACTTAAGATACAGAGGCGTATATCATATGGGCCAGGTGGACTACATGATATGTCTCGGACTTGTCCTTTTCTGTGTTCTTTACGGAGTGCTGCTTGACTGGAATCACTTCATCTTCAGACGCGGATATTTCGAGGAACTGGTTGCGGTTGTCAAATATGCAGTGAGCATGACTGTCCTTTTGGGCTTTACGGTGTTCATCCTGCGTCAGGGCGAGGCTTTCTCGCGTTTGGTGTTCGGCTGGTACGCCATCATCGATATCGTTTTGACATACCTGATGCACACTCTTTTTAAAAAGTTCCTAAGCGGCTACTACAAAAAAAGCGTGAACTCTGAGAAGGTTATGCTCGTAACATATAGGGAGTACGTGGACGAACTGCTTAGTGACATACGTAAGGATCATGAGTGGAGTTATGAAGTCATGGCCATTGCTTTAATGGATGCGGTGGTGGATTCCGATGAGAAAGAGATAAACGGTATTCCCATTGTTGCCAACGGAGCCGGAATAATGGACGGCCTTACAAGCGAAGTAATGGATGCGGCATTCCTGTATCTTCCTCATATGGGCAGAGATGCGGTTGAGAGGATCATCAATTACTTCGAGACTATGGGTGTTAAGTGCTATTACAGCGTAGGAGATTTTAAGCACAGGGGATCGATGCAGTCGATCGGAGATTTCGCCGGACACCTTGTAATTACCTATGAGAATGCGGCTACAGATTACAGACGCAGGCTCATCAAGCGTATATTTGATGTTATCGGTGCGATTATAGGGCTTGTGATTACCATTGTACTTACACCGTTTATCGCATTGGCAATAAAGATTAATTCCAGGGGTCCCGTACTTTTTAAGCAGACACGTATCGGTAAGGGCGGAAGAAGATTTACGATGTATAAGTTCCGTTCGATGTATACGGATGCTGAAGCGCGCAAGAAAGAACTGCTTAAAGACAATGAGATGGACGGACTTATGTTTAAAATGGAAGACGACCCGAGGATAACGGCGGTCGGAAGATTCCTTCGTAAGACCAGTCTGGATGAACTTCCGCAGTTCTATAACGTTTTAAAGGGTGATATGAGTCTTGTGGGCACGAGACCGCCTACGGAAGACGAGTTTGAGAAGTACAGTCCCCATTACAGAAGGAGGCTGTCAATCACTCCCGGACTTACCGGCATGTGGCAGGTAAGCGGAAGAAGTGATATACGTAATTTTGATGATGTGGTGAAGCTTGATCTTGAATATATCGATAACTGGTCGCTTCTTCTGGATTTAAAGATTTTGTTGCAGACCATAATAGTCGTATTCACGGGACGCGGTTCCAAGTAATCGCATAGGTGAACTTCGGTGCCTATCGCATACACCATTGACAGAGCATAAGTACATACCAGATGACGGTCGAGTAGCGGCCGTCATTTTTGTATTGCTGCCAGATTCTGTCAAATGCCGCCATATCTATGTATTCAGAGGCTGTAGTACGTCCGGATAAAAGAACGTCTTCTGCCCATGTGTTCATCTCTCCGCTTAAAAGCCACTTTGAGACGGGAAGTGAGAAACCCTTCTTGGGTCTGTCCATCATCTCTTTCGGGACATAGCGATATAAGATATTGCGAAGGGGCTTTTTGGTAATACCGTCACTCATCTTATATGACAAAGGCAGAGCCCAGGCAAAGTCGATCACATCCGCATCAAGCAGAGGTATTCTGGTCTCAAGGGAATAATACATTCCGGCTCTGTCGACCTTGGTTAATATATCATCGGGAAGATACTGCATCATATCCATCAGCATGAGATTGCTTTCGGGATCGTGAAGCAGGCCGTCAGGATATATATCATCCGATACTTTGGGCAGACCTGCGGAAATGAAACTCTTGCCGGTAAGTCCTGATATGTGAGCACTGTCACTCATTGCCCTGTAGTATTCTTCTATGGTATTCACGGTCAAAACATTGTGAAGTTTATGCAGATCATTGCTCAGACTTAAACCTGAGGAAGAGAGCAGTCTGTCAAAAGCGCCTGCGGTGTTACCGGCTGCCTGCCTTAATCCGCCCTTTAAAAAGCCGAGTTTGCTTTGCATGACGTTAAGGCCCCTGATCGCATCCTTGTATGTATTGTAGCCGCAGTAGAATTCATCTCCTGCATCGCCGGAAAGTGCAACCGTAACGTGCTGCCTTGTCATACCCGAAACAAGCATTGTGGGCAACTGCGAAGAGTCGGCAAAAGGCTCGCCGTAACATTCTCCGAGTGAAGGCAGCAGGTTGATTACATCCTTGTAACCGACATACATCTCGGTATGCTTAGTGCCAAGGTGTGCGGCCGTGGCTGCAGCAAAAGAAGCCTCATTGAATTCTTCTTCCTCAAATCCTATAGTAAAGGTTCTGACAGGATCGTCGGATATCTGTTGCATGAGACTTACAACCATAGTGGAGTCTATGCCACCCGATAAGAATGCACCCAAAGGAACATCGGAAAGCATCTGACCCTTAAGTGCCGACTTAAGTCTTGCCTCAAGTTCATCGGCTGCTTCTTCTTCGCTTCCCCTAAAGGGATTTGACTGGCCGTAAGCGGCAACTTCCTTAATGTTATAGTAAGGCTTTATGCTAAAGCCCGTGCTTTGCATATTGTCGTAAGCGTCTGCGCCGACTGCGGACGCAATGTCATCATTGACTTTATACGGGGCCGAAATTGTAAGGACGGTTCCAGGAGTAAGCTTGTATATTCCCTCGTATATCGTATAAGGTGCGGGTATGTATCCGTAGCGGAGATATACCGGGATTATGTCCTTCCTTACGGGATTGTCAAAGCCTGATACCGCAGTGATTGAATTGATATCCGAAGCCCAGACAAACTGACCCTTGACAGTACCGTAGTATAACGGCTTTTCGCCAATTCGGTCTCTGGTTAACATAATGTCGCCGGACTCTTTGTCGTAGAGGCTGATTCCCCACATTCCGCGCGACTTTTTCAGAGTGTCCGTAAGGCCCCAAAGTGATATCGCATTAAGAAGCACTTCGGTGTCCGATGTTCCTTTAAGGTTAAGCGGACCATGCTGCGCTTCAAGCTCATCTTTTGTTGAGGGAGCATTGTATATCTCTCCGTTAAAAGCAATAACATATCTTCCGTCAGGGGATTCCATGGGCTGAGCGCCCGTATCCGAAAGGTCAATAATAGACAGGCGCCTGTGTCCTATGACTACACGCCTGTTCTCATCAAGAAAATGTCCGCCTGCATCGGGACCTCGCCTGTGCATGCGCTTATTCATTGCTTCGATATCTGTGATAGGATCGCCGCTATATCCGGCTATTCCCGCAATTCCGCACATATATACCTCTAATCTGTCTCTTACTTTGTTTTGTCGATATCATCAAACTTCCCTGTCAAAAGAAGAGGCGATAAAAATACTCTTTTTATCATCTTTATTACCCTGTTGGGATGGTTTGTATAGACAAGATAGTTTGATAACTTCGGTGAATTTGCTGCTTTGTCTCGCTTTTGCCTCATCTTCAGAGCGTTTGCTTCTGCGGACGAAATTAAAGGACCGTATTCTTTTGCCATGGCGTACAACTTCCCATAGTCATAGCATATTGCTTCGTTACGATGTTCGCTTAAAAATGCATCAAGTTCCGCCACGTCATTCTCATCCATCATATTCGGATGCAGGCATACGGTATCGGTTCCCTTAAGTCTGGAATATGCCGTAAGCGTACAGGGAACAAAAAGTATACCTTCGCGGATATAAGGATTATTGTACAGGCCGTCGGTCAGCGCTTTAAAGCCGAGTTCTTTTAATGCCTTTAATGTATTAAGATCAAAAGAATGCCCCGGCGCCATGAAAAGATCCGGCTTAATCCCCGCTTCGTTAAGCTTATTAAGTCCGCGCTTAAGGTTGTCATATTGTTCTTCGTATGAAAGACCGGCAAATTCACTGAAAGGATTGATTCCCAAAAGCCCGGAATCTTCGGTCTTATATACGTGTTCGGTACCGTGCTGGGCAATTACCCAGCCGTTATCCTTAAGTTCTTCGATAAGCGCAATAAATTCTGCCTCATCGTATCTCTTATCTTCAGCACCGTATATGGACTTGTCTTTACACTCGGGTACGACACCGATTACGGGACGTATTTCGTACTTGTCCAAAACCGCTTTCACTGCGGCAAATTTAGCCCTGTCCATATATGGAGTTATATCATCCAAACGTACCATGTATTGCATAGTGTAAGTATAGCATATTTATTGCTATAATGATATAATACTAAGAGTGTCTGAGTGCGTTCGAGCGCGTGGTACAGGGCACTTGTGGACGGTTTGATATATACCGGATCGTCGGGAAGAGGAGATATGTCTAGAGATATGCTTCATAAGCTCTCTGCGATACTTGACAGAGGGCAGAAGATAAAAATAGCGGGACTGATGGTCCTGATACTTATAGGCGGTGTACTGGAGACGGCCAGTGCATCACTTATTTTGCCGCTTGTAAGTGCCGTGTTGGATGAGAAGAAGTTCTCGTCGAATAAGTATGTGATAATGGCAATGGATATCACCGGCATTGACAATGTCAGAAAGTTTACGTTCGTATTGTTGGGCGTGATAATGGCGGCTTTTGTGATCAAGAATGCCTTTCTGGTATTCCAGACTTATCTGCTGGCAAGATTTGCCAATCGCAACCGTGCCAGATGTACTACCAATCTTCTTTGGCAGTTCCTTCACAGACCTTATGAATATTATCTCTATGCAGAGACTTCGGATATAATCCGTACGATATACGGAGATATGGATAATATTTTCAATCTCCTGCTTCAGTGTATGAATTTTGCCGCAGAGCTTGTTGTTTCGGCCTGCCTCGGCATATTCATTCTTATTATGGATTGGAAGATGACGATTCTGGTGGCCGGTCTTTTGGGCCTGCTCACTCTTTACAATACCAAGGTTATAAAGAGACATTTGAATGCTGCGGGTGAGGGGGCACGTATTACACAGGCAGGAATGTATAAATGGATTTTGCAGTCGGCATCGGGTATTAAGGACGTGAAAGTTCTTAAGAAAGAGTATTACTTCACTGATAAGTATTCAAAGAGCGTTGAAGGTTATGCCGACAATCAGATTAAATACAATGTTCTTACCAATCTTCCGAGGCTTCTTATTGAGACCGTAGCCATAGTCGGAATCCTTACTTATGTGATGCTCAGCATGGCTTTCGGTACGGATATAGCATCACTTATGACTACACTTTCGGCATTTGCCGTAGCGGCCATGAGACTTCTGCCGAGTGTCAACAGACTTAATACATACATGGCCAATATTGCATATTACGAGCCTGCGCTTAATTTCATATACGAGAACGTCGATACCAGAGGATTAAGCGAAGAGAATGTGCTTGTTAAGTATGCAGAACATGCGCTTTTGACAGCAACCGATTCCGCTTCGAATGATAATGATAAGACTGCAGTTGCGCTCACTTCGGATGAGCCGCTTGCCATGGAGCATGCCATTGATCTTAAAGGCATCACTTTTGCATATCCTAAGACCGATAAGCTGATATTTGATCAAGCGGATATGGATATTCCGATAGGCAAGTCAGTAGGTGTGATGGGTGCATCCGGTGCAGGCAAGAGTACGATAGTCGATATACTTTTGGGCCTTTTGAAGATCGGTTCGGGAACAGTAACATGCGACGGCAAAAATGTTATGGAGCATTACGGACAGTGGCTTTCGCACATCGGTTATATTCCTCAGAATATATATATGCTTGATGACAGCATAAGACATAATATAGCGTTCGGTGTCGAGGATAAGGACATCGATGACAAAAGAGTGTGGGAAGTTCTGGCTGAAGCACAGATGAAGGAATTTGTGGAGGGACTCCCCGATAAGCTTAATGCCCAGATAGGTGAGAGAGGCGTGCGCATATCCGGTGGTCAGAGACAGAGACTCGGTATAGCGAGAGCACTCTATCACGACCCTGAACTCATGGTGTTTGATGAAGCTACATCGGCACTTGATAATGATACGGAGACGGCGATTATGGAAGCCATTGACAGACTGCATGGACGCAAGACGCTTGTGATAATCGCTCACAGACTTCGTACAATAGAGAACTGTGACATCATATACAAAGTCGAGAACGGCAAGATAGTAAAGGAATGATATGTGCGGTATAGCGGGATTCTGTAATACACATATGAATACGGATGCCAAAAGGGCCGCCATTCTTGCCATGAATGAGCGTATGATCCACAGAGGACCCGATACCGGAGACTGTTATATCGATGAGAACGGCTCCGTTGTTTTCGGACACAGAAGACTTTCGATAAGAGATCTTACCGAATCCGGATCGCAGCCGATGAGGTCACATAATGACAGATATGTCATGATCTATAACGGAGAGATATATAACGCATCGGAGATAAAAGAGAGTCTGAAAAAGGATGTCTCGGACACGGAATGGAGAGGAACATCCGATACGGAGATACTCCTGGAAGCGATCGCACAATACGGAATGGACAAAGCACTGACTCTTACAAAGGGTATGTTTGCACTGGCCGTATATGACAGAGATACGGGAAGCATAGAATTTGCAAGAGACAGAGTCGGCGAGAAGCCTCTGTATTACGGACACGTACACGGAGATCTTGTTTTTGCTTCAGATCTAGATGTCATACGTGCATATCCCGGTTTTGACAATGATATTGACGGAGTCGCATTGAATGAATACTTAAGGTATGGTTTCATTCCGGCTCCGAAGACTGTATATAAGGACATTTTTAAACTTGTTCCGGGAACGGTGCTTAAGTTTGACAAGCCGTACTCGGAAGGAAAAAGCCGACCATATTATGACTTAAGCAATGAGTATGTTAAAGGCTGCACGGAAGGACGTTTTAAAGGAAGCGTAACTGAAGCGGTTGATGCTTTGGAAGAGACACTTAAAGCTGCCGTTAAGAGCCAGCTTGTGTCGGATGTGCCGATAGGTGCTTTTTTATCTGGCGGAATAGACAGTTCGGTATGTGTGGCACTTATGCAGTCCGTTTGTAAGGATCCGGTTAAGACTTTTACCATAGGCTTTGAGGATGAGAAGTACGATGAGTCGAAGGACTCTGCGAAGATAGCCGCTCATCTTGGAACGGATCATACGTGTCTTACAATATCGGAAAAAGAACTTATTGATGTTGTTCCGCATATGGCTGAGATTTTTACCGAGCCGTTTGCAGACAGTTCGCAGATACCAACCTATCTTGTGAGTAAGCTTGCAAGATCCAAGGTGACCGTGTCCATATCTGGTGATGCGGGAGATGAACTTTTTGCGGGATACAATACTTATTGGAAGACCGCGGGACTGTACAATAAGCTTAAGCCGATACCGGGTTTTGCAAGAATACCGGTCGGCCGTATGTTAAGCGGAAGCAATAACAATACCCTGTATCGTTCGGCACACTGTATGCAGAGTAAGAACATAGCGGAACTTCACGAATCCGTGTGTTATGATATGACGCGCATGACACGTGACCTTACGGGTGACAGGCTTGCATATGAGCAGGAATACATTCTGGGTGAGCAGATCCGCAACGGAAGCGCGGATATCACGGATGAGATGATGTTAAGGGATATGCTGCGTTATCATCCCGATGATATTTTGGTCAAAGTTGACAGGGCGGGCATGGCTGTCTCTTTGGAGAACAGAGTCCCGATGCTTGATAAGGATGTTCTTAGCCTGGCTTTTTCTTTGCCTGCGGAATATAAGTTAAGAAAAGGTGAGGATGGAAACCTTATAAGCAAATATGTGCTTAAGGAAGTTCTTTACAGATATGTTCCAAAGGATATTATGGACAGACCCAAGAAGGGATTTTCAGTGCCGCTTAAAAACTGGTTGCAAAAAGGTCCGGTTCACGATCTTGCATGGGACATCTTAACCGGTTCAAAGCTTTCAGCGGACGGATATATAGACAAAGCAGGCCTTGATAAGCTTATGCGTCGTTTCATGGAAAGCGGTGAGAACGCATCTCTGTTATGGAGTGTGTTTGTATTGGAACAGTGGTACAGAAGATATGAGTAAGATAAAAGATTTTTTGGATAATCCGGTATATTTCATCACTTCGCCCGCTTCAAAGGGATATCTGAATTTTTTGAGTGACAGGGCATATCTTAAGCTTTTATACAGAGCGGTGATGAAAAGGAGACTTGATCTTAAGACTCCGAAGTTATACAACGAAAAGCTCCAGTGGCTTAAACTTTACGATCGCAAAGACATCTACCATAAGATGGTGGATAAGTATGATGTAAGGGAGTACATATCGGATACACTCGGAGATGAATATCTTATAAAGTTATACGGAGTCTATGACTCGGCTGATGAGATTGATGAGAATGCGCTCCCTGAAAAATATGTGCTTAAGTGTACGCACGATTCGGGAAGTGTTGAGATATGCAAAGACCGAAGCTCCTTTGATCTTTTGGCAGCAAAGGGAAGGCTTAACGAAGCACTTAAGAGGAATTATTACAGCACATACAGAGAGTGGCCTTATAAGGGAGTTAAGCCGAGGATCATAGCAGAGGAATTTCTTGAGGACGAGAACGGTGATCTTATGGATTATAAGGTCATGTGTTTTAACGGAAGAGCGGAAGTTATAGAAGTTCATGAGAACAGATTTACCGAAGGCAAAGAGCATACCCAGACCTTCTATGACAGAGACTGGAACAGGCTTAAGATAGTTCAGCACGGACTTAATCCCTGTATGGAACACAGAGACAGGCCGGAGTGTGCGGATGAGATGTTAAGGCTTTCGGAGAAGATAGCGGCGGATATGTACCATGCCAGAATCGACTGGTATCAGCTTCACGGTAAGCTTCTGTTCGGCGAGATTACTTTCTATGACGGTTCGGGATTTGAACTCTTCCCGAATGAAGAAGATGAATTATATCTCGGCAGCCTTTTAAAACTGCCTGTTGATAAGTAACAGACTCCTTGTGATTGAGGATCCCTATGAAGAAGGTATTGTTCTACATACATTCGCTTAATAAAGGCGGGGCGGAGAAAGTTCTGCTTACGGTGGCGGAAGAACTGAATAAGTCGGATGAATATGATGTAACCATCCTTACCGATACCGTGGACGAACTTGAATATGAGCCCTCTGAAGGGATTAAGCGGATAGTAATAGATAAAGAGGCGGACAATGTTTCTGCAATAACGCGTCTGAAGGTTATAAGAAGCTGCGTTAAGAGACAGAATCCCGATAAAATAATCGTCTTTATGCTTTCAAGCGTTATAAGAGCGGCGCTTGCACTGGTTTTGACCGGCCATAAGATTATCGGAGCCGTAAGATCCAATCCATATGATGATTACAGCTGCGGACTTAACAGAACACTTCTTATGTGGGCCATGAATCGATGTGAGCGTATGGTATGCCAGACGGAATATCAGGTTGATTTCTTCCCCGAGAGATTTCGCGGAAAATGTACGGTCATATCCAATCCGATATTTGAAGAGTTTGTAAAAAAAGCAGAGGAACTTTCGAAAGTTAAGAAGGCTGACGATTTTGAAAAAGATAAGGTATCGGGTAAGATAGTTGCAACCGGCCGACTTTTTGATTATAAGAATCACAGGATGTTAATAAGGGCATTTAAGCATATATCCGAAGATTATCCGGATGTTAATGTAACCGTATACGGTGAAGGCCCTTACAGAGAAGAACTTGAAAAAGAGATAGAGAAGTTCGGGCTTAAAGACAGGGTCTTTTTACCGGGAGACAGCTCTGCGGTAGCCGAGGATATATCTGATGCAATCATCTATGTATTACCTTCGGATACGGAAGGTTTGCCCAATGCTTTGATGGAGGCAATGGCGCTTAACCTGCCGGTCATCGCTACGGATTGTCCTTGCGGAGGCCCCAAGAGTCTTATTGATGACGGCGTCAACGGACTGTTAACTCCGGTAGGGGATGAAGAGGCGATGGCGCAGGCATTAAAGAAACTTTTGGAAGACGGCGAATTAAGAAACAAGCTCGGTATTAATGCAGGTCTGATAAGACAGACCAACAGTGTTGATAAGATAGTAACGGCATGGAAAGAACTTATATGAGCGAAGTTCAAATTAAAAAGAGCAACAGAATATTTATTGCAAGCCTTTGGATCATTCCGCTTGTATTTTATCTGGCCTTCTGGTTCATGGACGGAGCGGTCTGGTGCGCCGACAGTGACAGCTATGTTAAGATGCACGCGTGCAGGGAACCTCTGTATCCTACTCTTCTTGCGCTATTAAGATTTATATGCGGAGTCGGAGAGGGAGCGGATCCCGAGAATAACATAAGCCTCTTTGTCATGGCTTTTTTACAGAGCGTGCTTGCCGCGGTGGCTGCGGGAAGTCTGACGGTATATCTGGTAAGACGCTTTTATCCCGAAGCGTTATTGGGAAGTACTCTCTACGGAAGGAAGATGTGTACGAATGCCGGTAAAGCGGAATGTATAAAGCGCGGCAGTAAGCAGAGATTTTATGCATACATATTGCTGGCGATTCCGTTATCGGTGTCTTTGCTTAACAGATTTCTGGCCGGAAGAGCATCAATGTATTCCAACAGCATCATGACCGAAGGTATAGCCATAAGTATTTACCTGCTTGCCTTCAGATACATACTTGAATATATGTCGGAAGGTACGCGATATTCGTTTTTGATGGCCTGCCTGTGTGTTCTTACGGGCATATCCGTACGTAAGCAGATGTATGTGCTCTTATGTCTTCTTCTGATTGCGGTAATATATAAGAGCAGATCGTTCTTTGGCGGAATCTTAAAGTTTATTCTTACGACGATAATGATAGTGGGAATAGCAGTACTCTTTGACTGTACTTTCAACATGGTTATCAGAGATTCGTTCATCATACATACAGAGGACAACAGGTTTGTCACGACGATGGCAATGTATACATCCGAAAGAGAGTATTCGGAATATGTTAAGCCGGAATATAAGGATATATATCTTAAGATTTATGACGAATGTGACAAGAACGGATGGCTGATGCATGATGCACCTACGGGATGGAACGATGCGGTGAATCATTTTGCCGACAATTACGATCACATACAGCTGGACACGATGCAGCTTATGCTTGAAGACTTTGTCGATGAATCATCTGTCGTATTTGCGGATGGTCTGACCAAGACGGAGAAGGTGGATGTAGTAAGAGCGTCCCTTAATAAGAGCCTTATTCCTCATGAAAGCGACAGACTGCTTAAGGTTTTTGCATATAATTTTCTTAACGGAATGGTCAATACGGTTGCAAAGAAAAATATGGTTCTTTGCATTTATTCGATAGTCATATATATCGTATTTATCGCACTTTTGATAAGAAGTGCGGTCATGTATTTTAAATACGGGAAAAGAGCGGACATATGTAAAGGAGCCGATCCCTCATATATGCGAAAGCTTTATGGTGCGAAGGTTCTTTTCGGTTTGATGACGCTTATAAGCATACTTGGAAATGTGACACTTGTGTCGGCAGTTATATTCTGCCAGACCAGATACACTGTATATAACATGCCTCTGTTTTATATGGCATTGATTACATTATTTGGAGAGAGACGGAGAATCAAAAATGTTTGAAGTATTTGAAGAGAATGAGTCCGAAGTAAGGTCATACTGCAGGAAGTTTCCTACGGTATTTACTCATGCGAAGAACGCAAGACTTACAGACAGGGAGGGCAGGGAATATATTGATTTCTTTGCCGGAGCGGGAGCAATCAATTTCGGACATAACAATCCGTATATCAAGCAGGCGATAGTGGATTACCTTTCGCAGGACAGGATAATACATGCGCTTGATATGTATACCGAAGCCAAGGAAGGCTTTCTGCTTGCCTTAAAAGAGAAGGTGTTGGCGCCGCGTAATCTTCCTTATAAGGTTATGTGTTGCGGATCGACGGGTACCAATGCTGTGGAAGCGGCACTTAAGCTTTGCAGAAAGGTTAAGGGAAGAGAGAATGTCTTTGCCTTCTCGGGAGCATTTCACGGAATGACTCTCGGCTCCTTAGCAATGACGGGTGACAGATTCTCAAGAAAAGGTGCGGGAACGTCGCTTGGCAATGTTACGTTCATGCCGTACTTTAATGCATTTGAAGATGAGATGACATCTCTTGACTATCTTGAGTCGGTTCTTAAGGACGATCATTCCGGTATAGACAGACCCTCCGCAATATTCCTTGAGACGGTACAGGCCGAGGGCGGAATCAATGTGGCTCCGGTTCACTGGCTTAAGAGATTAAGAAAGATATGTGATGAGAACGACATACTTATGGTTGTTGACGATATTCAGGTGGGCGTGGGCAGGACAGGCTATTTCTTCTCTTTTGAAAGAGCCGATATCGTGCCCGACATGGTAGTGTTAAGCAAGTCAATAAGCGGTTTCGGACTGCCCATGTCATTGCTTTTGATGAAGCCCGAGTACGACCTTTTTAAGCCGGCAGAGCATAACGGTACGTTCAGAGGCAATCAGCTTTCTTTTGTCGGCGCAAGGGCAGGTATAGAGTATTTTGATAAAGAGAAGCTTGATATGAGAGCTTCCGATTACGGTCATATAATAATGGATTATCTCCGTGAGGAGATTCTGCCTTTGGATGAAAGGCTTAAGATAAGAGGCATAGGTATGATAGCGGGAATTGACTTTTCGGCAATCGATTCGAAACTCGCATTGGAAGCCTGCCACAAATGCTTTGATGCCGGTCTTGTGATAGAACTTGCCGGAAGAGAGGACTGTGTGCTTAAGATATTGCCTCCGCTTACGATAGATAAAGAGGATCTTGTCAAGGGTTTAAAGATCGTAAAAGAGAGCGTTAAGAATGTTATTTAACTCATATGTTTTTATTTTCCTGATGCTTCCCTTAAGCATTGCGGGATACTATCTGATTAATAAATTCAGCCATAAAGGAGGACAGCTGTTCCTCCTTTTCGGCAGTTTCTTTTTTATCGGATATATGAATATCATATATCTTCTTATTCTCATCCCTTCGATACTTATCAATTATCTTATCGGTCATCTTATAAACGGCCCGTGCCGCCCGGATGATAAGAAAAGAAAACTGCTTATGATAACGGGAGTCGTATTTGACGTGCTCCTGCTTGCAATCTTTAAGTATTCGGGATTTTTTATCGACAACGTCAACAGCATATTTAAGACTGATTTTGTCACGATTAATCTCATACTTCCGCTCGGAATAAGTTTCTATACGTTTAAGCAGATAAGCTGTCTGGTCGATTACTACAGGGATAAGGAGCTTTCCTGCTCCATACTCGAATATGCCCTCTACATTTCGTTTTATCCGCAGTTCGTTCAGGGACCGATCACGCTTCAGAGTGAGTTCATTCCGCAGCTTCGTGATGAAAGCAGGAAGGCTTGGGACAGTGAATATGCATCTAAGGGCCTTTACAGATTCACTCTCGGCCTGGCAAAAAAGGTGCTTATTGCTGATACGATAGCCAGGGCCGTTGACGGAGGATACGGCGAACTGTCGGAGGTTGGGGCATTTGGAGCTCTTGTACTGATACTCGGATATACCTTACAGATATACTTTGACTTCAGCGGATATTCGGATATGGCTGTTGGACTTGGACTTATGTTTCATATCGACCTTCCCGAGAATTTCGATTCTCCGTATAAGGCCCGTTCGATAGATGAGTTTTGGGACAGATGGCACATCACGCTAACGAGGTTTTTTACAAGATATGTGTATATACCTTTAGGTGGCAGCAGGAAAGGTGCCGTAAGGACATATATCAATGTCTTTATCGTCTTTCTTATAAGCGGATTATGGCACGGTGCCGAATGGAGTTTTATACTCTGGGGTGCAATGCACGGAGCGGCGATGTTGATAAGCCGTGCGATCAGAGATGTACGGAAAACCGATAAGGGGTCTTTTCCGGATGCACTTAAAACAGTTATCGTATTTGTATTTGTGAATCTTGCCTGGGTTTTTTTCAGGGCATGGAATACCGCACAGGCACTTGACGTAATCAAAAAGCTTGCAAAAGGCGGATGGAATGGGCTTGCGGAACCGATATACGAGTCATTCGGCAAGGTTGTTGAGATATCCTGGATACTGCATCTGGATATACTTAAGCTTAACGACAGGATAAGCGGAATCGTTGTACCCTTTATCCTTCTTATCCTTACCGTTATATGTATGATTGCTCCCAACAGTAAGGAGCTGACGGAGAAGTGGCATAACAGACTTGGGAATATTACGGACAGTAAAAAGGCCGGTGCTGCAATCATTGCATCGGGAACGGCGATAGCGATTCTTTTTGCATGGTGCGTGATAAGTTTTGGCGGAGTAACGGAATATATTTACTGGAATTTCTGATAACATGAGCGATAACGGACAGAACAGGAAAACTGCATACGGAAAATGGTTTGTCTTCACTTCGGTGTTCGTCGTGGGGCTGCTTGTAATCTTTGCCTGCTTAAATATCGCAGTTGACCCATATTTTCACTATCATAAGCCCGTAACAAAATACAGGCTTAACTACGAGCGATATATCAACGACGGCATTGCAAGGCATTTTGATTATGATGCGATAATAATCGGCAACTCGTTGTTCCAGAATTTTAAGACCGGGCAGTATGATGAACTCAATGATGTAAAAAGTGTCAAACTTCCATATTCCGGGGCGGGCACCAGGGAACTGTGGCTGGCACTCGGAAGGGCTGTGGGAAGAGAGCCGCTGTCTGTTGATCTTTTAAGTTACGATGAAGAAGACGGAGCTGATTTTATTGATTCGTACAATGCCTGCAGCGGGTATAATAACAGCGTCAAAGAAGTTGTGGTATGTACCGATACGGAAGATATTATGAGAAGATATTCGTGGCACAGATACAATGATTATCCCACGTATCTGTATGACGATAATCTTTTTAACGATGCGGAGTATATATTTAACAAGGATACTTTTTACAGAGGAACGCTTTATAATCTCGGAATGACCCTGCTTGGAAAGGATAACACAAGCTTTGACGATTATTCGTCATGGGTAAGGGAAAGCGGACCAAAAGCAGCCTGCGCAACATTAAAAACGATAGATAAAGATACCGATGGGCTGCAGAGGCAGTTAAGCGACGGAGACAAAGAAAGGATATACTATAATATCCATGTCAACATGGTTCCCGTTATAGAGGCCAATCCGGATACGGAATTCAAGCTTTTGATCCCGCCCGCAAGCATAGCAAGATGGGCCGAATATTATAACAGAGGCGAACTTGCTTATGTGACCGACGGTATGGAATATATGCTGTCAATTCTCACGGAGTTTGATAACGTTACGATATACGGCTTTGATGATGAATTTGAGCTGACAGCTGATTTGGACAGATATTGTGATACAATACACTATGATGCGGGTGTCAGCGATATGATGTTTGAAGATATGGCAGCAGGAAAGCATCTGATAGATAAGGACAATTATAAGGAATATGTCAACAGCATAAGGAACCGCTATTTTGATTATGATTTCACGGTCCTTAACGAATATATTCCCGAATAATCCGACGGAATACGAATATGATAGAAGTAAAGACAAGAAAGCACGGAGTGGATTTTTATAAAGTATGGTTTGCGAAGGAACCGCTTAAAAAATGCGGGGTAATCACATACAATCAGTCCGCGCTGCAGGGTAAGAATTCGGATAATTTTATAACGCTTATTTCGGATATCACGAAAACTCCGGATGAGATTAAGGGAGCCTTTACCAAGAATTGCAGGTATAAGGTTAACAGGGCTGAGAGAGAGGATGTGAACATCAGATTCCTTGACGACGCCGAGATTACGGATGAAGAGATAGAGATTTTTCTTGCGTTTTTCAAAACGTTCTGGGAAAGCAAGGGAAGTGCTTTTGACAGAGAAGAAGAGGTAAGAAGAGATCTTAAGGCGTACAGGGAAGCAGGTGCCCTTACTTTCGCCGTGGCAAAGGTTAAGGGGCAGGATGCCGTATATCATACATATGTATATGATGATGAGAGAGCCAGACTTCTGCATTCCGCGTCTTTATACAGGCTTATCGGTGATGAAGAGAGTGACAGCCGCAATATCATCGGTATGGCGAACAGATATCTGCACTATATGGATATGCTTCATTTTAAGGATAAGGGTCTTAAGATATATGACTGGGGCGGAGCCGGAAGAGGCGAAGACGTGATAAATATCACGGAATTTAAGGAAAGCTTCGGCGGCATTACGGAGACAAGCTACGATTACGAAGAAGTAAAGGGCTTTATGGCAAAGCTCTTTAAGTTCATTGTCAATGCGTTGGATGATGTCATGATAAAGAATCTTTAAGGCGTATTTGCCGGGGAGATACAGTGAATATACTCATAGTTCGTACCTTCGGGTCGAAGATTGATGCAAATTCATATAACGTCCAGGAAATAGGGCTTGCCAAAGCCTGGGTGAGAGCGGGACATCAGGCCGATGTGGTATTGTACGGAGGGCTTGGAGATGACCGCACGGTTCTTATGCCTGTAGATGACACTGGTGTCATAAGATATGACGAAGATCTTTTGGGCGATGATGCCTATGCTTCGGAAGGCAGAATAGACGGCGGAGATCCGGACAGATTCATTTCGGTTTACTATCTGTCGGGTGTAAGTATTCTTAAGAACGGGTTCTTTTTCTCGCTTAAGGAACTGAGTAAGAATTACGACTATATTCAGGTTCATGAATACGATCAGATAACATCCTGGTTATACTATACCGACAGGAAGTTAAGAGATAAGGTCATAATCTATCACGGACCTTATTATCATGAATTTAACAGGGGATACAATTTTAAATGCAAGGTATTTGACCATACTTTCCTTAAGCTTAAGTCAGCCCCCATGACGACCTGTTATACCAAAAGTATTCCGGCGGCGGAATTTTTGAAAAGCAAGGGTTTTGTCAACGTATATCCGGTGGGTGTGGGCCTGGATACCGATGCCTGGGATGATATTGCGGGAGAAAACCCGGCGGATGTTTCCGTAAAGATTGTCGGAACCGAGTTTGGCAATGCGCTGATGCGTGCCGATTCGATTATAAGAACCACAGGGGATACTAAGTTCTTCACATATATATATGTCGGTAAGATTGAACCCAGACGCAATTCGATGTTCCTTGCAGACCTTGCAATCAGACTTTTAAAGGCACATGAAAATGTGAGGTTTATAATTGTAGGAGACGGTGATGTCGAGTACAAGGGAAGATTTTTGGCAAAGCTTAAGCGATGGACGGATGGAGGAAGAGTAATATATGCTTCGAAAGCATCGCAGGATGAGATGTCTGTTATTTATAAGATGGCGGACTGCATGCTCTTCCCTACAATATATGATATCTTCGGTATGGTTTTGGCTGAGGCGATCTATTTCGGACTGCCCGTCATAACAAGTGATAACGGCGGCGCAGGCATGCTCTTTGAAGCCGGTAAAGACGCAATCATACCCGAAGACATGACACTTGATTCCTGGACGGAAGCGGCAGAGAGGATGTACGGAGATGTTAACCTCTGCAACGGTATAAAGGTTGCCCTTCTTGATAAAAAGCAGACGCTTACCTGGGATAATGTCGTAAGAAACATGCTTAAGACCTGGCCCAAAAGACCAAATACAAAATGACGATACGGATCGGAGAATATACGGAATGAACGAGAATAAGATTGACGGAATAATATTTGACGTGGACGGAACGGTGTGGGATTCTACTCCCGTTGTCGAAGAGGCGTGGAACAGAGCCCTTATGGAGGCAGGACATCCCGAGAGAGTTACGGTCAAAAGACTTAAAGGCCTTTTCGGACTCCCGATGGATGTGATTATCAGAGACATCCTTCCTGACTGCGAAGAAGAAGAAAGGGTGAGATTCGCACCCTACTGCTATAAATATGAGCATGAATATCTTGAACGGACAGGCGGTGTCGTATATGAAGGCTTTGAAGAGATGCTTAAGCAATTAAGCGCAAAGGTTCCGTTATATGTTGTCAGCAACTGCCAGGCGGGATATATTGAACTCATGATGGACAAGACGGGCTTTGGCAGATATTTCAAGGACCATATCTGTTTCGGAGACAACGACAAGTTAAAGTCCGAGAACATACGCATAATATGCGAGCGCAATAATCTTAAGAATCCGGTGTATGTCGGTGATACGCAGATGGATGCTGATGCCTGCGCCGAGGCAAATGTTCCGATCGTGTATGCATCGTACGGATTCGGCACCGTGAAGGATCCGGATTATGTTATAGACAAGCCGATGGATCTTGTTGATCTTATAAAATAGGGTATCAGTAACTTGAAGATTTGGTTAAGACTTATAATTTCATATCTGATTACATTTGCCGTATATAACATCGGAGGTTTTGAGTCTTCGGACGTATTGCTCGGCATAGTGTTCTTTGCATCTTTTATGATCGTTGGAGCAGTTACGGGCAAAAACCGGGAGACTGCTTTTTCATACACCCCGGGAGTTAAGAAGGCCGCACGAACCGTTGCTTTCATATGGACGCTTCTTTATGTGATATATATGGGCGGACGTATTGACAGGGATCTTGAGAATCCGCTTTTCTCGGGAGTATATATTCTGCTTACGGTTGCGGGATTATATATGATCTTAAACTTTGCGATGCGTTTTGTGTTGTCATCGCTTCTTGAATTCGGCAATGATATGGCAGGTAAAGAAGATGCGGGTGATGCTAAAGGATTTCCTGTTAAGCTGTGGCTTATATATACGGGGATTATCCTTTTATGCATGATGCCGCTTTTTTTGTTAAATTTCCCCGGTACGATGACGGTGGATTCATTCGATCAGCTTAACCAGGCAAGAGGTCTGGCAGCATACGGCGATCACCATCCCTGGGTTCACACACTTATCATTCAGGCTTTTTACAGCTTGGGGTACGCTGTTACGGGAAGCGTGACCGGCGGAATTGCAACATATACTTTTATACAGATGCTTGTAATGGCCATGTCGGTATCCTATGCGATTGCATCGTTGACGGAGACAGGAATCGGGAGAACAGTCCGCATACTGTTACTGTTAAGCTTTGTGATTTATCCTTATAATCTTGCATATTCCATAACGATGTGGAAGGATGTACTGTTTTCCACTGCGGTTTTGGTATTTACCGTGACTGTATACAGAATGTATATGGTTAAGACATTTGCTGCGGGGAAAGGTTTAGGAAAAATCAGAGATATTGTCCTGTTTGTAATAAGCGGGCTTGGTATGTGCCTGCTTCGACACAACGGATTGTACGCATTTATATTGACGATGGCTGTCATCCTTATATATGAGTGCGTCATGATGAAAAAGGACTCCGAAAAAAGCAGCGGTTCAAAACGTTCACTAATGGTTTTGGCTGCAACAATCGGCATTCTTATAGCGGTCGTCCTGATACGCGGACCGATTCAGAGAGCATATAATGTTGAAGCGGGCGATTTTGCCCATAATATCCCCATACCTTTGCAGCAGGTGGGCAGAGTCGTATATGACAGATGTGAACTTACCGATGATGAATGGGAGAGAATTAAAAAGATCAATACGGTCGAGTTTATATGGGAGGAATATACTCCGGGCGGCGCCGATCCCATGATGCAGTGGGTTGTGTTCGGCGACGGCGATTACCTTTTGAGTCATAAAGCCGAATATATCGCGCTTTGGTTAAAACTTGGGCTTAAGCATCCGGAAGAATATTTAAGGGCATATATCGACCAGACAATGGGATACTATACGACGATGGCTCCCGAACAGACAGAGTACTACGGAATACTTCCCAATGAAGACGGTCTTGAACCAAAGCCCGTATTGGGAGCAGGCATAAGGATCAAGATCAATGAACTGTGTGAGAAACTGCACGGTATGCTTCCCGTATACGGAATCTTATACAGCATGGGTGCATGCTTTATGTTGTTGATTATGGGGATTGCGGTATGTACGCTGCAGGGTAAAAAAGAGAAGATTCTGACATACCTGCCGGTACTTGCGCTTACATTTACGTTGCTTATAGCGACTCCCTTATGTGCAGACTTACGATACGCATACCCGCTTATGCTTTGTATGCCGATGTTTATTTGTACAACTGTCAGAAGATGAGGATAAAACTGTGAAGAGATACAAAAAGAAGATATTTGACATAATCGAGATCGGGAACAAAGGTGATGTGACCAGCAGGATTTTTGACGTGCTGATTGTACTGACAATTGTATTAAACCTTACGGTGACCCTTGCGGACACATTTGCCGAGATGGCTTCGTACAAGTCGGTCATCGATGCGATCGAACTTGTGACGATAATCATATTCACGGTGGAATATATTATTAGGGTATGGACTTCCGAGTATCTTTATCCGAATAAGAATTATTCGAAGTTAAAGGCGGCGCTTTGCTTTGTGTTCTCGTTTTACGGAATCATCGATCTGCTGACATTTATGCCGTACTACCTGCCGTTTATCTTCCCTTCGGGAGTTGTGGTATTCAGGCTGTTACGTGTATTCAGGATATTCAGGCTGTTTAAGATCAATGCGCAGTATGATGCATTCAATGTTATAACCAATGTCCTTAACGATAAGAAGAATCAGCTTATATCAAGTACATGTCTTGTGCTGATATTAATGGTTGCATCGAGTCTGGGTATGTACAATCTTGAGCATGAGGCTCAGCCGGATGTTTTCACCAATGCCTTTTCGGGAATGTGGTGGTCCGTATCGGCTCTTTTGACGGTGGGCTACGGTGACATTTATCCGATCACGACGGCGGGCAAGGTGCTCGGAATAATAACGGCTTTTCTGGGGGTAGGTATTGTGGCTATCCCAACAGGTATCATAAGCGCCGGTTTCGTTGAGCAGTATACCAGACTTAAGCAGAGTGACAGTTATATCAGAGATGACAATGTCAAAAGTGAGATAGTACCTGTGACCGCAGGACATTCATGGGCGGATCAGTGCATAGCCGAGATTGAGATACCGAAGGGCAGCCTTATCGTGTCAATACTTAGGGGTAACGATACGATTGTTCCGAGGGGTTCAACCACAATCCATGAAGGAGATAAAGTGGTGATGATCAGCAGTCAGTAAGATGTTTTGCTTCTTGTAAAACGATTTTAATGGTGCTAGAATATTAGAGATTTATGAATTTTTATCAACACTTTGTGAAGAGTTGATTACAATAGTGGAATTACGGAGGGTTATATATGAAATTCACACCGCTTTATGCAGGCGAATCGGATACAGAGAAGAAAGAGTCTCTGACAGCCCGCCGTAAGAACGGCCATACGATCGGGCCCGTCACGGTATCCGACACCTGCCTTTTTATTAAGAAGGGACTTCGCAATTACTATATTTCATACGATGCGGCAGAGAAGATATTCAGGCGCGTGCGCAGACTTCATGCGAATATCTGTTGCGGAGACGGTGATATAGAAGTCGAGTATCTTGTGATACAGGCAGGCGGGAAGGAACTTATGGAGGTCACGCTTCCGGGAAGGAAAGCGGCTCAGATGCTTATAGATGAGTTAAAGAGTGTTGCTCCCGGACTTGATACGGCGGCTCCGGTAAGAGCTGATGCGGATGATGAGGGAGAGTCAGTATGATTCCGTCATTATCCGATATTAAGAAGAAGGTTAATCCGGGATATAAAGTCGGTGCGGATTACATAGATATGGGACGTGAGCTTGACTATGATACGGTTTTTGACTGCTTCATGGACAGCTATTCAATCTATTACAATCTGACCAGACATGATGATTCGCTTGCGGATAATACTTTTGCCGCAGAAGCGGTGTTTGATTCAAAGGGAGAGCAGTATTTCCTTATAAAGGCTGCGAAAGTAGCACAGGTTAATACCGCGGAATATGTGTATTTCGTTAAGGAAGATGAACTTACGGCGGATGCACTTAAGGCCTATGACATTAAGGCCTGGACAGAGGGTATAGCGCATGTGAACCCTTGTCCCGAACATAAGAATACGGACGTTGTCCTTATAATAATCGCTAAGAGTATAACAGGGGAAGCTAAGGAGTGCGTGAAGAAGTTAAGCCACAGCAAGAACTATAAGATGGCTCTTTACGGATACTCCAACTACAGGTTGGTTGCAGTCGAGACTGAGAGCGGAATCGTCTATTTTAACAGACGGGCGAGGATACTTAAAGGTCTCGTGGGCAATATACTCAAAGAGGAAAAGGAGAGAGGAAAATGACAGCACTATTAATTATTCTTGCTGCTATAGCACTTCTTATCGTGGGCTATGTAACATACGGCTCATGGCTTGCTAAGCAGTGGGGCATCGACCCTTCAAGAAAGACTCCTGCTATTGAGAAAGAAGACGGTGTAGACTATGTAG
>JAEEGJ010008479.1_pt1 | contig 28312 bp, 24 predicted proteins | sample 8958761 | NCBI WGS metagenome assembly JAEEGJ01 (sample SAMN16246546, study PRJNA631951) | gut metagenome | biome: gut microbiome; feature: rumen; material: RS-attached | host: Bos | place: Iran: Karaj | collected 2018-10
AGGTCACGCAATTTTTCTTCGGGCATGAAGTCCAGTGCCATTTCGGGCAGGACCTTGTTTTCTTCGTCATTCCAGGCGGTTGAACGCATAGGGGTTCCTTTAGTTGAATTTTGCGCCTATGAATATAAAATTATTTCGGAAAACCTGGCGTATGAAAAGGAAGTTTTTCTTTTTTTAAAAAAGGGGGTGGGGGAACGCTTTACATGGTGTGTAATAGTGCGTTCATGTAATGTAACGAGGTATTATGGCCTGTAGGGTGGGCGGGGCTGGTTTATTTTTTGTATTTTTGGGCGGTATTTTGGCAAAATTTCTGTATCTATAGGTAGGTTTATTCTGCGCTCTCGTTTGTTTGTTCTGGTACTCGCTTTAGTTGGACTTGTGCAGGCCCAGCTACTCGACATGTCTCAATTGTCGCAAGACTACATGGCTGAAAATAGGATTAACCAGGTCCGGGTTGAAGGAAACCAAAACATGGACCAGCGTTCTGTCTTGAGCAGAATCGGGATACGCGCTGGCCAGACATACTCCCCGAAGGCTTTGACCGACAAGGTCCAGAGCGCCGTGACCAGCCTCTATGAATCCGGGCTTTTTGACGACGTGACCGCCTGGATCGACTACCTGGAATCCGGAACCGACGTAGACCTGATTTTCAAGATTAAGGAACTGCCTGCTCTCGATACGGCGGTTTTGGACGGCTGTGACGAAATTTCGGAAGAAGACCTCCGCCTCAAGATCCGCATGGTCGCCGGCCAGGTGTACAGCAAGAGCCAGCTGGAACGCGACCGCCAGGCCCTGTTGGACTACTACCGCTCCGAGGGCTACCTGCTGGCCGAGGTCGGCTACAGGGAAGAAGCTACGGACGAGAACATGAACAAGGTCACCTTCATCATCCGCGAGGGCGAAAAGGTGAAGGTCCGCGACATCGTCATCAAGGGTAACGACCACGTGCCTGCCGAAGACGTGATGGAACACATGCTTTCCAAGATCGACCAGTGGTGGGGCGGCGGCGAATTCAAGGAAGCCGTGTTCGAGGCTGACCGCGATACCGTATTGAACGCCATCCGCCATTTTGGTTACCTGGATGCCGAACTGACCGAGTACTACGCCGAATACATGCCGGACTCCACCTGCCTGTTCTATCTGGGACGAATGGTCCCGGTCGGTGGCGACCTGAAGGTCATGTACGACCAGCTGAACAGGGCCCTGGGCGATTCCGCGACCGCGCTCTACAAGATGGCTGGCAAGCCGACCATGGAAGTGACACACTACTACCGCAAGGAACGCGTCGGTGCGCACGGGTACGTGTCCCGTCCGCTACTGCAGGTCAAGTCCGAAGAAGACGCCCTGAAGGCGTTGAACGACATTATCCGCTACGAGAAGTCCCGCAAGGAATGGCTCAAGATTGTGGACGGACGCAAGTTCAACAATCCGAAGATTTACGAACTGAGAAACAAGAAGAAGCTTTCGCAATACGAAGAAAAACTCCTCGTGCGCTACATGATCGAGGACATGTTCCCGGTCTTGAACAAGTACGACGAAATCAAGACGTCGAGCGCCGTGCGCATCCACATCACCATGGTGGAAGGCCGCCGCTACTACATGGGCTCGCTGCACTTCTCGGGTAACGAAGTTTTGACCGACCCGGTGTTGAATTACGCTTACCGTCTGGATAGTGGCGAAGTGTTCGACCAGTATGTCTACGATGCCTCCAAGAAGGCCTTGCTCGATGCCTACCGCGAAGACGGTTACCTGTTCGCGAACTTCGAGGAAGAACGCACCTTTACGAACGATTCCATCGTGAACCTGACTTACCGCATGCACGAAGGCTTGCCGGCCAGCATCCACAAGGTGCACATCCACGGCAACACCAAGACGAACGAGAAGGTTATCCGCCGCGAAGTGCGCCTGTATCCGGGCGATACGTACCGCCAGTCCCTGCTCGAACGTAGCTTCCGCGAAATCATGCAGCTCAACTACTTCGACATGGTCACTCCGGACATCAAGGTCGTGGGCGAACAGGAAGTGGACCTCGACTTCACGGTGCAGGAGAAGGAAGCCGGTACGGGCCAGTTCAGCCTCGGTGTATCGTACAGCGAAAGCGACGGTCTCGTGGGTACGGCTAGCATTTCTATCCCGAACTGCTGTATGGGTAACGGCCAGGCCGCCTCTCTCAGCTTGGAATACGGTGAAGACAAGAAGAGCGCCTCTATCAGCTTCCAGGAACCCTGGCTGTTCGACAAGCCGATTACCTTGGGTACGAGTCTCAGCTATAGCTGGTGGAACATGTCCCGCTACGACGACCCCGACATCACTCGTTACGGCGGTAGCGTTTACCTGGGCAAGCGCCTCAAGTGGCCCGACGACTACTTCTACGGCCAGATCGGTTACAGCTGGCTCATGAACAAGCAGGGCCCGAACATCGACGACAGTTACGTGGTTTACACCGGTGTCGAATCGGCGCTCAACTTCCGCCTCGTGCGTGACGACAAGAACTTGCCGCAGTTCCCGACGGAAGGTTCGCGCTACGTGCTCGACGTGCAGTGGGCCGACGAGACCCTGTTCAGCGACTTTGAATTCATCAAGACGGAACTCACTATCAAGTGGTGGTTCCCGCTATTCCGCGACCGCCTCGCGATTGCGCTTACCAACGAATATGGCGTCATCTTTGGTGACCAGCTGCAGTACCGCACGCTCTACACGATGGGCGGTGTGCTCGGTTACGAAGGCATGATGCGTGGTTACAGCTCGGGCTCTATCGGTTACCGCCGCCTGGGCCGCAGCTACCAGTATGTAGGTGCAGAACTCCAGCTGGGTATTGTCCCGCAGGTGTTCTACCTGTTGCCGTTCTTCTTCGATGCGGGTAACGTGTTCGGTGACCGTTACGACCCGCGCACGAAGGTGCCCAAGCCGAGCCGCAACCCGCTCAACGAATGGGATCCGACAAGCCTCAAAAAAGATATGGGCTTCGGTTTCCGCGTGATTGTGCCGATGCTCGGTATTATCGGCTTCGACTTTGCCTGGCCGATGGATGTGGGCGAAACCTACTCGGGCCTGCAACGTACCGAAGTGGGCGACATGCAGTTTAACTTTGTCATTGGCCAGGGATTCTAAGGAGGCTATATGCTTAAACGTCTGATTCTTGTGATGGTGCTTGCGTTTGGTGCGGCGTCTTTTGCGGAAGACGGACTCCGCATTGCGCACGTAGATTCCAAGCTCATCTTCGACGGTTACAAGGGAACCAAGCGTGCCCAGGAAGAATATGACCGCCAGGTGGCCAAGTGGGAACAGCAGGGCAACCTCCTGCAAAAGGAACTCGCGGCCATCAAGGAAAAGCTCGACAAGCAGGTGCTGATGCTCAGCGACGAAAAGAAGCGCGAGCTCGAGGCCGAGTACAACAAGAAGGATACGGAACTCAAGAACTTTATCGACCGCGTGTACGGCCGTAAGGGCGAACTCATCACCGAAAACGAGAAGGTGAGTGCGCCGATTATCCAGCTTATCCGCAAGGCGATTAACGAAATCGCCCTGCAGGAAGGCTACGACATGGTCGTGGACCGCGCGACGGGAGCCGTTGTTTTCTGGAAGAAGGAAAACGACCTTACGAACAAGGTCCTGGAATACTTGAACAACCGCTAAAGATTGCCACTTTATACCTTGCAGTTCGCAAGGTATTTTTGCAGTTCCTCAACATAGCGTTCACCGACAAGTCCGAGCAGCATGTTGCGCTTGGCGATGTAGCCGATTTCCATGACGCGGCGGGATTCCTCGCTCTTGTCCTTGAAGGGTACGGCCAGGTAGTCGCCGCCATTCAGTTCTTCGCAGATGATGCCGGAGCATAACGTGTAGCCGTTGAGGCCAATCATCAGGTTCAGCATGGTGGCACGGTCGTTCGCCTTGATGGTGCGCTTGTATTCGTTGGTACTCAATATCTCTTCGGCAAAGTAGAAGGAACTGTTGTCGCCTTGCTCAAACGAAAGGCACGGGTATTCCGCAAGTTCATCGAGTGTGATGAACTTGTTCTTGGCGAGCGGGTGGCCCTTCCACAGGTAAACATAGGCCTTGCAGTCAATGAGCTTGTGGAACGCGAGGTCGCGGGCGTTTAGCAAATTCGTGATGATCTTGCGGTTAAAATCGCTCAGGTACAAAATGCCGATGTCGCTCTTGAACGAGGCGACGTCTTCGATGACTTCCTTGGTGCGGGTTTCGCGGATGGCGAATTCGTACTTGTCGGTGTCGAACAGCTTGACCGTCTCGACAAAGCTCTTGACCGCGAAGGAATAGTGCTGGGTGGAAACGCCGAACTTCTTTTTGCGCTTGCCAATCTTGCCGTACTTGTCGAGCACGGTTTCGTAGTGGTGGTAGAGTTCGCGGGCGTACGAGATGAATTCTTCGCCTTCGTTCGTAAGCTTTACGCCGCGGCTGGAGCGGTTGAAGATGAGGATGTTGAGCTCGTCCTCGAGGTCCTTGATGGCTGCCGTGAGGGAAGGCTGCGAAATGTAGAGCTTCTCGGCGGCCTTGTTGAAGGAGCCGGTTTCTGCGATGCCGATGGCGTAACGAAGTTGTTGAAGGGTCATTGGTACCCGCCTTAATTTCCTATTTGTTTAGTAGGGAAAAATATAGCTTAAATCTATTACGCAGTCAAGGGGTTATAAGGGAATTATTCCTCGAAGGGCCTTACACGGAGCGTGACGCCCAGATTTTCGCAGGTCTTGCGGCAAATCTCGATTTTTTCTTCGGGCATCACCTTCTCGACGACGGTCATGACCACGTTCTTCACGTGGGCCTTCGCAAGCACGGCGAATTCCTTGAGGGCGTCATAGGATTTGATGCCGAACTTGGAACGCGTGAGCGCCAAAAATTCCTCGGCGTCCGGGGCGTTAAGCGAAATCGAGACGGTGTCGAAACGCCCCTCGAGTTCGGGCGTAACGTCTTTGCCGTGAATCAAGTTCGCAAGGCCGTTCGTGTTGAGGCGCACCTTGAGCTTCGGGTACTTCGCCCTGAGCAAGTCAATCACCTTGCAAATGTCGTCGAGGCGTTCGAGCGGTTCGCCGTAGCCGCAGAAAATCAGTTCGTTGATGACGGAGAGGTCGTACGCATTGAAAATGTCCATCACCTGGTCGACACTCGGTTCTCCACCCTTGAGCCAGAGCGTGTTGCCTTCCATCATCTTCTTTGTCTGGCGCAGGCAGAATACGCAGTTGCACGGGCAACGGTTCGTCATGTTCACGTAGATGTTCTTGCCGGTAATGTCGCCGCTGTTGGCGATATCCAAATAGCCCGCCTGGCCGACCTTTCCTGTTACAGTATAAACTATCATTCAACCCCCTTTAATCTTCTATGAGATCGCGAAGGTACATTTCGACACTCAGGCCCCAATGGTCGGGAACATTATTCTGTTCGCAGTACTCGATGCACTTGGACGCAAATTCGGCGGCCTTCTTTACCGATTCGTAAAAATCGTGGCCGTTCAAGTACATGCCGGCGATTACAGCACTTATCACGTCGCCCGTTCCGCTGCGGTCGCCGCCAATGCGGTCGGCCATCACGATTTTCGGTTCTTCGCCCTTGCTGTAAACGAAATTCATGATTTGCTTGCTGCTGTAATGGATGCCCGTCACCACGATATGCTCGGGCCCCTGCTCGGCAAGCGTCTTGCACATGTTCTCGATTTCGACCGGAGTGAGTTTCCCGTCGCGGTACTCGGAACCCGTGAGCGAGCAGAGCTCGGTGAGGTTCGGCGTGAGGATGTCGGCGTAATGCACGAGCGCGCGCATCTTTTCGCAAAGTTCCGGCGTGTACGTGGTGTAGAGCCTGCCGTAGTCGCCCATCACCGGGTCGACCAGCGTGAACACGCCCTTCTTCTTGAAAGTCTTGATGAAGTCGATAACGATGTCCACCTGTTCCTCGGAGCCGAGGAAGCCCGTCGCGATGGCGTCGAAGCTCATATCCAGATCCTTGTACGTCTGGATGTAGTCGCGCATCTTGGGTGTGTAATCGTCAAAGAAATACTTGGGGAACTGCGTATGCGTCGAGAGGATTGCGGTAGGCACCGCGACCGCCTGGATTTTCATGGCCGAGATGACGGGAGCCATGACGGCGACCGAGCAGCGACCGAATCCGGTGATATCGTTGATGAGCGCAATTTTCTTTTGTGGCATAGCAATTAGAAATTTAGAAATTAATTACGAGGCGCGGCGCGATACGAACAGCACGCGGCCGTAAGCAAAGGCGGCAGATACGATGACGGCGAGGAGCGTGGGGCCGAGCGGCACGGAATCGAGGCGTTCGGCCACTTGGTACACGATAAAGCCTGCAAGCCACGCGAAAAGGTTCCAGAGCCAGAAAGCCTTGCCGGATACGCGGGCAGTTTCTTCGCCGGTATGAACTGCGCCGGTCTTCCCGAAGTAGAACGAAACGAGCAGTACGGCGGCCATCGGGGCAAAAACCGAGGCAATGAGGTACAGGAAGCTGATGTAGTGTTCCATGATTCCCGAGATGGCAAGCGCCGCACTCAAGAGGCTCACGATAACGCCCGCAATCTTCGGGTTAATCTTGCCATAAATCGCTTTGGAGGATTCGCCTGCGGAGTTTGCCGCAAGGAAGTTCGTCGTGACGGTAGAGAGCACCACGATGATGATGCCCGGGATGCCGAGACCCGCAAGGAGGATGGCCTGCGCGATATTGTTGTTCGCGCCGATGCCCGCAATCTCGATACCGAGAATGTACATCCAGAGGCTCGCGAACGTGTAGGCCGCCGCGGAAACCGCCGTTGCCTTCACCGGGTTTTCCACGTCCTTCGTGTAGTCCGAAATCACGGGGAGCCAGGAGATGGGCATGGCGATGGAAATCTCGAAGATGTTCCAGAAGCCGAGCAGCGCCACGGAACCAGCGGCGGCCCCGGCGGTAACGCCGGCGACGGTCGTGCCCGAAGCGTTGTCAATTCCGAACAGCTTAACTGTAAGCACGGCGAGCAAAACCGCAAGCGCCGCCATCACGACCGTCGTCACGTTCGCGGAACGCTTGAGCCCGACAAACACCCAGATGCCAATCAGTACCGCGAGAATCACGCAAGTGATAGGGAAGGAGACGGGCAAGTTAAGGCCCGCCAAGGCGGAAGCGCCCTGTGCGTTCAGCACGGCCACCCAGGCGAGCAACTGGAAAACGTTCAGTGCCGCAAAGAACCTGGAGCCGTACTTGCCAAACGTCGATTGCGTCGTTTCCATCGCGTTCAGGCGCACGCGTGCACCGATAAGGCCCACGAAAAAGAGCAGTATGCCGCCCAAGACGTGGCCTAGAATCAGCGGGAGCCAGAGGAAACCGGGTGCAGACGCGGCACCGATTTCGATACCCGCCTCGATTTCGGAAACCGAGATGGCGACACCGAACCAGATAATTCCATTCGAAAAGAGACTTGTACGTTTTTCCATTCTAGACCCACCTTGGCTAACATGTTTTTCGGCCGCAAATATAGAACGCTCGAAAGCGGGCGTCCAATACTTTTTATATGGCACGAGTAATAGATTTATTCTATACCCACCGCCAGATGGCGGGTCAAGCCCGCCATGACGATTCGGTTAACTTTACGAGTTGGTCGCAGCCTTCACTTCCTCGATCTTCTTGAGGACCGAGCCGTCTTCCATCGCCTTAATGGCCTTGTCGAAGCCTTCCTTGATGCTGGCTGCCTTCTTGCTGATGTAAAGGGCAGCACCGGCGTTCAGGGCGCAGGCATACTTGATGCCCGGGCGGCCCTTGCCGTTCAGCACGTCGAGAGCGAGGTTGAAGTTGTCGACACCCGTACCGCCGGCGAGGTCTTCGGGGTCCACAGCCGGGACGCCGAAGTCCTTCGGGTCGATGCGGTATTCGCGATATTCACCGTCTTCCAGGATTTCGGCAATGGTCGTCGGGACACAGGGAGAGATTTCGTCGTAGCCGTCGTCGGAGATGGCGACCATCACGCGCTTGGCACCGAGGGACTTTGCTGCCTTGGTGAACGGTTCCAGAATGGACTTGCTGTAAACACCTAGCATGAGGTACTTGGCTTCGGCCGGGTTCGTGAGGGGGCCGAGCAGGTTCATGATGGTTTTGACGCCGAGGGCACCGCGAACCGGGCCGGCAAAGCGCATGGCGCTGTGGTAAACAGGAGCCATGAGGAACACGAAGTTCGTCTTGTCGATAACGCTGGCGGCTTTATCCGGAGTCATGTCGAGCTTGAAGCCGGCTGCGGTGTAGAAGTCGGCGGCGCCGGACTTGCTGGAAACAGCGCGGTTGCCGTGCTTGGCAATCTTGGCGCCACAGCTTGCAGCGATAAGGCCAGAGAGAGAGCTCACGTTGAAGCTGCCCTTGCCGTCGCCACCGGTACCCACGATATCGGTGAGTTCGTCACCGCTGTACGGGAACTTGCGCTTCTTGCTACTGAGCACCTTGGCACAACCTGCAATTTCTTCGGTCACGGGGCCCTTGCTGGAAAGTGCGGTAAGGATTGCAGCCATCTGGCGTTCGTCCATGATACCGTCGGTCAGGTCTTCCATGAACATTTCGGCAGTTTCGCGGCTCAGGTCCTTACCTGCAGTCAGCGTGTTCAAGATTCCGCGGATGTCAAGCGGTTCGCGACGGTAGTTGAGGAATGCCTTGAAGAATTCGTCGGCGCGGCCGCTAGCGATGGATTCCGGGTGGAACTGCACGCCTTCAATCGGGAGCGTCTTGTGGCGAATGCCCATGATGTCACCGTCGGTCGCGCGGGCGGTCACTTCGAAGTCGGAAGAGAGCGTCGATTCGTCGATGACGAGGCTGTGGTAACGCGTAAAGATGTTCTTCTTACCGATGGTGCGGAAGAGACCCTTGCCGTCGAGGTCGATTTCTTCGGCGATGCCATGCTTGATGAACTTGGCCTGCACAATCTTCGCGCCGAAAGCGTAACCGATGGCCTGGTGGCCGAGGCACACGCCGAGAATCGGAAGCTTGCCAGCAAAGTGCTTGATAGCTTCCACAGAGACGCCTGCGTCTTCGGGGCGGCCCGGGCCCGGACTCACGATGAGGCGGCTCGGGTTCAGCTTTTCGATGTCTGCAATGGTGCATTCGCGGCTACGGAGCACGCGGATTTCTTCAGTAGTAATCTTGGCCAACGCCTGATAAACGTTGTAAGTAAAAGAGTCGTAGTTATCGATAATGACGATCATCTTAGTTTTCTCCTTCGAGCACGGCGCGGATGGCACCCAATTTTTCATTCGTTTCTTCAAATTCGCGGTCAGCATTCGAGGCCGCGACAATGCCACCACCGGCCTGCAGGCTAATGGTCTTGCCCTGCTTGAGGCAGCAACGGATGGCGATGCAGAAATCCAAATCGCCGTCGGATTCCATGTAGCCTACCGCACCCGCATAGAAGCGGCGCTTGACCTTTTCGAGGCCAGAAAGGATTTCGATAGCGCTGATTTTCGGAGCACCGCTCACCGTGCCTGCCGGGAAGCTGGAGCGCAGCACTTCAATCGCCTTCTTGGTCTTGGAAACCTTGCCCTGCACGTCAGAGACCAGGTGAATCACGTGGCTGAACTTTTCGCATTCCATGTACTTGGTGGTTTCCACCGTACCGGCTTCGCAGACGCGGCCGAGATCGTTACGGGCCAAGTCCACAAGCATCAAGTGTTCGGCACGTTCCTTCGGGTCGCCCTTCAGGTTCTTCATCAGGGCTTCGTCTTCTGCGTCGTCCTTACCGCGGCGGCGAGTACCTGCAATCGGGTGAATCGTTGCAATGCCTTCACGCACGCGCACAAGGCTTTCCGGCGAGGCACCGATAAACTGGTGCGTACCGTAATCGAGGAAGAACATGTACGGAGACGGGTTCACCGTGCGGAGGCGGCGATAAATGTCGAGCGCTTCGATATCGCTTGCGAACTGGATGCGGCGAGAAGGCACAGCCTGCACGATGTTACCGGCGATGATATGCTTCTGCAATGCTTCGACCTTTTCAGTGTATTCCTTGCGGGACTGTTCCAAGTCCGTCATCGTGATGCCCTTGCCGTATTGCTTTTCCGGAGCGAGGTAGCTGAAGTCGAGGTCAGCGAGGCGGGCCTTCACCTTTTCAATCGCGGCCTTCAGATCAATCTGGTGTTCTTCGTAGTTCAGGGCGAACAAGTGAAGCTTTTCGGTAAAGTGGTCGAACACGATGTAAATGTGACCCACCAAGAATTCCGCTTCGGGGATGTTCAGTTCGTCCACCTGCGGGGCGAGGCGAATGGTATCGCAGCGGGCGCAAAATTCATAGCCGAGGTAACCCACGCCCGAAGAAGGAATAGGAATCTGGTTAGGCGGCACCGTATTTTCGGCAGAAATCAGCGTGAGGGCATCGAGAATGTCACCTTCGCCTTCCTTGAGGAACACGCTTTCCTTGCCGTCAACAACGATGCTCACGTCCTTGTCATTCTGGCGCAGACGGAAGCCTTCGTCCACCATCAGAGTCGAATAACGGCTACGACCGTGGGAGAAGCTAGCGGATTCGAAGATAGCCTTCGCACCGAGCTTCTTGCCGAGCGAAAACGGGGTGTAACGTTCACCGGGCAGTGCCACGTAGATACTGTCGGTACGGGGTTCGAAGTTAGGGCTTTCAGTGATGTGCCTAATGTTCGTTGTCATTTTTGATCCTCTGGTTTAAAACTCTTTTGCCTTTTCGTTTCGGGTTTCGCAAAGGCTTAGGTCCCGGAGGATTTCGATATTAAAAAAGGAAGGCCTCCGTGAGTCCGGAAGCCTTTGCTTTAAAATCTTGGGTGATTTGCGACAAATACCGGGCTCTATGTTAGAGTCCGCGCCACCAACGACGGTTAAGGGTTGCACTTGTTGCGTAAATCATCATGGCACCAAAAATACCTAACAAAATTTCCATTGGCAAGGGGTTCGCGACATTTTTTCGTAAAAAAATTGAAAATATCAGCCCAAAAAGGCAAAAATCAGCCCCTGTTATCACACTATTTTGCCCCTACATTGCAGGGTAATAATCATTTATATATATTCGTTATCGAGAGATATTAAGAAAGGAGAACTATATGTTCTACAAGCATTGGAAAAAGATTGCGCTCGCCCTGGCCGGATTTTTCTGGGCCAGCTGCGACAGCGATACCACCTCTGCAAATGGCGCTGAAGACCCCAGTTCCAGCAGCGTAGCGACACCCGAATCCAGTTCCAGCGTAGCAACCGGAAACGAAACGACATCCAGTTCTAGCGAAGCGACTGAAGCAAGTTCCAGCAGCTTCGAACAGATTATGCCTGCTTACGGCGTTCCGGACGATCCCATTTTGAATTCCAGCAGCAGCAGCGGCGACACGCTAGTCGAAGCACAACCTTTATACGGCGTTGTCTTGGACAAATACATTTGCACCCAGGTAAAGGGCGAATCCACGATGACATGCGCTGACGGCGCCACCTGTACGCAAAAAACCGAAGAGCGTTGGGGTGGACTCCCCTGCAGCAACGACATCTGCCCTGATTACGGCGTGGTGCAGATTTCCGAAAACACCTACGAATGCGACGGCAAGGTTTACAGCGAGGCCGAATTCCATGCTCGCTACGAAAAGATGACCATTGTCGACGATCCGGCACAGGACACCTCGTTTAAGGATATGCAGCCAGTCCTTTATGGACCTCCCTGCGTATTTGACGGCACTTGCAACGACGAAAAGGAATAGAAGTCGTTAGTCGACCGTCAGGGAATCAGCCATGTTTTACAAGCACTGGAAAAAGATCGCTCTTGCTCTGGCCAGTTTTTTCTGGGCCAGCTGTGGAAGCGATGGCTCCAGTGAAGACATTTCCTCAATCCAAGCAAACCCCAGTCTTTATGGGATAATAGAACCCATAGAGAATGATCCCAGTGTTATTACATCCTCTTCCAGTTCGGCAGAAGAAAGTTCCAGCAGCGAGTTCATTGAGATTGCTCTCGACTATGGCGTTCCGTACGATCCTCCATACGGTCCTGACGACAAAGTCTTGATATACACAGACGAAACACTCTGCTTCAACGATTCGGCGCAGAATGTCGAAGGCAGGGTGTTCAAGATTATTGACTGTATCGACGGCAACAAGTACCTTCGAGATCCGTCTGATGCCGGTTTAGAGGGCGTTGAGCTCCCCGAAGGAGTCCAGGTTTTCGCCCCGAAGGCTGGTAGCGAAAAAGCACCCAACTGCACCAGCGACCAAGATATCTGCATTGAACGCAACCCCTTCAAGCCGATTGAGCAGGATTCACTTGCAGGCTGCCACCCCATTATCGATTGCCCCGCAAAGCTAGATGGTGAAATCTTTATTAAGGTGGATACAACATCTATTAAGGGGAAATAAGCCATGTTCTACAATCACTGGAAAAAAATTGCTCTCACGCTGACCGCATTCTTCTGGGCCAGCTGTAGCGAAACAACCGAGGACACTCCGCTTTACGGATGCCCTCCGGATGGTTGCTACGACGAACCCGAAAGCAGCGATTCGAACAACGAAGAATCTAGTTCTAGCGAGACAAACGGAACCGAGAATGGAAATTCGTCCAGCAGCGAATTCTTCAACCCTCCGGTTTACGGAGATGAGCCCGTATTCGGAGAATCCAGCTCCAGCAGTGAATTATCCGAAGAATCCAGTTCCAGCGAGATGGCAACGGACCGTTACAAGCTCGCTAGCGACACAAGCATCACCTGCAAATACACCGACGAAAGGGTATTCCCGGGCAATTGCCTTCTCTATGACAACTATTCAAAAAAAGGGGCTGCTAACGACGATGAATTTGCCCCCCTCTACGGAGTCCCTCTCTATGGGACACCTTCTTGCGTAAGGCCTGAAATCAACCTGAAATACGACTGTTCCGACGGCAAGACCCGTATAGTACACGACCCCGTCGAGAACCCCCTTGTAAATAAAGAAGACGGAAAACTGCTGCAAGAAGGTCAGATGCTCTATACTTGGGACGAATACGCCGCCAAGTTCCGCAACAGTTCCAGTTCCTCCGTAGCGGCAAGCTCCAGTTCAGGCGAAGACACTTGCGTGCCCGGTGATTCGGTCATATCGTATTACCCACCCTCCTATTCAGCCGATATCGCTAAAATGGACGCTGAAGAAAAAGCTAAGTACGAAAGCAGTCGCAAAATCGACAGCATTGTAAATACATTGAATTCGGTTCCACAGTGCATCGCCGATTTGCAGCAAGAACTTGACTCGTTTGTCGCACTATATGGCGCTCCGATCCAAATTCACACAAATGAAGTTTGCAGCAACGGAATCACGCGTCCGACGCAGGAATATCTCGATTACCTGACGATGAAAGAGGAATGGGAAAAGAACAAACCCGCCCTGGACAAAGAATGTCAAAAGATTTATGAAGACAAGCTAAAGGATATCGAAGATCAAATCAACCAATGCCTGGCAACATCAAACCCCAACACCAATCTGACGGTTTGTGATCTTGAAGCCATGTGCCCTGTATACGGTGTAGATTCAAAATGCACTTTTAAGTACAAATGCAATGACGGTGTCACTTGCCGCAGAACCGAAGGCACAACCAACATAAATTGCACCGACAAGCAAGGCGAAAAAACAACCTACACCAAAAATGAATTCAACAAGAAATATTACAACAAAGAACGTTATTAGGATTTATGAAACTCTCTCTTAAAAAGAAACTCGCTCTCGAAGCTTATCGCCTTTACCGCCACAACGAAATCAAGGCGCACCCTCTTACCTACTTTTTCTGGGAATGCACGCTCCGCTGCAACTTGCACTGCCTGCACTGCGGTAGCGACTGCGTGAAGGACGCCATCCCCGACATGCCTCGCGAAGACTTTATGAACGTGCTGGACAAATTGGCCCCGCACATTGACCCGAAGCATTTTATCGTGGTGATTACCGGCGGCGAACCCCTGATGCGCCCGGACCTCGAAGAATGCGGTATGGAAATCAAGAAGCGCGGCTACCCCTGGGGCATGGTTTCTAACGCGCTTGCGATGACGCCCGAGCGTTACACGCGCCTGCTGAACGCAGGTCTACGCTCGCTCACGATCAGCCTCGACGGCCTGCAAGAGAGCCACAACCATTTCCGCGGCGACCCGCATAGCTTTGAGCGAGCGTTGCGGGCCATTGACATGGCCGCTCACACCGAAGGTCTCACCTTCGATGTGATGACCTGCGTGAACCGCCAGAATCTGAAAGAACTCCCGAAGATTCTCGACATGCTCCTGAAAATCGGCGTAAAACGCTGGAGAATCGCGACCGTGTTCCCGAAGGGCCGCGCCAAGGACAATCCGCTGTTCCAGCTTACGAACCAGGAATTCCGCCAGGTATTCGACTTTATTCGCGAAGTCAAGAAACTGAACGTGATTAACGTGAACTACGGCTGCGAAGGATTCCTCGGCAGCTACGAAAAAGATGCCCGCAACTACCCGTTCTTCTGCCGTGCCGGCGTGAACGTTTCTTCCGTGCTTTGCGACGGCAGCATTTCGGCCTGTCCGAGCCTGCGCGGCGACTATATCCAGGGCAACATTTACAAGGACGACCTGTGGGAAGTCTGGCAGAAGCGTTACCAGGTGATGCGTGACCGCAGCTGGGCCAAGATTGGCGACTGCAAGACTTGTAAATACTGGCGCTACTGCGAAGGCTCCAGCCTGCACCTCAGAGACGAGAAAACGAAGGAACTCGCCTACTGTCATGTGAAGCGCCTCGAAGACGCCGGCGCATAAGCCAAAAACATCTATCACCTAACAAATGCGTAAGGCGAGCGTCGCGACCAAGTTTACTTGGGCATGACCGAGCCTAGCATTTGGTACTTAAGCGAAGCGAAAGTACAAAAAAGCAAGAGCCGCACCTTTTTCGGTGCGGCTCTTTTTGCTAGAGTTTTCAGTCTCCAAACCGGCCCTAGCCTTGTATTTTTAGCTTGGACGTAAGATAGTTTTTTCACCCTGATTTACAATATCTTGACCAAATAAAGCGTTGTACTGAAAAACAACAGCGAAACGTTCAAAAACCCTTATTTTTCGCTTATTTCGCAAAATTTCACAAATCAAAGAGCGAATTTTTAGATATTATTTATACTGATGTTACAAGCGAGCCTCACATCGAACCAAACGCACATCGTTGACGTGCTTTTAAAGAAGAATCCGAACCTGGATCGCGGGATTCTTGAGAAGGCTGTTGCCTTTATCGCCGAGGCTCATGAAGGTCAATACCGCAAGAGCGGCATGCCCTATACCGAGCACCCCTACGAAGTGGCAAAAATCCTTGCCGACCTCAAACAGGACCAGTCGACGGTCTTGGCCGGGTTGCTCCATGACGTGGTCGAAGATACCGATCACTCCCTCGAAGAAATTGCAGAAAAATTCGGCGATGACACCGCCTTCATGGTGGACGCCGTCACCAAGATTACAGCTGCCCAAGAATCGAGCAAGACCGCCCAGAAAGCGGAAACCTACCGAAAACTGATCATTGCCATGGCAAAAGACCCTCGGGTCATCATGATCAAGATCGCAGACCGCATCCACAACATGCGCACCATGCGGTACATGAAGCCCGAAAAAAGGCAGATCATCGCGCAGGAAACGCTCGACATCTACATCCCGCTCACCCACCGTTTCGGCCTCTACAAGCTGAAAAACGAGCTGGAAGACCTAAGTTTCAAATATGTCAATCCCGACGAATACCAGAAACTGGTGGACTTGCTCATCGAGAACAAGGAATCCCGCGAAAAGTATATCCAGTCGGTCATCGGCCCGTTGCAGATCAAGATGGCTCTCGAAGACTTCGACTGCACCATCCAAGGACGCACCAAGAACATTTACAGCATCTACAACAAGATGCTTAGCCGCGGATGCCAGTTCGAGGACATTTTTGACATCTTCGCCATCCGCATCATTGTAGAGACGATTCCCGAATGCTACCTGGCCTTAGGCTACGTCCACAACCTGTGGACCCCGCTGCAGAGTCGCTTCAAGGACTACATCGCGACCCCGAAACCAAACCTTTACCAGAGCATCCACACCACCGTAATCGGCCCCGAAAACAAGATGGTCGAAGTCCAGATCCGTACCAAGGACATGGACCTGACCGCCGAAAAGGGATTCGCCGCCCACTGGGCCTACAAGATGGAAACCCAGCACGAGGGCGAGGAACTGGAATGGCTGAACCACATGGTAAAGCTCCAGTCCGAAATTTCGGACTCCAAGGAATACCTCGACTTCTTGAAGGTGGACCTGAAGCCCACCGGAATGACGGTCTTTACGCCCAAGGGAACCTCGATCGAACTCCCGCAGGGCTCCATCGTTTTGGACTTCGCCTTTGCGGTCCATACCGAACTCGGCCTACACTGCATCGGTGCCAAGATCAATGACGAGGTGGTAAACCTCGATACGGTCGTCGAACACGGCGCCACCATCCAGGTGCTCAAGAGCCCGAACCAAGAACCGAGTCCCGAATGGCTCGACATGGTGAAAACCGTGAAGGCCAAGCAGGAACTGCGCCGCTGGATGAAGAGCAGCATCATGAAACAGGCGCTCGACCTCGGCAAGGAAATTTGGGACCGCGAACTGCGCCTGCAGAAGATCGAAAAGGTCAAGCGCCCCACCGAAGAAAGCATCTGCAAGTATTTCGGGACGCCCACCATCGACGACTTCTACGAAAGACTTGGCCAGGGCGAACTGCCCCTGGCGGACATCCAGCGTTTCTTGAACGGTGGCGAAACCACGACCAAGGAGTCAAACTCGCTCCGGTTCTTCCCCATGTTCAACAAGGACGCCAAGGCCGAGCACCGCGACGAAATGCCTCTGCAGATTGGGCAAGAAACCAGTTTGGTGGTGCATTTTGCCAAGTGCTGTAGCCCGATTCCGGGCGACCCGGTGGTCGGCGTTCTACGGCCCAAGATCGGTATCGAAGTCCACAATACGGACTGCCCGCAGCTCAAGAACCTGCCGATGGAACAGCGCATTGCGGTGGAATGGAGCGAAGATATCAAGCATTCCTTCGAAACCCACCTCACCATCGACACCGAGAACCGCAAGAACATCACGTTTGACGTATTGCAGGAACTCAAGCGAGCCAACGTATTCCTCGACCGCGTGACGGCGGCAAGCCAACACTACTCCGGCAGAATCCGACTGGTGTTCAAGGCCTTCCGCAAGGAACAAGTCGACACAATCATTAACGCTATCAAGAATATTCCGGGCGTAAAACAGGTGGTAAAATCATGATTTCAAAGCTCCACCACAGCGACTACACGCTTAAGAACCGTGCCTTCAACTGTCGTATGCGCAACCGCTACTACGAAGAAGTGTACTACGCGTTCAGGGCCATATTTCCAAACGAAGTCGCTGAGCGGAGCGAAAAGAATCCGGTGGCAGACACCATCTGGTTCCAGAATCTGAGCAAAGAAATCAAACGCTACGAAAGGCTAATCATGACATGCCTGGAATACGCGCAGGCCGCCATCTTTTACGGCAAGGCCGAAAACAAGGCCATGTATTCCAAGGACAAGCGCTGGGGTATATTGCAAGAAGAAATCTTCTTGGTTCACTTTTTGCAAGAGCTACTATCTACCACACGCTATGTGATTGCAAGAATCGAAACCGACCAGATGCTGCAGCGCTGGGCCGGCGAAATGCAAGACCTAAAAACCAAACCGGTCGCCTCGGGTTACGTGAATACCATTCAAGAAAAATTGAACGAAATGAATGCGGCGACGCTCGATGAATTCAAGGACTTGCTGAAACACGTGCTAGACCGATTCCAGATAGGAAACACGCTGTTTGGTACGGTTCAGGAGCTACAGAACTTTTACTAAACGAAAGAAGAAATACAAGAGACACAAAAAATGTCAGAGTACATCATCCTTTCAATCTTCCTTTTCCTGGGCGCGTTTATCGCGGCAGCGGCTACCGTTACGGGGTTACTGCTCGGATACCGCACCAAGAATTCCAAGAACAAGATGGCGCCCTACGAATGCGGTATGGAAACCATCGGAAACGCTCGAATCCAGTTCAAGGTAGGTTATTACCTCTTTGCGCTGCTGTTCCTCGTTTTCGACATCGAAGCGCTGTTTCTGTTCCCCGTGATGGCGAACTTCAAAGAGATTATGGCCGGCAACACTCCGCTGCCCCCTCAAGTCGTTGTCATCGACCTCGTGATTTTCATGGCAATCCTCGTTTCGGGCCTTGCCTACGCATGGAAGAAAGGAATCCTTAAGTGGGAATAACCCTATGGGAATTATCAACCTAGCTCCTAAGATTTTAGATCCTATCCCGGGCGGCAAGTATGTCGTCAACGCGATAGACTACGTTGTAAACTGGGCCCGAGCAAACTCGATTTGGCCCCTCACCTACGGCACCAGCTGCTGCGCCATCGAAATGATGAGTAGCTCTATGGCCCGCTACGATATCGCCCGCTTTGGTTCCGAAGTGTTCCGCGCTTCGCCCCGCCAGGCGGACCTTTTCATTATCGCAGGAACCATTACCCGCCGTATGGCGCCCGCTCTCCAGATGCTCTGGGAACAAATGCCGGGCCCCAAGTACGTGCTTGCGATGGGCGCCTGCACCATCAGCGGTGGCCCGTTCATTTACGATAACTACGCTGTGGTGCGCGGGGCGCAGAACCTGATTCCGGTCGACGTATTCGTCCCTGGTTGCCCGCCTCGCCCCGAAGCCTTGTTCCACGGACTTTTGACGCTGCGCGAAAAGATTTTGAAGGAAACCTGCCGCGATCCTTGGCACGAAGGCGACGTGCGTAACGTATCCACGATGGACCGCTACCGTGAAGCCGCCAAGGCCTGGGCCGCCCTCGAACGAATCAAGGACGAGGAAATGGCCGAAGCCCGCGCGAAATTCAAGGAAGAAAATCCGGATTACAAGAGCAGCTTCAAGCCCGTACGCGTGAAAAAGGAAGACTTCCCCGAAGTGGAACGTGTCGCCTGCAAGCGCTTTGGTTTAAGCCAGCTCGACATTTACAAGAAACTCAAGGCGAAGTTCCCGGGCATTACCGTACACACGCACAGCGAAGACCCGATTGAAGACGTGGTGGCCGCCATGCCCGCCGACCGTCCGCTCGAAGTGATGATTGACGTGGAAGACTACTTGCCTGCCGTAGAATACGTGAAGAACGATCCCGAATTCAAGATGAATTACCTGATCGATGTCACGGCAATCGACTACGACGACCACTTTGACATGGTAACGCAGCTGCGCAGTCTCGAAAAGGGCCACAAGGTTTTCTTCTGCGTGCAAATCAAGAAGAACTTCAACATTCCCGAAGAAGACCGCCCGACATCGCTGCTCGGAACCGTTCCGACAATCAGCCACCTGTACCCGGGCGCCGAAGTCAAGGAACGCGAAGTCTACGACATGTTCGGCATCAACTTCGAAGGTCACCCCGACCTGCGCCGCATCTTCTTGGACAAGGACTTTGTGGGCTACCCGCTGCGCAAGGACTTTACGCACCCCGAAATGATCAGGAGGCCCGTATGAGTATAACGAGACTCCCGCCGGGATTCAAGATTACCCGCGATACCAATACCGAAGAATTTTTCATCAACATGGGTCCGCAGCACCCGAGTACCCACGGTGCACTGCGCCTCGCGCTGCGTATGGACGGCGAAACGATCGTTGAAGTCGTACCGCACTTCGGCTACATCCACCGCGGCATGGAAAAGCAGGCGGAATCGATGAGCTACCTGCAGTACATCGCGATGTCCGACCGCCAGGACTATTTGACGGCCATCCAAAACAACCTGGGGGTCGTGATTGCCCTTGAAAAAGGCATGAACATCGGCGTTCCCGAAAAGGGCGAATACATCCGCGTGATGCTTTCGGAACTCGGACGTATCGCCAGCCACCTGGTGTTCTTCGGCTGCTTCGGCGGCGATTTGGGCGGCCAGACTTGCTTGTTGTTCGGTTTCAAGGAACGCGAAATGATCCACGACATTCTGGAAGAAGTCACCGGATCGCGCCTGACCACCAACTTCTTTAGACCGGGTGGTAGCCGCTTCGATGTTCCCGAAAACTTTATTGACCGCGTCAAGGCATTCCTCAAGCACCTCGAAGGCGCCATGAAGGACTACGAAAGGTTCCTTTCGAAGAACATCATCGTGCTCGAACGCAGTAAGGGCATCGGCATTCTTTCTGCCGAAGACGCCATCGCTTACGGATGTTCCGGCCCGGTACTTCGTGCCAGCGGCGTCGACTTCGACGTCCGCAAGGCGAACCCCTACAGCATCTACGACCAGCTGCAGTTTGACGTGCCCGTGACCTACACCGGCGACTGCTACGACCGCTACACGGTGCGTATCGCTGAAATTCACGAATCTATGCGCATTCTGTACCAGTGCATTGAAAAGTTCCCGAAAGAAGGCCCGTGGAGAGCCAAGGAAAAGCCCGTACGCCTTCCGGTCGGTCGCTACTACAGCGAAATCGAAACCGCGAAGGGTCTTTACGCCACTTACGTGGTGGCCGCGACAACCGGCGAAAAGCCTTACCGTATTCACACGCGAGGGCCGAGTTTCCCGCACATTGCCGCCCTCAACAAGATGGCGCAGGGCCACAAGATTTCGGACCTTGTAACCATCATGGCAACGCTTGACCCGGTGATTCCAGAGATTGACAGGTAATATATGTTTGTACCTTCTATTACACATCCTGTAGGCGACTTTATTCGCGAATGGGTTCCGAAGCTTTCGGCTTACTTGCCCGAACAGCTGCAGTCCCAGACGCTCGATAGCATTGCCGCCTTCTTGATTAACGCACTTATCTGCATCGTAGCGGTCTGCGCCGTGAATATCGGTTCTGCCCCGATCCTCATCTACATGGAACGTAAGGTCTGCGCCCACGTACAATGCCGCTTGGGCCCCATGCGCCTCGGTTGGCACGGCACCATCCAGACTATTGCCGACGTGATCAAGATGCTCTTCAAGGAAGTCTATTCCCCGAGCGGCGCCGACAAGCTGATGTTCTACGTGGCACCGCTGATTGTGCTGATTGCCCCGTTCATTATCGCAGCCCTGATTCCGTTCGACCACAACCTGATTGTCGCCGACATCGACATGGGCATCCCGATGATTATCGCAGTGAACGGTTTCGGTGTGCTGGGCATTTTGCTCGGCGGCTGGAGCAGTAACAACAAGTATTCCTTGCTCGGTGCTCTCCGTAGCGGCGCCCAGATGATCAGCTACGAAATCTCTTTTGCGATGATTCTCCTGTTCGTCGTGATGATTTCGGGTTCTACGAGCCTGATGGATATCGCGCAGGCCCAGGACGGTACGGTTCTTGACTGGTTTATCTTCAAGATTCCGGTGCTTGGCTTTATCGCGTTCATCCTCTTCTTTATTTCGAGTACCGCCGAAATGAACCGCGCCCCCTTCGACATTGCCGAAGCGGAACAGGAACTGACCGGTGGCTACCACACGGAATACAACGGCACTCCGTTTGCCATGTTCTACCTGGCCGAATACATCGCCCTGGTCACGAACTCGGCACTGGCCGCCACCTGCTTCTTGGGTGGATTCCATGCGCCCTGCATTGGCATTGCCGCTATCGATGGCGTTCTGCAGATGGTGCCCGGAGTCGTGTGGCTCTTCGCGAAGATTTACTTTATGATTTGGTGCTACATGATGGTGCGCTGGACATTTGTCCGCCCGCGTGTGGACCAGCTCATGGATTTTGAATGGAAATTCCTTTTGCCGGTGAACCTGTTGCTCCTCGCCGCCGGCGCCGTGTGGATGATTTTTGTAGGATAATATGCAAGAAAAGCTTTCAACACGCCGATACATCAAGCGCTACCTGAAGCGCTGCATTACGGGCCCCTGGAGCCTGATTTGCGGCCTTTCCGTTTCGCTCAAGTATTTCTTTGACCCCAGACGAATCGTGACCGAGCAGTATCCTGAAAACAGGAAGACGCTCAAGATGCACGAACGTTACCGCGGTCGCCTCGAAATGATCGAAGACGCCGATGGCAATAACCATTGCACCGCTTGCGGCATGTGCGAACGCGCCTGCCCGAACGCCTCGATCAACGTGCTTTCGACCAAGAACATTGCGGGCAAGAAAGTGCTTGGCCGTTACGTTTACCACTTTGCGAGTTGCACCCAGTGCGGACTCTGCGTAGAAGCCTGCCCGTTTGGCGCAATCCGCATGAGCCAGGCATTCGAAGTCGCCACCACCGACCCGAACACGCTCGAAATGATTCTTAACAAAAAGGAGGGCCAAGGCTAATGCTTGAAACGCTTTCCAATCTAATCCCGCAAAATGTCGCCTTCCCCACTGGCGGAATGGATTTGGCATTTTACGTGGTCGCTTTCATTATTCTAGTTACCGCCGTTTGCACGGTTGCCGTCAAGAACATTCTGCAAAGCGCCGTGTTCTTGATTTTCTCTTTCGTCGCAACCGCTATCCTTTACCTGCTTCTGCATGCGGAATTTACCGCACTCGCCCAGGTGATGGTCTATGTGGGCGGCGTCGTGATTTTTGTGGTCTTTACCATCTTGCTTACTAGTCGCCTCGGCGAAGACGCCTTCGCGGTCAAGATTCCGAGAGTCTTTGCCGCATTCGCGCTCTCGATTATCTTTGTACTCGTGATGGTCAAGTGTCTGTTGCCGATCGAGGGACTTTCGAGCGGAGCAGTCGCCGCGCCCGAGGGCTACGCCTCGCTGAAGGCATTCGCCTTTAGATTGCTCGGCTACGGCGAAGACGGATTCGTGATTCCGTTCGAAGTCGTAAGTATCCTTCTCTTGATGACCTTGATTTGTGCCATCACGATTGCCCGCAAAGGCAAGGAGGAAGAATGACTTTAATGAATTGCCTTATTCTGGCTTTCTTGCTGTTTGGCATTGGTGTGTGGGGCTTAATGCGCCGCCGTCACCTGATCGGCATGCTGATTTCGATTGAACTCATGCTGAATGCAGCAAATATTAACTTTATTTCGTTTGCCTACTTTAGCGCGAGCGACTCCACCGCAGGCGCCCTGTTCAGCATCTTCGTGATTGCCGTGACCGCCTGCGAAATGGCAATTGCTCTTGCCATTATTGTGTCGATGTACCGCCGCTACAAGAGTCTGGACGTTGAACAGTTGAGGGACCTCCATGATTAACGACGTTTCCATCAGCTATTTAATCTTCTTGATGCCGCTTTTGGTATTTGCGGTTAACGGTCTTTTTCTCGGTCGCAAATCGGACAAGGCTGCCGCCGGATTCGCCGTTATCGGCAACGGCATCGCCACGATTTCGGCATTGATCGTCGCCGTTCACTATTTCGGCTCGACCTTTGCCCCGCAAAAGGCGGTTCTCTTCAACATTCCGTTCCTCAAGTTTGCAGATCACTTTGCCGCAAACATCGGACTTTTGATTGACCCGCTTTCAGTCATGATGCTTGTGGTTGTCACGGTGATTTCGTTCCTCGTGAATATCTACAGCATTGGCTACATGAAGGGCGACCGCAGTGCCGGCCGATTCTTTGCATTGCTTTCGCTGTTCAGCTTCAGCATGCTCGGCCTTGTTGCCGCCACCAACATTTTCCAGATGTTTATCTTCTGGGAACTCGTGGGTGTATCCAGCTACCTGCTGATCGGTTTCTGGTACCACAAGCCCTCGGCCGTGAGCGCCTCGAAGCAGGCCTTCATCCTCACCCGCTTTGCCGACAGTTTCTTCTTGCTCGGCATCGTGATCGTGAGCTACGTGGTCCAGAGTTTTGATTTCTTTGCCCTCAATGGCCTTACCTTGAGTGTTTTCAAGGAACAAACCATTGACTTGGGCCTGATGGTAGTCAGCAAGGCAGACGCCCTCGTTATCGGTTCCATTCTCATCTTTACCGGTGGCTGGGGCAAGTCGGCCATGTTCCCGATGCATATCTGGCTTCCGAACGCCATGGAAGGTCCGACTCCCGTGTCTTCGATCATCCACAGCGCCACCATGGTGGTCGCGGGCGTTTACCTGGTCGCAAGACTCTTCCCGTTCTTCGCCGTCTGTGGCAATTCGCTCACACTCATTATGTGGGTGGGCGCCTTCACTATGATTTTTGCCGCGGTCATCGCCTGCACGCAAAAAGACATCAAGCGCATTCTCGCCTACTCCACGCTTTCTCAGCTGGGCTACATGATGTTTGCACTTGGCGCCTGCAAGATTGGCGATGCCGTCATTACCACCGGCTGGACAGCCTCCACCTTCCATATCTTTACGCACGCCTTCTTCAAGTGCGCCCTGTTCTTGATTGCAGGTAGCTTGATTCACCAGGTGCATACGAATGATTTGGATGCCATGGGCGGCCTTCGCAAGAAAATGCCGCTCACCTATTGGAGCAGTCTCATTTGCGTACTCGCCATCGCAGGCATTCCGCCGTTCTCCGGATTCTTCTCGAAGGACGAGATCATCTTGGCAGCCTTCCAGGGTCACCATTACGTGGTATTCGGTCTGGCTCTCCTCACGAGCGGTCTTACCACCTTCTACATGTTCCGTCTGTTCTTCCTCGCCTTCCATGGAGCACCGCGTTGCAAGTCCGTTGCCGAAGGCCATGTGCACGAAGACTTCTTCATGACGCTTCCGATCGTGATTCTTGCCGTGCCCGCCCTGTTGAGCGGTCTCCTGGGCAAGGGACTCTTCGAACACTACTTTGTGCCGGGTAGGCTTCGCGTGCCGCAGCTCGTGATGCTTCCCCACGCCGAATGGATTCCGTACGCAGCTGTCGGTGTTGCCGCTGTCGCCCTTTTGATTGCCTGGTTCTTCTACGCAAGCCCGAAGGCAAAAATCGAGCGTGCGCTTGACGACACCAACCGAAGCGGACTCTACAAGATCGTTTATCATAAGTTCTACTTTGACGAAATGTACTACGCCGTGGTTCGCCAGTTCGTGATTGGCGGCATCGCCCGCGTGGCACGCTTTATTCAAGACTATATTATCGAAGGAATCCTCGCGTTTGTCGTGTGGTTCACGCACAAGCTCGGCGACCTCGTGCGCTACGCACAGGGCGGAAACCTGAGTTTTTACCTGGGCACGCTTATTGTCGGCGTGATCCTGTGGCGTTTCTTGGGGCAGCTTCCTATTTAAGCAGGTTTGACTATGGATACTTTGCTTTTTAACCTCATCTGGATTATCCCGCTTTTCACGGTCTTAGTCTGCGCACCGATTTCTTCGCAAAAGGAATCCCTACTCAAGACGATTCACGCCGTCTCGGGAACTTTCGTGTTGCTGCTTGTCGGCTACCTTACCTACAGGCTCTACACGCTTGGCATCGACTCTGCCGCCAAGGAATCTGCACCGCTTTTGCTCCATTACTACATGGACATTCCGTGGTTGCACGCCTTCAACGCCCATTATGCCGTCGGCGCCGACGGTCTGAACATGTTCTTGCTGTTCCTCACCGCTGTCATTGTCTGGGCAGGCATTCTGGTGAGCTGGCATATCAAGGGCAACCAAAAGGTATTCTTCGCACTCATCCAGCTGCTCGCCACAAGCGTCTACGGCGTGTTCATGAGCATGGACTTGGTGCTGTTCTTCGTGTTCTACGAAATGGAAGCGCTCTGCATGTACCTGATGATTGCAGGCTACGGTTCCGGTCGCAAGGACTACGGCGGTAAAAAACTGACGTTGACGCTTGCCTTCGGATCTTCCATGATTCTGGCAACGCTGTTCGGACTTTATTTCGAAAGCGGAATCAACAGCTTCAGCCTTGTGGAACTTTCCAAGGTCACGCTCCCGATGGATTACCAGATGTGGGCTTTCCCGCTCATGTTCATGGGTTTCGCAGTTTCCAGTTCCTTGTTCCCGTTCCATTTCTGGAGCCCGGACGGTCACTCGGCCGCACCGACTGCGGTTTCGATGCTTGCCGCCGGCGTGATGATGAAGATGGGTGCCTACGGCTGCTTGCGCGTTGCCATGTTCCTGATGCCGGAAGCCGCCAAGATTTGGCTCCCGTACGTAGTGGCACTCTTAATCTTTAACGTGGTACTTGGCCCCTTCATTGCGCTCCGCCACAAAGATCTCAAGTACATTACGGCCTACAGTTCCATTAGCCACTTGGGTCTCATCTTCTTGGGTCTCGCTGCCATGACTCCTGTGGGTCTTCGCGGTGCATCTCTCCAGATGATTTCTCACGGTTTCTTGACCGGGCTCTTCTTCGCCACCATCGGCATGATCTACGAACGCACGCATACCCGCGACATTACCGAAATGGGCGGCATTATGCGCAAGCTCCCGTTCCTCGGCGTGGGCTTTGTGATCGCTGGCTTTGCGGGCCTTGGCCTGCCGGGCTTCAGCGGATTCATTGCCGAAAGCAACATCTTTATCGGAGCCTTCCAGCAAGACTCTACGCTGACGCGCGTGGTGACCGTGCTCGCCATCCTTTCGATTACGACGACCGCCGTCTACATCCTGCAGACGGCAAACCGCATGTTGCACGGCAACATGCCCGCCAAGTACGAAACGCTTACCGACGCTTGTTTCCGCGAAAAACTCGTAGTGGTTGTTCTTGTGGCATGTTTACTTTTGATTGGCGTTTTCCCCGGATGGATTGCAGACATGCTTGACCAAAGCATCGCCCCCATCTTTACCAAGATAGGTTTATAATGTTCAGCATTCCCAATTTTGTCATTCCCGATTTGTTGCTTCTGCTCTTCCCGTTTATCGTGATCGGAAGCAGGCTGTTCTGTTCTGACCGTTCCAAGGTTCCTTGGAGAATCGGAAACATCGGATTCATTCTGATTTTCATCCTGCTGAACCTGATTCCGCTTACAGGCGGAGCCGGCAGATTCTTCATCACCAACTGGCACATCGATACCTTTGGCGTTTTAATGCGCGAAGTCTTGATGGTGTCTGCCATTCTCGGCATTTGGCTTGCTAAAGACTACTTTGACCACAGTGGCGACGGTAAGCCCGCCATGCACCAGATTGCCGAATTTATCGGCACGGTTGCATTCGCCACCTTCGGCGGATTTACGGTGGTTTCGGCCTGCGATATGCTCACGTTCTTCTTGGGCCTCGAAATCGCAACCATCCCGATGTACGCTCTTGCCGCCTGGAACAAGCGCGACCAATACGGCTCCGAAGCCGCGACCAAGTACATTTTGATGGGCTCTGTCGCGACCGCCTTCGAACTGTTCGGATTCAGCTACCTTTACGGCTTTGCCGGTTCCATCCATTTCGAAGCGATCCAGCAAGCCATCGCCGCAGGCACCTCTCCCCTGCTGTGGATTGCGGTGCTGTTCCTGTTCGCAGGCATCGGCTTCAAGCTGACTTTGTTCCCGTTCTACACTTGGGCACCCGATGTCTACGAAGGCGCCCCGACTCCGGTAACCGCCATTCTCTCGGTGACCTCGAAGGCAACCGCAATTGCGTTCCTCGTGATGCTCGTTTACGGCCCGCTCGCTCCGATTCAGGAACAGATTGCCCCGTTCATCGCTTTGCTTGCCGGAACAACGCTCTTTGTCGGTAACCTCGGCGCCCTCAAGCAGAGCAGGCTCCGTCGCTTTATGGCTTACAGCTCGATTGCCCAGGCCGGCTACATCATGGTCGCCCTGCTCGGTCCGGCAGCCACCGCAAAGACCGCTATCATTTACTACCTGTTCGTGTATGCGGTTTCGAACTACCTCGCCTTCTTTATCTTCGGCATCATCGGGCACCACCGCGAAGAAACGTTCAATTCTCTGCGCGGGCTTTCCAAGCAGAAGCCGATGCTTGCAATCGCACTGGCCGTTGCCATGTTCAGCTTGGCAGGTATTCCGCCGCTTGCAGGTTTCTTCGGTAAGTTCCACCTGTTCTTCAGCGGGGCATCTACCGGACATTACGGCATCGTGGCATTCGCAGTCCTCAACAACGTGCTCGCGCTGTATTATTACTTGCAGCTGATCAAGAGCGCCTGGATTGACGAGACCGACGAACACCTGAATCCGCTCCGCATGACCAAGCGCCAGCGCGGTGTGATTGGGCTCTTGACGGTTGCCGTGATTGTGCTCGGGGTGCTGCCGTTCCTCAGCGACAATATTTTTGCAGGCTTTACTTTTTAAGACCGCTCGGCTCTATCACATTCATTAAAATGTAACTTCGCCTCGCTCTCGCAACCACGCCTCGTTAATACGAGGCGTTTGTTGCTCACGGTAAGACCGCTCGGCTCTATCACGTTCATTACCGCCCAAGGCTTAACCGCCAGGGGCTTTTTTGCGAGGCTCCATTTTGTAAACACTTTTTGTGGGTTTGCGCTATTCGCTAGCCTCTAGAATTTTTAATTTTATACTCGTAAAAATTTAACCCCAATTCATGGAATTGACTATGAGCATTAAAGATTACCTCGCCGGCGCCAAACAGGCCGGTTCCGTCCAGAAGCTGATGACCCCGGGCCTC
>JAEEGJ010008482.1_pt1 | contig 28308 bp, 21 predicted proteins | sample 8958761 | NCBI WGS metagenome assembly JAEEGJ01 (sample SAMN16246546, study PRJNA631951) | gut metagenome | biome: gut microbiome; feature: rumen; material: RS-attached | host: Bos | place: Iran: Karaj | collected 2018-10
AATAGAGCTTCACCTTTCAGAAGCTGTTTTATTTGAGTATTATCAAGCTTAACATCTGCAGGAATTTCAAAGGCTTTAAAATCAGCTAGATTTGGATGAGCCGCCTTCAATTCGTTTGACAATGTTGTAGCTGTCAGATTAATGAACTTACCGGTGAGAATATTATCAGAAACTTCAATTGGTTCTGGATCAAACTGTAAACGCACGTGATAGTTTTCTGCATTCTTCCACACCAGAATATTCTTAGCCAGCCAATGGGCTGATGCATCATTTTCAGGATTAAAAGATGCAGAAAATTTATCATTATAAGCCTCCTCGGTCGAAGCATAGGATTCTGCCTGTTTGTTAGAAAGAGTCACAGAATGATCATCCGCAGTCCAGGAAATCTTCTGATCGCCGTCGTACAATTTATTTAAATTTTCGTCTCTAACAATAATATTCATGCATCCTGGAACCGAATAATCGTTGATTTCCAGTTTCCAATATGGACCGTATTCGTTTTTATCCGTAGGAGTAATCGATGTATCAGTCCAACCATTATTAGTAGTGGCAATTTTTGCATCACAACCTCCATCCCATAAATGCAGGCTTAGGCCACTTGGATCTTTCGAACCACGGGTACCGTATTCATCATCTAACCATTGAAGCACAACATAGCCAGGCTCAACTTCCTTTACCACATCCCCCTCAGGTGCAGTCAAGCCTGTAGGTGAAGTCGGTGTACCAGAACCTGAGCTGAATTTACTTGGCGCGACAGAATCGAAATTATCAGAGTTTGAATGAGATGACGAACCACCACAAGCCGCTAGTGACAACGCTACAAAACAAGGCATTGTCAACAAGGCCATTTTGCTAATTTTTATTTGCATACCTTAATTCCTATGTAAGTACAAGAAAGAAAACTCAAAAACAATGTTTCACAACTGCTATATCAACAGCTGCATGTTTCGGAGAATCAAAATATGAGGAAATATGGATAGAAAATAACCAAGCAAGAATTTGTTTTTTATCGATTGGTGAATTTAGAAAATATTGATTTTTGTACCTTAAAATAGCATAATCTTTGAAGTCTACTCAAAACTATAGGATCAAAAAATGGCTAATCCTTTATACAAAAGAAATATCATTTCAATATCGGAGTTGACAAGAGATGAGGTTGAACTTGTTTTGACAACAGCCAAAAAACTGAAAGTTCTTCCCTACCATAACTTGCTCAATAGAAAAGTAATCGCCAGTTGTTTTTTCGAAGCTTCAACAAGAACCAGACTGTCATTTGAAACCGCCATTCACAGACTTGGCGGCTCTGTGATCGGTTTTGCTGATGCAGGAAATACATCCATGGCCAAGAAAGGCGAAACTCTGGCAGACTCAATCAAAATTATTACCAATTTTGTTGATGCCATAGTTATGAGACATCCTCGTGAAGGTGCTGCCCGACTGGCAACAGAATTCTCAAGAGTTCCGGTTATCAATGCCGGAGATGGTTCAAACCAGCATCCATCTCAGACTCTGCTCGATTTGTTTACCATTTATGAGACCCAGGGTTCATGTGATAATCTGAAAGTTGCGTTCGTAGGCGATTTAAAATACGGCAGAACAGTTCACTCCCTTGCGCAGGCTCTGTGCTGGTTCAATGCAGAAATATTTCTTGTTTCTCCTCAGGCTCTGGCGATGCCGGACTATATACTGGAGGAACTGGATGATAAAGGAATCAAATACACCATCTGCGATAACCTGGAGGAAGTTATTCCTCATCTCGATATTCTTTACATGACTCGAGTTCAGAGAGAACGTTTTGATGAAAGTGAATACCATTCCATCGCATCAAAATATGTTCTTCATCCGGATATGTTTACAAACGCCAAATCCAATCTCAAAATTCTGCATCCGCTGCCTAGAGTTGATGAAATTGATCTGGCAATGGATAAAACACCTTATGCCTATTACTTTGAACAGGCGGAAAACGGTGTTTACGCCCGTGAAGCACTGCTGTCTCTGGTACTAAACGAGGAGGTTAACTAAAATGACCGAAAAATCTCAGTTACAGGTAGAAGCTATATGCAACGGTTCTGTGATAGACCATATTCCTGCCGGTCAGGGGATCAATATTTTAAAACGTTTCGAAATGCTTGATACCCGTGCAGCAAACCGCATTACCGTAGGTTTTAATCTTCCATCCAAGGCTCTTGGTGCAAAAGATCTGATTAAAATTGAAAACAAGCAACTGACTCAGAAACAGGTAAACCAGTTGGCACTTCTTGCTCCTACTGCTACAGTTAATATTATTGAAAATTTTGAAGTTGTTCAGAAGTATCATCCTGAACTTCCGGAAAAAATTGAAGGCGTTTACAAATGCCCAAATAATAACTGTATCACCAACTATGAGCCGGCTGTTGTAACTTCCTTCTTCATCGTAAAAGGAAAAAATCAGAACGTGAAACTCAAATGTAAATACTGTGAAAAAGCATTTGAAAAAGCGATCATCGGTGCAACACTGGAAAATGCCGGAAGATAGTAAGCTCCACGGTATTTGACACCGAAAAATAAAAACTCCCGTATATGTTTTTGAATATACGGGAGTTTTCTTTTGTAAACGGCAACGCCAAGCGATGCCGCATGATTATAGGTTCGCAGTCTTTTAGTGGAAACCGACATTTTTCAGAACACTGTCGTCACCGCGATTCTTACCTTCTGCCAGTTTAATTGCCAGACGAACATCGTTCTGAGAGTCTGCATATTTCAATGCATCTTCGTAGCGGATTACACCTGAGAAGTATAAATCACACAAAGACTGGTCGAAAGTAATCATTCCCAGATCTTTAGAATCCTTCATGATCTGTTTCAGACGTTCCAGTTCACCCTTCAGCAGAACATCGGCCACGATCGGGGTTCCAATCAGAATTTCGAATACCGCACGGCGGCTCTTTCCATCTTTAGTAGGAACCAGCTGCTGAGCAACAACACCGCGGAGGTTGAATGACAGATCAAACAGCAACTGACGGTGTTTGCTTTCCGGAACCAGGTGCATGATACGTTCTATAGCCTGGTTTGCGTTATTGGCGTGCAGGGTTGCCATACACAAGTGACCGGTTTCAGCAAAGGATAATGCAAACTGCATGGTTTCCTCAGATCGAATTTCACCGATCAGAATTACGTCAGGAGCCTGACGCAGTGATGACTTCAGTGCGGCATCGAACGATTCTGTATCCACACCTACTTCACGCTGGGTGATAATAGACTTGTCATGATGGTGAACATATTCGATAGGGTCTTCGATAGAAAGAATATGACCTTCAGTAGAACGGTTTCTGTGACCGATCATTGCCGCCTGGGTGGTGGACTTACCGGCACCGGTAGCACCCACGAACAGGATCAGACCGCGTTTCATCATAACTAGGTTTCTTAAAATCTCAGGGATCTGCAACTGCTCAATTGTAGGAATTTCACTTACAATTCTACGCAGAATAAAGCCTGGTACACCAGTCTGCATGAAGCAACTTACACGATATCTTCCCAACTCCGGGCGCTGGATAGCGAAGTTGGCTTCGAAAGTTGTTTTAAACTGATTTTCAAGATCAGGACGATCGTAAAAACATTCCTTCATCAAATCCATTACCATATCCTGGGTAAGTTTGACCTGATCAATTTTTACAATTCTTCCATTGAGTTTCATGGAAGGTTCCAGACCGGTAGTCAGAAATAAGTCGGAACCACCCTTTTCATTCATGATTGTTAAGAATTTATCAATCTTGAAAACACCTTCAAACATTGCCATAAAATTATTCCTTAAAGCTGTTAAATTGTCGTAGGATCTTTTGCAACTGCACGGGCATCCTGTGCACTGATAACACCGGTTACAACCAGACGTTTCAGACACGCATCAAGAGTCTGCATACCTACGGAACCGCCGGTCTGAATTGCGGAATACATCTGCGCAATTTTATCTTCACGGATCAGGTTTCTGATAGCTGGGGTACCAATCATGATTTCATGTGCTGCCACACGTCCGCCGGCAATTTTCTTGATCAGAGTCTGCGATATTACGGCATTCAGTGATTCTGAAAGCATGGAACGAACCATACCTTTTTCAGCACCAGGGAACACGTCGATGATACGGTCGATGGTTTTAGATGCTGAGTTGGTGTGCAGAGTTCCGAACACAAGGTGACCGGTTTCTGCGGCGGTCAGAGCAAGTCGAATGGTTTCAATATCACGCAATTCTCCGACGAGGATGATATCAGGGTCTTCACGGAGTGCGGAACGAAGCGCATTGTTGAATGAGTGGGTATCTTTGTGAACTTCACGCTGATTTACCAGACAGTTCTTTGAAGTGTGCACAAATTCGATAGGATCTTCAATTGTCAGAATATGATCGTGGAAACTTTCATTTACATAGTCAATCATAGCTGCCAGAGTGGTTGACTTACCGGAACCGGTTGGTCCTGTTACCAGAACCAGTCCTCTAGGTGCTTCTGCAATTTTTCTGAAAATTGAAGGGCATTTTAACTGTTCAAGTGTAAGTACCTTGCTGGGAATGGTACGGAATACGGCACCGATACCGCGGTTCTGGTGGAATACGTTCACACGGAAACGGGCTGTTCCCGGAAGTTCAAATGAGAAGTCGCACTCAAGATTGTCTTCGAGTTCCTTTCTCTGCTGGTCGTTCATGATATCATAAACCAGTTTGAACACTTCTTTATCAGGAAGCGCTTCCAAATCGATTTTTCTCATATCGCCATCGATACGGATCATCGGTGGTAATCCGGCTGACATATGTAAGTCGGATGCATTGTTGCTCACACTATACTGGAGCAGTTCAGTCATATCTAAAGCCATAAATTATCCTTAGGTAATCAATACTCATCCCTGAGTTTTTAATAATAAAATAACCTTAATTATACAAGATCATTTTTTTGAACTTTAAGAAGTAGATAACGTTTTGAGACTAATATTATAGATTTTGAGATTGACATATTCAGCAAATCAGAAGGGGAAATGTTTCCAGCTTTGAAAGAAAACTCCTCCTGATTTGTGATATCATGGCAACAAATGTATCGAGCTTTCAGTTTTTAGAGAAATTAAATGACAATATCCAACAATATCAAGCAGGTAACTGCAGAAATTGAAGAGTTCCGCTGTAAATACAAGATCTCCCATCCGGTCAATCTTCTGGCCGTCAGCAAGACCAAACCTTATGAATCCGTAATGGAGGCATACAATGCAGGACAGAGACGGTTTGGAGAAAATTATGCCCAGGAGGGATGCGAAAAGATCGAACGGGCAAATGCAGAACATATCCCGGACATAGAGTGGTTCTTTATCGGTCCGATCCAGTCCAACAAAACAAAAATGATTGCAGAACACTTTGACTGGGTTTTAAGCTGTGACCGTTCCAAAATAGTAACCAGGCTTAATGAACAGCGTCCGTTCCATAAGGGTAAACTAAAAGTATGCATTCAGGTTAATATTTCTGAGGAGGAGCAGAAAAGCGGCGTCTATACCGAAAGTGAAATTATGGATCTGGCTGCATTCATTGCAAAACAGCCGAATCTGGAATTTCGCGGACTTATGGCTATTGCACTGAATACCAGTGAACCGGCTACTCTGAAGGACGAATTTACCAGAATGAACATCCTTTATCAGAAACTGAAATCCATATATCCGACGGTTGATACACTTTCAATCGGAATGACTGCAGATATGGAAATTGCAGTAGAATGCGGTTCAAATCTGGTCAGGATCGGAACCCGGATATTCGGCGCCCGTAACTACAATAAATAGAAAAGAACAAGGAACACAAAATGAATAATTTGAAAATAGCCTTTATCGGCGGCGGCAATATGGCAAGATCTTTAATCAGCGGACTGATTAAAGCAGGATATGACAGCAATCTTATTTCTGTATCCAACAGAAGCGAAGGAAAGCTGATTGCGTTAAATAAAGATTTCGGAATAAAAACATCCCTGGATAATTATGAAATTGCAAAGGATGCTGACGTGATTGTACTTGCTGTAAAACCACAGTTCATGGCAGAAATGTTGAACCAGCTGACAGCAAAGATTAATGATTACGGAAACAGACTGATCATATCTCTAGCGGCCGGTGTCACTGTAGAAAGACTTACTGGTTTACTGAACGGACATAAAAAAATTGTAAGACTTATGCCTAATACTCCTGCTCTGATCGGGTATGGCGTAACCGGAACATTTGCGGCACCGGATGTTAATGCTGAAGAAAAAGAATTCACCAACAGAATTCTTACAGCTGTAGGTAAAGTTGTCTGGGTAGAAAAAGAAAGCGACATTAATACAGTGACTGCCGCATCAGGATCTTCTCCTGCATACTTCTTCCTCTTTATGCAGTACCTGATAGAGCACACCAAAGAAATGGGTCTGTCAGAGGAACAGGCAAGAACTCTCGTGGTTGAAACAGCTCTCGGAGCTGCCCAGATGGCAATTAAAAATGCGGATGTATCTCTCGAAATGCTGCGTGCCCAGGTTACATCCAAGGGTGGTACTACTTTTGCGGCAATAAGCAAGTTCGAAGAACTGAATTTGAAAGATTCGGTTTCTGCTGCCATGGATGCGTGCGTTGCAAGAGCTGAAGAAATGCAGAAACTCTTCTGAAAATTGTAACTTTTGTGGTCAATTTTGGTTCATTGAAATTTGACCTCTACAGCCGGGAGGAAGTTAATCAATCCCGGTTTTTCTTGCTTTTATAACTGTCCTGAATCAACATGCGGGACTGCTATATCAACAGCTGAAGAAATACATTTTGTTAAGTTCTGAGCTTTTCCTACTTTGCTTTTCTACATTTTTCTGATTTGTAAGTATTTGTATTTCAATGTCTTTTTAATTTTTAATGTGAAGAAGAGCACATTTTGTTTATTAAAAAAAGTAGAAGTTTATGTTTTGTTATTCAGTTGTAGTACATTACAAAAAAAGTTTTTTGGCCCAAAATTAGTGCTCGATTTTTCAACCGTTCATCCTAGATGCTTGTACTTGATTTTGCATGCGGGCGCGATGTAAAACGACATAAGGTTATTGTCTGATTACAAGTGCTATGTTTAGTTCGTGGTGTTATATTGGTGTCTTTTGGATCGCACTGATTGAGGATAAAAGTGGAATAAAGTCTTCAAAAGCTCCAAACAAATGATAATGAATGGTGTTGTTTTGGTGCTGTGTCTTTTTATGAGCATAGGCTTTGCGGCGTTATTTATGGTCCAACTAATTATCAAAGGTTTATTTCTTGATATCAAATTTATATGTCTATAAATTGACATATTTGATATTAACTGCGGCTGTTGATATAGCAGTTGTGGAAAAAGGTTATAAAAATAAAAACGGGAAAAACAATTAGGTTACAAATCTGATGGTTACTCACATCAGAAAATTTTAAAGATTTTCTTTCTTATCTATATTTCTTGTATTGTATGGGAATTTTTTATATGCATAGTAAATTAAAGAAACTTGCCCTGATAACAATGCCTTGCGTTGTTTCTCTGGCATTAAGCGCCTGCGGTGGCAGCAGCCATCATTCTTCATCCAGTCCTTCAGCAGAAGTTCTTGATTGGGCTCAGACTACTGGTACATACGATGATGCAAGCATTGTTACAGAAGCTGATTTGCCGGCTATTCTTGAAGGATGTGAAGTTCCTCAGGGAGCCCTGATTGTTATGGGTGATGTTTTCGAAAAATACTACTCTTGGATTTGGAATGACGACAAGGGAAATATCCTTGGAGAAGGAGCAAAATGGCCAGGAGCTGAATTTACAAATGATGTTCTTGCTTCCTGTAGCGAAAGTATTCATAAATACGTTGCTCCAGAAGATAAATCGATGGAGGGTGTCTCAGAATACGTTGCTCCAAAAAGTAAATCGATGGAGGGTTTCTCAGTTATCGTTAATAACGGGGACAACGGCAAACAGACCGGTGACGGCAATATATTCACTCAGAACAGAGCTTGCCTAAAAATTTATGATGAACAAAGTAGTCCTGGAAAATATCAGTCTGAATTTGTTTCTGCTACCGAATGCGGTGTTTCTGTAGAAGGTCTTCCTGCAACATTCCCTATAGACGTTTATATTAAAAACAATGGACAAAGAATTTTCAATGATGGAACCATTTCTATCCAAGAACTTGCAGGAAAGGAAGAAAGTGGTTATACAATTGTAACACTCTTAATAAAAGGAGCAGGTATTACTGCTGAAACAACCGGTAAATACTGGTTTGGTGACAATGAAGATTCTGCGAAAGTTTTCAGAAACGGTGAAAAAATTAAAATCGGCGACAAAGTTAAAGTAAACGATGGAGAAACCCAAACAACCGAACTTCACGTTAGCTACGGTGAAGGCGATGATACTGTAACTTCAAGCTACAAAGTTGAAAAATCATTTTCATCCAAGGACGATTCCTGCCGTCTCAACAAGCAGAAACAGACCCTGGGCGCAACCTACAGTAGCGAAAGCACCACCTTCAGAATTTGGTCGCCTGACTCAAGCGATGTAAAAGTAACCGTTGATGGTAAAACCTATGAAATGACCAAAGCCGCAATACCTTGCTACTCTGAGGTTTATGAAGTTAAAGTTGACGGTGATTTAGTTGGCAAGACCTACCAGTTCACAGTTGACGGTAAGAATGTACGCGATCCTTACGGCAGAATGGTTGTTGGCAACGGTAGCAATGCCAATGTCGTAATGGATCTGAAGAAATCAGATCCTGATGGTGATTGGGTAGAATCACCTAAACTGGAGAACAGAGAGGATTCTATCGTTTACGAAGTTCACGTTCGCGATTTCACTATTGATGACACCTCCAATGTTGCTCCAGATAAGAAAGGCCGTTACCTCGGTATGGTTCAGCCCGGTACCACCTATAACGGTGTCACGACCGGTATCGATCACCTGAAGGAACTCGGTGTAACTCACGTTCAATTACAGCCAATCTACGACTACGCAACCTGCTCCGATGTTGATTCACAGAATAAGACCTGCTATAACTGGGGTTACGATCCATGGAACTATAACGTACCGGAGGACCGTTACACTTCTGTATGGGGAACAGACAACTACGATACAAAAATCAAAGAAGTTAAGACCATGATTAACGAAATGCACAAGAACGGCATTCGTGTAATTATGGACGTTGTATATAACCATACATACAATAACGATGACGCTGCATTCAAAAATATTACCGGGAAATACTTCGCTCCGAAAGATATGACTGGTACCGGTAACACTATCAATGCAGCAAATAACATGGTATGGATGATGATCCGTGATTCTTTGGATTACTGGGTATCAGAATATCACATCGATGGTTTCAGATTTGACCTGGTTGGAGCTTTCAGTATGAAAGATTACTCAGACTGGGGTGAATACCTCCACAAGCAACATCCTGATGCAAATTTGGTAATTTACGGTGAACCTTGGGCTGCTGATAACGATGCTGCCGAAGAACTTGTTGAAAATCCAGTACGTACCGGCAGAATGCACATGCAGTCGGAAGGTGCTCACGTTGGTGCATTCAACAACAGAATCAGAAACTGTCTGAAAGGTTCAAGTGATAACGCAGATGCCTTAGGTTTCATTTTCGACAAGGTAAACAATGGTTGGGATGGCAACGGAACCGACGATAATGACAAAAATCTAGATAGCAATAAAGCTTGTGTATTTACCGGTATGATAGCAGGCGTTCGTCACGCAGATGCAACTGGTACAGATAAATGGTCTGCACAGGGTTTTTCTGATCCTGAACAAACTGTATCATATATTACAGCTCACGATAACCTTGCTCTTCGCGACAAGATTGAAGCAGCCGGTATTACGGGTGAAGAAGCAAAGAAACTGCAGGTTTATGCTCACAGTATTCTGATGGCTAGCCAGGGTATTTCATTCATTCACGGCGGTGAAGAGTTCGGTAGAACTAAAGCAGCAGCAAAGAATGATAAAGAAAGCCCAATCCACAACACCTACAAGACCACCACAGGTGCAAACGACTTCAAGTGGGATCTGAAAGCTGGTGACTGGAAGAAGGTTAACGAAGCCTATGCAGCATACATCAAGATGAGAAAAGATCACCCTGCATTCCGTATGACCAAGGCAGATCAAATCCTCAAAAACGTAGATCTTGATAAAGCAAGTACCGACAGTGTTGTTATTATCAACATCGACGGTCATGCTGTAAAAGACAGCTGGGACAAGATCAAAGTTGTTATGAACAGTACTAAAGATGCTAAATCAGTTGCCAATGTTGAAGGTTGGACCAAGGTTGCAGACGGATATACTGTAGGCGAAGATGTTGTTCAGCAGAACTCTTCTGCTGCTCCACAGGCTATGTCAATCTGGATTACCAAGGCTGACGAAGCAGATACTACCAAACAGTTTGAGTCTATGTACATTCACAGTAATTTCACTGGGAAAAACTGGCCAGCCAAGGCAATGACCTATAGCAACGGAAAATGGACATCTCCTGTATTCCGTTGTGATGATGCTGAAATTTTAAAGTTTCTTGTTACAACTGATGGTGAAACATTTGACGATGGCCAAAAATGGGGTCTAGGCGAAGGTTCAACTTTAGCTAAAGGTGGCGATGATGTTTCCGTAGGAGCTTGCACCGGTCCGTTCAAAATTACTGTAGATGATAAAACTATGGTGTGGTCACGTGTCTCTGCAAACGACAATGAAGTTCCAGAAAAATGGCATACCAGTATGTATATCCGTGGTGCATTTGTAGGCAATTGGCAGCATGCAGGTAATATGAGTTATAATAATGGAGCATGGGAATCTGGTATCTACCCATGTGGTTCTACTGATGATGCAAAAATGTTTAAGATATTAACCGATGGATCGGATTGGAATGACGATCTTGTTACTGTATGGGTAGGAGGAGATGGTAACAAGTTAATCTTCGACTATGAAAATGCCCCTAACATTATTGCTAATTGCAACGGCCAATTCAAAGTTATTGTTGATGATCAAACAATGAGATGGGAAACTGTTAACGCTAATTAAGATGTTCAAACCATGATTATATAAAAATTGTTAAACGAACATAAACTTCTATTAAGATCCGGTATTCCCCGGATCTTTTTTTATGCTCGTACAGAGCGACAATGGGTTTATATCCTTCGAATGTTGACGATGACAATGTACTCTTGATATTCAACAATAATCCCGTGATTGTAGTGAAAATCAAATCTTCTCCTATTGTTATTGTTACATCTTTCTGATTCCTTTTCTATCGTAAAAACAGTACATAATTTAATCGTAATAGCTTTGAAAAAAATCCGTTAACTAACTGTACATAAAGTGAAAACTAACTATATAATATACGGATAAAATCGCAGTAAGTGTTTATACAGTAACTGCTTGAAACTACAATAGCAACGATAATCAATTTAACGAAGACAACAAGAATAAATATACGCATGCAAAATATAAGAAACTTTTCAATTATCGCTCATATTGACCACGGTAAATCAACTTTGTCCGATCGCCTGATTCAGACTTGCGGAGGCCTTACCGCCAGAGAAATGCAGGAACAGGTGCTGGATTCCATGTCTCTGGAAAGAGAAAGAGGCATTACTATCAAGGCCCAGAGTGTGACTTTGAATTACAAAGCAAAGGACGGACAGACCTACCAGCTTAATTTTATTGATACCCCTGGCCATGTGGACTTCAGTTATGAAGTATCCCGATCCCTTGCCGCCTGTGAAGGTGCTCTGCTGGTGGTGGATGCAGGACAGGGTGTTGAGGCTCAGACACTTGCCAACTGTTATACCGCTCTTGATATGAATCTGGAAGTTCTGCCGGTGCTGAATAAAATCGATTTACCTGCTGCAGATCCGGATCGCGTGGCAGAGGAAATTGAGGATATCGTCGGCATAGAAGCCGTGGATGCGGTAAGATGTTCCGCCAAGACCGGAGTAGGCATAGATGATGTGCTTGAACTGATAGTTTCCAGAATCCCTGCTCCTGAAGGAGATCCTGAAGCTCCGTTGCAGGCTCTGATTATCGATTCATGGTTTGATGATTATCTTGGAGTGGTATCACTCGTTCGTGTTAAGAACGGTTCAATTAAAAAAGGTCAGAAAATCAAGGTTATGTCCACTGGTGTGGTGTGGAGTGTTGACCGGATCGGTATTTCAACTCCGAAGAAGGTTGATACCGACGGACTTAACTGCGGTGAGGTAGGCTGGGTTACCTGCGGAATGAAAACCATTCACGGGGCACCGGTCGGTGATACTCTGACATCTGCCAAAAATTCCGCCGAGGAGGCACTGCCAGGTTTCAAGAAGGTAAAGCCTCAGGTTTACGCAGGCCTGTTCCCGGTGGAAACAGATGATTACGATGCCTTCAGAGAAGCTCTTGATAAACTGTCTCTTAATGATGCCTCCCTGTTTTTTGAACCGGAGACATCTACCGCGCTCGGATTCGGTTTCAGATGCGGTTTCCTCGGAATGCTCCATATGGAAATCATCCAGGAACGACTGGAAAGAGAGTATGACATCAATCTGATTACAACCGCTCCGACCGTAGTTTATGAAATTCTTAAAACCGACGGTGAAATTATTCATATCGATTCACCGGCGGCGCTTCCACCGATCAGTAATGTTTCTGAGATCAGGGAGCCGATTGCACGTTGTAATATTCTTACCCCGTCTGATTATCTCGGCAATATTATCAATCTCTGCATTGAGAAGCGAGGTGTGCAGAAATCGCTGGTATATCATGGAAAACAGGTTGAGGTTACCTATGAAATACCGATGGCGGAGGTTGTACTTGATTTCTTCGATCGTCTGAAATCAACCTCCCGTGGATATGCTTCACTTGATTACGGATTTTCCCATTTTGAAGCCGCCGATATGGTCAGAATGGATATTCTGATCAACGGCGAGCGTGTGGATGCTCTTGCCCTGATTACCCACCGTTCTACAGCGCAGAGCAGAGGCCACGATATTGTGGTTAAAATGAAGGAGCTGATCCCGCGTCAGATGTTTGATATTGCAATTCAGGCAGCTCTTGGAAGTCAGATTATTGCCCGCAGTACGGTTAAGGCTTTGCGCAAGGATGTGCTTGCCAAGTGTTACGGCGGTGATATCACCCGTAAGCAGAAATTGTTGAACAAGCAGAAGGCCGGTAAAAAACGCATGAAGGCCCTGGGCAAAGTTGATGTGCCGCAGGAGGCGTTCCTGGCGATTCTGCATGTAGGTAAGGATTAATGGAATGAACCTGTTTACTTTAATCATTGTAACTGTTACCGCACTGTGTTTTATCGGTTACATTTACGATTTGTTTTTCTGCCGGAAGGCGCGCAATGAACGTATAGCAAAGGCGATCAAGGAGAAGGGTGACCAGTTCACCAAGAAGGATCTTGAGGAGCTGGAACATGAGAATTTCTTCATCGATCAGTCCCGCAGTCTGTTCTGGGTTTTCCTGGCGGTTCTTGTTATCAGATCTTTCCTGTTTGAACCGTTTAGAATTCCTTCCGACTCCATGATGCCTACATTGTTCGACGGTGATTTCATCGGTGTAACCAAATTCAGCTACGGCATAAAGAATCCGTTTACCAATGCGAACATGATTGATACCGGTACCCCTAAGCGCGGCGATATAGTGGTATTCAGATATCCTGTGAATCCTGATATTGATTTTATCAAGCGTGTAGTGGCTCTGCCCGGTGAAAAAATTGTGTACAAGAACAAGCAGCTGTTTATCAAACCGCTCTGTGAAAATTCAGAAAGCAACTGCGACAGTCTTATTAAGATCGAGACTGAACTGGTGAATAAAGGCGAATTCAATTATGACGGTCTTGAACTTGAACGTTATCATGAAAGAATATCGGAGAATTTAACCCACGATATTCTGATCAATCCGTATGTTGACAACTCCGCCCGTCACAATCTGTATACCCGAGCTGATACAGAAAAAGAGCGCGAGGCGGTTATGAATCATTCCAAGATTGAATGGATTGTTCCTCCGGGACATTACTTTGTAATGGGGGATAACCGCGATAACAGTATGGACAGTCGTTTCTGGGGATTTGTACCGGAGGAGAATCTGATTGGAAAAGCATCCTTCATCTGGTTCAGTCTGGGATATAATCCTGAACCTAAAACCTGGTTTGAGAAACATATTCCGAATAGTATTCGTTTTAATCGTATTGGTGGTATTGAATAATGACTGCTGACTTTAGCCTGCTGGAAAAGAAAATAGGTTATAAATTTAAGGATCTGACTCATCTGAAACATGCCCTGACCCATAGAAGCATGGGTGCTGTATACAACAATGAACGGTATGAGTTTTTCGGGGATGCGCTCCTCGGGGTAGTAATATCACGCCATCTGTTTGAAAAATTCCCGGATGCAGATGAGGGAAAACTGTCAAGAATGAGATCATCCCTGGTGAAGGAGACAACGCTGGCTGAAATGGCCAATACAATCCATCTCGGTGATTTTCTGATCCTCGGCGCCGGTGAACTAAAGAGTGGCGGATTCCGCCGCAGCTCCATTCTCGCAGATGCCATGGAGGCGATGATTTGTGCTATCTATATAGATTCAAACCACAACCTTAATCTGCTGGATGATGTGCTGACATCATGGTTTACCTCCCGTCTTGATTCAATCAGCCCGGAAGTTCAGAAGGATTCTAAAACCAAACTTCAGGAGTATCTGCAGGGGCGTCGTCTGCCTCTTCCTGAGTACAAACTGTTTAACGTTGTAGGCGATAATCACAAGCAGTCATTTACAGTTACCTGCAGAGTTTCTATGTTTGATGAGTTGTTTACCGGGATCGGGACAACCAAGAGAAAGGCAGAACAGGATGCCGCCTCGAAAGTTCTGGCAAAAATCGGAGAATAAATGGAAGAAAATACAATCGAGACCAGATGTGGTTTTGTGGCAATAGTAGGTCGTCCGAACGTAGGAAAGTCTACTCTTTTGAATAAAATTCTGGGACAGAAGGTTTCAATCACCTCGAGAAAACCCCAGACCACCCGTCACCGTATTCTCGGTATTGATACCGTTGATCAGTATCAGACTATTTACGTGGATACCCCGGGTCTGCACTCTGTTGAAAAAAGAGCCATCAACCGCCTGATGAACCGGGCTGCATCCAGTTCCCTCGGAAATGTTGAAATGGTGTTTTTTGTGGTGGAGGGTACTCATTTCTACAAAGATGATGAAATGGTCCTCAACAAACTGAAAAACCTGACAATCCCGGTAATCCTGGTGATTAACAAGATCGATCAGGTGCAGGATAAGGACAGTCTGCTTCCGTTCATTGCAGAGATGAATCAGAAGATGACCTTCAAGGAAATTATTCCTATTTCCGCTGTTCACGGCAACAATGTTCAGGAACTGAGGAAAATAGCCCAGGAATCACTGCCGCCGTGCGAATTCATTTTCCCTGAGGATTATATTACCGACCGTTCTTCAAGATTCATGGCGTCAGAGATTATCCGTGAAAAACTCATGCGCTTTACCGGTGATGAACTGCCATACTCGGTTACAGTTGAAATAGAAAATTTCAAAGTTGACGAGAAGGGAATATACAACATTGATGCTCTGATCCTGGTTGAAAGAGATTCACAGAAGAAAATGGTGATCGGCGCCAACGGTTCAAAACTGAAGACCGTCGGAACCGAGGCAAGAATGGATCTCGAAAGACTGTTTCAGGCCAAGGTGTTTTTAAGGACCTGGGTGAAGGTTAAATCAGGTTGGGCTGACGACGAACGTGCACTGCGTTCGCTTGGATATATAGACAACGATATTTTTTCCGACAAGTAGATATGGCAGAGGCTGCAAGACAGGGGATGTGGGTGCTCAGGACTACTCCTTATAAGGAGTACGGCCAGCTTGTTGTTCTGTTTACCGAACAGTTCGGCAAGATTACAGCGGTTGTGCACGGCTCCAGAAGAGCGAAATCTCCTCTAAAATCTCTGCTTCAGCCTTTCAACTATATCAGTGCGGTTTTATCATCAAAACATTCTGAACTGTGTACGCTGAAGGAGGTTGAGCTGAACTGTTCGTTTCCTTTGCGACAGAAGGAACTGATCTGTGCACAATATCTGAACGAAATTCTTTTCTACCTGCTGGAGAACAATATTCCTGAACCGCAGATTTTCAACAGTTACCTTGGTGTTCTCAGACAGCTTGCAGGCGGCGCTCCTGACATCGAAGTTCTTCTGAGAAATTTTGAACTGGAACTGCTGGATAATATCGGCTACGGAATTGATTTTATCAGCGATTACCAGGGAAACAGGATCCGGGCAAATGTCAGTTATGTTTATGAACCTGACAACGGATTTATTCCTGTAACATTTGAAAGTAATTCAAAATACACCTTTATCGGAGCCGATCTGGCATCAATGTCCCGTCGTGAGTTCGGCAACCGACGGGTGCTGTCGGCGATCAAGCATATCTGTAAAAAAGTAATCAATTCCAGAATTGGAAATCATAAAATATATACAAGAGCACTGTTTGCTCAATATCTAGCAATGAGGAGATAACTATGGCTAATAAAATTTTCCTGGGTGTGAATATTGATCATATTGCCACCCTGAGAAACGCAAGAGGAACTTCATATCCTGATCCTGTTTATGCGGCAGGAATTGCGGAAGAATTCGGCGCTGACGGAATTACCACCCATCTGAGAGAGGATCGCAGACATATCAAGGATCGCGATGTGGAAATTCTGCGTCAGACCATCAAAACCCGTCTGAATCTGGAAATGGCTGTTACCGATGAACTGGTGGATTTTGCCTGCAGACTGAAACCTGATTTTGTATGTCTGGTGCCGGAGCGTCGTCAGGAGGTTACCACTGAAGGCGGCCTTGATGTGGCATCACAGATTGAACGTATGACCGGTGTGGTAAAAAAACTTAGCGATGCCGGGATTATGGTATCTCTTTTCATAGATCCTGATCAGAAACAGATAGATGCAGCTGTCAGTGTGAAGGCGCCGTATGTTGAACTGCACACCGGCCGTTATGCTGATGCAGCTACCGAAGCAGAACAGAATTCTGAACTCAAGCGTCTGCAGGATATGGCAAAATATGCTGCCGGTCAGGGACTGAAGGTAAACGGAGGTCACGGTCTGAATTACCATAATGTTCAGAATGTTGCTGCCATTCCAGAAATGAATGAATTGAACATCGGTCACTCAATAATTGCAAGAGCGGTATACACAGGTCTGTCGGAAGCGGTTGCTGAAATGAAGAGACTCTGCGTGGAGGCAAGAAACAACGCATAACGCTGTGCTGTTTTTTATTGGATTGTTTTGACTGAAATATAACCGGAGCTTAGAACTCCGGTTTTTTGTTTTGATACCCGCTGCCGTGACAGAATTGTCAGATTACCCATTCGTGTCAGCGGTGCGCAACTCCGTTTTCAGCTTACAGGTTAAAGCTGATCTTAGCGTATATTCGGTGTTTTCCGGTAGGATATTTCTGCTGTTCTTACCAGCTGTTCATACGGTGCGAACGGGGAAAGACCGCACAGTACCCGGCGAACCATGTCCAATGCAGCAAAGGCAATCATTTTTTTGCGCTGCTTCGGCTGCTGGCTGGTTGACTTGAGGGTCTGTACAAATCCGGTTATTCCGTTCCAGTAGGCAATGGAGTATCCGTCCTGAGTCTCCGGTCCTACCGCAATGGTGCGGCAGGTTTCCTTTTTCAGATATTCAAGCAGTTCGTCCGCATTTCCCGGAAGAGGAAAGTATTTTGCGGTGATGTGCGGCATTGCAGTGGCAAACTGCTCGATCAGCATACCGGAGGTTCCGTTATCAAACAGCTGCAGAGGAACGGCACCGGTCAGTTTTGAAATCTGGGACGGAATGTCGAGTTCATTCTTGGCAACAAGATAAGGATTTATAAATGAAAGCAGAAGTTTTTCCGCATCGTTTATGTCGTCTTCACTGGCATTGTTGCTGATCAGTTTTATTTCGATGGTAGGGAAATTAACCCTGTAGCCGAGTACGATATTTTTCGGCCAGATCTGCCGATCCAGAATTTCACTTAATTTTGATTCACTTACTGAAAAGACAAAATACCGTTTCACACTGGTTGATTCGCTGTTGGTCAGCTGTTTGAGTTCAGGAAGAATTTTCTGTTCCACCATCAGTTTGAATTCCGAAGGTACCCCGGGGGTAAAGTAGCAGACTGCATTGTTGATTTTAAGTTTGAATCCGCAGGCGGTTCCGATTGGATTGTCAATGATTTCACAGCCCTTGGGCAGCATTGCCTGTTTGATGTTGGTTTCACTCATCTGTCGGCCCTGGATGGCATAGTACTGGGTGATTTTATTCAGCCAGGCCTCGTATCGTTCCAGTTCAACCCCGGCTGCTCTGGCTGCTGCCAGAGTGGTGTTGTCATCGGAGGTTGGACCGAGTCCGCCGTTGACAATAATTACATCTGCAATTTTGGATCTCTCGGAAATAAGTCTGTAGATATCCTCAAGTTTATCTCCGACCGTACTTCTGCGTTTAACCTGAATACCTAAATCGAGCAGCTGCTGACACAGCCATGCACTGTTGGTGTCAACAACAAAACCGGTAATGATTTCATCACCAGTGGCAATTGTTTCAATATTCATCTTCTCTGCCCATTAACATCTTGATACAAGAAAGATCAGCACTATATGATTTGATTATCGATTATCGACTAATTAAGTACCCGCGTCAACACTAAATCCGTTTCAAATTCGGCTGATTACTGAACAACCTTGTTTTTTTGAGTTGCGATATTATAATTACAAGATAAAGTTGCTGATTATGCTACGCAGGTAACATTAATTTTTTAAATCAGCGTTTTTCGGATAACATTCAGAGTAACTATGATATCTGATCAGTTTTCAATATGATTGATCGTTTTATTGTTCAAGATATCTGAAAACAACATAAAAATTTACCAAAGGAGAGTTATATGCCAATTAAAATTCCAGATTCGCTGCCGGCCAATGAAATTCTTAAAGCAGAGAATATATTTGTAATGACTGAATCTCGAGCTGTTCATCAGGACATCAGACCTTTACACGTACTTATTCTGAATCTGATGCCGAAGAAAATTGAAACTGAAACCCAGCTTTTAAGAAAACTGTCCAATACTCCCCTGCAGATTGAGGTTGATCTTCTGCGTATTGACGATCATGTATCTAAAAACACCCCGAAGGCGCACATTGATACCTTCTATCAGGATTTTGAACATGTAAAGGACAAGTATTACGACGGTTTCATTATTACCGGGGCTCCTCTAGGGAAAGTTCCGTTTGAACAGGTTTCATACTGGGATACCCTGGTTAAGATAATCAACTGGAGCCGGGATCATGTTACCTCCACCATGTTCCTGTGCTGGGCGGTTCAGGCTGCTCTCAATGTCTTCTACGATATTCCGAAGATGACTCTGCCGGAAAAACTTTCCGGAGTATATCTGCACAACACCAGCAAAATTCATGAACCGCTGATCCGCGGATTTGATGATATTTTCTGGGCTCCTCACTCAAGATATGCCGCCTTTGACATTGATGTCATCAAGGAGCGTACTGATCTTACAATTCTTGCTTCATCTCCTGAAGTGGGCGTGTACCTTGCGGTAAGTCCTGATTCCAAACAGGTTTATGTGACCGGACATTCCGAGTATGATGCTGAAACTCTTAACAATGAATATATAAGAGACGTCAAGGCGGGACTGAATCCTAAAATACCGGTTAACTATTTTACCAATGACGATCCGAATACCACACCTCATTCAACCTGGCAGAGTCACGGCTTCCTGCTGTTCAGTAACTGGCTTAACTATTACGTATACCAGAATACTCCTTACAATCAGGTTTTGAACAAGTAGGCGCGAGAAAAAACAGAACATGGATACCAATATAAAAAACAAGATCACAGAGGCTTTACAGGAGCGGATCCTGATTATCGACGGTGCAACCGGCACCATGATTCAATCGTTCAATCTCCAGGAGAAGGATTTCAGAGGGGATACCTTTAAAAGCTGTCTGAAAAATTTAAAAGGTTGTAACGATCTGCTCTGTATTACCCGTCCTGATGTTGTTAAAAGTATTCATGAACAGTATCTGAGTGCCGGAGCCGACATTATTGAAACCAACAGTTTTAATGCCACCAGTATTGCTCTGGCTGATTACAATGTTGAAAAATGGAGCTATGAGATAAACCGTCAGGCGGCGAGTCTGGCAAAGGAGACCGCCGTCAGATTTACCAGTCAGACTCCGGAAAAACCGCGTTTTGTTGCCGGTGTAATCGGACCTACCAACCGCACCTGCTCCATCTCACCTGATGTAAACGATCCCGGGGCCCGTAATATAACCTTCGATCAGCTGGTTGAGGCCTACAAGGAATCAGTGAACGGTCTGATGGACGGCGGTGCCGATCTGCTCATGATCGAGACCATTTTTGATACCCTTAATGCCAAAGCTGCAGTCTATGCCATAAAGACGGTGTTTGAAGAGCGGAATACCGAACTTCCGATCATGATTTCCGGAACTATCACCGATGCCTCCGGCAGAACTCTGTCAGGTCAGACGCTTGAAGCCTTCTATAATTCACTTCGTCATGCCAGACCTCTGTCATTCGGTCTTAACTGCGCACTGGGACCGAAGGAACTGGTACAGCATGTGGAGGAGTTGAGCGAGATCTGCGAATGTTTTGTTTCCGTCCATCCGAATGCAGGTCTGCCGAACTCCTTTGGCGGTTATGATCTGTCACCTGAAGAAATGGCCGATTATGCCGGACAGTGGGCCCGTAATGGATATATCAATATGATCGGCGGATGCTGTGGTACCACTCCAGCCCATATTGCAGCTATTGCGGAGGCAGTAAATGGAATTAAGCCGCGCAGACCGGGCAGGATTGAAGTAAAGTGCAGACTGTCAGGTCTTGAGCCTTTGAATATAGGTGAAAAATCGATGTTCATCAACGTTGGTGAGCGTACCAACGTTACCGGTTCGGCCAAATTCAAGCGTCTGATCAAGGAGGAGAAATATGATGAGGCTCTTGATGTTGCCCGCCAGCAGGTTGAGGGTGGTGCACAGATAATTGATATCAACATGGATGATGCCATGATTGATGCACATTCCTCCATGGTCAGATTTTTGAATCTGGTGGCTTCAGAGCCGGAAATCTGTAAAGTTCCGATAATGATCGACTCCTCCAAATGGGATGTGATTGTGGCCGGACTGAAGTGTATTCAGGGAAAACCGGTGGTTAATTCCATCTCCATGAAGGAGGGGGAACAGCTGTTCCGCGACAAAGCGAAGGAAATTCTTAAATTCGGTGCCGCCATAGTGATGATGGCCTTCGATGAGAAAGGTCAGGCTGACACCTATGATCGTAAAATTGAAATCTGTACCAGGGCTTACAATATTCTGGTGAAGGAACTCGGATTCCCTCCTGAGGATATAATTTTTGATCCTAATATATTTGCTGTAGCTACCGGAATGGCGGAGCACAACAATTACGCCCTCGATTTTATCAATGCGGTCAAAACAATCAAGGATACCCTGCCGTACGCCAAGATTTCCGGAGGTGTTTCCAATGTATCATTCTCGTTCAGAGGTAATGACAAGGTAAGACAGGCTATACATTCCGTGTTCCTTTATCACACCATCAGAAACGGTATGGATATGGGTATAGTCAATGCAGGTCAGCTGGCTATTTATGATGATCTGCCGGTGGAACTGCGTGAAAAGGTGGAGGCGGTAATCCTGAACACCCATCCCGCTGCTACGGATGAACTGATTGAGATTGCCCAGAAGTACAAGGCCGATCCTGCCGGTGGCCAGGCCCAGACAGAACAGAAACAGGGTGAATGGCGTCAGCTTCCGGTGGCAAAACGTCTTGAATATGCGCTGGTAAAAGGTGTAACTGAATTTATCAGCGAGGATACCGGTGAGGCGCTGGAAGCTCTCGGCTCTCCGGTAGCGGTGATTGAGGGCCCGCTGATGGACGGTATGAATGTGGTTGGTGATCTTTTCGGCAGCGGAAAGATGTTTCTTCCACAGGTGGTTAAATCAGCCCGAGTTATGAAACAGGCGGTGGCATATCTGCAACCGTTCATTGAAAAACTCAAGCAGGGAGGAGGCAGCAGCAACAGCGGCACCATCATTATGGCCACTGTAAAAGGCGATGTTCATGATATAGGTAAGAATATAGTGACAGTTGTTCTGCAATGCAATAATTTCGAGGTGATTGATCTCGGTGTGATGGTTCCGTGCGAGAAAATTCTGGATGCAGCCGTGGATCATAACGCAGATCTGATCGGCGTCTCCGGTCTGATAACCCCGTCACTTGAGGAAATGGTGCACATTGCCAGTGAAATGCAGAAACGCGGAATGAAGATCCCGCTGATTATCGGCGGCGCGACCACTTCAAAGGAGCATACCGCAATAAAAATAGCGCCGGAGTACAGTTATCCGGTGGTGTATGTTGCCAATGCGAGCCGTGTGGTGGGCGTGGCACAGAGTCTACTGTCGGAAAAACTTCACGATTCCTTTGTGGCTGAACTGAATGAAGAATACCGCAGGATCCGTGAGAAATTCTCAGAACGGGAGCAGAATCCTCCGCAGAAACTTCTGACATACTCTCAGGCGTGCGATAACAGGTATACCCAGGAAAACTACCGGATCAGCAGACCGGATTTTTCCAATGGTGATGTATTCGTGCTTGATCATTTTGACAAAGAGAGGCTGGTTTCCTACATCAACTGGGATTTCTTTTTCATGGTATGGAAAATCAAGGGAAAATATCCTGCTGTACTAACAGATGAAACATACGGCGAGGAGGCAACCAAACTCCTTAATGATGCAAGACAGATGATTGATCGGCTGCTTGACGGTGGATTAATTCGCATCAGAGGGGTTTACGGTATTTTCAGTGCCATGGTCAGAGGGGATGATCTGGAACTGACCAATCTTGAAGGTAAGAAGGTTACGGTTTACTGTTTAAGACAGCAGACGGTTCAGAGAAATCAGGAGCCTAACCTCTGTCTTAGTGATTTCCTTGATCCCCTCGGTGACTACATGGGAATGTTTGCTGTCACTGCCGGTCTCGGCTGCGATGAGATTGCCGGACAGTACAAGAAAGAACATGATGAGTACAGCTCCATTCTGGTTAAAAGTGTCTGCGACAGACTGGTTGAGGCGGCGGCCGAATATATGAACAGGTATGTGTTTACAGACAGAAAGTCTCCATGGTTTGATGAAAAAAATGATTCCTCTGTGGGGATCAGACCGGCCCCCGGATATCCTGCCTGCCCGGATCACAGTGAAAAGAAACAGATCTGGGAATTTCTGGATGTGGAGAAAAATACCGGTATGAAACTGACAGAATCCTATGCGATGTGGCCGTCATCATCCATATGCGGATATTACATCGCCAATCCGGAAGCAAAATATTTTGCCATTTCCAGGATCGGCAGAGATCAGTATGATGATTATGTTCGCAGAAAAGGACTTTCTGAAACACAGGCAGACGAACTGATCGGTAAAATTCTGTAGTCTGGCTGCAGTTCTGTCTGTCAGGATGATGATTTGTCTGAACCGGTGATTGTCCGTTTTCCGGAGTGATTGCCGGTTTTTCTGTTTCCCGACTGCCTGCTGGGTTTATTGTTCTGTCATGGACTGGCTGCGGCGGTTGTTTTTGATTGTATGGATAGTTTATGGTTGATTGGGTTTGGTGGATAGGGCAGTCTGTCGGATTTCTCGGACTCCTGCTGGGGCTGAATGCCTTCAGACAGAAGAGTGATTTGTCGTTCAAACGTCATATGACGGTTTTCTGTATTGTGGAATCGGTTCATTTCGCGATCATGTCAGCATGGTCGGCAGGTTTCGGCTGCCTGATAAACGGCTGCAGAGCTTTTGCGTCAACCAGAACCCGCAGCAAAACCGTTATGGTGTTTTTTCTGCTGGTGCTCTGGTCGGTGGGACTGGTGTCTCTGGTGGGGTTCAATCTGCCGGTTGTTGCAGAGAGTTTCAGAACCGGTGATTTTTCCTGTTATTTCAATGAGCCGTTCCGTTTCCTTCCACTGATCGGATCCACCATAGGAACAATAGGGCTGTTTATGCTGAGCGGAATAAATCTTCGTATGTCGGTGTTTCTGTGCAGTTCTCTATGGCTGATCCACAATATAATTGTTGTCTCGATCGGACCTTCGATAATGGAGGTGTCGTTCCTGATTATGAATTATCGAACCATAAGAAAACTGATCAGGGATAAACGTAACGGGGAAAAATCGTGAGCTGTGCAGATTTTGCTGTTTTCACGGCGCAGCGTTCCTGCCTCGGGGATGTAAGAAAAATTGAAAGATATGCGTTTTATCCCTATCTGTACAAAAGTGACAGATATTTTAAACGGAAGATCTGTCAGGGGACTCTGTGGCTCTGCTCTGCTGATAATGAGCCTGCCGGGTATATATGCTTTCAGCTTCATAAAAGGTATGCGGTAATACAGGATCTGGCAACGGCAGTAAATCATCGAAGAAAAGGAGTGGCTGAAAGACTGATGAAATCAGTCATATCCTATTTAAAAAACAACTTTCCCGGAATTGTAACCGTCAGACTGATGGTTTCGGTACAAAATGAAGAGGCGCGCGCTCTTTATGAAAAGCTGCTGTTCAGACCGGCAGGTGGGAAAAAGAGGTATTATGGAAATCACGACGGGGTTATGATGATCAGATCTCTGGTTTGATCCGTTTTGTACTTTGAAATGTGATAGATGACTATTTTTTATTGGTGTTTTTTTAACTTGATCAAGTCATTAAAAATCTATAACACATAAAATAGTGGCTAGATGGATATTTGTAGCTAGCTATCCATGGAGAGGTTTTTATGGATTTTTTTAACGGCTTAAAAATTAGAGGCAAATTTTCTCTTGTTGCCATTGTTACATGTTTATTGATGATTGTGGTCTGCATATTTGCGTTTGTTAAAATGAAATCGGTGGTTTCACTGTCTTCCAAAATACAAGCACAGACTCAGATGAACCTCTCAATGACGGGAGATGTTAAAAATCAGTGGAATGAACTGATGACCAACAGTATCGGAATGATGGTCGCAAGTAATCAGACTGATCTCGGTTCCGCCCGGGAACATTACACCAGTTCGCTGAGTAAAATCATCGGAACATTGAAGGAATACTCCAAACTGTCTTCATCCACCAGTGCTTCGGTTATCAGTCAGATCCACCGGCTGGTTGGCGAATATGATGATGAGGTTGTCAATTCACTGATGCCTGCAGTGGATCATAACGATCTCCAGCAGTTTGTAAAATTCAGAAATGAAACCATCAAAAATTATACGGAAAAACTCAAGGGATATCTTTTCAATCTCAACCATGAACAGGAAGTAATGCTGAATGAAGAATTCGTTGAACTTAACGCACGTTCCGATATTACGTGGCTGTTTTTCCTGATTGTCCTGATGTCTATTATCAGCATTGTTCTTGCCGGTCTGATCGGATCCGGTGTGGCTAAGCATATAAAGTTTATCAATGCAAAATGTCAGCGTATTGCCGACGGAGATTTGACCATGTCTCTGGATTCGGTTAAAACCGATGATGAAGTGGGGGAACTTGCACGATCCATTCAGAAACTGGTGGTGAGAAATCACCGCAGTGTATCGGAAACTGTCGATATTTCCGAATCATTCATCAATTCAACCAGAAAAATCGGCAAGATATCCTCTACCATCTATCATTCCGCCAAAGAGGTTGTATCCCAGTCCATGGCTGTGTCAGCCGCCAGTGATGAACTTGTAAACACCACTACCAATATTGCCAACAACTGCCATGAGGCCACCAATAATTCCAACGAGGCCAAGAGTGTTACGATCCAGGGAATGGAGGTGGTCAAGGGTGCGGTTGAGAAGATCAGATCTCAGAGTCTTAAAAGCAAGGAGGATTCTGCCGCCGTGCTGGCTCTCGGTCAGCAGATTGACCATATAGATGCGGTTGTTACAACCATTCAGGAAATTGCCGAACAGACCAATCTGCTTGCGCTTAATGCATCAATTGAAGCCGCCCGTGCCGGTGAACACGGCAGAGGATTTGCGGTCGTGGCTGATGAGGTTCGCGCGCTTGCTGAAAGAACAACGCAGTCCACCCAGGAAATTACCGAAATGGTTAAAGCTATTCACGAGGAAACTGAGAATGCCACCAAGTCCATGGCCGACAGTGTTGTATCAATGGATGCGGTTGCCGATTATGCCGAGCACCTTGAGGATTCTCTGTCTGAAATTCTTGATAAGGTTGACAGGGTTAATGTCCAGATCAGTCAGATCGCAACTGCCTCGGAACAGCAGAGTTCAACCACAGCTGATATTTCAAACAATATGAGACATATCACTGAATCTGTTCAGCTGATAGCCAATCATTCGAATGTACAGAACGGTGATGCGCTTACTCTGTCAAAAGCCGCGCAGAATCTGCAGGGATCGTGCAGACTGTATCATCTGTAGAGAGAAAATTTGATTCGATAAAAAGGCAGACCGTATGGCATGCCTTTTTTATTGCTTTTGATTTGTTCTATGAAGCGGTAGAGTCCGTATCTGAAAGTTATTTTTTCAATTTAATTTTCTGAACCGTGTGATCCTCACCTTTGGTCAGAATCAGATCTGCTCTTTCTCGGGTAGGAAGAATATTCTGGATCAGATTTGCATAGTTTACCTTTTCCCACACATAGGATGCCCGTTCAAGTGCTTCGTTGATATCCATCTGCGCAACGGCATGGAAGTAGTTGTCCTCATCAATGAATGACTGTTTTCTAAGGAGCAGAAAACGATCAAGATACCAGGTCTTGAGCAGTTCGTTCGGTGCGTCAACATAGATTGAGAAATCAACAAAGTCTGAAAGAAAAACCCTGAGTTTTATGTTCGGGTAGTCCATTCCGGACTGAAGTACATTCAGTCCTTCGATTATTACGATATCCGGTTTTTCAATATCGGTATATACATCCGGAAGAATATCATAGACTTTGTGGGAATAAACAGGAGCTCTGACATGCGGTGCGCCTGATTTGAGTTCTTTTACAAAGTTAATCAGCTTTTTCATATCGTAGGAAACAGGGAAGCCCTTTTTCATCATGAGATCGTGGGCTTCAAGATAACTGTTGGGATAAAGGAACCCGTCAGTTGTTATCAGCGCTACATTGGGATGTTCCGACCACTGACTGAGCAGTTTCTGCAGAATCCTTGCGGTGGTGCTTTTACCGACTGCCACAGAACCTGCAATAGATATAATGAAAGGAGGTTTTCTGTTCCTGGTGGTTTTAAGAAACTGTTCAATGATATGGGTTCTTCCCTGTTTTGATTTTACGTACAGATTTAATAGACGTGACAGAGGAAGATAAATATCGGTCACTTCCTTGACCGAAATTGATTCATTGATACTTTTGATACTCTCCAGTTCTTTTTCAGTGAGAGTCATCGGGACATCGTTTCTCAGATTGGACCATTTTTCACGATCGAAATCGAAATAGGATGATTTTTTTAATTCATTTAAATCTGTAGTCATGGAGAAAACTTAGGTTGATGATATGTGCGTAATACTACCACAAATGTCAAATTTAACAAAATTGATATCCGACAGATCATTCAAGCAAACAAAATTACGGACTTGGAAGAAGGTGAACAGAACTGATTTCTTAGCATATTTGATGTCTTTTTAGTGCAAAAAACATCCAAAAATGCAAAAAAAACTAAAAATAGCACAAAAAAGACTCAGTTGAAGAAAATAAATGAATATTTGTGTTGCATTCCCTGAGATGTTAGGATATCATGCATAACGTTTTCGGGGGTCACCGAAACAACTTACGGAGAGGTTCCAGAGTGGCTAAATGGATCAGACTGTAAATCTGACGGCTCTGCCTTCGATGGTTCGAATCCATCCCTCTCCACCATTTCTGCTATGCGGGCATCGTATAGTGGCTATTACCCAAGCCTTCCAAGCTTGAGAGACGGGTTCGATTCCCGCTGCCCGCTCCAATGTAATCTTATGATTTCCCTTGATTTAAAATCTATAAAAATCCTAAACTTTTCCAGAGAATAATAAGTCTACATTGAAAGGTGAAATAATTTTAAATTTTAGTGTACATTTTTTGTAATTAGTAAGATAATGTACGAACTATTATGGTTGTGTTTTTTTATAATTCTAGAATTCTCTAGTGTTTTATTTTTAGGGGACAATAATGTCAAAGGAAAAATTTGAACGTAGTAAAACCCACGTTAACGTAGGTACAATCGGTCACGTAGACCATGGTAAAACAACTTTAACCGCTGCTATTACTAACGTATTAGCAA
>JAEEGJ010008484.1_pt1 | contig 28306 bp, 20 predicted proteins | sample 8958761 | NCBI WGS metagenome assembly JAEEGJ01 (sample SAMN16246546, study PRJNA631951) | gut metagenome | biome: gut microbiome; feature: rumen; material: RS-attached | host: Bos | place: Iran: Karaj | collected 2018-10
CAGCGCCTGCATCCTTAGCCTTCTGAATCTGTACTGAGAAATCTGTATTGTGGTCCTGTGTGAAAGCCTCAGCAGAAACGATCTCAAAGTTCTTGCCTGCTGCTTCCTCTGTGAACTTCTGGTAAATACCGCTTGAATATACATCTGAGCTATCGTAGATGATACCTACCTTAGTAGCCAGATTGTTATCTGAAATGTACTGAGCAGAAGCAATACCCTGGTTAGGATCTGAGAAACATACTCTGAATGCGTTGTCATACTTAACACAGTCCTCAGCTGATCCTGAAGGTGTGAGCTGGAACATGTTGTCTGCCTTAGTATTCTCAGAAACTGCGATTGAACATGCACTTGTTGTAGAACCGACAAGAACCTGCATTCCCCAGTCCTTAAGTGTATTGTATGCGTTTACTGACTTCTCTGCATTGAGCTCGTCGTCTTCCTTCTTATACTCGATCTGATATCCGTTGATACCACCAGCAGCGTTGATCTCCTCAACAGCAAGCTCTGCAGCGTTACATACTGCAAGACCATAAGCAGCTGCGCCACCTGTAAGAGGTCCGATAGCACCAATCTTGAAAGTGTTACTTCCACTTCCCTGTGCTCCACAACCAGCCAGCATTGATACTGCCATCATTGAAGCCATTGCTAAACTTACTACTTTACTGAACTTCTTCATAACCAGTTCCTCCTCGTTAAATTATTTTGGATAAAAAACGTAGTGAAAAAACATACGAAATTAAGAAATGTATATTTGTATACAATCTTATACTTTTAAAGATTAAAGCATTGTAGTGTAAAAGTCAACAGAAATATGGATATATTCAATAAACTATATATTGATTAATTATTTTCTACAATTTAGCAGATTGCATTCGTACATTAACATTGTTAGAATTAATACATAGAGGGGGGAATTGAATATGCTTCAATTATCTTATTTGGGAATTGCCTTTGCGGCAGTTTTCTATTTGGTATTTGGAATTACTGTACGTCTTATGGCTATTAGTAGCAATACTCGTAATAAGCTAAGACTAGGTATTCTGATTACTTCATTTTCTTTGGTTGCTGTTTTTTCTCTTTTTGCAGGACTGCTTAACCTGAACAGCGGAAGGCTGTTTTTGGGTGTTCTCCTTTCCCTGCTTTCTTTTGGAGCGTTCTTTGTTCTTGCTGCGATCTTTGTCGAACTCCACCACATCAAAACAAAAGTTAAAATGCGCAGGTTTATGGTTTTGTTTGATATCGTGGATAAATTTATCACGGAAGGCAAGACACAGGACGAGATTCTCTCATATCTTGTAGAGATCCAGAAGCTTACAATAAAAGAAGCCAGAGATTTTCTGGAGTTTATAACAGATCCTCAGAATCATCAGTTCCTTGTTGATGTTAATGAGAAGATTCATGAAGCCCAGCTTCTGAGGGGTCTTACTAAATAACGCGTGTGATCCAAGTTCATACATATTTCCTTTTGCAAAAAGAAGCGGCACCAACCCGAAGAATCGTGTTGTGCCGCTTCTTTTTCTATGTGCATTCCTACCTTTGACTTAAGCAAACAGATCGAGATTTGCTCCAGATACGCCATAGCTCATAGCATCCTGGCTCTGTGAGTATCCGACTGTCATTCCCTGAAACTTTTGAGCCACATCATTATACATGCGGTTAGCTTCCTGGGATTTTTTGACCATATCAATTGCCATCTGCATCAGATCATCTTCATCATCCTTTGTATCTGATACGGCCTGAGCATTAGGGTATCCAACAGGTGTAACATTTGGAACTAACCCTTTAGCTCCGTGGTTTACGAACTCGTCCGAAACCTCTGACTGATTCTTAATAGTATAATTCATGGGCTGGACAAAGCTCATACCATATGAACTTCCGATTGCTCCTATAGAAATTCCCATAAATCTCCTTTACAATCAACACCACATTTTCCTACCTACATACTATTCTAAGGCGCTTTTATATGCAATTATCCCCTTCGGAATTCTGCATAAAGATTTTGCGATATTTTATTAAAATTTGTTAAAATTTATGATATTATAATAAAGAGTAACTTCATTTTGCATCTAGAAAGGAGCAACGACAGATGGGCAACAGCCAACTGCAGTATTCTCCGTTCAAACCAAATTTGAAGACAGCAGAAGTATTCGCGTGGGGCGATCCGGAGTATAACTTATTTGATCAGCTTAATGAGAAATATGAAAAGAGCCATCCTGAGTATCATGAGCTCTCTTCCTATGAGAAGATGGTGATCAGACAACAGATTCATCACGAGGCAATCGGCCTCACACCTCTTAACCTTATTAAGGCTTTCGTAGAAGATCCGCAGTTCGATGAATTCCGTTCAGTGGACGCTTATTAAATTTCATATCGAATATAATCTATGTAAATAGTTTACGGGCTCTAAAAAGCCATCGGGATCATAGTCTCGATGGCTTTTTTATTCGCCTTAAATCTAATAGCTAATATTTTGATCAATGATAATTCCATATTTCATTATTCAAGAGTGTTCATAGCCTTAGAAAATGCAGTAAGCTGTAGCATTTCTCAAGCAATCGCCCCGGCGCGCCGGCCCAACGCCCCTTGGGAACCGCCGCTCGCGCCAAGCGGGGCTCGACAAAACATATAATCAAGAAGAATGGATGACAAGTCAAACCCAATTCCATGACATACTCATATTACGTGTATTTGTCGTAAGTCTCCTACTTACACGTACATGTAGATAATTACTCTGGGATTATTACGTGGGAATCCACAATTCTTACTCTCTACGCGTATAATCAGCCATATACTCAAAATTTATTACGTGGGAAAGTCATGAATCTTGCTATATACGCGTAGTTACAGCCAATTACTCTAGGATTATTACGTGGGAATCCATAATTCTTGCTCTCTACTCGTAATAATCAGCCACTTACCTAGAAATTAATACGTGGGAATCTATAATTCTAGCTCTCTACGCGTAAAATCAACTATATACTCAGAAATTATTACGTGGGAATCCATAATTCTTGCTATCCACACGTAACAGCAGCTAGGTACTCACATTGAAACACCGCAAATCCACTATCAACTTTTTCTTCCTTGATCACCTTTTAGACGTAGCCCCGCTTGGTGCGAGCGGCGGGTCCCATGGGGCGTTGGGCTGGCGCACCGGGGCGGTCACGTTTATTTAGTCTCTCTATTAACGTACTTGTTGTGGAACTTGGAGTAGGCTATCTTCTGGCTGCTGTAGAGGCTGGAGTAGCCTGAGAAGGTGTAGCTGAGGGCCACGGCCAGAAGGTAGTATGGCATACCCTTGAAGCCGAAGAGCTCAAAGCAGATAAGGAGTGAGGAAATCGGGCAGTTTGTAACGCCGCAGAAAAGTGCTCCCATTCCGATAGCTGCGCAAAGAGCTGGATCAAAGCCAAATATCTGTGAATATAGGCATCCAAAGGTAGCTCCAATGTAAAGGGATGGAACAATCTCACCGCCCTTATAGCCTGCGCCAAGAGTAAATGCAGTGAAGATGATCTTGAGAAGGAAGGCCAGATGAGGCGCTTCTCCCTTGATTGCCATTTCAATCACATCCATACCTGCGCCGTTGTAGTAGCGAATGCCAGGTATGTAGTGGAATCCAGTGCTGTCAATTCTAACCCCCATGAGATATGTAAGGGCCACAACGATGCAACCACCGACGAATACTCTCACATATGGATTTGGCAGGAACTTTTTGTAGTTTCTACCAGCGAACTTAAGGCTCTGGCAAAAGAAAACGCTGACTACTGCGCACAGGATTCCGAGGATTCCTGTAAACACTGCGTTGTACAGGTCAAAGGCTGGAACTACTGCTACGGTAAAAACTTCTGCTGATACGCCAAGAATTCTTGCAATTCCCTGCGCTGTAAGAGCAGAGATAACGCAAGGCACAAGGGCTGAATAGTACATGACGCCTACGTTTTCTATTTCCATTGCCATGAAAGCCGCTGTCATTGGAGTTCCGAAGAGTGCTGAAAAAGCTGCACTCATGCCACACATAGTGATGATCTTGATATTTCCCTCTTTTAACTTAAAAAGCCTTCCGAGGTTATAGCCAAGGCTTCCGCCCATCTGAAGAGCAGCGCTCTCACGTCCTGTAGAACCTCCGAAAAGATGGGTGATTGCTGTTGAAATAAAAATAAGCGGCGCTTTGGTGATGGGAAGGTTGTCGCCCTCTTGAATAGATTTGATAACAAGGTTTGTTCCCTTATCCTCGTAGTCCTTGCAAAGCCTATACAAAAAGACAATTAAAAGACCTGCAAAGGGCAGCGCCAAAATAATGTAGTCATGGGCGGTTCTAAAAGCTGTTGCCCAGACAATTGCATAGTAAAAGGCTGTTCCTATAACGCCTACAATAAGTCCTGTAAGGCATCCAAAAAACAGCCATCTTCCTAATACTCTGATTCGTCCCAGCAAATCCAGCTCTGGCATATGCTCGACGATGTACTCTATTGGGTTTTCTCTTTTTTCCATAATATCATCCTCATAATTAGACAAACTTAGATAATATTATAGTACATCCATTATTTACAACAATTCAAGGAGTCCCTTGATTCCTTTGTCCTCGTAGATTCTCTTATAAACATCAACCTCATCCTTGATGATAAGATCAATCTGCTTCATACCAAGAAGCTCTACAGGCGCTTTATCATCTGTCAAAAGATGTCCTGTACTGCTATAAGGAATGATTGTCTTTTCCACATGTTCCATCATAGCCTTGAGATCTGAATTTTTCTCAAAATAAATGTCGTTGCCAAGTCTTGTAACAAGGTCATCTCCGTTAGTTGCAAATAGTTCCTTATTGGTTGAACCCACAACATCAACGATCATTACCTGGTCAAACACAGAGGAAATAGTATCAGCCAGATAAGTATTGATGGTAGCATCTGATGAATCCTGGATGTCTTTATTCATATCAAAGCCTGCATCTTCACTGTACATATTCATGTTTACTACCATAACGCCCTGATCTGTCAGGTGCTCTTTTACCAGAGTAAAGAATTCCTGAGAAGACATCTGGAAAGGAATTGTGATGTCCTGATAGGCATCAACCATGATTACGTCGTACTTCTTATCTACAGCGTTAAGGAAAGCTCTGCCATCATAGGTTGTAACCTTGGTAGTTTCCGGAAGTTCAAAGTACTTGTGAGCAAGGTCGGTGATCTTGTCGTCAATCTCGACGCCCTCAACGTTCACGTTGTCAAAATATCTGTCAAGTTGCGTGGCATAGGTTCCTGAGCCCATTCCAAGGATTAGAACCTCAAGATTATCGTCCCCAACCTGCTGCCTAATCTTGGCATTAGCCATGTAAGGAGCTGCCAGCGCGTAATCATAATACATTCCTGTTAATGAACCATCTTTTATAAGAATTGACTGAACTCCGAAGAGTACATTTGTCGAGAGAATAACACTGCTTGGAGTTTCTTTTACCTGAAGGTAGTTATAAACAGACTCACCTTCGAAAGTAAGGTCTTTTTCCCAGAAAGCAAAGCTTCCGCTGTGACCAAACACACAGCAAATTGCGAAAATGAGGACACTTGAAATGATCCTGGCCGTGATATTCTTCTTGGAATCACCTGATTTAGACTGATCATTTCCCTGTCCTTCTGTCTTGGAGCCTGGGCTCACGAAATATAGGATTGAGAGAGCTAACAGGATTCCAGCGAAGATAAGGAAGGTGATCGCTGTACCAACTGCTGGAATTGTCACAAAGGTAGGCATGAAGGTTCCGATGATGCTGCCAATTGTGTTGAAAGCGCCAAGGGTTCCGATGATCTTGCCGTTGTCCTCAAGGGAATCTGTGGTGTACTTGGCAAGGCTTGGTGTAACAGTTCCAAGAAGGAACAGCGGAAATACGAAAACTATCATGCATGCTGCAAAAGCTGCAATTACCAGGAAGTTACTGTTAACTGCAAAGATGAGAACCGCTGAGATTCCAAGGATTATATACTTGCCCAGAACGGGAATAGCTGCAATCCACAGGGCTGCAACGATTATTCTGCCATAGAGCTTACCTGGATCAGGATCTTTGTCGGCCTTTCTGCCACCGTAGATATTGCCAAGAGCCATGGCTATCATGATTGTTCCGATGATGATTGTCCACACGATCTGTGATGAACTGAAATATGGGGCCAAGAGCCTGCTTGCACCAAGCTCTACCGCCATTACAGACATTCCGGCAAAGAACTCCGTCATGTACAAAAATAACTTGTTATTAAGAATCGCTTTCTTTTCCATACCTGTTATAAATTTCTCCCAGTTTTATCGAATAATACGAACATTATGAGTATATCACAGCCGATATAAATTGCGCACTATCTATTATTTTTTCACATTTAGGTCATAGTGCTTATTTACGAATATTATTATATTTATTTTCGTTTGTTTTAATAAATAAAACACCTTTAAATGCTACAATTTATCTGTGTAACTGTGTACCTTTGCGTTCTGATTTGGACTAATATTATGTGGAACAAAGCCCAGGAAAGATTTAGGACACGAAGCCTCATAGCCACCATAGTTCTGATCATTGCAGCTGTCATAGGCTCTTTATTCTATGTCATTTACATCAGAAGCTATACAAGGCAACGAAGCTATCTGGAACTTAAAACGTCTACCGAAGAAACCATCGATGCCATCGAGGGTGAATTTCGTGCGAGCAGAAATATGCTCCGTCTGACTGCGCGTATTATCTCAAGTTCCAACGATTCTCTTCATTCCCTCAAGACCAATTCATATCTGACCACAGGACAGGTTACATCTACTATTTCTGATATCGCGATCCTTACTCCGGAAAACAAGGTTATCCGTATTTCAGGTAGTGACCTTGACGCCACTGGAGTTCTTGATTTTGATAGTCTAAAAGAAAAAGGTGAGCACATTTCCACTCTTCAGCGTGATCTGGATACTCCGGAATTCAACACCCTGAGAATCTTTGTGCCTATCCGCCGAAGAGGTGAAACAATCGCGTTTATTTACGGTACTGTATTACCTACTGATATCTTAAGTTCCTGGGTTCCTAATATCTACGATGGCAATGCCACTGTTTCTGTCGTTGAAAGAGAAACCGGAGTTTTCATAATTGATGGAAATGCCAGGGAGCTTCAGACTGTCGACGAGGCAAATATTTACATACACTCCATCAGCACCAACAGCTCTTTTACCGAGGCTATAAGAAATGGCGAAAGAGGCTATGCCATCGGAAAAGACTCAGTTACCGGCAAAGACCGCTACTACTGCTTCCTTCCTATGAACATCGCTAAGTGGGAAATAATAGTAAGCGTTCCTGAGAGGGACGTTTACGCAGCTGTTCGACCAGTTCACACCTACTTGTACGTGTACTTGTTCGTGACAGCAATCGGATTTGTAATCTACTTCCTGTACATTATCCACATCACCACTGGCTCTCTCGTTGGTATCGAGCGAAGAGCAAATATGGATGCTCTGACAGGTCTCCAGAACAGAAACCGATACGAATATTTCTGCTCACATCTGCAGCAGGGCACAGATGGCCTTGCCTGCATCTATTTTGATGTCAACGGACTTCATGAGCTGAACAACACTCAGGGCCACCTGGCTGGTGACAACATGCTCAAAACTGTTGCCAAGCTGATCGTAGAAGAATTCGGCGAAAATAACACCTACAGAATCGGCGGCGATGAGTTCGTTTCTTTTAGATACGAGCGCGATGAAAGTCTCGTGCGCAAGGACCTTGCCAAAGTAGTGCAGGCCATCGAGGATAACGGCTACCATGTAGCTCACGGCCTTGCTATGGCTACTCCTGACAAGAAGCTCCTTACAGTCATTAAGATCGCTGAGGAAGAGATGTACGAGAACAAGCGCAAATACTATGAATCTATTGGAAAGGAGATGCGAGGATGATAAAGCCGAATCGCCTTATAACTGCATGCACCTTAGCTCTCCTTCTGTTTGTTTCGGGCTGTAGCTACACTTTGCCTGACATTGAAAATCATAACATCGAGAGCTCTGTTGCCGAAGATGCTGTTGTATACAGAACTCTGTACTCCTCCGAGGTTGTGAATCTGAACTACCTGGTCTCTGAATCCAGCGTAGATTCTGTTATCAGCGTAAATGTTATCGATTATCTTGTTGATTACGATGACCACGGCAATATCGTCACTGGTCTGGCATCCAGCTGGGATACCAACAATGATATGACAAAATGGACCTTCCACCTGCGTGACGGCATCAGCTGGGTCGATTATAACGGCGATTATTATGCAGATGTTACTGCGGACGACTGGGTTTGCGCCTACGAATATGCTCAGTCTGCCATTAATAAAGAGGTTTCAATAGCCAGTGTAGAAGCCAAAAACGCCAGAACTCTGATCTACACTCTCAATGAGCCATGCCCATTTTTTACAAGTCTATTGTCCTACTCCTGCTTCCTTCCGGTATGTAGGAGTTATCTGGAAAAGACAGGCAGCATGTTTGCCAAGGATTATAAGCACCTCCTGTACAACGGAGCCTATATTCTGCACTATTTCCAGCCTTTTGAGCAGCAGGTCCTTGTAAAAAACCCATCTTACTGGGATAAAGAACATGTCTATATCGACAGGATCGAGAACTATTTTGACTACGATGCTGCTGCAGTTTCTACTGAAAGATATTTGAAAGGAGCTGTTGACCTAGCTATCGTGCCTTCAGACAAGCTCACCACCTACCTTGAAGACCCTGAGCTCTCAGAACATGTGCACAGAACAAGGCCCGATAATACGGCATCCTGCTTCTATGCTTTCAATTTCTATCCGCGTTTTGACCCCAAGTATGAGCCTGAGAACTGGGCCAAAGCTGTGGCCAACGAAAACTTCCGTCTGGCCATCATGTACGCAATTGACAGAATATCTCTTTTATCAATATATGAGCCTAACTATCCGCAGATGCTGCTGTGCAACACTGTGACTCCTTCGGGCGCTCTTTATGTGAATGGTCAAAACTATGCATACCTTCCAGAGCTAGAGCAGATTTCCACCAGAGATAGCTATAATCTTTCTCTGCAGCGCTACTACAGGAAGATGGCCAGAAAAGAGCTACGAGAAGCCGGAGTTAAGTTACCGATCAAGATTCTAATGCCTTATGATCCTTCTATCGAGGGCTGGGGAAAAGAGGCAGACAAGATTGCCGTACAGATCGAAGCTGCTCTTGGCAGAAACTTTGTGGATGTTATCGTGGAAGCCGGAACTTCAACCGGATTTGACATGTCTGTTATTCACAGCGGCAAGTATGCCCTCACAAAATGCAGCGTGAGCGGCGCCTACTACGATCCTCAGACCTTTACCAAGCCTTTTGTAGATGACAGCAATTACATTTTCTGGGATAAGTGCGAAGATCCTGCGATTCAGGACCTTAACGAGGAATGGAATGTTCTTGTGGAAAGAGCTGCTGCCATTACAACCGCTACCTCCCGCAGATATTCTGCTTTTGCCAAGGCTGAAAAGCTCCTAATCAGCCACGCCATCATCATTCCTTTCTCGATACTAAACGGTGATGGCTACGAAATGTGCAAGCTCAACGAATTCGAGGGCGAATTCTCCCATTACGGCCACGCTAATCAGAGGTACAAATACCTTAAGCTCCACGAAAAATCCATGAATATGGATGAGTACCATGAGGCATATATGCAATGGTTAGTGGGATTCTTTGAAAACTGATGTGAATTGGATAAATGTAACTTGAATTAGTGATATCAAAAGAGGTCGGTATAATATTACCGGCCTCAATTTATTACATGAACACTTAGATTATAGTATTCGGATGATAAAGAGAATCTGTCAGAAACTCCCTCGGTGACATAAATCTCCTCGTTATCTGTGACAAGGATCATGTCAAAAGAGTTGTTGGTGTCTGTGTTATTGCTTGTCTTGGCATATTCATGATAGTACTCAACTGCCCCATCAAGGCCCTTTACAAAAAGAGCTGTAGACAGGCCATCGCAGAGAAGTCCATCTTTTCCAATTATGGTAACTGATATAAGTCCGTTCTCTGCTGGCTTTCCTGTAGCAGGATCAATGATATGCCAGTAGGTCTTGCCGTCTTCCTCAAAGTATCTCTCGTATCCACCGGAGGTTACCACCGCTTCATCACTAGCCTTGATAACTCCAAGGATTCCGCTGGCGCTATCCTTAAATGGGCTCTTAACTGCCACGTTCCATGCATCGCCATTTGGCTTACTGCCTATGCACTGGACATTTCCCCCAAGATTTATAAGGCCGCTTGTTACGCCTTTTTCTGTAAAGTACTCATACAGCATTCTCGCAGTATAGCCCTTAGCTACACTTCCAAGGTCAACCTCAGTGCCCTCTGGGATTGTGCAGGAACCGCCAATCTCTACCTTGTGATAGTCAACATTTTCAAGAAGCTCAGTAATCTCGCCATCTGTTGGAACCCTGTACTCACTGGTGGTAAAGCCCCAGGCTTTCAGAACCGGATATATCGTTATATCCAGTGCCCCGCCTGTGCTGTCACAGATACCAAGTGCTTCATTCATAAGGTTTGCAACGTCCTCTGATAATTCCTTCTTTCCGCTGGCATTTAGCTGCGCAATCTCGCTGTCGTCATCAGTTACCGAAAGCTCTTTTTCCAGAGTTCGGATCTTGTTCTCCCCCTCACGAAGGAGCTCCTCATCCCCCATGATCTGCAACTCCATTACAGTGTCCATGGCAAAAAGAGTGGATGTCTGCATGGTCTTAGAAACGCTGCAACCACAGAGCATTGCAGACATAAGAAGCACAGAAATACCGCCCTTTATTCTTCTATTTTTCTTTTTCCAATTCTCACCCATCATAAAAAATTATCTTGATAACTATATTTACAGTTACTTTCTAATTATTCTAATATCAGAATTTCTTTAGTTCGCTATAAGCCATAGGCACTGCCACGAACATAGCAAGTACATCTGCGCAAGCCTGAGCCATCTCAACACCTGTAATTCCCAGAAATACCGGAAGTATCAGGATCATAGGGATAAAGCATATTCCGTTTCTGGCAGAAGCAGTTATAGAAGCCTTAACGCCCTTACCAATTGACTGAAGCATCATGTTGCTGATAACAATCGCTCCTGAAAGTGGAAGGGTACAGCACTGGAATCTGAGAGCTGCAACACCAACCTGAATTGCTGCCGGATCCTTGGAAAAAGCTGCGATGATGTTTGGTGCAAAGATAAATGCCACCGCTCCTATGCCGATAAGTACTATTGTTGAGTACTTAACACAGAACTTGAAGCCCTCTTTTACCCTGTTTGTAAGCCCTGCTCCATAGTTAAATGAGCATACCGGCTGATAACCCTGACCAAATCCAATAAGTGCAGATGCCATCATCATCAGGACCTTACCCGCAACACTCATGCCTGCAATCGCAGCATCAGAGCCGATACTGCCCGCTGTATAGTTGAGAACCAGCGTAGAAATTGCTGCCAGTCCCTGACGGAAAAGAGATGGTGCTCCGCCGTTAATGATCTCATAAATATAATGCCAATTCAGATGCACATTTGATACAGACATCTTGATGTTCTCGCCCTTGCTGGTACCAATCAGGAGAACAATAAAGCTTGTCATCTGTCCCATTACTGTTGCGATGGCAGCGCCTCTTACGCCCATGTGGAAGCCCATAATAAGGAGTGGATCAAGGAACATATTCATCACTGCGCCGCACATAAGTCCGATCATTGCATAGTAGGCCGCTCCCTGAAATCTGAGCTGGTTGTTGATAACAAACTGAGCCATCATAAAAGGTGCACCCAAGAGGATGATCCTCATGTAACTCTTGGTAAACTCAATTGTCAGATCGGTAGCTCCCCTTCCGAGAAAAACTGCAATCGGATCAACAAAGATATTACCCACAATTGCAATTATAATTCCCAGGATAATAGCCAGCGCAAAGCCGGTTGAAGCCATCTCATTAGCTTCCTTGTGATTATCTGCGCCGAGCATTCTGGATAAGTAGTTGCCTGAGCCGTGGCCACAGAAAAATCCCATGGCCTGAATAAGTGCCATAACTGTAAAAACCAGACCTACAGCCGCTGTAGCTGAGGTGTTGACTGTTGCATCATGCGAAACTCTGGCAACAAAAAATGTGTCCGCTGTATTATAAATTGCTGTGACCATCATACTGATGATAGTGGGGACTGACAGTGTCAAAATCAGCTTAGGCACTGGAGTCTGTGTCATATATTCTTTTCTGTTATTTGTTGCCATTACAATTCCTCGTGTTTCTATATGATTATCTGCGCCTTACTTCCGCCGCTCTTTTCCTTGGTTACGACAATCTGCTTGTCGATCTTATCCTTGAGCTCTGTCACGTGTGAGATGATTCCAACAAGGCGATTGCCCTCAGTCAGACCTGCAAGTGCGTTGTAAGCAAGCTCCAGCGAATCAGAATCCAGAGTTCCAAAGCCTTCATCCACAAACATTGTGTCAATCTGGATTCCACCAGCGGATGACTGTATCTCATCGGATAATCCAAGGGCCAGTGAAAGAGCTGCCATAAAGGATTCTCCTCCTGAAAGTGTCTTGACGCTTCGCTGGCTTCCATTGTAGTGGTCGATAACACCAAGGTCAAGTCCGCTCTGGCCACGGTTATTAGCCGCTTCCTCAAGGCGCTTGAGCTCATACTGGGCATCAGACATCTTCATAAATCTAAGGTTCGCTCTTGCAATAATCCTGTCAAAGTATGTGGTCTGAATGTAGGTCTCCAGCATGATCTTCTCTTTACCTGAAAGCTTACCACTTGCTGTGTCAGAAAGAGCTGCAACCATTGAAAGGCGCTTCTCTGCTCCGGAAAGTTCGCTACACTTTATATCTATTCCGGTTCTTGCTGATTCATTAGCTTCAATCCTGAGGTTCGCACTGTTAAATAAGCTGTTCTGCTCGGCTCTTGTAGTCTCAAGCTCTTCTTTTCTTCCAAGCTCTTTTTCCAGGTCAGCCTTTTCAGATTTATCTATGGTCTCCTGAAGTCCCTTGATCTGGCCCTTTAAAAGATTTATCTTCTCGGAATGGGCCTTTAGCTCTTTATCTGCATTATCGAAGTCTCTCTGAATAGCTTCTGCCAGTTTCTTAAGTTCAGAAATCTTTTCCTCTGCCGCCTTCTTACTCTCAAACTTAAAGCTCTTTTTGAGTTCTTCGCTCTGCTTCTTAACAGCTTCAAGGGCAGACTTATCTGCTGCAAGCTTTTCTTTGAAGGAAGACTCGTTGTTCCTAGCTTCTTCCAGCTGCTTCTCAATATCTGGGAGTTCTTTTTCTATGGATTCCTTTCTCTTAAGAAGCTTATCTGCCTCGTCCAGTTTGGATCTGGTGTCCATCATCAGTTCTCTTTCTTTGCTGATGCAATCTGAGACAAGATTTTCCATAGATTCGATCTTTATTGAATCCGTATCCTGCACATCACTTCCGGATACCGTCACAAGCTCTCCGGCCACATTTTTCTTGTTGGCGTCAAAAGAACTGCCTAGTTCGCCGCATTTTCTGCTGGCCTTCTCCACAGCATCCCTTGCAGTGTCTGCATCTTTCTTGGAAGTCTTAAGCTCTGCATCAGTTGGAACTTCCACCTCCAAAGTGGCAGGACTTGGATGTGTCAAAGATCCGCACACAGGGCATGGCTTGCCCTCTTCAAGAGTTCCTGCAAGCACTCCCGCCTGTCCATCTCTATACGCCTTGAACAGATGCTCATAACAAGCACTCTTTTCCTGATACTCCTTATCAAGCTCGATGTACTGAGCCCTTGCTTTTTCAAGGCTCTTTTCATCTTCCTTGAGTGTTTTGATCTTGCCAGCAAGCTCTGCCAGACGGTTTCCTTTTTCCTGAGAAGTCTTGTATTCAGCAAGTAGCTTTTCTCTGTCTGCGCCGGCATTCTGAAGGCCTGTCAGTTCTTTTTTCAGTTCTTCCTGCCTGGTTAAAAGACTCTGTGCAGAAGAAGCTGCTTTCTCAGCGCCGGACTGATCTGCCATGATTGCCTTGTTAAGCTCAGCTTCACTATTTATCAGCTTCTCATACTCGTTATATCTTGGAAGCTCGGCATCTATCTGAGCCTGTGCTTTCTGATGTTTGTCCTTTTCTGGGAGCTTTTCTTCAGCCTGCTCAAGCTTAGCTTTGAGTTCTTCCTGTTTTGGAAGCTCGGTTTCAAGGTCAGCTTGCGCCTTTTCCAGGTCAGCCTGAGCTTTTTCAAGCTGCCTGGCCTTACCAATATTCTGGTTAACTGCCTCAAGCTCTTTATCCAAAGAAGCAATCTGCACCTGAGCATTGTCACGTATAGTCAGGTCCTGAGCTATCAATTTCTCTATCAGAACCAGCACGTCCTCTGTGAGCATTTCCCCAGCCTTAGCCTTGTCAATCTCGATGGAAAGCACGTCAGTATCCTGACACTGAATACCAGAGATGTACTGTTTGACGCTCTTTCTGGCATCCTCGCAGGCAACGTAGCATTTCTTGCGCTCGCTCTCAAGCTTCTCCTGGAGTGTTTGGTAATACTCAGTCTTAAAAAGCTTTCTGAAGATCAGCTGACGTTCCTTGGTATCTGCCAAAAGGAGCTTTAAAAAGTCTCCCTGAGCCAGCATTGCAATCTGCGAAAACTGTGTCCTGTCTATTCCAAGCAGCTCCACCACAGCACTATTTACGTCTCTGACTTTGGTTATCACACTTCCGTCAGGCATATGAAGCTCCGCATTAGGAAGCTCTTTTTTCTCACCATCACCGCGCTTGGCAGGGCGCATATACTCTGGGTTACGCTTGATATAGAACTCTTTTCCACCATGGGTAAAAGACATCTCAACAAAGGTTGGTGTATCGGGATCAGCATACTTGGAGCGCAGCATAGTAGCTTCCCTGCTGCCTCCGCTGGCTTCACCAAAGAGTGCAAAGCAAATGGCATCAAATATTGTGGTCTTGCCTGCGCCGGTATCACCAGTTATAAGGTACAATCCCTTATCCCCAAGGTCGTCCATATTCAGTTTAATCTCCCCTGCGTATGGGCCAAAGGCAGATATTGTTATATTTATCGGTCTCATTTATTCCAAATCCCCTCTATCAGTCCCTGTACCAGCTCTTTCTGCTCATCAGACATGCCCTGGTTGTTCTGCTTCTCGTAGAATTCCTCAAAGAGCTCAATCGGTGACTTCCTGTCAACATCAGCGCCGCCGTCTATAATGCGATTCTCTCTGGTGCGCTTATTGTCGTAGGTCAGCTTCATGAGGTTTGGATAAATGATCCTGAGTTTACTGATCGCATCTGGAACATCCTCTTCGTCAGTGAGGATTGCATGGATATAGTCTTCTCTATTTGCACCTTCATAGCTCTTTTTATCAGAGAGCTCCTCATAGGTTCCCTTGATCTGGCGAAGGTCTCTTTTGGGATTCAGAGACAGCTTTTCAATCTCAACATCACCTTTTTCTTTTACTGTGATTACTGTAACCGACTTATGGTGATCTTTTTCTGAAAATGAGTATTTAAGCGGTGTTCCGCTGTATCTTATGGTTTCTCTTTTCACAAACTGTGGTCCGTGAATATGGCCAAGAGCCACGTAGTCGAAGTCGTCAAAAGCTGAAGCATCCACATTATCAAGGCCGCCTATGGTTATTTCCTCTGATTCGCAGCGCTCCGCACCAGTAACAAACTGATGGGCGATGAGGAGGTTTCTCTTGGATTTATCGATGCTCTCCTCCAGTCCAGAAATATGTTTGAGCGCGGCCTTCACTGCGGATGTGTAATCTGCTATCTCTTCCTCTGGATAGAACGCGCGCACATTGGCCGGCTTAATAAACGGCAGCATATAGATATTCACATCACCGCACTCTTCTGAGAATTCGTCAGCATAAGTAAAGTGGCTAAGCTTCCCGTCATATACAGGTGATAAGTGAATTCCAGCACCATCTACAATTTGTGAGTGCTGCGCAAAACGCACAGCTGAATCGTGGTTGCCGCTTATGGCATAGACCTGAAGTTGCCTTGTAGCCAGCATATTCAGGAAATCATCCCACAGGCGCACAGCGTCTTCACTAGGCACAGACTTATCATAGACGTCACCTGCAATGATGACGCCATCTGGCTTAACCTCGTCTATTATATTTATGATCTGCAGCAGGATATATTTTTGATCCTCGATCATGGAAAATTCGTTAACTCTTTTACCAAGATGAAGGTCAGATAAATGAATAAGTTTCATATGATTTTCCCCAAATCTTTTTTCATATACCTTTATATTTTACACTTTCAGCGCCGCCATTCCAAATTAAAAAAGAAGCTGAAAATTCACTTTTATTCACTTCAGCAAAGGTGATAAAATGGAAACTGATTTATTTTATTTGATCAATGAGGAGAAAGCCTATGCGAGATAAAAATAAACTGATACAAGACGCCATGGATAGAGCTGTTGCCAATAAAGAAGTAGCTGGCGTGAGCCTTCTTGTTATCCAGGATGGCAGAGAAGCCTATTATGCCCAGAGCGGACACGCTAATATTGAAAAAGACATCCCTATGAACAGGGACACTATCGTTCATCTCTATTCTCAGTCCAAGCCTATCACAGCCGCTGCTGCGATGCTTCTGATGCAGGATGGAATCTTCGATCTGAACGAGCCTGTTTCTAACTTTTTTGACAGCTTCAAGAAGCAGACCTGTGCTATTGATGGCAGGGTTAAGAAGCTCCCAGCTGACAGGAATGTCCGTATCATCGATCTTCTGAATATGACTTCTGGTCTGGTTTACCCTGGAATGGGTAGCGCCGCTGAGAAAGCTACTACGCTTATCTTTACAGATGCCATCAGAAGACTTAAAAAACCTTACGAAGAGCAGATGACAACTCTCGAATTTGCTGAGGAAATCGGAAAATGCCCTCTTAAGTTCATCCCAGGAACTCAGTTCCAGTATGGCACAAGCGCAGACGTACTTGGCGCAGTAATTGAGAAGGTAACCGGCCAGAAATTTGGTGAGTTCCTCAAGGAAAGACTCTTTGATCCACTTGAAATGAATGATACAGGTTTCTATGTACCTGAGGAAAAGAAAAACCGCCTCGCCCTTGCTTATGAGGTTGTTGATGGACAGTTCAAGGAGCTTAACGGAGATCACCTGATCATCAGAAAAGATGGGGATAAGAATGCATTTGAATCTGGAGGAGCAGGTCTTTTCTCAACTCTTGATGACTATTCACACTTTGCACAGATGCTACTTAACGGTGGTACTTATAAGGGAAAAGAAATCCTGACTCCTGCTACAGTTCGCTTTATGACAGAAAGTGCTGTCATGGAAGGTCCTCAGCATGCCTTTGACAACTGGTATGGTCTTGAAGGTCACACCTACAGTAACCTTATGAGAATCCTTGTTGATCCAACTAAGGCTCTTATTATTGGTAACAAGGGTGAATATGGATGGGACGGATGGCTCGGTGCATACTTTATGAATGATCCAGAGTCTAGAACAACACTCCTTATGATGACTCAGATGCGCGACTACGGAACAGGGCATCTTACCAGAAGACTTAGAAATATTGTAATGTCATAACTCATTCAGACAAATTAACATAAATAAATTAAGCCTACACCAGCAGACTTTGCCAGTGTAGGCTCTTTTTAACTAATCTTTAATTTGATGATGAAGATACAGCTGATGCTGATGCAGCACACATAATAGCTACCATAGCTGCTTCCTGCGCAATAAGCATTGCCAGAGCACTGCCTTCTACAGATGCATTTACAACGTGATTTTCTTCGCCATATACACCAGAAACTATCATAGCTCCCAGCATGAGCTTGGTCTGCTTGCTCATATCCAGCACACCAAAGCCTTTCGCTCCCTTGAAAGATTCTGCTACCTCTATGACATCAGCAACTATTTCTCCGATGTTATCCCCAAGATTAACGAGAACTCCAAGAGATGGAAGTTCGTAATCCTTGCCGTATTTATGTCCTGCATCCTTGAAGGCTTCAAAGAATTCTAAAGCTTTCTTGCTCTTTTCCTTGCTGTCTCCTTCATAGGTTGTAAGAACCTGTGCAAGTGAGTATACAGCGTTATCGTGGAAAGAGAAATCTGCCTTGAGAGTGCGATAGGATTCTTCAAGTTCAGCAAGAATTGTTTCTACGCTCTTATCTGTCATAGCAAGAAGTACAGCAAATCCGGTGTCCTCATCGGAGGTGAGGAAAGGATGTGCAGCCTTCATACCCTTAAGTATCTCATTTGTCTTTTCAATTATTGCACCAGCTTCATTAGCCTTACCTGCATCGCAGATAATTGATGCTGCCAGCACTCTGAAGGATGATCCAAAGAATTTGCCCTGTTGTAAATTATCATATACTTCAATAATATCGTCCAAGTAACGCTCTGGGCTTCCACTTACTGCCATCTTAGTTGATATCAGAAGTTCATTATTTCCACGCATGTCAGAGAAAACTCCTTTTCTCTGTCTTAAAAGATCTCTGCACTCCTTAACAAGCTCTGGATCTGCATTCTTATCTTTTTCCATAAATGCGGAGCCTGATACAACCGTTACAAGACCATTTTCCAAACGAAAAGCATTATGCATCAGGTTTCTGTTCTCAATTAATAATTCACTTCTTCTTTGTATTTTTTCATTCATAGCGTTACTCCTTTGATGTCTCGACAATATATTCTTTTCTATTATCTTCTTCTGGCCGCTGCTCTCTTCTCAGCAATCTCAGCCAGTCTCTTATTAATTTGATTCCTGATGAATACCTGATCTGTCTCTTTTACCAGGAAATACATATATGAGTCTAGAACAAGACTCTGCGGGAGTCCACGGCCAACAAGCTTGAAATTCCTAAAGCCCATGTCAATGTAATCGCTCAGCTCCTCCTTAGAAATGAAGGCTGGCTTATTCATACAGTCTGCAAAGGATTTCTTTTCCTGTCTGTTAGGACAGTTAAAAGGTCTTGCTATCTCAAACTCAAGCTGCTTTTCTGCTTCATCTCTATAGTGTTCAAGGCGCTTAGGGCACTGTGGGAAGCAGATCTCATCTACGAGAATCTCAACTCTGTCCGCTACAGGCTTAAGGCTCTCTAAAACCTCCTGGTCATGGTTCATGTCGTAGTCCAGAACTACCATGAAATAATCTTTTTCCAGTTCCTGATGAAGCTTATCTGGGTCAGTTATTCTCTTGGTTGTGGATGAAATAAATTTGAAATTCGGATACTCTTTTCGCAAATATTCCTCAAGAACAGGAGTGTTAACAAGTACCTGATTCTCGCCGTTGTCCGCAAGTCGCATTACGAGGTTGCAGTAAGTATCGTTTAAATGCTTCTCTTCGATAAGTGGATTAGTCCAGGTGAAACGAACTGGAACGTGCTTGGAATTAAAGAGCTTGATAGTGCGCTCAATCTCATTCTTGGGACAGAATCCCAGAACTGTTCTTCCCCCATTCCATATAGCTCCAGGGAAAGTGCCATAAACACTACCCACGCGGTAATTCTCGTAAAAGCTGTTAGGAAATTCTCTCATAAGATCGATCAAGGTACTGTTAAGATCCCTGAACACACTGAATCCTGGCAGATGCCAATAGATATAGTCCTTCATATATATCCCCCGAAATACATATTTGTAATCCCCATTACAAGTACACTTAATTATACTCAGAATCGTTTGTTTGTACTACATTTTCTTTACCAAAAATCATAGAAAAATATTGCATATTTTTCACATATCACCTACGTTTTGCCGTAAAATATAGCACGTTACTTCTTTAATCCAATAAAGTCTGTTATTCACAGTTGAAATATGGTATTGTAATAGGGATGTGCTTTATTTTTTCAAAGGAGATCTAAATATGAGCGAACAGAGAATTGGAACAAAATGCGTGCAGGCTGGATATACTCCAGGAAACGGCGAACCTCGTCAGATTCCTATCATTCAGTCCACAACTTTCAAATATGACACAAGCGAAGACATGGGTAAGCTTTTCGACCTTGAGGCTTCTGGATATTTCTATACAAGACTCCAGAACCCAACTAACGATTATGTAGCAGCCAAGATTGCTGCTCTCGAGGGCGGATGTGCTGCAATGCTGACATCTTCAGGTCAGGCAGCTAACTTTTTTGCCCTGTTCAATATTTGTGAATGCGGAAGCCACATCGTAGCTTCTTCATCAATCTACGGCGGAACCTTCAACCTCATCGCTGTAACAATGGCCAAGATGGGCATCGAGGTTACTTTCGTTTCTCCTGATGCTTCAGAAGAGGAACTCAACGCTGCATTTAAAGATAATACCAGAGCGGTATTTGGTGAGACAATCGCCAACCCTGCTCTTACAGTTCTTGATATCGAGAAATTTGCTAAGGCTGCTCACAGCCACGGCGTGCCACTTGTAGTGGACAACACCTTCCCTACTCCTGTTAACTGCAGACCTATCGAGTGGGGCGCAGATATCGTAACTCATTCAACAACCAAGTACATGGACGGCCACGGCGCTGGCGTTGGCGGTGCAATCGTTGATTCAGGTAACTTCGACTGGATGGCTCACGCTGACAAGTTCCCAGGTCTCACACAGCCAGATGATTCATATCACGGCATTACATACGCTGAGAAGTTCGGAAAAGAGGGTGCTTTCATCACTAAGTGTACAGCACAGCTCATGCGTGACTTTGGCTGCATCCAGTCACCTCAGAACGCATTCATTCTCAACCTTGGTCTTGAGTCACTTCACGTTCGTATGCCAAGACACGTTGAAAATGGTCTTGCTGTTGCCAAGTTTCTTCAGGCTCAGCCTGGTGTTGTTAAGGTTAATTATCCTGGTCTTGAGGGTGATAAATACTACGAACTTGCACAGAAGTATCTTCCTAACGGCGGATGCGGAGTCGTTTCCTTCGAACTCGAGGGCGGACGTGCTGCTGCAGAGAGCTTCATGAAGAAGCTCAAGGTATTCGCAATTGAGACTCACGTTGCTGATGCCCGCTCCTGCTGCCTGAACCCAGCTACATCAACTCACCGTCAGATGACTGACGAACAGCTTGCTGCTGCAGGAATCCCAGCTGGACTTATCAGAATCAGCTGCGGTCTTGAGGACAAAGAGGATCTCATCGCAGATCTTGCAAATGCTCTTGCATAAAGACTTTTAGTTTATGCATATAATTAAGCCTGTGGATTGAACAATACTCATAATCCACAGGCTTTTCTTATTCCATGTATCTCACTTCGTTTCCGGTCACCTTGTACTGCAAAACAAAGGGCATCTCCCCTACTGAATATAGGAAAAACGCCCTCTCAAGGTACTAAAATCATAAAGCTTCATTCATGCTGCCCATTTTGTAGCCGTGCATATCAAGAGATACATATAAAAATCCGATCTCTTTGAAGCGCTTGTAAACTGCCTCTCGAATGTCATCTGCAGCAAGACGGGTAATATCTTTGGCCGGAACCTCAATTCTTGCAAGATTCCCGTGCATTCTGACGCGTTCCTCATAAAAGCCGTTCTCTATAAGGAATTTTTCTGCGCTTTCGATCATGTTTAGCTTATCTCTGGTGATTTCCTCGCCATAAGCTATACGTGTCGCAAGACATGCATAAGCCGGCTTACTCCAGGTCGGAAGCCCCATAGCCTTAGAAATCTCACGAATCTCGGATTTGTAGAGCTTAGCCTCTCTCAGCGGGCTCGTAACTGCAAGCTCTTCAACCGCGCGCAGTCCAGGTCTGTAATCTCCCAGATCATCCATGTTGGAGCCTTCTGCAATGTACTCTATTTCATTTTCAGCCGCTACTTTCTTTATTTCTGTGAACACAGCACGCTTACAATAATAGCATTTGTCCGGTGCATTATGCCTGAACTCGTCGATCTGAAGCGGATCATATTCACATATGAAATGGCGGATTCCTTTTTCTTCGCAGAACTCTTTGGCTTCACCAATTTCACGCTCTGGAATTGCGGCATTTACTGTTGTAACTGCAATAGCCTTGTCACCAAGCACTTCATGAGCCACAGCCAAAAGAAATGTCGAATCCACACCACCTGAAAATCCTACTGCCAGTGAACCAAGATTCTTGATGTAATCTTTGAGTGCATCAAGCTTATTCTGCAGCTCTATTGATAAATTTTCCATGTGATTACCTCTATCATCGCTACATTGATTGTATGCTATCTAATAGTAACACATTTTAAATTGCATGCAAGTTACATCTGTTTATATGTATCATTATTTATGTTTGGTATCTATATATAATTAATTGATTCTAGCGCATTCGTACTGGGATAATTCATGTCCAAGAAGTTCAATGATCCTCAGCTCATCCACTGCATCATAAACCGCATTATGGACTTCGCAGTAGTAATTATCACCTGTAAGCATTCTTGTAATAGGTTCAACACCATAATTGGTCTTAAGGCGGCCTGTCTTACAGCAAGCCATAGCCTCAGTAATAGCACTATTATACTGCTTGTAGGCAGCAAGTCTCATGATGTCGTACCACTCAAAATCATCAAGCTCTCGTAGGTGCCCTAGGTCAAACTTGGCATTATAAGCAAATATTTTGCCAACGCCATTATCTGTCAGATATCGTTTCATCTCCTGAAGTGCCTTACTTCTGGAAAGGGTAACCTCTAAGCAGGAAAGCTTCCTCTCTCCGTTATCTCGATAGTGGAGAACATTGGAATATATTCCGCCAACCCTATACTCTGGATCTATGATGTAATATCTGGTATCAGTACACTTGAAGGTCTTACTATCTGCCAGAGCTACACCGATGGACATCACCTCATCTCGCCAGTTGGTCTCGGTGTCGATGACGGCAATCATTTTACTATCTGAAGTAGTCTTGCTGATACAACTATGTCTTACTGATACACTACTGACATCGGACTTGATCATATTCAGAAAATCTAGTGATGGATTATAACTCATTTCTTATCTTCCTATTCTAGAATCATGTTCTTTCAGTCACCGCATTAAATGCGATTATTGATAATTCAGGTCAAGATATCATATCTTTCACAACCTCTGATGCTATAATGAGCCCGGCTACTGATGGCACAAAGGATACACTTCCAGGAGTACTGCGTCTACGAGTGCCATTCTCAGTGGTTTCTGTATTCGGCTCAGATGTTATATCAGAAACTCCCTCTGGACTATTTTGATTGTCAGATACAGTTGGCTTGATTGGCTGCTCCTCAGAATAAACAACCTTCAGCTTATAGACTCCTCTTTTCTTAAGTTCTCTTCTCATAACCTTGGCAAGAGGATCCATATGAGTCCTAGAAATATCTGTAACTGTCAGCATCGATGGATTAAGCTTATTTCCTGTTCCCATTGAGCTGATAACAGGTACATTTGCAGCCTTAGCTCTCATTATTATCTCTATCTTCGCTGTGACTGTATCTACAGCATCAATTACATAGTCATACTGAGAGAAGTCAAAAGAGTCCGCATTTTCTGGTAAAAAGAAGCACTCGTGAACATTAACCTTCACGTCAGGGTTGATATCAAGCATACGCTCCTTCATCACCTCAACCTTGCTCCTGCCGATGTTGCTGTGAAGTGCAATTATCTGCCTGTTGATATTAGATTCTGCAACAGTATCATTATCGATGATGTCAAACTCACCAATACCACATCTGACCAGCGCTTCGCAGACATATCCACCAACGCCGCCTACGCCAAATATGGCAACTCTTTTCCCAGATAATTTATCAAGCGCCTCTGAGCCCAGAAGCATCTCGGTTCTAATAAACTGTTCTCTCATTCTTTACACCTATTTAAATAATCATATCCTAAACTATTACAAATATAATCTATAGGCAAACCTATGTCCACCCAGGTAATCAATATAGCTTTTTTCAATCACTCGCATTACAATTCCAATTATTTACGCCTTCATCTGCACATTTCACTGATAGCCTTTATATAGTCTTTTATGTTGAATTGATGATCTGCATCCTCAAAAGTCATAATTAGATTCTTTCCCTGGACTATTCCAATTTTCTCAAAATTTCTCATTTTCCAAAAGAAGCTTTCTCTATATCCTTCTGAGGCCATTTTGCCGAAATGTTCTATATATACGCATTCTCTTTTCCTGACGTTTAGCACTGTAAAATCAGGATTAAACATGGTCTTGCCCTGATAAACATAAGGAAGCTCATATTGATAATGGATTCCAAGCCTTAGCAGAGTATCCGCGATAATTACTTCTGATTTAGACCGCACTGTCTCGCCTTTAGCAGTGGTGAATATGAGATTTTCTTCATGATTATTAGTTTGATAATCCTCGCTTTGTCTGTAAGCCTCTAGCTGCTCAGTAGTTTCCTGTATCCACTTAGCAGCGAATTCCTCATCGTCTAACTCATATGGTGTTATAAGCTTCTGCCTCGCCTCGTTATAGCTACGAAAAATGGATGGAATGTTACTATCGTTGTATGAGTTTATGATAGCATCTATCAATTCCTCTTTTTGCTCTAGCTCATGTATTACATCCTCAGCATATCTTTTCTGCGCCAACTTCTTCGCCAGATTCATATCTTTTGCCTTAATGAAAGACCCAGTGCGGTCAGCGGAATTCTTGCGATGGTAATAGCGTGGATTAGATTTGGATCTTGTTATCCTAAGTGTCCCTTCAGGGGATTTCTCAATGTCTTCCCTTGCTTTTGACAGTATTTCTATTATGCGCTCCTGCTCGTTTAATAATTCTTCTAAAAACATGTTAATTAAGCTACTTCTCTCACTTTCTATTATTTGCTATTGGCGCTAAATACATGCCACAAACCTATATAGTGCAGCTAGAGGTGTAGCTAGTGGTGCAGCTAGATAAGGCTACCCCTTTGTACATAGCACATCTGTATTCCTAATCATATGTTGGTGAAATGTGTATTCGAACGCCCGATATGGACACACACTTTTCTAAGAAACATATAGAAACTGAAAGAAAGTATACTTCATCTTAATCTTGGTTGTCAATAAAATACATTGGTAATGGGTCTGCTTTAGCCGCATCAATTATTTTATGATGCTTTCGGCTAATGGGATTCTGTGGATTTTAGAGCTTGATCAGCCGAATCATTGGGTTATGTGAGTTTGCGGCTAATACATTTTCTTGGCTTTTTCGATAGTATTAGCCGCATTTTTCAGAATCTCGTGTTTGCAGCTAATGCCCGATGCTCTTTTAATTTCATGTCATTAGCCGCACAGAAAGACATATAGCAAATGCGGCTAATGGCCTCAAAAATCTCTTGATTTACCATTAGCCGCACTTATATCTCATCATACATTGCGGCTAACAGCTCCAAAATACCCCATAAAAAACATTAGCCGCAAATACTCCCAATCTTCATTTGTGGCTAATATTGATACTATAATGCCTCTAATGCCCTTGCGTTTCCCTATGCATAAAACATAAAAAACCCGGTGGGTGCCAAATTATAGCATCCGCCGGGTTATATAGCACCATGTTATATAGCGCCAGACAATAACTAGGCTAGTTATACGTCAACCCCTATCACTTATCTCATCTTATACAACAACACCAAATCCAAGAATTGTAAATTTCTTGTCTGCCATGCCCTCTGCCATCTTGATCTCAATGACGTGGCTCTCAGCCTTCTTGTTGTTGAATACGATGACTGAATTGCAGTGAGTCCAGCCAACCTTGAGTGGATCGGCGTCCATTACCTTCTTGTCATCTACATATACTTCTGCTGTTCCGTGAGTAGGACTTCCGGAATCCTTGAACAGGAGCAGGAGCTTACTGCAGGTGATCTTCATTTTGAAGCTCTCTGTACCTCTCTCGTGGCACCAGTTGTATGGAAACTCTGGAACTGGCTCGATCTGAGTATCCATCTCAACCATCTGAAGTTCCTCGTCAGTCTTGTTAAAGGAGCCTTCTTCAAGCATACCAATGTGATACTTCTTTTTAAGTCTAGCAAGCTCGTGTCTGTCGATGAGCTCAACGTTCTCAAAATCTGCTCCGATAACAGGCTTGATCTTGGATATATCCTTCTCCTCGACACCTGTATCAAGGCTTGTAGCATTTCCATTCACTTCATCCATCAGGTTTATGAGGCAATCGCTCATGATCTGGTGGCCCAGGTTACTTGGATGGAATACATCGTAAAAGAACTGATTCTTGGAGATAACTCTTCCGTCCTCTGGAAGAAGGTTAAACTGTGGTGTTACAGCATCAAGAACGCTGACCATAGGCACATCGTAGCGAACACCAACTGGTCCAAGTCTGTCCTGAAGATTCCAATCAAATGAGAATACTGCAAACAAAAGAACTACTGCAGGCTTCCATGGAAGTGCAAGAGCCTTACGAACAAGACTCTCATAGCATACGCCCTTGGTCTCATCACCTTCATCGTTAACAGCAAACTCGATAACAATCATGTCAGGCTTTCTGACTCCGCCGCGAAGGATGTCTCTTTCAAATCTAACCATTCCAAGCTCTGAAGGAGTTCCGCCTACACCGGCTTTTAAAAGAGTAACCTTTCCGCCGTTAGCATATTTCTTTTCAAAACTATCTGCAAATACCTTGGGATAGCATTTTTCATTGATAGGAATAGCACCTGCGCCCTGAGTAATTGATCCTCCGATAAAGCCAAGAGTTACATCTTCGCCCTTGCCAGCTTTCTGGAGAACCTTCTCAAGTCTTCCAATGTTACCTGCCTGCATAAGGCTTCGGCTGATCATCTCTTTATAGCCCTTGGAAGTGAAATCAACCATTGATTCCATTGGCTGAATAGGTGCTACAAAACCGTTGTTGAGATAAAATCTGACATCTGCTGATGCCTGTATACCAGAACTTGCGAATTCAAAACGAATCTGTCCTGGTTCATAATCAGTTGATACCCAGTCAACATCGGACATCTGGATAACCTGTTCCATACCGTCCATATCAAGTTCTTTAACAATCTCTGTTGATGGTTCACCTGGTTTTTTCGGATACATTTGAAAAACAAATTTTACTTTTTCGTCTTTTAATCTTCCTGATACACTTACCCCGATTGAGTGTACCATCTTCTTAAGGCCCTCTGTGGTCTTGAGAAGTTCAAGCATATAATCATCTGTGATATTTCCGGCAATTTTCGCTGCATTTATGAGTCTGCCGCTATCCTCATAAATAAACTGGATTCCTCTTCCATCTGGCTGAGGCGCTCCAAAAATGTCCTTCCCCTGCATTATAAAAAAGAATGGTTTTTTCTTGATAGGATCCTTGGGTGCCTTGGGTCCTCTAACTTCTGTTGCGTCCATTGCGTATACCCTCTAGTCTAAAATAAATCATAAAAAATGAGGCGGCGTTTTAAGACGCCGCCTCGATAAACCTTTAATTAAAAAACCTCTAAAAGCTTAATTATTTGTTAGCTTCGTCAACATAAGCCTTCCATGTATCACGGATTGCTTCAACCTGCTCTGAAACTACAGCGCCAGGTCCAATGTTCCATACGAAGTCAGAACCAAGTGAAAGGTTAGGAACCATGCCGTGGTAAGCAACAGTACCCTTTTCTGTCATCATCTGGATTGTCTCATCAACTGCTCTCTCATCGAACTTACCATTTCTAGCTGTTGAAAGGTATCCGTTGTAATCAACGTACTCAGCAGCTGGTGGATTTGTCCAAAGGTTCCAAGCAAATGCAATCTTCCAAGCCTTGTCAGCGTCATAGCAACCAGGAATAGCTGCTGGGTTGTTTGACCAAACGTTTACATAGTCATCCTTCTTAGGTCCCTTAGGGAACATTACGAAGCCGATCTCATCCTGCATATCCTCAAGGAAGTTACCAGGGCAAGCTGCATACTCATCTTCTACCATGAATGCTGCCTGACCGTTGATGAACTGCTCTTTGTAGTAATCCCACTCAGCACCCTCTGGGTTAGCAACTTCTGCATCATATGTATCGAAGATCTTAACTGTCCACTCAAGAGCCTCAAGTGTCTCAGGAGACTCAAGGTTGTATACGAACTTACCGCTAGCATCCTTGTCGATGTAAGAACCGCCGTTTGAGAATACAGCAGCTGTTGTCATGTTACCTTCGTTAAGTGTAAGACCGTAAACATCGATTGTACCATCGTTGTCCTTATCCTGCTGAACCTTGCTCATAAGCTCTTCGAACTTATCCCATGTCCATGTTCCATCAGCCTGTGCATCATAAACAGACTCAGGATCGATACCAGCCTCTGTAAGGAGTCTCTTGTTGAAGTAAACACCTGTACGAGCTTCTGAGTATCCAGCGAACATAGCGTAGATGCTATCGCCCTTTGAATACTGCTTGTGAAGAAGATTTCTCTGGAACTTCACATCATCGAAGTTAAGGCAGTCAAGTGTAGAAAGATCATACATAAGACCATTTGCCATAGCTGATGTGA
>JAEEGJ010008485.1_pt1 | contig 28305 bp, 22 predicted proteins | sample 8958761 | NCBI WGS metagenome assembly JAEEGJ01 (sample SAMN16246546, study PRJNA631951) | gut metagenome | biome: gut microbiome; feature: rumen; material: RS-attached | host: Bos | place: Iran: Karaj | collected 2018-10
TAACATAATATGAGATTAGTATATACTGTTTCGTATTATAAAGTATAGGACGAAGAGAGTATTATTTTAGGAGGGATGACACATGACATTACGTGACGAGGCTTTACAGATGCGGCTTGACGTTCATGGTATTTTGGAGACGAAACTCAAATACCCCCTGAATGACGGGCACGACCTGGCGGTAGCTTACACCCCGGGCGTAGCGGAACCCTGTAAGGAAATCAAAGTAAAACCGGACATGGCTTTTGAATATACCGCCCGCGGCAATCTGGTAGGTATCTGCACCGACGGCACCCGCGTACTGGGCCTGGGCGATATCGGCGCGGCTGCCGCGTATCCGGTCATGGAAGGCAAGGCAGTCCTGTTCAAACGCTTCGGCGGCGTGGACGCGATTCCCGTCTGCATCGATGACAAGGATCCCGATAAATTTATCGCCATCGTAAAAGCGCTGGAACCCAGCTTTGCGGCGATCAACCTGGAAGATATTTCTTCTCCCAAGTGCTACGATATTGAAGACAAACTGAAAGAAATCATGAACATCCCCGTATTCCACGATGACCAGCACGGCACGGCCATTGCGGCGGTCAGCGCGGTATTGGGTGCTCTGCGTTTTGTAAAGAAAGACTTTAAGACAGCCAAGATCATCATGAACGGCTGCGGCGCGGCAGGAAGCGCCATCGGCCGTCTGCTGGCGGAAATGGGCGCGGAAAACGTAATCATGTGCGGCCGCAAGGATACCCTGTACGAAGGCTGCGACTGGGGCCGTCCGCTGGACCGTGTGCAGCAGCTGCTGTGCAAGATTACCAATAAGAAGAAAGAAAGCGGCACCTTAAAAGAAGTGGCGGTAGGCGCGGACGTGCTGATCGGCGCGTCCGGCCCTGGCGTATTTACGGCGGACATCATCAAATCCATGGCGCCGGACTCCATCGTATTCGGTCTGGCCAATCCGGTTCCGGAAGCCATGTATCCCGAAGCCAAAGCAGCAGGTGCTCGCGTTGCCGGCACGGGCCGCAGCGATGCTCCCAATCAGGTTAACAACGTAAACGTATTCCCGGGCGTATTCCGCGGCGCCATCGACGTACGCGCAACGGAAATCAATGAAGAGATGAAGATCGCGGCTACCTATGCCATTGCCAACCTGATCGACGAGAAGGATCTGCGGGAAGATTATGTGGTTCCCAATGCCTTTGACAAACGGGTAGGCCCGGCGGTTGCCGCGGCGGTTGCCAAAGCGGCTATTGAGACCGGCGTAGCCCGGAAGATCGTGGATCCGGAAGACGTTCGCAAACATACGGAAGAACTGCTGGCTGATTACTGGAAAGAGTAAGTTGCAGAGCTATGAACCATTCTTCTTCAGGAGGACAATAAAATAAAAAGTGGTAGTGAGACGCTGACAACTTTATGTTGTCAGCGTTTTTTAAAAAGAACGGGGAATAGATACAGATGATACAAAGAGTAAGCGTCCTGGTAACTTTTTATAATCAGGAGAAATATGTAAATCTGGCTTTAAATAGCATAGTTAATCAAAAAACAGATTTTGGTATTAAAGTGTTGATTGGTGATGATGGTTCAACAGATAAAACTCGGGATATTGTTGTGAAATGGATAGACAGATATCCGGGGATGATTGAGCTGTATGTGGCGGAGAGAACGTCTGAAGAACATGTAGCCGCATTTAGGGCCTCAAGGAACAGGCTGAATCTTTTGAACCATGTAAACACGGAGTATTTTATTTTTCTGGATGGAGATGATTATTTCACTTATGAAGAAAAGCTTCAGAAGCAGGTTGCAATCCTTGATAATCCGGATAATAGTGACTGTATAGCCTGTGGACATAATATAGATTTGCTGTATCCGGATGGAATGCGTATACCTACAACATCCGCAAGGATTAAGGAAGGCAAGTATGGACCAAAAGAATACTGGGGAAGTTTATATTTTCACACAAACACACTCCTTGCCAGAAGTTCAGTGATCCCGACTATCGATTGTAAGCTTTTAGAGAATAATTTTGATGATAACCTGATTACATTTATGCTTATACAACAGGGTTATTTATATTATATTCCGGAATCCTGGGCAGTGTATTTACAGACAGGCGATGGGCTATGGACAGGTGAAAGGGCTGTTATAAATCATATCAGAAGTATGTTTACGTATGATCTTTGTAATCAGATAAATCCCGGAATGAAGAAAGAAACTACCCGTAAATGTTCAGGCGCATGGATGACCTTATTGAAGATAAGAAACAGGATTAATGCTTCAGAACTTAAGTTTTTAAGTGAAGAGGCGAAAGATAAGAATATGACGAATGCATATAACTGGATCCATTATCGGGAGTTAAGTCTGACAGGCAAACAGGCTTTATGTATAAAGGCGTTTAGCATATGCTGGAAACAGATTATAAGAGGTGTTTTGTCAAGGATATGCCGAACATTGTTAAAGTATTAGAAGTTAAAAAGATGATTTACAAGTATTAATTCTTTTATTATATTTAAGATTTTGTTATAATAAACTAATATAGAAAAGTATAGCAAGGTTGTTGTGTAAGTTTAATCAGGTAATTTGCTAAATACTAAAAAACAGAGAGGTGCAACATGGAAAGCTCATTACTGAAAAAGTATGAAATTTGGATGGAGAAGGCGTTGGCGGATCCGGATCTGAAACCGGAACTGGAGGCTATGGCCGGTGACGAAGCAAAAATTGAGGACGCGTTCTACAAGGATCTGGAGTTCGGTACGGCAGGCCTGCGGGGCGTGATCGGGGCCGGTACCAACCGTATGAATGTGTATATTGTGGCCCGGGCTTCCCAGGGCCTGAGTAATTATGTGATCAACCACTTCCCGGCGGAAGAACGCAGCATCGCCATCAGCTACGACAGCCGCATCAAGAGTGATGTGTTTGCGAAGATTGCGGCGGAAGTGTTTGCGGCCAACGGGATCAAAGCATATATTTTCCCTCAGCTGATGCCGGTGCCCTGCGTTTCCTATGCCACAAGGACATTGCATTGCGCGGCGGGCATCATGGTGACCGCTTCCCACAATCCTTCCAAATATAACGGATACAAAGTATACGGGGCCGACGGCTGCCAGATGACCACCGCGGCGGCCAACGAAGTGCTGGGCGAGATCGAGAAGCTGGACCTGTTCGCGGACAGCAGGCGGATTGCCTTTGATGAGGGCCTGAAAGCCGGAAGCATTGCCTGGATCCCGGACGAGGTGTACACTGCTTTTGTGGAAGAAGTGAAGAAACAGTCCGTGGCGGGCGATGCGGAAATCAACAAGGACGTAGCCATCGTGTACTCACCCCTGAACGGGGCAGGCCTGAAACCGGTGCTGCGCACCTTGAAAGAAACAGGCTATACCAATATTACGGTGGTAAAAGAGCAGGAGCAGCCGGACGGCAATTTCCCCACCTGCCCCTATCCCAACCCGGAGATTCATGAAGCCATGGCTCTGGGCATGGAGTACGCGGCGAAGTACAATGCGGACTTGCTGCTGGCTACGGATCCGGACTCGGACCGGGTGGGCATCGCGGTGAAAGATAAGGAAGGCAACTACCAGCTCCTCACCGGTAACCAGACGGGGATGCTGCTGACGGATTACGTCTGCGCCCGCCGCACCGAAAACGGGACCATGCCCAACGATCCGGTGGTGATCAAGACCATTGTGACCACGGACATGGTGGAACAGATTGCTTCCCATTACGGCGTGCGCACGGTGAACGTGCTTACCGGCTTCAAATACATCGGCGAGCAGATTGGATTATTGGAAAAGCAGGGGAAAGCCGATTCCTATATTTTCGGTTTTGAAGAAAGCTACGGTTATCTGAGCGGTTCCTATGTGCGGGATAAGGATGCGGTGGACGCGGCATTCCTGATTTGCGAGATGTTCTGCTACTATAAGACGAGAGGCATCAGCCTGCTGGACAAGCTGGACGAGCTGTACAAGCGCCACGGTTACTGCCTGAACACGCTGTATTCCTATCAGTTTGAGGGCGCGGCAGGTTTTGTGAAAATGAAGGAGATCATGAAAGATTTCCAGACGGCCGGCATTGCGGAATTCGGTGGGCGAAAGGTGGAAACGCTGCTGGACTACAACACCGGCATCGACGGACTGCCGAAAGAAAACGTGCTGAAATTCTTACTGGAAGGTCACGGTTCCGTAGTGGTGCGTCCTTCCGGCACCGAGCCGAAGCTGAAAACCTATGTGACCGTAAGCGCAGCCGATAAAGCGGCGGCGGAAGTCATTGAAAAGAAGATCGTGGAAGATCTGAAGAAGAGAATTAAGTGATAAAAGACTGGTCTTGAAAACAGGGTGTCTGTTATGCAAAAGGAAAAAGTATTTTTCTTGCAGGTTTTATCAGATTATTTAAATAAAAAAACGACAACGGTACCGGATCGTTTAAACTGGCATGTACTGGAAAAAATCGGTCAGGATCACGAGCTGAGCGGCGTTATATATCATCAGTGTAAAAAAAGTATTGTCCGGTCTGATTTGCCGGTAGAAGTCAAAACGAAGTGGAAGCAGGAGTATATATACAATTTTCTTTTGTACTCAAAACGTTTGGCCTTACTGAATCAAATCGATACGGAATTTCAAAAAGAGAATATTCCGTATCTGGTTTTTAAGGGAACTGAAGTGGCCCGGTTTTATCCGGTACCTGCCCAAAGGACGATGGGGGATCTGGATCTTCTGATACATGAAGAAGATAAACAAAGAGCCGGTGAAACGCTGGCCCGGATGGGCTTTGAGGTGGATACCGGCCGTCCATTTGAATGGGTTGCTTCAAAAGAGGAAATGGAAATAGAGCTGCATCACAGGTTATTATATAATAAAAGCGTTGAGTTAAAACCCCTTCAGGACTGGGGGGATACGGCCTGGGACTATGTGACCGTACAAAAGGACAGCGTGCGGCGCAAGCTTGACCTGACATATCATCTGGTATACGTATTGCTTCATTTAAGAAAACATTTTCTGCGTGAGGGTGTCGGTTTCCGTCAGTTTATGGATGTGGCGGTACTTGCTTTACAGTCTGAGATCGATTGGCGGCTGGCGCGGTTATGGATTAAGGAATTGAAGCTGGAGAAGTTCTCGCAGGTTTGTTTCGCATTTTGCAAGCGGTGGTTTTCCGTTGAAATACCAACCGCTGAAAGAGAGATTCCGGAAGATTTTTATCATGATGCTACGGAAAAATTGTTTGCTGGCGGCGTGTTTGGTCAGGAGGATAAGAAAGAGAATTTCATTTTTAATGAGGTGCACTACGCAAAATCTTCTGCCACATTCAGTATTTTAAAACGGATCTTTTTGCCATATCACGCTTTGCGGGGTGTTTCTTATTGTAAGTTTTTGGATGGGAGGCCGTATTTATTGCCTGTCGCGTGGTGTTGGCGGATCATCTATTTAATTGGTACAGGAAGCTTTATCCCTTACATAAAAGGTGCGTACAGCAAAACTACAATAAGAAAAAAAGAAGATTGGCTTGCAAGATGGGGATTATAGTGAATCCGATATAAAAGAGTATCCGGTTAACAAAAATAGTTTTACAAAAATGGTTACTGTTATTTAAACGAGGAGGTATCCGTTTTGGATTTTTCCAACGCAGAGACGCTTGCCGATTATTTTGCGGCATTAGATGAAAGGTTAGATGAAATTCTGCCTGACAGAGTCAGTGTGCTTGCCCATATAGCCGGTTATACGGTACGTTTGGTTGTTCCAAATTTAGAAGATACCCGTTACATAGTCCGGGATATGTTTGCCCGTCCGGATAACGGAGCCGCTGTGGATGCGACGTTTGTCTGGTGGGAAGACCATATTGATTCCTATCGGTTTCATAGTTTTGCTGATTTAAAAAATTATGAACAGTTCGGCCCGGACATTCTTAAGGCGGCAGATGATGCAGGATATCTTGAAATAGTTGACGACGAACTAAAAGGAGCGGATTATCGGAATGATAATTATTATTATTTGACGCCTCCGTCTTTAAAACACCGGAAATGGCCGATTATTTGCCATCCTTTTATTAATCATGTTTTTATGTGGGCGCAAAAACATGGTTTATTGGTTTTACACGCGGCTGCGGTTGGCATTGAGGGACATGGTATTTTAATTGCGGGCCATGGCGGGGCGGGAAAAAGTACGTTAGCCTGTTCCTGTCTGGCAGAGGGGTATGATTATATTTCGGATGATTATTGCCTGTTAAGCAATGCCGGTTCCCATATCGTGTATCCGGTTTATACGGATGTAGCTTTGCATCCGGATTCATATGCAAAGTTGCCGATGTTAAAACCGTTTGAAATTCTGCCGATGCAAGGGGATAAGCCGTCTTTTGCAGTAGGAGAGAACAGAATTAAGCCGTCTTTGCCTGTTGAGGCCGTTATTCTACCCCAGATAACAGACAATGAAGAACCTGAAGTTAAAACGGATACTTCGAACAAAGCATTGGCACAGTTAACATTTTCCACTAATAAACAATTAGGTTATTTTTGCGACACGGAATTTGTCAAAAATCTGGCGCAGCGCTTACTGGGTATGCCTGTGTACCGGTTTAGCTTAACGCATGATTTGCATAAAAACTGCCAGTATTTAAAAAAATGGATCAGGGAGGATTTACCATGTACAAATTAAACGAAGAAAAAATGTTTTATGATTATGCAGACGGACAGGCGGTTGTAATCAATTACCTGACGGGCATGTATTACGGGATGAACCTGCTCAGTTCTGCCATTGCAGACCGTATTGTAGCCGGAAAGGATGTAGAGGAAATTATAACGGCTGTGAAGGCGTTGCCCCAATGCCCGCCTGATATAGCGGAGCGCGTGCATAACTTTGTGAAAGAATTGCGGGAAGCAGAGGTCATTGTCAGCGGGCCTACCGTTCCCGGGGGAGCAGAACCGCTGGCCGGCGAGGTTGTAGAAGACGGTTTTGATTTAAGATTAGACAAGTTCGCAGAAATGGCGGATCTTCTTCGCGCCGATCCGGTACATGACGTTGATATGAATGAAGGCTGGCCTGTATTGAAAGATAAGTAACTGTAAAAAATCAGCGGTCTGCTGGCAGTGTTGTGAAGGAGCAAGCGTATGGTTCCGTTGATTTCTGTAATTGTGGTAACTTACAACCGCGCACGGTTTCTTAAAGAGGCCCTGGAAAGTATTAAAAGACAAACGTTCAAAGATTATGAAATCATCCTTGTAGACGACGGTTCTACGGATAATACCAGAGAAATTGCTAAGGAATATCCGGGAATCCGTTATATATATCAGGAGCACAGCGGTATTTCCAGGGCTCGGAATACAGCTGTAAAAGCGGCAATAGGGAAGTGGATTGCCACGCTTGACTCGGACGACCTGTGGGAAACAGATAAGCTGCAAAAGCAGGTGGACTATTTACTTACCCATCCGGACTGCCGTATCGTATTTACGGCATTCAGAAATTTTACAGATATTCCGGAAGATAAGCTGGAACGGTGGCAGCAAAATCTGTTGAAGAATTCGATTAATTATTATTTGCCGAGCGCGCTGATCGATACCGGATTATTTGAGGAAATCGGTTTGTATGATGAATCGCTGGAATATGGAGAAGATACCGACTGGACTCTTCGTCTGAAAATGTATAAGGTTAGTATAGAACATTGTGTAAATGAGACACTATATTTACGAAGGATTCACGCTTCCAATGTTTCAAAAGCTACAAAAGAATTTCAATACGCGGATATGCAAAAAATGGCTATTGATGCGTACAGAAAAGTGAGACGGTTAAAAAGGAAATAATTATAATTCAACATGTTGAGTCCGTTTTTTGTCAGGAAGGTGCAGATATGGATCCTTTTGTTTCAGTGATTGTGGTAACCTTCAACCGCGCTCATTTTCTTAAAGACGCTCTGGACAGCATAAAAAGACAGACGTTCAAAGATTATGAAATCATCCTTGTAGACGACGGTTCTACGGATAATACCAGAGAAATTGCTAAGGAATATCCGGGAATCCGTTATATATATCAGGAGCACGGCGGTATTTCCAGGGCGCGGAACACAGCTCTTAAAGCGACGAGAGGGAAGTGGATCGCCACACTTGATTCGGACGACCTGTGGGGAACAGATAAGCTGCAAAAGCAGGTGGACTATTTACATGCCCATCCGGACTGCCGCATCGTATTTACGGATTACAGTAACTTTACAGATATTCCGGAAGATAAGCTGGACAGACGGCAGCGGGATCTTCTGCAAACGGTTATAAAATGGTGTTTGCCAACTGCACTTATAGATAGCAGGCTGTTTGATGAGATAGGATTATTTGACGAGGCTATGGAATACAGCGAGGATACAGACTGGATTTTTCGACTGAAGTTTTATAAGGTTAATGTAGAACACTGTATAGAAGAGAGTTTGTATTTACGCCGGGTACATTCTTCCAACATCTCAAATTCCATAAAAGAAATATGCAATAAGGATATGCAAAAAATGGCTATTGATGCGTACAGGAAAGTAAGAAGGTTAAGAAAAAACAATTGATAAATAGTAATTATGAAAGAAACATATGATAAAGTTCTGGCAACCGTATTGGATAATTTGGGCATAAATCATACCGTTACAGGTGATTTATTGGACTTGAGCTTTGCTGAAAACTTAGCGCCGGATTCATTAACGGCTTTTTTTTCAAAATATGATATTGAAACGTTGGATTATCAGAGCGTATGGCTTGTAAGCAAACTGGCAGCCGGTTTACATTATGCGGGAGTTCCGAAAGAACAGGGTCCGCGCATCAGGGGGATTGTAAAAAAGTTTACGATAGAAAACGGCAGAGGGTTGTGTGAATTACCTGGCATATTAGAAGCTTTCAGTAAAAAGAGTATTGATGCTATATTATTAAACGGAACCGCTATGAAAGCGTTTTATCAGCCGGAAGAAACACGTTTCCGGAGTAACCTTGACATCCTGGTGCATTCTGAAGATATTACAAAAGCAGGATTCATTTTGGAAGAGCAGGATTTTAGCCTGCGCGGCAAATCCTGGAAGCAGAATGTTTTTGTAAAGAATGATGTAAGGGTTGCTTTGCACAGGGTGTATTTGCGGGCAAATATACTGACAGGAGATTGCACGGGTATCTGGCAAAACTCCCTCGAAATCAGCTGGCATGGAAAAAAGGTGTTTGTCCCCTGCCCCGAAATGAGTCTGTTGATTCTCTTGGCTCAGGGGCTGGAAGACTCCTGTTCACGAATAAGTAACGGCCGGACAAATCGCTTTGTGAATGATTTTTTAGACATAAAGTTTTTTTTGAAATCAGATTCTTTGAACCGGGAGAAATTCATAAGACTTGTTAAAAAGTCCGGATTTGCATTGCAGGCGCGTTTAATGCTGGATGTTATGAATCATTTGTATCCTGGCGCAGTCATAAAAGAAGTATTAAAAGCGTTCGAGTTTACTAATAAAGATATTGAGAATGTACGGAATCTGATCTCTTACAATATTGCCAAAAAGCGGATGGCAGATGCGGGGAGCCGCCGCAACCGGACGGATTATTATTACAATAGCGTTCGTTCCTTATGGAACCTGAATTGCTATTACGGCAACAGGGATTCTCTTTTTTCTAATATGATTGATTTTCCGAAGTTTATTTCCGTGTGGAACAGTCATAGAGAAATAAAAAGGTTGTTATCTGGATTTGGGGGTTACAAAAGATGAAAGTGTCTGTTATTATTCCCAGCTATAATGCGGGAGCCTATCTGGCGCAGGCAGTTTCTTCTGTAAGGAAACAGAAGGCCGGTTTTCCCCTTATTACGGAGATTATAGTAATTGATGACGGTTCTACAGATGACAGCGTGGAACAATTGGAGGGTATGGTTGCTGCTGAAGGGGCTTCAGGGTCTGACCTCAAGATCCTGCGTCAGGATCACCAGGGTGCGGCAACAGCCCGTAACTACGGAATGAAAGAAGCAACTGGGGAGTATCTGTTGTTTTTGGACGCCGATGATTTGCTGATGCCCGGCGCGATAGAGTTTCTGTATCAGGGAGTTTTACAAAATGCGGGTACGGCAGTTGCATTTGGTCTGGCAGAGGAATTTATTTCGGAAGAATTAGATGAAAAACAGGCCGGCAGGCTGTCCAAAAAAGAAGCTCCTTTCAGCGGTTCCCTGGCAGGTTGTTTTGGGGAAAAAGAAGCCTTGCTGGAAGTGGGCTTTTTCGACACAAGCCTGAATCAAGCCGGAGAAACTGTGGATTGGCTGGCGCGCTTACGCAATTCCGGGTTGAAAATATTGCAATTGGACCAGGTGGCCGTACGCAGACGCATTCATTTAACAAATACCGGCAGAGTCCGTGCGCAGGAAGAAATGCAGGCTTATGCTGCCATAATAAGGAAACGGTTACAGTCACAGAGAAGTAAAGACAAAACGAGAAATGAGAGTTCTTTTCCCATAAGGAAAATTTCAACGTCGGATAATAGAGTCACATTTATAAATTGGTGGTCATGCAATCCGAATATTTGTAATCCCGATCAGGATTGGTTGTATTTATTTATTAAAAATAATACGGATATAAAGCATCTGAATATATTTTCTGTCTTTGGCGATAAAAACTGTGTGTTAAAGTATGCCGGTAAAAAGGATATTTTCTTTTCCGGGGAGAATCTGGATAACCGGTCTGGCTTGTATGCTGAATATGCTGATTACTGTCTTGATTATGTGGGGCTGTCCCTGGGTTTTGCTCAAAGAAACGAAGCAAACTACATAAGATTTCCTTTGTGGCTGTTGTATATATTTGAGCCTGTGGCGGATAAAGACAGGATTGCGGAACGCGTTGCATTTATCAATCGTACGCGGAATACAGGAAAGTTTGAGTGTTCGGTCATTGCCCGCCATGACAAGTGGCATATGCGGGCCCCAATATATGATGCGTTAAAAGATAAAATAAAAATATTGTCTGCAGGAAAATGGAATAACAATACAGGCGTGTTGTGGGACAAATATAAAGATAATAAAATGAAGTTTCTGAATGACTGTAAGTTTACAATATGCACGGAAAACTTTGATACGCCATACTATGTTACGGAAAAATTATTCCAGGCGTTTTCAGGAGGATGTATCCCCGTTTATGCCGGGGCAGGCTCAAAACCGGAACCCGGTATTGTTAACTTAAATGCCGTGCTTTTATGGGAACAGGGAAATGCAAGTAATAATGAAGCAATTGTACAGAAAGTATGTGAGTTAAACAAAGATAACAAACTGTATGAGGAATTTCTTTCACAGACGAAATTGCTGCCCTATACCGTTGATTACGTGTATAATAAATTTGTGCTGTTAAAAGAAAAGCTGCAGGAATTTAATTAGGAGCTGAATTATGTCAGTCTGTTCTCAGAAAAAAACGATCCTTTATTTTTCGCCGCATCAGGATGACGAACTCCTGTCCATGGGCGTTGATATCTGTAATTCCGTAAGCGGGGGGCACGACGTTCATGTAATTTTGTGTACAGATGGGTCAAAATGTACGGTCAGAGATGAACTGGCAAATGGGAAAAAATGCGATAAGTGCCCGGGAATCCACACATATCAATTGACGGAGGAAGAATTAACCGCTGCCAGGGATGAAGAATTCCGGGAAAGCTGCAGGGCGTTAGGGATTGAAGATGGCAATGTGCATATTCTGAAAAACCGGTTTTCAGACAGGAAACTGACCGTTTACGAAAGCAAGAAAACCATACTGCAATATCTTAACGTAATGGGGCCGGATTGTGTCGTTTGCACGCTGGACCCCAATCCTGAAAACCACAGGCAGCACTGCGACCACAAAGGGTTAGGGTATGCCGCGGCAGAGCTGTTTAATGAAGGCTTTATCCGTGAGCTTCGGATATTTACTGAGCCGTATTTTTCAGAGTTCTTTCAGCATAAAACGGATTTTATCCGGGGAGAAACCAGGAAGGTGATTGATACCGCAACCGCTTTGGTACAGGCAAAGATACAGAAGGCCGCAGAAGCGTATTCTCATTGGGAACCGGGGGCAGGACGTTATGCGGTGGGGTATCACGATATTTCAGAAGCGTTTGACGCGCTTCTGAAAAAAGGGAGCTCGTACTGCCATATATGTAAACGGGAGACTGTTGTTCCTGTACCGGGAGTCAGTCAATGCAGAAAGCTGGTCGTATCACTGGTTTCGTATCCGGCCAGACTCAACAGCGCTATGAATGCTCTTGCAACCGTTTATGAGCAGAAGCTTACTCCGGACGCGGTTATTTTATGGCTGGCGTCTGCCGATTTTCCCAACGGGGAGAAAGACCTGCCGGACGGGCTTGTGAAAATGACAGAAGAAAACGGCCTTTCAATTCGGTGGTTTGGGGATGGTATGAGGCTGCATGACAACTATTCCCGGTTGTTTAACGAGTATACGGATGCCCTGGTGATTGCTGTTGCCGATGCCATGCTGTGCCACGAACGGTTTACCGAGAACCTGTATCATTCGTATCTTTTTTATCTGGAGAAAGTTCCGGATATCCGGATATGTTTTGTGCCTATATCAATTGCCAGGGATTTTGCGCTGTGTGAAGAGGATTTATACAAGATCATTACGTACTGCAATGATGAAGTCAGTTCTCTGAAAGTTCTGCAGGATGAAAACCGGAAGCTGCAGGATGATTTGAAAATGAAGCATAGCATAATTGTACGGTTGGCGAAGGAAATCGGGAAACTGAAACGGGAACCGAAAATATAAAATTGAAGGAGTGCAAGTGTTCAGGGAACACTGAATTATTCGAAGTAACTTGCGGGGTAAATGTTTATGAACAATCCGAAAGTTTCGGTTATTATTCCGGTTTACAACACAGAACCCTGGTTAAAGGAATGTCTGGATAGTGTGTTGCGCCAGACCATGGACGATTTTGAGGTTGTTTGTGTTGACGACGGCTCAACGGACCGGTCCGGTGACGTTTTGCGGGAGTACGCGGCGAAGGATGCCAGAATTTCTGTAATCTTCCAGAGCAATCAGGGGCAAAGCGCGGCAAGAAATACAGGTCTTAACGTCGCGCAGGGGACGTATGTTTATTTTTTGGACAGCGATGACTATATTGAGCCGGATCTGCTGGAAACAGCCTGCCGGGAATCAGACAGTAAGAATCTGGATATCGTTTTTTTTGATACGGTCGTGTTCGGTGAGGCGGGAATCAGCCAGGAAACAGTGGATATTAAAAATAAAGCGTATGTCATGCACGGTGACTATTCAGAGGTTTCCAGCGGGGATGATTTATTATTCAATTTTTTAAAAAATGGTGATTTCTGCAGTTCTGTATGTAAACAAGTCGTCCGGAGGAATTTTCTGGAGGAGCATCATCTGCGCTTTTATGAAGGGATTATCAACGAAGACGATTTATACACATTTAAGACTATAGCGCTTGCCAGGCGGGCATCCTATATACACCGGGTGTTTTTCCACAGGAGGCTGAGGATGAATTCGTCGGTAACAAAACCTGTGGACTATCAATCTCCTTACGGGTATTTTGTCTGTATTAAAGAAAGTTATTGTTTTCTGTTACAACAAAACTATGATCCGAAAAAGCAGAAAAGGTTTTTAATGTGGTTGAAAACATGGGCTAAAATAGCGCAGGAAGAATATTTGCAATTGAAGGGCCCGGACAGGGAAAAACTGGAGCATCTGCCTGAAGAAGATAAATTTCTGTTTCAACTTTGCATTGCGGATTATGCAAACAGGGAGGAACAATTTAAGCGGATCATGGAAAATGAACAGAAAAAAACGGGCTTAATAGTCAAAAGGCTTGCTGAAAAATTAAAGGCGCTGGAGAAATCCCGGTCTTTACAATAGCTAAAGGTGATGCTGAGATGTGTTATTTATGCGTTGATATCGGTGGAACCGCAATAAAATACGGGTTGGCCGAAGAGAACGGAACTCTGCTGCTGCGGGGTGAGATCCCGAACGAGATAGAAGAAAATGGCACAAAATATCTTATAGATCATATGATAGGTTTTACAGAACAGTTCAGGCAGAGATTTAACCTGCAGGGGATTGCTGTGTCGACTGCCGGGGTTGTGGATCCTGACAGCGGTATTGTAGTGGATCATTCCGGCTTTTTCCCACCTATGACGGTGCTTAGAGAACTGCTGGAACAGGGTTGCGGTTTACCCTGTGCCGTAGCAAATGACGCCAATGCGGCGGCTTTGGGAGAATACTGGTTAGGGGCAGGCCGGGGAGCAAAATCCCTGTACTGCATTACAGTGGGAAGCGGTATCGGGGGGAGCGCCATCATAGACGGACAGTTGATTCACGGAGCGGCATTCTGCGCAGGAGAAGTGGATCGTTTGCGTGTGGAAGGGAAAGGGATCTGGGATGAAACAGCGCCAACTTCGGCGCTGATTTACAATGTTGCTAAAGCAAAAGGAATCCCGGAGAACAAGCTGAACGGCAAAAGGATTTTTGCCATGGCGCAAATAGGGGATAAAGACGCAAGGGCTGCCATAGAGAACCAGATGGAATCATTGGCAGCAGGCATTGCCAATATCTGTTATGTTCTGAACCCGGAACGTATTATTATAGGAGGAGGCATTTCAGCCCAGGCGGATTACTTGTATCCGCTCCTTGATTCAGCTCTGCGCAAGAGGCTGGTTCCGTTGGTGTATGAGAACATGAGCCTGCGCTTTGCCGTTTTGAAAAATGACGCGGGCATGATCGGCGCCCTGTACAATTTTTTGAAGAGGCATGGATAAACGGGGTTATATAAAAGAGGATAGTTAACATGTGGAAGAAATACCTGAATCCGTTGGCGTACTTTCGGTTTATGAAACGCATCTTACTGGGTCCGGAAAAGGTAATACTGAAGCCGGAGCAGAAACTGTTGCGTGTCATGCAGAACGGCATCGTGTTTTCCCATGAATCCGGCCTTTATGCTGAAAGATTTCTGAAGGTACGCATGAAAGCGCCGGAGGGGTACACAATCGCGTATACAACCAATGGAACAATACCTTCTCAAAAAGATGACAGCGGTAAGTCTGAACTGGATGTTACATTGAACCGCAGCATGTCCGGATATCTTTTAGAGCACAGGGAGCTGTTCTTTTGTCCTGAAATGAGGGAACCCGTTTTATCTCAGGATGACAGCCTGCCTGCGGGTATTGTCCTGAATACGGCGCTGGTTGACAGCAAGGGCAGGGCCAGCGATAAAGTGAAGACAAATGTTTATTTTTTGGAAGCAGATTTTGCGAAACGCTTTCCAGACTGCCTGGTTGTTTCGCTTATTACAGATCCTCAGAACCTGCTGGATTATAAAACGGGGATTTATGCATCCGGCGCTGTGTATGACACATGGAAAAAGTCGGACAGAGGAAAACAACTGTTGGCCGAAAAACGGTATTGGAAGGCCAGGGCGAACTTCACACAATGCGGAAATAACTGGGAACGGCCCTGTCAGATTCAGTTTTTCAATAGAGGTTCGACAAAACCGGATATGGTACTGAATGCAGGGATACGTATACGCGGCGGCAGTTCACGGATATACAACCAGAAATCGTTTACCGTGTATTTCCGGAAGAAGTACGGTTTCGCGCTGCTTCCCTTCGCGTTATTTGGCAAACCGGCCGAGTATAAGACGTTTGCCTTGCGCAACGGAGATATCGGACAACTGAAGTTCAAAGATACATTTCTTCAGGATCTGGCCAGGGGAGGACATTATACAGTATTGGATTCCCGCCCTGGCGTGGTATTTTTAAACGGGGAATACTGGGGTCCCTATTCACTGAATGAAGTCATATCTGGCAAAATGATGGAGAGCCGGTTTGGGATTGACAGGCATAACGTGGTTGTCATCAAGGCAAATGAAGTTCATATTGGGGAAAAGGAAGATATGAAGCTTTATAAAGAGCTGCAGGCTTTTGCGGATAAGGATCTGACAGACCCTGTAAGATACCGACAATTCTGCGACACGGTGGATATCCGTTCCATGGCAGATTATTTTGCCTTACGGATCTATATTGGCGACAGCGATTGGATGCCGAAATCGAACCATATTCTCTGGCGGACCAGAGACACATCCTATAACGGCGGGCGGTGGCAGTATATCGTTCATGACACAGATGACAGTTCAGGGGACAGGGGTTCCATAGAATCGGCTCCTGCAACCGACCACTTCCGGCTGGCGATCGATAATTTCCCGGTATTCAGGGCAGCCCTCAGGAATAAAGAATTCTATATGTTATTTCTGGAAGCAATTAAAAGAATCGGTTCGGAAAACTATGAATTTTCCCGTGTAAAGGCAAAAATGGATGAGTATGATAAAATCTGGGCGCCGCTTATGTCGGACTTCTATAAGCGTTTCGGGGGCAGTTTCCGGAATCGGGATTTATACATGAAAATAACATTGGATTTTTTCCGTAAAAGATTTAATATGATTATACCGATGGTAGAAAGCTGGAAACCGTAATGAAATACGATTATAACAACGAGAGAAACAACTACATATGCCTTTCCCCGGACAGGAGCTGGACGGATCTGCGGCTGGAGGAAGTGTGGAAATACAGGGATTTGGTTTTTCTTTTTACAAAGCGTACTTTTACACTCACTTATGCCCAGACGATCCTGGGACCGCTCTGGTTGTTTCTGAATCCGTTTCTTACCAGCATCATGTTTACGCTGGTGTTTGGATATATTGCGGGAATTCGGACAGACGGTATCCCGAAATTTCTTTTTTTCCTGTGCAGTACGGCAATCTGGAACTTTTTCTCTGCCTGTGTCCAGGAAAACGCCAGGACATTTATCGACAATGCATCACTGTTTGGGAAAGTCTATTTTCCAAGGCTGACCGTCCCGATTTCCCGGGTGGCTGCGATACTGATCCGTTTCCTGATACAGATTTCCATGGTGCTTATCATATTATTTTATTATTATTTTAATGGAAGGGTCAACCCGCGCTTCGAACTGTGGATCGTCCTTCCGTTCCTGTTGTTGCAGCTCGGTCTGATGGGCATGGGGGTTGGCATCATTATTTCCAGTATGACCACAAAATACAGGGATCTTTCCATCCTGGTGAGTTTCGGTATTCAGTTATGGATGTACGGGACACCGGTGGTATACCCGTTGTCTCAATTGCCCCAGGGCTGGATGCGTACGGTGTCGCTCCTGAATCCCGCTACCGCGCCGGTGGAACTGTACCGGTTCATTCTGTTGGGCGAAGGCCTGTTTGTGCCGGTATCTTATGTATGGAGCGTGGCGTTTACAGTTCTTGTGTCGTTTTTGGGTGTAATTGTGTTCAACTGGGTGGAAAAGACATTTTTAGATACGGTATAACAGAACATGGATAACAGATATGAAGAGATGCAGAAGGCCGGGTTGGCCATACGCATCCGGGGATTAAAAAAAGAATATCGTCTGGGCCAGATCGGACGTACCAGGCTTCAGAAAGAAATTAAGCGCTGGTGGGCCAAGAAGCGCGGTCTGGAAGATCCGTATTCAAAAATCGGGCAGCCGAAAAGGGTAATCGGCGAACGGTTTATGGCTCTCAACGGGATTGACCTGACCATTCATAAAGGCGAAGCGTTGGGAATTATTGGCAGAAACGGCGCCGGCAAGAGTACGTTGCTGAAGATTATCAGCCGGATTACGGCTCCCTCTGCGGGCGAAGTGGAGATTATCGGACGGGTTACTTCCATGCTGGAGGTTGGCACCGGTTTCCACGGTGAAATGACAGGGCGGGAAAACGTGTACCTCAACGGGGCCATCCTGGGCATGACGAAGGCGGAAATTGATGCCAAAATGGATGAAATCATTGACTTTTCTGAGGTTGGCGAGTTTATTGATACTCCTGTGAAACGGTATTCCAGCGGTATGTATGTAAAACTGGCTTTTTCCGTGGCGGCTCATCTGGATAATGAAATACAGATTATGGACGAGGTCCTGGCCGTAGGAGATATGGATTTTCAGAAAAAATGCCTGCAGAAGATGCGGGCATCCGCGCTTGTGGAAGGCCGTACCGTATTATATGTCAGTCATAACATGAGCACGATCCGACAGCTATGCAGCCGCTGTATTGTGCTGGATGAAGGAAAAATCGTTTTTGATGGGGACGTGGACAAGGCGGTTTCTCTTTATATGGGAAACGGGGAACAATTAAGAAGGGAATTTCGTTTTACAGAAAAAAACCGACCTTACGGATACTTCAGTGACAGGTTTTTAATTGAAAGGCTTGCGTTGGAAAAAACAGAAATACCGCGGTATGCTGAAAACGGAAAGGCGTATTTTATTATAGAGTGTAAGGCGTTGCAAAATATACGAAATATGCGATTGCGGATGGAATGCCGGTATAAGGACGGGACGAAGATTGGTTCGATGTTGTCAAATGCCGTAGACATGGTACGGGAAGGTGCCTGCCGGTTCCGGCTGGAGATGGATTTAACCGGGTTTACAATAGGGCAGTACAGTGCCGACTTGTTGGCCTATACAGCAGATGAAAATGGAATACAGAAATTGCTTGACGGTGTTTATCCCGGAATCATTTTTGAAGTGGCAGCTTCTCCGGAAGCAGATCATCATGTAGTATGGGACCAGCAGTATTGGGGACACGTACGGTTGAGGGATATGGAATTGACGGTGCAAGATTAGTTACTAGTGTTTTTGTACAAAAGCGGGAGGATATTTTGGTGGAAGTGAAAGATATAGATATTGCTGAACTACACAAAGCCCAATTAAAGATACTTAATGCTGTCGTTGCTCTTTGTAAAAAACATAATCTTCGTTATTCGCTTTATTGTGGAACATTGTTAGGGGCCGTGAGGCATCGAGGTTTCATTCCATGGGACGATGACATTGACTTAACGATGCCCTTAAAGGATTATCGAAGCTTTCTGAAATATGCAAAAGAACTTTCGGACGAATTTGTTTGTGTTCATCGTGACAATACTCGGAATTTTTATCATCTTTGGGCAAGAGTTCAATTAAACGGCACAACTTTTATGCCGATTCATGCAGCCGGATTAGAAGTTCCCTGGGGTATTTTTATAGATATTTACCCTATGATTGGAGTGCCTGATAAAATTTTCCAACAAAAGACACAAAAGAAATTTCTTTATTTAGCAAAAAGATTGCAACACATTGAATATTATCGTGTGATGCGCAATCCTGGTTGGCTCAGGTTGCTTCTGTCATATGTGCCGTTTTTTTTGAGAAGGGCTGTTATTAATAAATTGATAGATTACTCTTTGCGCGATACTGACAAAGCTTTGCGTGTTGGCACACTTGATGGGGCACCGTTCGAGGGAAAATATGCTGTAAAAGACTGGATACAAATGACGGAATTGCGTTTTGAGGACAACTTTTTTCTGGCACCTGTGTATTATGATAAAATTTTACGCAGAATGTACGGAGATTATATGCAACTGCCGCCGAAAGAAAAACGAATTCCTCATATTATAGAAGAAGATACAATTGTTGATCCGCATCGTGACTATCGACTTTATCGCAAGGAGTTGCTGGGAAAATGAAGAAAGTCATTACGTACGGCGTGTTTGATTTATTCCATGAAGGGCACAAAAGACTGCTGGAGCGTGCGAGGGCGCTTGGGGATTACCTCATCGTCGGGGTGACTACGGAGCAGTATGCCTATCACCGGGGCAAATACTGTGTGGTTGATCCGATAGAACAAAGAATAGCCAATGTCCGCAGCCTTGCCTGCGTAGACGAAGTGGTCATTGAGGACCATGACGGACAAAAGGTGGAGGATATTGAAAAATACGGCATTGCTGTTTTCACAATCGGTGACGACTGGTACGGTAAATTTGACTATCTGCAGCCCTTTTGTGAGGTTGTTTACCTGAAGCGTACGCCGGGAATCTCTTCTTCCGCCTTGCGGGGAATCGGGAATTCGCCCCTGTACCTTGGCCTCATCGGCTGCGGGCGCATTGCCTGGCGTTTTATGCAGGAAGTGGGATATATCCGGGACATCCTGCCGGTGGCGCTGTATCACCCGGAACCGGACCGGTCGGCCACGCTGCGGAGTTTTCTTGCGGAGCATACTGCCCTTGCCAAGGCCCGGACGCTGGAGAAACTGTTCGACCTGGTGGATGCGGTGTATATTGCCACGCCACATGCCACCCATTATGAATACGCCAAAGCCGCGCTTCTTGCGGGAAAGCATGTGCTGTGCGAGAAGCCGCTGACCCTGTCCGGCTCGCAGGCACAGGAACTGTTTCAACTGGCAGAAAAATCGGGCCTTGTGTTGATGGAAGGCATTAAAACCGCGTACTGTCCCGGTTTTTTGAATCTGTTGTCCCTTATCCGGAGCGGGATCATTGGGGAAATCCACGATGTGGAAAGCTGCTTTACCCGCCTGACGCCCGAGCCCTGCCGGGAATGGGATGACCCTGTCTGCGCCGGCAGTTTTACGGAATTCGGCAGTTATACCCTGCTGCCCGTTGTGAAGCTTTTAGGTACGAAGAACCTGAAATGGCATTTCCAGTCTGTTTTGAATAAGAACAGGGTAGACAGCTATACAAAAGTATTGGTTTCCTGCGGGGATAAGATGGCTGCAGCCAAAACCGGCCTGGGCATAAAGTCCGCCGGAGAACTGACAGTCAGCGGTACAAGCGGCTATATCCGCGTGCAGGCGCCCTGGTGGAAAACAAGAGTATTTGAGGTTCATCGCGAAAATCCCTACGATATTCAGGTGTTCTCCAATGATTTTTTGGGAGACGGCCTGCGCTATGAACTGGGTGATTTTCTGTACCGGGTCAGGGGACATGCAGGCAGGGATTACAAACTGCGGCCGGAAGAATCTGTATTGATGGCCGGGATTATGGAGGATTTCCTGAGGTGGCGCCGTGCGCAGTGAGTTAAAGCAATTTCCAATGGAAACGGGCTGCGGAGTGGACTGGCAAAGCGGTCTTCTGTGTCCGTTGCATGGCGCGGTTGTCAATTTTGAACCGATGCAAATAGCGGCGGGAGAACAGCTTGTGCCGCTGAAACCGGATTTGGAATATCAGATTGCGATGTACTCCCCGGAACCGGATCCTCAATATATTTATACGTATTCTTATCCGCCGGAAGCCAATCTGACGAAGTTCTGCCCGGATAAATCAGTTTTTCAATGGAAAACCGGTCCCTGTTTGTTCCCTGAACCGGCTTATGTACGCATTACCGTGCGGGCAGATATTCAGAGTGACGGAATCACCCTGGCGGATTTTTTCCGTTGGGAAAGGGAAGAGAACGGTGCAGAGCCGCTGCCCGGATGGATTGACAGGGAAGCGGAGCGGGTGGCCAACCGTGTAGAAAAGTGCAGAAGGCCGGACGATCTGGTGTTTTTCCTGTTGACGGATGTGCATTATACCACGGGCTGTAACTGGTCCTGCACAGCGGCATCTCTGGCTGCCGCAAAGCAGTGTATCAGACCGGACGGGATTATCCAGCTGGGAGACATTACCGACGGGCTTTTGCCGACGGTCTGGACGCAACGTTATGCCGGCAGGGTGCTTGCGGATATCAAGTCGCTGGATTTACCTCTTTTTGGCTGCCTGGGCAATCACGACAGGAATTTTTTCCGGGGCAATACACAGGGGTTGTCTGTCAAATCCTGCTCGAAGCTGTGTCTTGGGAAGGATGATCCGGATTATTGTGCAGACTACCCGGAACAGCGGCTGCGGATGATCTTTCTGGATTCTTTTGAACCCGAACGGAAGGAACGGTACGGGTTTTCCATAAAAACCCTGCGGCATCTTCTGGAGATGCTGGATGAAACACCGTATGGCTGGCGGGTGCTTATTTTTTCCCATGTACCGCCCCTGGCAAGGCTGCACGTCTGGAGCAATACGATTCTGGGCTCAGGAGACGCCATGGGACTCCTAAACAAGTTCCGCAGGAAGCGGAACATTGCGGTATCCTGGATTCATGGGCATAACCATGCCGACCAGGTTTTTAACGGTCAGGGTTTTCCCATAGTATCTCTTGGCTGCAGTAAATTGGAAGCGTTTCCGGAATATAAACCGGAAGGTTCTGTGACCCGGATGCGAAGATGGGGCGAGCCGACCCAGGAATTGTGGGATGTGCTGGTCTTCCATGCCTGCGGATCGGATTTTGACCTGATCCGGTACGGCGCCGGCGCAGACCGCTATGTACGCATGAAATAAAACTGTATTGACGGTGATAGCATGATTTATTTGGATTCCCAAAGCCTCCGGCAGCTTCAGCTTACGGAGCTGGAACTGCTGCAGGAGGCGGACAGGATTGCGAAAAAACATCATATTACCTACTGCATTATTGCCGGAACCATGCTGGGAGCTGTCCGTCACGGCGGTTTTATCCCCTGGGATGACGATGTGGATATTGCAATGCTGCGCTGTGAGTATGAACGGTTCCGGGAAGCCTGTAAAAAGGAACTGGACCCGCGGAAGTTTTATTTTCAGGATCACACAGTCACAGAGGGTTATCGCTGGGGCTACGGCAAACTGCGGCGCAAGGGTTCCCTGTTCCTTCGGGAACATCAGGAACATATGCCCTATGAACAGGGCGTCTTCATGGACGTGTTTCCGCTGGACTCTGTTCCGGAAAGCCGGCTGGGGCGGAGCCTCAAAAATCTGGAATGCTTCCTGGTACGGAAACTGCTTTGGGCAAAGATTGGGAAAAAGGCGGACCGTAATCTCCTGCAACGATTGTTGTATGCTGCGATGGACAAGATTCCGGAAAAGCGCATCCTGCAGTATTATGATGGCATGATCGAGCGGTCTAAAAGCTGCCGGTCCCCCTGGGCACGGATCCTGATGTTTCCCACGCCCAATGACGCTTACGGGTATCTTGCCAAATGGTATCAGGGCGGAGAGGATATTCTTTTTGAAGGAAAACCATTTCCTGGGGTTAAAGATGCGGATGAATACCTCCGGTTCAAGTTCGGGGATTATATGACGCTGCCCCCGCCGGAGAAACGGAAGGTGCATCCGGTATCCGCTTTTGCCTTGCCGAATTCAGAAGATGTGCGGAAAGATTTTGATATAAACTAAAGGACGGCCGGTATGGATACGAAAACCTTGCTGAAAACAATTCAGACCCGGGGCGCTGTGCTGTTCGGCACAGGCTTTGTGGCGGATAAAATTGTGCATACTCTGGCAGAACAGGGCCTGGAGGACTGTGTCTGCGGTTTTGTTGTCAGCAAACCGGATACAACGTCTTTTAAAGGGAAACCGGTATGGTCTTTAAAACAGTATTCAGAAAAGGTTACGTCCCGGCAAAATGATAAATTTTCACCGGAACTTCCCCTGTTATGTATTGCCGTCCATGAATCCCTGCGGGCAACGGCAGAACAGTCTCTGTCCGGAGCCGGGCTGGATTTTGTCTGGATTTATCCTAATTATCTGGAACTGGCCTGGGATGCCTGTACGCCTTTTGTTGTGGATATTCCGGTACAGACGATTTTGCGGTGTCAAGATTCGGACCAGGCCTGGATTTCGGTCAGGTATGCCGCGTTGAAAGAATGCCTGTCCGGGAAGTGGGACGGACCTGCTTCCGCATTATATGTGAAAGCCGCCAGCCTGTTCAGTAAGCCGGAAACAGCCCGGCAGCGCCTTGCCTATGCAACGCAGGTGGCAAGGGGCATGACCGGCCGGGGTTATGACAGAAACCGGCCGATCCTGATTGACAGCCGTTACCGGGTTATTGACGGGCTGCACCGTCTGGCAGGCACTGTGCTGGCGGGCTGCAGGACGGTACCCTGCCTGGTGGTAAAAGCGGATGAGCGTTTCCAGGAGTACTTTCCGGAAGAAAACCGCCTGACGGAGGCGGCACAGGCAAAAGCAGGACTGACACTGGAAGAAAAAGGCCTGTTGGAAAAAACGCGACAGGAACTTTTGCAGGGAACGGGTTATCCAGACGGGAATGTACCTGGTAGAAATGCCGTTGCTGGGAAAGAACAACAGGAGAGCGTTCTTTCTTTCGCAAGCAGGGGCTTCAGGCCGGAGATTACAGTGATTCTCCCCGTTTACAATGTGGTGGATTATATGGACCGGTGCCTGGAAACGGTGACAGGACAGACCCTGCGGCAAATTGAAATCCTTCTGATTGATGACGGATCAACGGATGATTCTCTGGCTAAATGTTGGGAATGGGCGGAGAAAGATTCCCGCATCACCGTGTTCCACCGGGAAAATGACGGCGTGGCTTCTGCCCGGAATTTCGGGGTGCTGATGGCCCGGGGCAGGTACATTGCGTTTGTGGATCCGGACGACTGGCTGGAAACGAGTTATCTGGAAAAACTGTGGAAAGCTGCGGAAGAAGCGGATGCGGATTATGCCGAATGCGACCTGTGGCGTTACGATAACCGCAGCGGGAAGAAGATATACCGCTCCTGTTACGGACGGATGGGACAGGCGTATACCCTTCCCGAACATATGAAATACGGGCCGACGGCAACCTATAAAGCGATTTCCCGTAAATCCCTCTGGGAAACATACAAACTGGCCTTGCCTAAATGTTCCTTTGAATCCCCGGCCGTTTATTCGTTAATCCTGGCCCTGAGCAATCGGGTGGTCAATGTGCGGGAAGCCCTGTATTATTACCGCCGTTTCCGGAAGAATTCGCTGGTAGAAAATGGTTACGCGGGAAAGGACGGGAAACCCAACAACCGGTTGGCCATCAGGGCGATGGACTTTCTGGTGGAAGAATTCAGGCGTACAGGCCGGTATGAGGAATTTGCAGGAATTCTGGAAGGTGTGATCAAATACCGTCTGAACGATATCCTGGCCATGCAGTTCCATCGTAAAAGCCCCGGGGATTTCCGGGAACTCGTCCATAATTACCGGCGGTTTTTATCGGAACGCTTTCCGGAAGGGCGGAACGAGCCGTATATTACCTGGGGCGGTTATAACCTGAACCGTATTCTGACCCATATGAACTGGCTCCACGATCCGTATGCCCGGTTTAATTTTTCCAGTATGGTCAGCCTGTTGAATCAGGAAAGTTCTGATTACGGGCAAGATCATAAAAACCGCTACCGCCGGATTATGCCGGAACGGGAACGGTTGCGCAGCTATTGGGAAATCATCAGGGAACTGAAGCCAAAGTTTATCTTTATTGATTTAATAGAGGAACGGTTTGACATCCTGCAACTTGGGGGCAGTTTTGTGACCATGAGCGATGCTTTTGCCGGTGCAACATTTTCTTTTGCGGACAAAGAAGGGTTGACCGCAGAAGATCTTGCAAAGTTTGGCCAGGTGATTCCCAGAGAGTCTGTACGCTGCACGGAACTCTGGCAGCAGGGATGCCGTAACATGGTGGCAGAGACACGCCGTATCTGTCCGGGCGTTCGTTTTGTGATTATAGAAAGTTATCTTTGTGAAACGGTGGGCAACCTGCAGGACAGGAAACCGTTTGATAATTTGGACTCAATCCGGCGAATGAATGCTGTTCTGCGGCAGTACTACCGGTATATGAAACAGCTTCTGCCGGAAGCGCCGGTGATTTCTCCGGTGGGGGATGACCTGTATTTTACCGATGAAAAGTACGAGTACGGCGCAATACCCTCGCACCTGAATGAGATAGAGAACCAGAGAATTGCGGAAAAGATTGAAGAGGCGTTATGACAGATAAAAACCGATTTGATTCGGAGATTGCTTCTATTATTGAAAATTATCGTCCGGATCAGTATGACGATGTAATCGCCGAAAAAGAAGAATGGGAATTTGTGTATCACCTGAGCTCCCTGCGCAGGTCCCTTTTGTGCTGGTTCCCCTTTGACCCTGCCTGGCAGGTACTGGAGCCGGGGGCAGGGTTTGGCGCACTGACCGGAAGTATCGCGGACCAGTGCGCCCATGTAACTGCGTTGGAGCAAAATGCCTTACGGTTTGCATCCTGCCAAAAGCGATACAGTGGCAATGAACGGATAGCGTTTCAGCAGGCAGATATTTTCTCTTTACCTGAAGATAAGTTGTATGACTGCGTTGTGCTGGCTGACCAGATAGAACACCGGCAGGGGCGGGGAAAAGAGTTACTGAAAGCCTGCCATGCGCATCTGAAACCGGGCGGTGTCCTGCTGCTGGTTTATCAAAACCGTTTTGGATTGAAATATTTTTGCGGCGGCACGGACGAGGTACAGCAGGTGCCGTTTGGTAATCTGCCGCCGGGAAAATCAAACCGGTTAAGCCGGAAGGAGATGGACCGGCTGGCGGCAAATGCAGGTTTTGTACCTGAAGCTTACTACTATCCCATGCCGGACAGCCTGTGGACCCAGGCAGTCTATACCGATTCCGTAAAAAATATAGAGAGCATCCGGGACAGAGTCTTTGCTTTAGACCCTTTTTCTTCTGCCCGCATTGCCAGTGAACAGGATCTGTATAACGACATCATCCATGAAGGAATGCTGCCCCGCATGGCCAACAGTTATCTGGCAGTGTACCGGAAAGGCACCGGAGCAGAGTTGCCTGCAGTGGACTTTGCCCTGCTTTCTACGGACCGGGGACCGGAACATGCTTTTGCTACCATCTGTTATAAAGATAAGCGGGTAGAAAAACGGCCTGTCTGGCCGCAAGGCATACCTACATTACGTCTGGCATATGACAATCTGGAAAGAGTATCGCAACAGGGAGTATTGACAGTTCCCCAGCGTTGGACGGGCACCGGGATTGAAATGCCGAAAATTGAAGAAGAATCCCTGTTGTCTTATATCCGGCGCCAGATGGAACAGGGGCCGGAAGCCATTCTTTCCGTATTTAAGATATTGCGTGAAGATATCCTGCAATCTTCTTCACTTGTGGAACCGGAGGACTACCCCTGCCGGCGTGACTGGCATATCGGAAAGGATACAATCGGGCCTGTCCTGGCGGAAGGCATGATCGACATGATTCCCTATAATGCCTTTTGGACAGGTTCAGGGATACGGTACTACGACCAGGAGTTCTGCGTGAAGAACTGCCCGGTTGGCTATATCCTGTACCGGGCGTTGTTCTATACCTGGCTCCATATCCCGGAACTGGAAAGAGTGCTGCCGCTGGAACAAATTAAAAAGGAATTTGGGCTGACGGAAAACTGGGAAGCATTTCAAAAGCGGGAAAATGCATTTGTTTCCGATAACCGGAAATATAAACGCTTTCGCCAGGTTTACCGATGGTCACGGCAGGCTGGTGATACCCGTCGTATTAACCAAAACAGATTGAATCTGGCTGCCTCAGACCCGTTGGAACAACGGTTGAAGATGCTGGAATCGGTTCATGGCATACAGAAAGAACTGTTGCAAAAACTGGATCAGGTCTGCCGGGAACAAGGTTTGCGTTATACTGCCATTCATGGAACATTACTGGGGGCTGTGCGTCATCAGGGGTTTATTCCCTGGGACGACGATGTGGACATTGCTATGCCCCGTAAGGATTATGACCGCCTGCTTGAACTTGCTCCGCAAGTTTTTCAGGAACCGTTCTTTCTGCAGACTCCTGCAAACGCAGAAAACATTTTTTATGGCGGTTATGCCAAGCTGCGGCGCAGCGGTACAGCAGCCATTGAACCCCAGCATAAAAGGCGGAACTGCCACCAGGGCATCTTTATCGATATTTTTCCATTGGATTATTGCCAGGAAGAGGGGAAAAAGAGGATGCGGCTTCAGAAACGGATCACTTTTTGGCAACGCCTGCTGATGGCAAAACTGTACAGACCGGGCCATGGCATGCCGGAGGATATTAACCCTAAGGTGCTAAGTTTTTACTATCTGCTGGCAAGATGCCTTCGCAGGCGATGGATTCGAAACCGCCTGAAGCAGCTGTTCCGAAGCTGTGGGAAATCTGATAAACTGGCTATTCTGGCCTGTTATTACGGAGGGTACCCAAATCCGAATGTGTATCCGGCTTCACTGTTAGATTCACTGACAGAGGTTCCGTTTGAAGATTTCCGGATTTTTATTCCCTGCCAATACGATATGATTCTTTCGGAACGGTATGGAAGCAATTATATGGAGCTGCCGGCGAAAGAGAAGAGACTGTCACATAAAAATATTATTTTCTCTGCAGACCGGCCCTGGTGGGAGATAAAATAAAAAAACAAGGAGACCGGCGATATTATGGATTATTATGATCGCAGCCAACTGCCGATCCTGTCCTTTGAGGAGGAAAGGTTGAATCTGGATCGTGGCGTGATCCGGGAAGCCCTGTGCGAAAAACCGTGCAATGTTGTTTTCGTTGAGGTTAAAAACCGACTGTTTGGCATTGTCAGCTGGGGAGATATTTCACGGGCAAAAAAAGCAGGAAAGGATAAAGTCCCCATCAACCGGAGTTTTTCGTTCCTGAAAGGGAAACAGTTTATGCGTGCCAGGGAAATCTTTCGGGAGAAAGAAAAAATCCGGGAGATCCCTGTGATCAATGAAGA
>JAEEGJ010008487.1_pt1 | contig 28301 bp, 28 predicted proteins | sample 8958761 | NCBI WGS metagenome assembly JAEEGJ01 (sample SAMN16246546, study PRJNA631951) | gut metagenome | biome: gut microbiome; feature: rumen; material: RS-attached | host: Bos | place: Iran: Karaj | collected 2018-10
ATCTGAAGCATAAGCAAGAGCATTATAGATATTGTCTCTTATACGCGCATAAGTAAGCGCATGGTCGGTAAAGCCCTTATCCGCAAGCTCTCTGACGGCCTTGTCGATCATATTAGGTCTTCTGAAAATGTCCTTAACTGTGCAATTAAACTCAACCATACTAATATCTCCTAAAAAACGAAACACTTGCTCAAAAAAGAACAAATGTGTGCTAAACTTTATGGGGTAATGATATCACCTGACATGGTCTCTTGTAAACAGATTTTTTGTGACATTTTACTACATGTTGGGGTTTGTGTATCATATTTTAACCGTTTTACTCTATTCTATTAATTCTATATTATATATATTTATATAAACAGAATAATTAATGTCTTCAACAAATTATTTTTACTTTGTTAACCGGTACTCCGATTTTTCGAACACCCCGTATGTTACAATATCTATAGATCATATATTCGAGGACCTTATGAGGATACAGTATCTGTTTGAGCTGGTTGTTATATCCTTATCCCTTGTAGCAATGATAATTGCTACGGTTTTAAAACGGCGTAAATTCCTCGAGCGTACAGCCGTCAGTGTCTTCAACGTTTTGCTTTCAATTATCATCCCTCTCGGAGGAAATGCCCTGGCATTCTTCTCTGATATGGAGATCATATCACGCGCCGGATACACACTGACACTTCTCGGCGACTGTTTCTTAATGTACAACATGATCGTCTTTGTTACGGATTACTGCGAACTGCGATTCAGACGCACGCCTTTACAGTTCATTGTGATCAGTGTCCTGGGGGCAATAGCTCTTTCTGTTCTGCTTAACCCGTTCTTTGGACACCTCTACACGACCAGGCTTATCACTTTAAGCGACGGAAGCACATATTACGGTATGGAATCCTCATGGGGTAAGCTCCTGAGCTTCTGCCTTCTTGAGTCACTTCTGGTTCTCATGATCGCCGTACTCGTCAATAAGTGTATCCAGATATCGTCAGCATACCGCGAGAAATACATCGTCGTTATTATCGCCATTATCAGTGTAATGGGATTTGAATTCTCTTCATTTTCAGATGCTCCGATCAACAGGTCACTTATAGGATATGTAATATGCGGTTTTCTGTTCTTTGTATTTACATTCATCTACAAACCGGTTTTTATCAAGGGAAGACTTGCAGATGATGTTGTCGAGAACCATACTGACGGAATCATATTCTATGACACTGACGTAAATGCTCTTTACGCAAATGACAGAGCTTATGAGATCCTTAATATCAGTTCAGGCAACCCTGATAAATGCACAGATAAGCTTCTGGAAGTAATGGGCGGTGCCGACCTTGGGGCTGACTTTGATATCTCCACCAGGTTCAAGACAGACAAAGATGAATATACATATCTCAGGATCACACACCGATTGATGAAAGATAAAGGAGATAAACCCATCGGTTCATTCTTCTCTATTCACGATGATACGGCCCAGGTCAAGCTTGATGAACAGAGAAGATATCTTGCTACACACGACGAGCTTACAGGACTTGCCAACCGTATTACTTTCCTGGAGCAGGTTGAAGAGCTCCTTAAAGCAAATCCCAATGAAGCTTACTATATGCAGGTCTCGGACATAAATGACTTCAAGCTCATCAATGATATCTTCGGAAGAGATAAAGCCGACGAGATCCTGAAAGCTATAGCGGAAGACCTGAAAGTATTTGCACATCCCGGCTCGGTTATCTGCAGATGGCGCGGAGACATCTTCTGTGCTTTCGTAAAGAAATCGTACGTTGATATAGAAGCATTGGAAAAACAGATCATGACCAGATGGGCAGACAACGAGGTAATAAGTTCTCCTGTCATTATCCATGTAGGTATTTTCGATACTTCAACACTGGCAAAAGACGAGTCTCTTACTCCGATCGCCATGATCGACAGAGCTCAGCTGGTTATAGCCGCCATTAAGAACGACTATAACCGCTGTGTTGCCGTATATGACAGTAAGATCAGAGAAGATAAAGTATGGGAGCAGCGTATAACCAGCGAGATCTTCCATGCCATTTCCGAAGGTCAGATCATTCCTTATCTTCAGCCTCAGTATGGAGCTGACGGCCATCTTGAAGGCGGTGAAGTCCTTGTAAGGTGGAAGCATCCCACAGAAGGCCTTATCCCTCCATTCAGATTTATTCCGATCTTCGAACAGAACGGCATGATAGCGACTATCGACAGATATATCTGGGAGTGCGCCTGCAAGATATTAGCTGACTGGAAGAAGCGTAAAGACGGTCATGAGAAGCTGAGCCTGTCTATCAATATCTCGCCTAAAGACTTCTACTTCCTGGATATTTACGAAGTGATCACTTCCCTGACTGAAAAATACGGGATCGCTCACAAGAATCTGCGTCTTGAGATTACGGAATCATCCGTCATGAACAATGCAGCAGAACACATAAAGACGATCAACAGGCTTCGTAAAGACGGATTTACAGTCGAGATGGATGACTTCGGAAGCGGTTATTCCTCACTTAATATGCTCAAGGACATGCCGGTAGATATTCTTAAGATCGACATGGTATTCCTTAGCAAGACCGATGATTACAAGAAGTCCAAGATAATCTTAAACAGCATCATCGACATGGCCAACAACCTCGATATGCCTCAGATAACGGAAGGCGTCGAGACAAAGGAACAGTTCGATATGCTTAAGGAAATGGGTTGTAAACTCTTCCAGGGTTACTACTTCTCAAAGCCTGTTCCACTCGAGGAATTCGAGAAGCTCCCGTTCAAGTGGAATTGATATTAAAAAGGCTGCCTTGATGATCAAGACAGCCTTTATCATTTATGCGCCGATCGCTACCAGAACACCCGACAGGATACATATCGCTATATAAGATGCTGATGTAAACAGAACACCTGCTCTGAAGTGCGGTTTACCACGGTGAACGGTAATGATAGTCATCAATGCCGCAAATCCAAGTGTGAGAGTCGCCCACATCGCGAGGATCCTTTTCGGAGTATATCCGAAAATGCTGTAGTAAAGACCTAGCTTGCTCATCGCGATCACAGCGAAGATGATGCTCTCTAACATAAGCAGAGTTACAAGGATCTTGGCAGGAACTGAGAACTTACCGTCTGAATCTGACTTTCCCATAAGGATGATAGCAAGGTATACGCACATGTTTACAGCCATGATGCCTACGAGCTCGAAAAAGCCTTCCCTTGCATAATGTGATACGAGCATTCCGTCCGGAACATCGCCTGCAAATCCGCCCAACATGTATGCCAAACGCTTAATAAAGAAAAGAATATATCCTCCGACAAACACGCCTGCTGCAATGTACACGAGAAGTGAAGATACTGTCTTGCCTTTTCCTTTGCTCTGCAAAAGCCAGGCTGCAACACGCTTTTCCCTCATACCGTCAGACTTTGCACTTCTTGCCATCAAGCCATAGAGATAAAGACATACCGGAATGGCAAATACCAGTCTTACGAAGATCTCCTCTACATTTAAACTGACAAGATAATCACTGAGCCATCCAAAGATACTGTCCAAAAAAGCACTGATATCATTGTCGATGGATGCCATGAAGCAGACAGCAAAGAGCAAGAGAACAGACATGATGATAACAAAAATGACAGCACTGAGAATATGCTTTTTTGGAGCTGCTTCTGATACCTCTGTTGTATCCTCAGTCTTAGGCTTCACAAACGCTTTCCAGTCAACAAAGAAATTCGGGAATCCTGCAAATGATTTTACATAGAAACCATGTATAAGATCTGCCGGAATGAAGCCTGATGTCTTTCCTCCGAGAAGGATATTATTCGAGATCAATACTGAATATACAGCGCAGAGATGCATTGCAAATACGGAGAGCATTTCTTCCGGTCCGAACGTTGCAGTAAGTCCTGAGAGGAATGTCAAAGCATACCAGAATATAGTTTCTTTGGAAGGCTTTTCCTCTGCGTTCCTCCTGCCTCTTCTTACTATCTCGTTTACGATGATGAACAGTAAAGCGAAGATAGGATATGCGATATTTAAACTGAATCTGCCTTCACCTATGACCGCATCAATGTAAAATGTTCTCGTGAATGAAAGAATAAGCCTTACATAAGCGTAAGCTAAGGGATAGGCCAGGATTACTCCCAGCCTCTGGAATACAACTTTTTTGTCCATATGTGATCAGTCCTCTCTGAATTCCAGGATATCTCCCGGCTGGCAATCCAATGCCTTACAGATATCATTAAGTGTAGAGAATCTTACTGCCTTGGCTTTCTGATTCTTAAGTATTGAGAGATTGGCTTGTGTGATCCCTACCTTTGCAGCGAGCTCACCGGAGGAGATCTTACGCTTAGCCATCATTACATCAAGATTTACAATAATCATGTTTCTCCTCCTTTCCTCAGATCGTAAGATCCATTTCTTCTTTCATTGTGATTGCCTTCGAAAATACTACTCTTATGCTCAAGACTACAAGAGCCATAAACAGAGCTACAACAGCAAGTATCCAGGCACCGTTCCAGATAAAACCGCCTACCGTACAATCTACCGCAATGCCTACCAGAGCACATGTGATGATCGTCATAAGCTTCGTATTTGCCCTGTCAAATACCTTGTCCTTACTCATGTTGGATAACATCTTAAAAAGCGGGATGAGAACAAGATATCCGCCGACTGTTCCCAGATAGAAGATCACTGTAAGTCCGATCACTCTGGGGTTATCAAAAACTTCTGCCCAGCAATATGCTACAAACTTTGATATAAGAACTCCGAAAACATCCGCAACAACTGCCATGCCGGTAAAAAGAACTGTAGCTATCTTAGCCCATCTGAGGATTACGTCATCATATCGCATAGCCTCTTTCCTCCTTAGAAAACATATTAAGCATGCTCTTATGCCAGTATACTAACACAGCGTTTTTTGTTTTTCAAGAGTTTTTTATCGTTTTTCGATATAATTTTCTCGAAAAGGGATGCGGAACAATATCCAGAGATTTGTTTCGAGGCGCTCTTACTGACAGTTAATATATTGAAATACGGAAGACCGCGGCCGGTTAAAGTTATTAGAATATCCAGCCGAACAGAACATCGAAAAGTTTACTCGCATCATCAGACCACAAACTCAACCACATAAGAGAGGCAACTAATAGTCCAAGAACACTTAAGATAAGGCCAATAACAGCCAATCCTTTCAGTTTGCCATTCTTCCTCGTAAGACCCAGGATTGAAAGTATAATACCTGCAAGGCCCGTAATTATACTGAACAGGTTTACCCAAATAATAAAACAGAATTCAACAGTATTAATACCAAGGATCAAACTGCCAATTGCAAATCCCCTTGATGCTTTGACCGGTGCAGCAGGAGCCACTGCAGGGACCTGCTGTACAGGCTGCTGATATACGGGCTGCGCCGGCTGGTACTGCTGAACTGCAGGCTGAGGTGCCGGCTGGACAGGCTTATTTACAGGTGCTCCGCAATTAGGGCAGAATGACTGTCCTTCATTGATCATTGAACCACAGGAATTACAATACATCTCTGTTCCTTCTTTCTCTTTATTCCCCACATAGAGCTATTATAACATTATATTTTCCAATGACTGTTCATCCAATAGTTAACAGAATAGTTATACCCTATTCATGCTATACTCTTTTTAATAGTATACGATTAATGTATGTAATCATGAAATGGTGCATTAATTCAGGCCTATGAGGAACATTACGTGAAAAAGAAGATCGCAGTATTCACAACAGGATGGGGAGCCGAGATACTCGGTCAGTTCCTCGACGGTATGATGAATGAACTGAAGACCGAAAATGCAGATCTGTTTATGTTTCTCTGCTATGCAGCTTATGCTGACTCTCTGGAAAAGAGACAGGGCGAGCTTAATATCTACAACCTTCCTGACATGCACGATTTTGACGGTGCGATTGTTTTCGGAAGCGGACTCGACTGGAAAGATACTGTAGACAACATCATCGAAAGATGCAAAGAAGCAGGCATCCCCGTTATTATGCAGGGTTCCAGAAGAGAAGGATTAAGCTTCGTAGGTTCCGATAACTATCAGGCCGTAAAGAATCTGTGCGCGCATGTCAGAGATGAGCATGGAGCCAGATCCCTGGTATTCTTCGCAGGAACAAGGGATTCACATGATTCGGAATTAAGACTTAAAGCTGTCCGGGATTATCTCAAGGAGAACAACTGCGAAGATGAACTCAAGGAAGTCTTTTATACGAACTGGGAGAATGCTGCAGCGACAAGATGGGTAAACGAGACTGCTAAAAAAGGCGGAAAGTTTCCTGATGTCATCATCTGTGCTAATGACGGACTCGCTATGCAGACATGTGTAACCCTTAATGAAAACGGTCTCAATGTCCCTGAAGATATCCTTGTCACAGGTTTTGACTATATTGACGGCGGCAAGATCTTCGATCCTTCAATAGCTTCAGTCGACCAGTGTTTTGATGAGATGGGAGCTGCTGCAATAAGGCTTTGGAAGAAGCAGGCAGATGAAGGCTTACAGGAAATCACTGAAATGGTTCCCTGCAAGTTCGTCCCCGGTGAGAGCTGCAACTGCTACAAATACAGGGACAGCGACAAATTAAGAAGGCGCATGGGACGTGATGCATTCGCTCTCAGATCCACGACCACTTATTTTAACCGCAAGCTTGATACCATAGACTCGACGATCCTCTCGTGCCTTACATATCTTGAGCTTAAAGAGCGTCTCAACAGTTTGCTCATTGAAGATCACGATTACGAAGGAGAATCGTTCCATCTGCTTATGGAACCGAACTTCGGCCTGTCGATCTACGATTCCAATATCAAGCTCAACACAAACAAATACAGCAAACACATGGAAGTTGTTTATTCATCCGAGCGAGGTAAGACATATAAGGGATACGAGTTTGAATCACGCAATCTGATCCCCGGTTACGAAGACGATGGAAAGAATCACCTCTATATCTTCCTCCCTATTCACGAGGCAGATAAAGCTTACGGATATCTCGTATTTAAGGACTGTCCGGAAAAACTTGCCAACCACTTCCTGCAGAACTATTACAGCCGTATGTGTCTGGCTCTCGAGAAATTCCGTTATGCCCTTACATTGGAACATATCAACAAGAGATTATTAGATCTCATGGGCAGGGATCCTCTGACTAATGTAAACAACCGTATGGCATATGAAGATAAGGAAAAGCATCTTCAGGCAGAGATCAATTCCGAACCGGACTGCACATTCGCACTTGCCATGTTCGACGTCAACAGCCTTAAGATGATCAATGACTCACTGGGACACGAAGCCGGTGACACCTATCTTCTCAGAGCATGCCACCTCATCTGTGATGTATTCAAGCACAGTCCCGTTTACAGGATCGGCGGCGATGAATTCGTGGCAGTATTATGCGGCGACGATTATAACAACCGCGATGCCCTTTTAAAGACTCTCAATGAATTGATGAGTCCTTATTCAGACAGCATGCCAATACCTTCTGATTACGTCTCCATCGCCTGCGGTATATCTGCTTATGACGGCAGCAAAGACAGTACCGTCGCGGATGTTATCAAGCGCGCTGACGAAGCAATGTACAAAGACAAAGCTGCAAAGAAGAATCTAAGCTGATCTGCGGTAATCAGGACAGTTCAAAGGTATATGAATAATAAGATGAGGCGTTAAGACCCTCAGAATTACGGTCGTGCAGGAGTCTGTATGTGCCAGGTTTCAGCTTTTCTTCCATATTGAGAATAAGCACATCGTCTGAAGGGATGGAAGAACTGACTCCGCCTCTCCCGCGGATCGGCACATCATACCAGTTTCCGTCTTTCTTATACTGAAGATAGAACTGACCTGTTGTTGAATACTTCGTGAAATTAAAAGTAATCTCCATATCACTGTTCTTATTTACTTTGATAATTGGAAGAGCATAATCGCTTTCACTTACGATCTTATCTTCCGGAATCTGAGACTTCTCAAGTTCGCCCGGCTTGTCTGAGTACTTATCAAGATCAAATTCAGCAGCAAGAACATAGTCTTTTCCACCATTCAATACAGAGATCTTTTTTACGATCCTGTAATGACCTTCAGGAAGCACTCCCATACCTTCCAGATATACAGGCTCAGTGCTGACCGGAGATATCGATATGCTGTCTGTATTTTTAACGGCATATTCTTCCGCAGGTCCCACAATAATACCTTCATCGGTGAATACTCCATAGCCGTCTTTGAATGGTACTTTATACCATACGCCATTCTGATCGATCTCCAGAGAATAGATCCTACCATACATATAAGTGCGGTCGCTCTTATTCTCAAATGTGACATTGAGTTTGCGGTTCTTTACCACATTCACGGTCATCTCGACTTTGTGATCGTCAAAATCAGAAAGAGTAACATCTGATTTCTCGATAAAAGAAGCTTTCTTAGTGCATGAGGCAGCTCCCAAAGCGATACCGATAAGTATGAAAGAAGCTGCGACTCTTTTTAAAACAGACCTGGTATTCATATTATTATCCCCCTTAACACCGGTTTTACTCTATATACAGATTTAAAAAGGAAAATGTTGCACCTGTATTACTGCTGAACGCCTTTTTGCCGGTTCAATGAATCAATATATTTATGGTACTTCTCTTTCTCGGCATACATATACTTATCAGCTTGTTCTATGTAGTCTTCAATGGCAGCATCTTCACCGGGTTCGATCACCGCATAACCGACACTCGCATGCAGCATAAACGCGAGATTAAGCGACTTAAATTCATTGCTCATGGAATCGGAAATCTGCTTTATAAGCTCCTCCATATTATCTGTCTCAGGATAAGAGCCGACCGCAATAAACTCATCTCCGCCATAACGGCCAAAAAGCCAATCTTCCGGAGAATACTTTCTAAATGCTTCCGCTGTAGCCTTAATGGCGAAGTCACCATTCAGATGTCCGTATACATCATTGATGGTCTTCATTCTGTCTATATCGGCAAATACCAGAATGGATTTCTGATTACTATTTTTTCGCGACAGGATATAATCGTACAAGACTGTATTGCAGCCCGTACGATTATACATACCGGTAAGAGCATCCTTCATATAGATCTGCTTAAGTTCGTTGTGTGCACGTTCAGAGAAGATATGACGCCTCATACTGAAGAGCAGAGAATTCAGGTTCATGATAAATCTGCTCAGAGTAAGGTCGAACAAGAGTTCCGGTGAATTCTTTATCGCCACATAACCGATGATAAAATTCAGATAATTCATCGGAGCGAAAACATAAAGATTGGATACACCTTCTTCTTTTACATATCCGGGATACAGTTCTTTTGAATCAAAGTGGCCAAGCGGATGCTTTTTTCCGTCACGCAGTTCATAGATGATATCCATATTAGCCGAATAGCCTCTGACTCTTTCAGGATACTGTTCGTCATCAAGCTCGAAAAAGTCCGGCTCGGTACAAAGACAATAATTCTGCCCAAGCATGGGAAGATCGACATTGCTGCCCATTCCCTTTTCGAAGAAATCCTCTTTCCTCGTCGCCATGGATAACGGTATCTGCATGCCCTGGAAAAATATATCCATCATACTCTGCTTCAGAGAGTTGAAATATGAATTCCTGACAGCATCAAAGCGGCTCTTCAGTGCATCATCTGACGCAGTGCAGCCACAGCTTTCTGAAGGAACAAAAAACGACTCGCGCACTTCCGTAAAACGCTCCTCAGGATTCTGAATCTGATATTTCAGCTTGTCATAAGCACGCTCGCCAAGAGTTTCCCAGCCTCTGGAAACAGTAGCCAGGATCGGGAATGTATGCTGGCCGCTCTTGATCATGTCAAAGCCTGTCAAAAGGACATCTTCAGGAACGCTGTATCCTCTTTCGTTCAAAGCCGAGTTGATTCCCAAAGCCATCTCGTCATTAGCACAGACGATGGCATCCGGTAATTCATTTCCTTCGTCAAGATATCTGTTTATCTCAAGAAAAGCCGTATAGAAACCGAAGTCACAATGGAATTCCGTGGAAAGCTCCAATCCGTGCTCATGAAGGACATCAACAAGTGCCTGGCGCCTTATACTGTTCTCTACATTGCCGTCTATTCCGTTTACATAGATGATCTTCCTGGCATTGTGATGTTCAATAAGATGGCTAGCGAGCTCCGTTACACCATTCGCATTCTCGGATTTGATGCATGACATATTAGGAACATCAACCTCAAGAGAGATCATCGGCACGCCGGCTCGCTGAAAACGTGCACAGACTCGTTCCTGTTCATCCGGGAAATTGTAGGTGTTAGTGAGCATCACTGCCCCGTCAAAAGTCTCAGGATCAGGCAGATGGAATATATTCAGCTGGCATTTATTCTGAAGTTCATGTGAATTAGCCGTGCAGTATGTAACGAACACGAAAATATCGACGCCGTCTTCCCTGGCCTTTTTCTGCATTCCTGTAACTATATGCTCAACGAATTCATTGCTGAACCCATTGGTAAATATAGCTATCCGCTTATTCATTCCCTTCTCCTTCAGGCAGAACCGTCAGTTCCTTCTGTGCTGATCTCAACTCCGATCAGCATATATCTCCACAATTAGAATTATACCATTTTACTTTTCGGACCGTACCCAAAAAGCACACCGTATGCCTGTGAATTCTTTGCAGTAAATTACAGCCTGTGAGTTAAGATGTCATTCGCTCATAGAGCTCTTTAACATCATTTATTATCCGCTGTTCATTCTCATCAGGAACGATTCTGCCGGCTGCTTTAAGCACCTTGGCAAGAACTTTCGGAGGATCTTCCAAACCGGATATACCTGTCACAGGGCCTTCCACAAGCATGCTGTCAATAACATTAAGGATGCTCTTGACCTCTTCTTCGCTGAGATCACTTCTGTCCAGCATTTCCTCAATTCCCGTTTTCTCGAAAACGGTCAGAGCCGAATATTCAGACATTACGCCATTATCAATTCCATCTGTCAATAACCAATGCCTGATCTCATCATTTTCGGGTTCGATAAACTGGACACAATGTATCCTGCCCCAGCCATGTACACGCCTGGCAAGATCAAGTATCTCCATCTGGCCATCAGGCCAATGTCTCATTATAAAAACCGAGAAAAGAGTAAACTCGTCCGATAAGCCAAGAGTCCTGATATGACGCATCAAATTAGGATCATTGGCAGTATTCACAAGTTCGAGGATAATAAGGCCGATCTTGATCAATTCCCGATCGTCTGAACCTGTGATCAAGCCGATAGCAAATCGAACCATCTGCTGAACCGACAATTCATCCGTATGATCCATTATCACGCCCTGAATATCATCTATAAGTTCGATTGCCCTGTGAGACTTGCAGAATTCCGAGAACTTTCCTGCTGCCTTATCGAATTCACCCTTTTCAGCGATTTTAAGAGCATCCAGGATCTCTGCCTTTTCGGCTTCTTCAATTACTGAAAGAGCTGAATGATATATAAGTATTCCGTCCATAGCACCATCAGCAAACCTGACATGGTTTTCGGACTGCACCTCAGGAAGACTGAAGTCATCCGGAAGGAAGCCACCTTCAGTCAAAGAATCTGAAATATAATCTAATATCGCTTTGCCCATAATATTCATCCGCCTCTTATAACAGCCGTATTATTGTTCTTTATAGTTATCGCCGAAAGTGTCATTCTCGACATGATAAAGAGCACCTCTGTTTGTATCATGCTCCCATGGAGCTGACCACAATTCAATAGCTACATGTATATTGTCGTGCTTTTTATTGAATACTTTTCTTTCTGAGTCGAATTTACCCAGTTCACTCATGACTTCTTTCAAGATCTTCTTGTTATCATCTGCTGAAAGTTCGTGGTCACAATGGATCCTGATAGTCGGACTGCCAATATCGCCTTTACGGCCGAAGTTCTCAAACTCAAGATCATACTCTTCAGCAATATCCTTGATGTCATCACTCTTAAGGAATTCGTCGATGTAGTAAAATGCAAAATTGCTGCTTCCAAGATAATATCCTTTAGAAGATTCCGAGACAGTATATTCAAATCCGAATTCCTTATCCTTCATAACATGGACCGTACTGTCGGAATACTCGCTGTCATTTTCATAAGAGTCAACCTCCTTACAAGGTCCGAACCAATACTCGCAGTATTCTTCAGCACTTTTGTACTTATCGGAATGCTTCTTGTCTCTGGAAGAAAATCCGCCGGAAGAACTTCCTCTGCCCGGAAGAAGTGAACATCCGCTCATGACGGCTGTTGCTGCAAGAACACACGCTACTGCCTTAATTCTGCTAATTGAATAGTTCATATTACCCCCAAGAGAATATCAGATTCCTTTAATATTATACTTGAATATAGTGATACAATTAAACACGATATCTGATGACAATAAGGGAGAATTACATTATGAGAAAGATCATCGCATTAACACTTACTGCAGTACTGCTCTTAACAATGGGATTTGCAGTCACAGGATGCGGCAGCAAAGCAGATTATTCAAGCCCCATCGAAGCTATCGAAGCATACAGCAACGGAGAGAACATAGTCGGCAAGACCGTTACCGTAGTCGCATCCATGAACTATGCTCCTCTCGGAAACAACATGGGTGGTGTTATCTACATGCAGCCGAGCCTGAAGCTTAACGCCAACGTATACATCTGCACCACCGGGACTTCCGGCGCCGGAATCAAAGAAGGACAGACAGTAAAATTCAAGATATCATCCGTCGACGATCATCTCAAGTTTTCGTACTATATCGAAGGCACAGTAGTCTGATCTCCGGCATACTTTCCCGGATCTCGAAAAAGTCACTTCTTCTCTAACCAATACACTGCGTAATCTGTAACAGGAACAAATCCGTGGCTTACCGCCATTTTTGATGACATCCGGTTCTGAGCATCCCAGTGCACTGTAAGACCATTGGCCCTGCATTGCCTCAGCATCTCATAGACACAATGATCAGCAAGTCCCTTATGCCTATGCTCAGGATCCGTGAATACGTCTAACTCCACATGATCATCCAATGACAAAAAGCTGGAAGCTGCTGATACTACTTTCCCCTTAAATAACACAGCAGCACCCGCTCCTGTTCTTATGAATTCCTGATAGTCAGAATAACCCCTGCCGTGGTCAAAAGGATGCATATCAAAGATCTCATCCGTAAAGGGACTTAAGGAGTAACCTTCAGGGAGTTCCTTCATCACCTTAAACGATTCAGAACAAAAAGGCTCCATTATCTCTCTTCTGAGAATAAACTTAACCGGCAGCTTTCTTATATATTCCGCCCATTCTCCGCTCATGCAGACAAGTCTGGATTCGCACAGCAATTCCTGGTGATCTGCCAGAAAACTACTGTCAGGTATTCCACACAAGTATGTGAACATAGACTTATATATGCACCCACCGGGAAAGGAGATAACCTGTCCTATCTTTCCTGCCTCGCATGCTTTAAGAATAAGAGGCGTTACCGAAAGAACCCCGCTCTCCTCTTTATTCCAGATCTCATATATATCTTGAGTTTCCACAGTTATACTCCTATTGCATTTATTATATTTAATTCGTGATTTCCTGTTCCAATATCAAGATCAGATAAGTCTGTAAGAACAGGCTGTAAACTTGTTTGTACCTATCTCGAATCTCTTTGGATCTACTCTGACTGCAAGCTCATTCGTGATGATGAAATCCTTGGTGACATTAACAAGAAACTGTTTATTCCCGGATTCGACAAGATAATAAGATGAAGTATCATTCAGGCTGTCTGCCACATTCAAAACACCGGGGAATACTAAGAAATCAAGCAGAGCCTCTTTTTTGCTCATTTTCTTCCGTCTTATCAGCGGAATGATCGCATCGGCATCCCTGAATCTCGCAAGACATGCTGCATCTTCCCTGCTCCTGCATTTTCCCGTCTTCTCAAACGAGGAAAGATCTATGGGCTCTTTCGTCTCGCTGAAGCTTAACTTGTTATCCTCATCGAGAAGGTAATCGATACTGACGCCAAGCAGCTGCGACATGGCTTTGAGATTGGTGATATCAGGCATGCCTTTGTCGGTCTCCCATTTTGCAATGGCAGAACGCGACACGCTCAATTTTTCAGCAAACTGTTCCTGCGACAGCCCGGCACTTTTTCTGGCATCCTTTAACTTTTCACCAAACGTCATAATGAGCCTCCACTGTACATAATTATAGCAGTAACAATGGCCATTCCGATGCAAAATACTGTATAGATGACCATAGGTACGGTCAGAAAGCATTCCCTGCCCTTAATCTTCAATGCGCCTAAAGCAGAACGTAAAAGGTTGATCAGCCTGGTCCTGTTATCCTTTTTCAGGAGAATGAACGTCACGGCTATAAGGGCAATGATACCCAGAGCGGCTTCTGCCATGCGTCCGAAATTCTTATATTCGGGAATAAACGGCAGCAGGACTGAGATCGCATTGTTGAGAAAATGTAAGAGCATCGTGCAGATGATCCTGCCGGTCTTCTCGTAAACATAACACATGAGAAGTCCCATTCCGAAAGCAAAGATGCCCTGGGTAAAATTCTGGTGCATCAGTCCGAAAAGCATTGAAGAGAAGACCGCCGCAATGATCTTTCCGTGTTTTCTCATATGGCCGTAAATGACTTTCCGAAATGCGAACTCCTCGAAAACCGCCGGAAGGACAGCTATGGTAACAAGGCCGAAAAGCGGTGAATACGAAATGCCATCAACAGGAGAGCCTGATACCGATGATATCGAGAAGTCTACTGCACCCATGATCAGATTCCAGACGATAAGCGCGAAAAATGCAGCCGGAAGTAACCTGACACTCTGCTTCCTGTTCTCATTCGGCCGGCTGGCGTTTTTGCGCGTCACCAGATAAAAGATGCCGAGTATCACCACATTTGCTATAAAACTGCCGATATCTGATCCTATCAGCATGCCGGGACCTGTTTTGTTGAAGAAATACGAGATCGCGATCACGACAAAGGCTGCGGTCTGAAAGAATACCTGCCCCAATATCAAAAGCCATGTAATCTTCTTTGAATCAGTTCTCATGTCATTTACCTCAATCCGAATATGGTTTTTGCGTCTTTTGTAAGGTCTTTGATCTTGGAATCCTTGTCTTCTTCCAAAAACCATGTTCCTTCTTCGCTCATCTTTGTCCCGTTCTTATCGACGATCGCGTAATAAGTGCTCTTGCTCTTGTTGTCTACTAAAGAAACGGTGATCATGGGATTGCTGTATCCGTCTGTCTGACCGAATGAGAGCATTATCTGGTAGGGAACGCTTTTGAAGGCTTTGGGTTCATCGGGATCGTAATTATATATGTAGACGCTATTGGTGGTTACTTCATCCTCTTTATAATCTTTTTCTATGAAATACTTCTCTCCAAACTTATATGCTCCGATCGAGGTGTTGACCTGCTCCCAGCCGCATTCGATCCGGACCGTGCTGACAATAGTCTGATCAGCATTCGCATTTTCGTTCTTACTGCATCCGGCTGTCGTGAGCCCGGTGAGAAGAGCAACTGTAATTACTAAAGATTTGATAATGTGATTTTTCATGTGTGTCACATCCTTTCCTGAGGTTTGATTTGAGTCTATGACCCTGCCCCGTGACACACAAGAAACGGGATGTGACAACGCTGTTACTTTGCGTAACAGTGCTTATTTTGTTGCGTTTCAGCCATATGACCGCGCAGAAAACGGAACAATGAAAACGGCCTTGAAATGTATCCAAGGCCGTGCTTTTTTCGTTCAATAACAAACGAATCTGTTAAGTCGCAGTAGCTGTCTGATTATCATTCCAACGTTTTCTCTTTCAGTGCGCTTTTTATTCTGCTTAGAGACTCCGGCTTAATGCCGAGATAAGTGGCGATACATTGCTGCGGTATCCTCTCGCACAGCTGAGGATATCTTCTCCTGAACTCGAGATAACGTTCCGTCGCACTCTCCACAAGGAAGCCGCTCTCCCTGTAGATCTTATAGCGCATGCCGCTCTCAAGAGCTACTATCCAGTACTTCTTAAGTGTCTCATTACTCATGATGAGCTGCTTCATAAGCTTTGCATCAAACACCATGACGGTGGTCTCTTCCAAAGCTTCCCAGGAAGCGCTGCTCTCATCAAATCCGAACATACCCGAATCCATACAAAGATAGCCACAGGTTGCGAAGAACTGGCTGATATCATTGCCGTCTTCATCGATATAAAAGCTTCTGATGACGCCGCTCAAGACTATCCCTGAATTTGGTGCCTTATCACCGGTCCTTACAAGTATCTCGCCCTTGGAATAGACTTTAAAAGAAGAGATAGACAGGGCCTTATCTATGATGTCGGTACTTATATTCCAGCCGAATCCTTCCGCCATGTCCTTGAGTTGTTTAACGATCGTTTCTTTATCCATACCAGAATTATCCTACAACTATCCAATAAATCAATGCGATCAGATTCGCCATGCCGTGAACGAGCATAGGTGCAAGGAGTCTGCAGGTCTTCTTGTATGCCCATATGCAGGCAAGTCCGAGGAAGAAAGACAGTCCATAATTATGCCAGTCAAGAACGGCAAACATCACGTTAAAGAGCAGCAATGCAGGCATCTCTCCGATAACCGGACCCAGAAATCTTTTCGCAAATCCTCTGTAGAAGATCTCCTTTATGATGCCGCTGACAAATACGAGGGATATTATCCACAGGATGATCATGTCTGCAGGCAGCGAAGATTCTATTTTAAATTCCATACCGTTCCTGAACTTAAAGGTAAAAGAAAACAGAAGCTGTACGGCTTCGCTGGCTAATACCGCGACTGCAGCGATCAGGATATCTTTGCCGAGTGACTTCTTATCTATTATCTCGTCTTTTATACTGATGCCGTTTTCCTTATATAGCGTTACCGCCGCGGGAAGAAGCGCCAGATTGGCCACTGTAAGGAGCATGAAATAGATGTACTTATTCGAAAGAACATAGCTTGTAAGATCCAGGAAATTCATTCCCGGCTTATAGTTTGTAAATGCGATGAACAGTTCAAACCCTGCGACGAATAAGGTCAGTACCGTCACTATCGCAAGTGCTTTTTTACTGTTCTCTTTTGCCGTAATATCATTCATTGGTAATCACCTCCACAGGTAAATTACCAATAAACCGGGTTAAGTTCATTGACCTATGTTAATTTCCGGATCTATAAAACTGTCTATTTCATCGACCAAGGACAACCCTTAATCAAACTCAATATACTTTTATAGTCGTTTCATGATATCTTCAGCATATTCATTTACTATTAATTAACATTACATCCTGAGGCTCCTCCCCAATAAGCGCTTCAGAAACAGAAGTAATTATCTCGTTATTACTGTTTACATACAATTTTCTTGTTATGCATTCATCAACGCGATAAAGCAGAATGACAAAATCAACATCAAAATTCAAACTCTCAATGAAACGAACTAAAGGATTAGCAATAGTATCATTTTTCAGATTTATCTGCAAAGAAAGGTCATTAATGATCTGATCACGCAAATATATACCACGATAGCCTTTGGGCAACGGTTCCTTAGTTACTTGAAGAAAAAGACCGGAATCCGTGATTTCCTCAAATCGCAATCCATTGTCTGACAGAAATACAATCGGGTCTTGAGATAACTCTTCTCCACCCCAACTAACCTTTTCTTCAACAAAACCCAATTTAGCGGTATTTACAAAATCAAAATAGATTTCAAACGTATACTCCATGCCTCTGATTACCTTCCGCTATCTCCCAAAGAACATCTATTTCCTGATATAATAATCCATGCCGATTCAATTTACAGTTAGACTTCTTAGCAATGGTTTCAAGAGAGTCTGATCAGCTTCAAACTCAAATGTTAAAGAATTCGAAGAAAAAGTCGAGCCTAATCTACCGGAAATGATTAATTTACCTGAAGACTTCATCTTGAAATCAATATAACAGTCAGTATCTCCACCTAAATCATATAACCGGAATTCCCCAACGAGACTTTCATAGACACCTTCAATTAAACTAAAAGTCTCAGTTAAGTAATGATCAAAGATGGTAATTATATCTTGTCCTTTAAAGAACATATTCTCATAAGCGATTCCCAATGTGATACAGGGTTTGCCCTCGATGTATTTATACTGTTCTGCATCAGGCACAGAGAACAGCCAAAGCTTGTTTCCACCATTGTCCCAAAGAATTATTCTTTCCTCTTTTATTGTCATTTCTATTCTCTTCAGTTCGTACTTCGATTGATTTCCTGTTGATTATCCGATCCAAAGATCTTCATTGAATAAAGTCATTATAACATTCAAGCTCAGGCACCACCTGTACACTATTTGCTCTCAAAAACACTGCACAAAGTGTACTTTTCGCGATTATGTACACTATTTGACCATTTTTCGGATGCATTTCGTGTATATATAAAAGATACTCTTATTCTAGGCCTCTTGAATTATTGCCATTGAACTACGCTATTGATAATATTATTGTCAGTATCTGACTTGATACATGGAATAGGAGGATGGGAATGGCAGTATTGAAGAGTAATCTCTGCCCGACATGCGGCGGACTTCTCGACATAGATCTTGATAAGCAGATGTATATCTGTACATTCTGTGGTGTTTCTTTTGATTATGAATATTTCCGCGAGGATAATGTTAAGGAAGTAGCTTCCAAAGCGCTGATCAGGAACGAGTATGGTTCGGCAAAGGATGCTTATGATTTTATGCTCACCAAGGATCCGCACGACTTCGAAGCGCTGCGTGGACTCTTCCTTTGCAAAAACAAATGGACGGACATGAAACAGATGTACAATGAAAGCGAGGTTCATGTCAGTACTAATGAACCCACCCTGCTGAACGCGATAGACAAATGCCGTCCTGAGCATAAACCATACTTCGAAAAGGTCCGCGAAGCGCTTAATGAGCTTCATCATTACAGGGATCTTACGGCCGAAGAAAAAAGCATCAACGATAAGAAAAAACTAGTCTCTAAGAAGATACACGAGATTCATGAGGAAATATATAATACTACCCATCTGTTCACTGAGATTTGGAGCGGAATAGTTGAACTGGGACCAAAAGCAGTAGTCTCAGCCATCAGCCTTGCGGTCCTGCTTCCTTTGTACTTAATAATATCCACAATACATGATGAGTCATGGAGTAGACTCATTGCTTATGCGGTAATAGCAGCAGTGGTCATAGGCGGCTACCACCTGATAAAGTTCATCGTTGCAAAAATACTTACTGCAAGCATGGCACCTCACAAAAAGGAACTCGCTGAGCTGACAGAACAGCACGATAATAAGAAAGCTGAGGCAGAACAGTCTTTCTTAAGATATAAGGCGCTCATAAAGGAATTCATGGATATGGACCCCACTTCGCCGAACGTTCCTTCCCCTGATACTCAGGAATAACGATCACCTCTGACAGATTACCGGTCCTTTTATGTCCGGAAATCCATCTGTGCGGTTCAGGCCTTTTTGCTGCTTAATGATTTTCCCGATTATATCGACTGATTTTTGCCTTACCATCAGTTATCCGCAATATGTGATCGCAGCACATCTTTATAAGTTCGGGATCATGAGTTGATACCAGTACAGCAGCCCCTTTTGCCGCCAGTTCCTTTAAGAGCGATGCGACAACTTCCATATGCGCATAATCAAGTCCGGATGTCGGCTCATCAAATAAGAAGATCTTCGCACTTGCAGCGATTGCAGAGGCAATTGCAACACGTTGTTTCTGTCCTCCTGACAAAGCCATAGGATGTTTATCCTTATATTCGAGGATTCCAAGATCCCTTATTATCTCAGTGCATTTTTCTTCATCACCGGCATCATTCGAGAGCATAACCTCAGCCATTACGCTGTCAGTAAACAGCTGATGGTTTACATCCTGCATTACAAGGTAACTCAGCTTCAGCCTTTCCTTCCCCTTATATTCATGTCCGTCCAATATGATCTTTCCCGGGCAATACTTCTCGAGCCCGCATACACAACGGAGGAATGTGGATTTTCCAGTGCCATTCTTTCCGGTTACGGCAGTTACACTTCCGGCCGGGATCCGTAATTCAGGAATATTAAGGTTCAACAGATCAGCATCTTTTGCAGAATACTTTTTCTTCATAAAGAGGTATGGTTTTCTGTTATAGCTGAAATAGAAATCTTTTAAGACAATGTCAGTTTCTGAGCGGGTGTTATCATTCTGTTCGACATTATCATTTCTGAAGTGCTCTATCAGATCTTCCTCAAGTGAGATCGGGCGGAGTTTCAGTTCCTTTACCTGATCTTCTGTAAGAAGCCCGAATTCTTCGCTGTTCCATTCACGGCATATATTCCCTTTTTCCAGATACAGCACACGGTCGATCAGATCTTTGAGATACCACAGTCTGTGTTCAGAGATGACGATAGTTTTTCCTTGAGACTTCCATCTTTTAATTGATTCTCTGAGATCTTCAATAGCATTCCAATCAAGATTTGAAGACGGTTCGTCGAGCAGAATAACTTCAGGCAGAAGCGCAGATACAGAAGCACAAGCTATCTTCTGCTTCTCGCCTCCTGACAGCTCGAAAAGACTCCGGCCCATCAGTTTGCCGATATTCATCTCTGATACTATCTGATCTTCACGCTTTTTGATCTCATCAGGATCAAGACCTATATTTTCAGGACCGAAAACTATCTCGCCGTCTGTATCAACAGAGAAAAACTGGCTCCTCGGATTCTGAAATACGGTTCCGACTGTTCCGGCAAGATCGTATAGTTCTGTGTCTCTGGTCTTTTTGCCGCATACCGTTATGTCACCTTCAAGGTCTCCCTGATAGTAGTGCGGGATAAGACCGTTGATAAGTCTTATTATGGTTGTCTTTCCACAACCCGATGCACCGCACAGGAGAAGAGTTTTACCCTTCTCTACGGAAAGAGAGATATTGTTAAGAAGGCCAGCTTCTGACCCCTTATATTTGAATGAAACATTTTCTATCTTGATAATATCAGTCGTCATTTTACGTATTTAAAGAAGATAAATATTCCGAGTGCAGCAGTCATCAGAAGCATAAGGGCATAATCGAAGAAACCCATTTTCAGTTCAACGACACTTGTTCTATTTACCTTTCCTCCGAGTCCTCTTGTAATAGCTGCCGCGGATAGTTCATCACCGATATTTACGCACGAAAACATAAGCGGGATCATCCTGTATTCGACTATTCTCGCGATGTTACCGCCAGCCATAGTAATGCCCCTCATCTTCATAGCATCCTGGATAGCAGCGTATTCTTCTTTTATCGTCGGGAAAAACCTCATAACGACCGCCAGTGATATTGTGATTCCGTCAGGTACATGCATTTTCTGCATCGCTGACATAAGTTCTCCGATCTTCGTTGTCCTTGCAAAATACCACGCGGTAATTATTGCAGGCGCGAACTGGACAACTATACCGCAATAGCCTGTCAGCAGCGATTTAAGTATGCCTGTACTCTCTTCTGACAGGAAATAGAACATAAGTCCCATTGCGATCAGGTATAGTGCCAGAAAACGCAATGCACTAGAATATTTTTTCTCAACGATGAGAAAGCATATCGGCACAAGCGTCACCAATATCCTCACAGCCCACAAAAGCGGGGTTGTGGCACTCATCATAACGATAGTGGATACCACCATGACCATAAACAATTTTGTTCTGGGGTCCAGAGTGGTTTTCATCAAACAATACCAGCTTTCTCGAAGTGCTTCTTGACAACAGCTTTTCCGATAAACGCTCCGATACAGCCAAATACAAAGCAGATCACAAGAAGGATTGCAATCGTCTTATAGTTAACTGCTCTGAAAAGATTATCGCAGTATTCCGCAGAATATCCGCCTTCCAGAAGTCCCTGTCTGTATGAATCAGCGGTAATTACAACAGGGAAATAATTTGCACATATCCATAAACAGAAAACACCATAGCTGATTACGGTTTTCTTAAAACTCTTATAGTTTCCTGACTTGGCAATAAGATCCGCAACAACACCGGCAAGAATGATCAATGGTGCGCCAAGATAACCCATACCGAGAATAAACATCATTATTGCCAGAAGCACTGACATTATTGTGATCATACCGAACTTTTCAACTTTGGTATAAAAGAGCATCATAGGAATGCATCCGACCAGAGGAATCATTATTACATAGGATGCAACGATATAAGGGTGTATGAAACCAAGCATACCGCATGCAAACTCAACCACCATAATAATTGCGGTAAATATACCGACAGTGATCAGATCTTTTACTCCTAAACGCTTTTTCTTCTCTTCCATAGCAACTTCTCCTTGTATAAATCTTTTATTATTTCTTCGTTTTATTGCCGAGAACTCTAGAAACCTAAAAAATACCGCCATCCGACTTTATAGAATTCAGAGATAGTATCTGTATGTTTTTTTGCTTCTTCATAGGTGTAGTTATGCCGAACCATCTCAAGAAGGATCGAGTATTGTGAACTAAGGAGCATATGCATCTCTTTGTGATCAATATCGTTGACCTTTATTCCCTGTTTCCTTAATTCGTCCGTAAAATTCAAGGTCGCATTTTGCACTTTCATCACGATTTCGTGCAGAAAACCCGCATATTTTGTTCCTTCGCTTGCACAGAACAAGAGCTTCTGTAATTCAAAATCTTTATAGATAAGTTCCACCATATTATTGGTCTGTTCATTGTTGTTCCACATTGCTTCCAGACCATTTTCCCACGCATTTCCGGTTTGGCGTTCTGTCTCACTAATTGCAAAATCATTCCATGCCTTTACTGCGGGCTCAACTACCGCTTCGAAAAGCATTTCTTTGTTCTCATAATGTCTGTATAACGCAGCAGCGGATATGCCTACTTCAGAAGCGATATTACGCATGGAGGCATTTTGAAAGCCTCTATTTACGAATTCCTTCCTTGCAGCCTGAAGTATCTTTTCCTTAGTATTCATTGACATCCCCTGATATTTAGCCAGGTTAACGCCGTTAACCTGGTTAGCAACGGCTAACATTATAGTTAGAGGTCGCTAACTTGTCAACACTATTCAGCATGGAAAAACAAAGGGGTTTGGAATACCAAACCCCTTTGTTTGCAGTTAGCATGTTCTCTTTCAGGAGGCCTGCAGCGAAACCATATGCGCATATTTTCCATTAAGCGCACACAGTTCTTCGTGATTTCCTTTTTCCACGATCTGTCCGTCCGATACGACAAGTATCTGATCTGCATCTTTTATTGTCTTTAGTCTGTGAGCGATCACGAGCAGCGTCTTATTCCTGCACAGTTCGGATATCGCATCCTGTATGGCCTTTTCGTTGTCTGCATCGACACTGGCTGTCGCCTCGTCAAGTATGACTATAGGTGCATCCTTAAGAATACATCTCGCAATGGATATCCTCTGCTTCTCTCCACCGGAAAGAGAGGCTCCGCCCTCCCCGATCACAGTATCAAAACCATCCGGAAGCTGCATGATAAATTCATAACATCTTGCCTTTTTCGCGGCATTCTCAACCTCTTCTCTTGTAGCATTCGGTCTTCCAATAGCGATATTATTGTAAATCGTATCCTGAAAAAGATAGACTCTCTGAAAAACCATACTGATATGGTCCATCAAGCTGCCAAGTGATACGTTTCTGATGTCTTCTCCGTTCACAAGGATACGTCCGCTGCCCACATCCCAGAATCTTGCAAGAAGTGAAGCGATTGTAGACTTTCCTCCGCCAGAAGGACCCACAAGAGCAGTCATCTCACCGGAATTTACTTTGAATGACACGTCTTTCAGTACATCCTTTTCGGTATAACCGAAGCTGACATTCTCATATTCGATTGCCGGAACCAAATTGTTCAAAGAATCCATGTCCTGTATAGTATTTTGTCCGTCGTCTTTTAATTCCTCAGCCTTGAACACTTCCTCGATCCTGTCAAGGCTTGCTGAGGTAACAGTAAGCCTTGCCATCTGGCTGTAATAGCCTTTGATGGCTGCAAACATATCAAAGAGAAATAGTGCCATACCAACCATATAGGTGTCAGGCATCATTCCCTTGCCGAACAATAATCCTGCAAGTGCCAGCATCAGGGCTGTTCCTATCCCGAATGTCAGGTAAAGAGCCCTTGACCAGGGGCTGTAATCAATCTCAAAATCAATACTCTCCCTGCAGCTTTTTTCAAACTCATCCGTAAGTCTTTTCGATCTATCCCCTAACATGTTGAAGGACTTTATGATTCCTATTCCTTCTGCAAAATCCAGGACCTCTTCGGTGAGTGATTCAGCACCCTCCTGCTTTATTGATGAATGCCTAAGTGTGGTCTTAAGCATAAGATTGCCTATAACGATAAAAGCCAGTACGATCAAAGCTGAAAGCAGTCCCAATCGTATATCCATCATAAACATCATAAGAACCATCAGGCCCTGAGATATTATGAAAGTTACTAGTTCTGACAATACTCCCATACAGTTTTCTTCAATGAATACCATATCAGTTGCAAGAACTGCACTTATCTTACCTATATTGCCTTCAGTAAAAAATCCCATTGGAAGTTTTCTTAAATGATCACCCAGACGCATCCTCATATCGGCAAATACCATATAACCGGCAGCGGATTGGAGCACATTGGTTATATGTTCAAAAACAGCCTCAATGATAACGCTTGCAACGATCGCAATTCCCAGATACAAGCATTTACGGTTATTCATCTGCCCTTGCATAAACAGACTTATCATAATAAAGGATAGTACAAGCGGTGCCTTCATCACTATCCCTTTGATAAATGAAGTGATATAGGACAGACGGATCCTTGTCTTATACTTTCCCGTAATACCTATCAATCTATGTAATATCTTTAACATTGCTTCAGGCCTCCTTTATCTTCCATGCACTCGCACTTACGGATGCATCCCAGAACTTTTTATATTCAGGGCAAGTCACAAGCAGTTCCTCATGCCTGTCAGCCGCAATACAGTTTCCATCCTTCATGACACATATCTTATCTGCATTCTTAACGGTAGATAATCTGTGAGCTATTACGAGCACTGTCTTATCTTTAATGATCTCATCTATCGCTGCGTTAAGTTTTTCCTCATTTTCCGGATCCATAAAAGCAGTTGCTTCATCCAGAACAATGATCGGTGCATCCTTAAGGATGGCTCTTGCAAGTGAGATTCTCTGTCTCTCTCCACCGGATAACTGTTTTCCGCCGTCTCCCGCTTTTGTTTCAATACCCTGAGGCAGCCTTTCCAGGAATTCATCGCATTGAGCTCTTCGAGCTGCCTCAAGCACCTGTTCCCTGGTCGCATCAGGTTTTCCGATCAATATATTCTCGTAAAGAGTGGTATTAAAAAGGAACTGTTCCTGTGATACATAGGCAACCAGATTATTTAATGTCTCAAGGGACATATCAGTTATGTCCTGACCACCGATCCTGATAGCACCCCCGTCAATGTCATAGTAATGAACGAGGAGCTTGGCCAGTGTGGATTTACCGCTTCCTGACTCGCCTACAAGTGCTGTTGTCGTCCCCTGCTTCATCTCAAGATTCACCCCATGAAGGACCTCTTCATCTTCATATCCGAACCTGACATTTTCAAAAGAGATATCTTTTCCTTCACCGGTAAATTCGTTTTTCCCTTCTTTCAGCGGCGGGCGATCCATAAGCTTTTCCAGTTCTGAGATCTTATAATCGAGCTGCGGGAACTTTCCGGCGAAATTAAGAGCCTTTAAAAATGACGGTCCTACTGCAAATGACATACAAAGAACAAGGATAAGCTTATCCAGTGCCAGCAATCCGGACAGTACCATATAGGAACCAACAGGAAGGATCAAGAGTGCAAGACAAGGTAAAAGACTTGCATACAAAGCCATCCATGGCCAGCACACCTTATACCATGCGATTGTAAAGTCTCGGTAATTTCTTACCACCTCACCGAATCTCTTATAGGAATCGCCATCTTTGTTGAATACTTTAACTACTTCCATTCCGTTAACATATTCGATGATGGTATTATTCATCTTTGCTGCGGATTCATAATAACTATTCATCTTTGCGAATCCTGCTTTCATCATCATCCCCATCGCTAACATGCCAAGCACCAAAGGAACTAAGGACAGAAGACCCATTCTCCAGTCCATCACAAACATCAGCACAATGATAAGGAGCGGAATAAAGATATTTGCTATTCCTTCAGGTATTGCATGAGCAAGAAGTAATTCGATCTGATCGATATCATCCGTAAATATCTTCTTAATACGTCCTGTGCCCAGATTCTGTATGTTGCCCAGAGACTGTTTTTCAAGCTTCCCCTGAAGTGAAACACGCAGATTCTTTAAAGTGTTGTAGGCACTAATATGGGAGAATTCCAATCCCTTTACGTACAAAAGAGCAAAAGCGATCTCACATACAGCCACCCCGACTACTCTAATCATTACATACATAAGGTCAATTTGTTCACCTCTCGTAAGGGGGGAAATGATCTGATACAGAAAAAAATACGGAACCACATTTGCCACGATCCCGAGAGACATGAGCAAAGCTGCTAATACAGTATACTTTTTGTATTTCCCGATATACGGAGAAACCGTTTTAAACATTATTTTGCCTCCTCTTGTTTGCTTTGGTTAGCTATTGCTAACCGATAAGAAATTTTTTAACCGTCTTTCGACGGCTTGTTAACAAATCATTATTGAATTCCTATAACTGCTGCCCAATTAAAGAATCTGCACATCATATGACAATGTTCTTCCATCTGCTTTTTTGTCATATCATGAACAAACGGCTCACATATTGAACTCCAAAATGAAGTCAGCAGGATATGGATCTCATCACGGCTTACCTTTTCCCTGGCGATTCCGCGTTTGTATGCTTCCCGGTAAAACAGTTCATATGCATTACTAAGCTTTATCACATAATCGTGGCTGAAGCTTTCATATCTTGTTCCTGCAGACTTGTCGATAAGTATCTTGAAATCATCTCCGTAGCTTCTTAGCATCCTGAACATCGGGATCATAGAATCATAATTCATGATCCAGGAATCTCTGATATCCTCATCTGTAAGGGACGAAAAATCTATTCCGGCCCTGTTTTCAAGAAATGACTCAAGAGCCTTCACGACATCACTAACCACTGCAGAGAACAATTCCTCTTTACCTTTGTAGCGCTTGTAAACAGCACCGGTAGTCACACCGGCGTTATCACAGATTGTCTTCAGGTCGGATTTTATGAAACCTTTCCTTAAAAACTCTTCCCGCGCACTATCTAAAATCCTGGGGTCGATACTTGTATCTCGAACAGACATATATGCTCCAAATAATACTGATAATTTAATTATCGATAATTACATTATCAGTACGAAAATGGTTTGTCAAGATTTTTCTTTGAGTACAGGTGCTTCTATCATAAGTTCATTTACATCATGAAGCCTTATGCTCTCCTATCTTTATATTGTTGATCTAACAATAACCAATAATTGAATCAGTAAAAAAGCATAAGCAACATCTATAACTATGTCCTTCCAAAGATCAATAGCCATTCGCCGGTCTTCGATAGTCTCTCTGAAGCTTTCAAAGCGCGCAAGACATGCAGTGTTTGACATTAAACTGAATACGAATGTTATGACAAGTGCAATAATAGTAATTACAGTAAGTCTGTTATAAGTAAAGATCAAAAGAATGAGATCCGTCAAACAAACCCCACCCATCACTCCATACAAGATATACTCATTATAAAGATCATTAGACATGAATCTCCAAAAGAGCCAAAGACCAAAGCCAACAAGTATAATCACATAGAACAGTATTACCGTACCCATTGTGCCAATCCGTATCAAATGACTATTGCGTTATGAACTGTTTACTGTGCTTAGAAAACTCTTAAAAATGTCTTCTCTTACTCTTTAATTATACCAAGTATTCAAGAAAATCTGCTTCAGTGAAACTTCTCAAAAACACGGTCGATCACTGGTTCAAAGCCAAGATAATCATCCCACGAGAATCCGGTGCTCAGGACCTTGTCTCGCATGTATCCGCCGTAATCTTTCAGATACTGCTTATCGTAATAGTCCTTAACAAAATCCATGACCAGATCTGATACATCTTTATCCGCAAATGACATATAGCAATATTTACTGAAGATATCCATACCGGTCTTTTCCTGTTTTTTCAAAGCTTTGATATCCTCTGCCTCAATGACATCCTCGTAATGAATATTACCGAGAAGGTCATGCCTTAAAAGCCATGTAATGAAGAACGCGATGTGATTTCCGGCATATCCCCAGATGATATCCGCATCCTGTTCAGTCAGCTCTTCAGGGTTCTTGCCTGTCTGCTCGCAATAACACTGCCGTGCTGTATCGTAATGCCACTCCGCTTTGTCAATTACCTTGTCAGGAT
>JAEEGJ010008489.1_pt1 | contig 28296 bp, 27 predicted proteins | sample 8958761 | NCBI WGS metagenome assembly JAEEGJ01 (sample SAMN16246546, study PRJNA631951) | gut metagenome | biome: gut microbiome; feature: rumen; material: RS-attached | host: Bos | place: Iran: Karaj | collected 2018-10
TGCCGATCAGGTGCTCAAGAAAGCAGGCTACTATGACTACTACAATCGTGGAGACTTCGATGCTGCAGCAGAGAAGGAGTGCGTCATAGGAGTTTACAGACTCACCATGAAATCAAATAGCGACAACTTCCGTCAGTCCAGCATCCAGGGAGTCATGAAGCGTGTCAAGGCCAAGGGCGCCAAGGTCATCATCTACGAGCCCACCCTCGAAGATGGCACCACCTTCTTCGGCAGCAAGGTAGTCAATAACCTCGACGAGTTCAAGCGCCTCTCCCACGCCATCATCGCCAACCGCTACGATCCCGTCCTAGATGATGTTCAAGACAAAGTCTATACCCGCGACATCTTCAAACGCGACTAACGTCCCTAACCATTATATATAAGGCGCAAGTTTGTAAAATTAAAATAACACATTGAAACCAATATGAATACTGTTTATTCTACAAAACCTCAGCAGATGCTAGAGATATCCCCCTTAGATGCGCTTTGGTCTTTATATAAATCTCAAACAAAACGTGTCCGAGATGCATTTCGTAAACGTTTACTTGCAGAAAGTGTATCTGATAAACATGCTGCTGCAATGAAGACGTACGAAAGTCAGTTGCCATCTAAGGTTCGTAAATCTGTTAGTATGATGGCGGAATCTATTAAGCGTAGTGTTGATGAAGTCCGTAACGCATCTGTTACCAAATCACATGTTGGACGTCCTGCAGAGGATTTTCTGGCAGAATTGGAGTCGGAAGAGTCATGAATGTAGTCATTTATACTCACCCAGAGTTTGAGCGCCAATTTAAGCGATTTAGAAAGAAATACCATTCCTTGGTCTCTGATTATCGAGTTTTTCTGGAAAGCATAAAACAGAATCCCTTTCAGGGGAATAGTTTGGGCGGAGGCATTCGTAAGGTTCGGTTTGGTGTAGCAGATAAAGGCGGCGGCAAAAGTGGTGGTATGCGTGTAATCACGTTTTCCATTAATAAGATTAGTGATGAGGATATCGAGTTAACCCTTCTCTATATATATGATAAAGGAGAAATGGGTAATGTTTCAGACGAGTTCCTCTCTTATTTGTTGAATCAAAAAGATTGATGTTTGAAGTCTGATATTTAACCCTCAATAACCGTAGAACCTTCAATGATGCTGAATAATAGAGATAGAGTCATTTATGACATATAGGCTTACATATATTGTAAGACATAAGGTTTATTTGAGAAAAGCGTGTTAAAAGCTCGCTTTTAAAAACGGTTTTATTGAATAAAGCAAATCTCTATTATTCTACCACCTACAAAAATTTCTGCGAATTTCTGCGATATCTGCGTGAGATAAAAAATAATTTCTTGCCCGTAGGGCATAGTAGAAGATTAAATAAGATTACTCGCAAGATCTCTTGGCGGAACGCCAAAGGCGTTTTTATAAGGGTTAGCGCTATCATGTAATAAAAGAAGTAAATCAAGATATGTCACAACAAGGCGAAAGCAGCCTGCGAGAACGTAGGGCAGCCGATATCAGACCATTTTATTGACGTCAATAAAAAGGTCGACTTAGGTAGTGGTGCCCAGCGAGAGGAGAGGAAGCTCCTGATCATCCCGAGCAGAGATGTGGTGGCACTCTAAAATATACGATAAAAATACATTATAAATAAGTAGGGTTTATCTGTTCCTGATAGAATAGATTGATTTTGTTTTTCTTTTTGAAAGCTTGGATATCTGGAAGATATGTTATGGTGTTGGCGGGAAGATGGTGGAAGCTTGCTTACGACCAGATTCATGGCGATAGCAGAACAGAGGCACGAAGTGCTCAAGCTCTCAAAAAGAGAAACGTTTTCTGCGAATATCCGCGCTTTCTGCGTGAAATAAATTATTTATAAGATTATTTACAAGATCTCTTGCCCGTAGGGCATAGGCGAATATCAACGATACTCACAACCTGTTCTCGTTATCGTTAACGTTAGCGTTTTTACTCTCAGCCCATCAACCTACTATCTAAACTGAGAATAAAGAAGAATAGAATAAAAACATAACAATAATAATGAAGAAAGTAATGTTAGTGTTCGGAACACGACCAGAGGCTATAAAGATGTGTCCTTTGGTGAAAGAGTTCCAGAAACACCCAAAAGAATTTGAAACCATAGTATGCAGTACAGGTCAGCATAGAGAGATGCTGGATCAGGTACTCACCATTTTCGATGTCAAGCCCGACTATGATTTGAACATCATGAAGCAGGGGCAAGATCTCTATGATGTCACTGCCCGTGTCCTCACAGGTATGCGTGATGTCTTCAAAGAATGCAAGCCCGATGTAGTGCTTGTACATGGTGATACCACCACCAGTACAGCAGCAGCTTTGGCTGCCTTCTACCAGCAGATTCCTGTTGGCCATGTAGAGGCAGGTCTGCGTACACACAACATCTACAGCCCCTGGCCGGAGGAGATGAACCGCCAGATTACAGGTCGCATTGCTACTTATGACTTTGCCCCCACGCCACTCAGTGAGAAGAATCTGCTTGAAGAGAAGGCGCACGGCCAAATCTTCGTAACTGGCAATACAGTCATTGATGCCCTCCACATGGTAGTGGATAAACTGAAGAATGACCCCAAACTTGCCGCAGAGCAAGAGGACGTTCTCAGAGCCGCAGGATATGATGTCAATCGTCTAGGGTCAAGTGTCAAGTGCCAAGAGGACTCTCAACTCTCGACTCTCGACTCTCGACAGCCCTCACGTAAACTCGTCCTCATCACCGGACATAGAAGAGAGAACTTCGGTGACGGTTTCATCTCTATGGTTACAGCCATGAAGGATCTGAGCGAGAAGTATCCTGATGTGGACTTCGTCTATCCCATGCACCTCAACCCCAATGTTCGTAAGCCCATTCACGAAGTGTTTGGTGAGGACTTGACACGCCCCAATTTCTTCTTCATTGAGCCGCTACAGTACTTGGAGTTTGTTTACCTCATGGAGAAGAGTACTGTGGTGCTCACGGATTCCGGTGGCATTCAGGAGGAGGCTCCTGGCCTTGGTAAGCCCGTTTTGGTAATGCGTGACACTACCGAGCGTCCCGAAGCACTGAAGAGTGGCACTGTCCATCTGGTGGGCACCAATCACGACCTCATTGTTAACGAGGTAAGCACCCTCCTTGATGATGCAGTAGCATACGAGAAGATGAGCAAGGCCGTGAATCCTTACGGAGATGGCAAAGCCTGCAGCCGCATTGTACGTGCTCTCGCAGGCGAAACGCCTGACCGATATGAAGTACAATAAAAGGTTAAGGGGTTAAGCTTAGTACTGGTTAAAGGGTTAAAATGGAACAAAGGAAGTTTTCTTTTGAAAGATTAGAAGTCTATCAGGCTGCTCGTAAGTTGGTAAGGAATATTTACCAACTGCAAAATAAGTTTCCTTCAGAAGAAAAGTATGCTTTAGGAGACCAAATACGACGTTCTTCAACTTCCATTACCAGTAATATAGCAGAAGGTTCTGGTCGTAACTCTATCAAAGAGAAAATTCACTTTATAGAAATTGCCTTTGGTAGCATGACAGAGAGTTTCAGTCAGCTTCAAAATGCACAGGACTTAGGTTATATACAAGAAAGCGATGTTGAGAGTCTCAGACCTCAATTTAACCATGTGGCAGCACTCCTTTCCTTATTGAAGAAAAAATTTGAAGAGCATATTTAACCCTTTAACCCGCCACACAGTGGCATTTAACCGATTAAACATTTAAATAAGAATAATATGATTAACGTAATTGGATTGGGCTACATTGGTTTGCCCACAGCATTGATGATGGCTTCTCACGGAGTGGAGGTCATTGGTACAGACTACAACAAAGAGTTGGTGAACACACTGAACGCTGGCAAGACCACCTTCAAGGAGGATGGTCTCGACGAACTGTTTGCTGCTGCTGTTAAGGCAGGCATCAAGTTCACCACCGAGTATCAGAAGACTGACATGTACATCGTAAGTGTTCCTACTCCTTACGACAAGTTCAGCAAGAAGGTGGATGCTTGCTATGTAGTAGCAGCCGTCAAGGAAGTAATGAAGGTTTGCCCCAAGGGCGCTACTGTAGTAGTGGAATCCACTGTAAGCCCCGGAACCATCGACAAGTTTGTACGTCCTGTCATTGAGGCCAACGGTTTCAAGATTGGCGAGGATATCAACCTTGTTCACGCTCCTGAGCGTATCATCCCTGGTAACATGGTGTATGAACTGCTCCATAATAACCGCACCATTGGTGCTGACAGCAAGGAGATTGGTGAGAAGGTGAAGAGCTACTACGCTTCCTTCTGCCAGGGCGAGATTGTGGTTACCGACATCCGTACCGCAGAAATGACTAAGGTTGTAGAGAACACATATCGTGCAGTAAACATAGCCTTCGCTAACGAGCTTTCTCGTATCTGCCGTCACGATAATATGGATGTGTATGAAATCATCAAGATATGTAACATGCACCCTCGTGTGAACATTTTGCAACCTGGTCCTGGCGTGGGTGGCCACTGCATAAGCGTTGATCCTTGGTTCTTGGTTGGCGATTATCCCCAACTCGCTAAGGTGATTGATGAGTCCATGAAGACCAACGACTACCAGCCCGTATTTGTGCTTGAAAGAATCCATGAGATTATGGAGGAGAACGGCATCACCGACAACCGCAAGGTTGGTCTTTATGGCATCACTTATAAGGAAAATGTAGATGATGTTCGTGAGAGCCCCACACTCCAGATGATTGACATTCAGGAACGCCATTTGGCACGTCCTCTGAAGAGTTTTGACCCCTTCTTTACACAGAAGGAGATTGTTAAGAATCAGATTTTGGACTTCGACCAGTTCCTCAATGAGGTGGATATGGTTGTTATCATGGTTAAGCACGACCATATCAAGCAGAACTGGGATAAACTGAAGGGGAAGGTTATCCTTGATTGCCATAATATTTGTCCGTTGGAGGATGTATATCACATCTAAATCATAAGGATTTCTGGCAGCACAGGTGGAACGAGAGTTTGCAGTTCGATACTGCCTGCCAGAACATATAATTTCAATAATATGTTCAACTTAGATAAATTCATAGTTGACAGTGTAACGTTCCGGCCTGTCAGTATGTTTGCTGCCGATATTGAAGCGAACAAGGAGAAACTAACCGCAGAGATAAAAGGAAAGAAGGTATGCGTGATTGGTGGTGCCGGAAGCATCGGTTCTAGCTTCATCAAGGCTGTGCTGCGCTTTGAGCCCCAAAACGTGGTGGTTGACTTGAATGAAAACGGACTGGCAGAATCGGTGCGCGATGTTCGCAGCACGGAGGGATTGTATGTGCCTGACGAGTTCCGTTGCTATACGCTCAACTTTGCAGTCCCATCTTCACCCGTATCGTCATTGGCAAGGGTCGTGAAGCGTTCTTCCCGAAATTAGGTGAATACCAAATGATCATATTCAGTAGTATTTGTGATAAGTTTGTCACCGCTAACGGCATGTAAATAGCCCCGTGTACGACAGATGTAGATGCAAAAACTTAAAGCCTCTTAACTTGACCCTGAAACATAGAACATGGAATGTTAAACCCCGAAGTATCCGACTGTTTATCATTTAATAATCTAATGTCACTCAAGATAAAGCATAGCATCATTCTAACTTGCGCCTTGTTTGTCTTGGTTTTGGTGTTGCTATGTTCGTTTGTTCTTTTGAAGGCAAGCGAAAAGATTCCTGTGGAACCTATCACTGCATTATTAGAGGAGTACAGGGGGAATATCAACAGTATTGGCAAGTGGGACAAACTTGATGACAAAGATTGGACCTATAGTATTATCGAGGTAAAGCCAGGGAGCGAATTGTCGTTCAGGTGCTATGGACAGTTTTTTATTGCTTTCTTGACATCATACGAAGATCCGGATAAAGGCAGTAAGCCTGCCTTTGTCTCAACGAAAGACTATTCGGAACGTTTGACATTTCGCGCAGGAGAACATATATTGATTGTGCCTGAAGGGGCAAAGTACATGTATTTCTCAAGGCTGATCAGAGGCAGTGACAGCACTCCAAGATATCTCTATGTTGACTATGAAAACGTGCTTGAAGGTAATTGCCCGGATGTTGCACTAAATATTTTTAGTGATTATCCTACGGATAAGCAACAAGTTTGTATACACCATGATAGTTTTTGCCGTGAGATAACAGGGAAGCAGTGGCACATAGGATCAAATGGTGGTGAGGTGTTCGCAATGAACTACTTCTCACCTCGTCCAGATTATAAAATTGTGGATGATGGCTTCAGAATAATAGATGGCAAGCTGATGAACGACAGTAATGTCTCTTTAAAAGAAGCATTCAGACTGATAGAAAGAAAACTATCAGAAGATATGCTTTTTGAAGTATCACTGCCACAGGAGGAAGGAACCTGCCAGAGAGTCGTTTTTAACTTTAGCGACACCCGCACGTTTGACTCATTCCTGATAACTCGGAAGAATAATCGAATTAGAATTGATTATGTTAAGAGATATGAAGGTAAGGAAAAAAACTCCATCATATTCAACAGTATAGTAGAAGGAAATGCTTTACGCTTTTTTATTTCAAAAACCGGAACGGCTATTTTTGTAGATAATAAGAAATTAAGAGATTTTGGCGTGGATTTAAATCCTTCCCTTAGATGCGGCTTAATGATAGAAGCAGAACGTGCATATAATTACGATTTTTATAATGTATTTATGATTGCACCATATAAAGTATATGATGAGAGTAGGTTTACTGACTATGGTATAGGAAAAACTCATGCTGGTTTGACGCAAGGCATAGTACAAGACTATTCCTATAGATTAGATACAAAAAAAGCGCAGTTGTCCCCGTATGCTGAACGTTTTGAACTTCATCGTAATACAATAACAGATTATAGGAATGACCGTGTGGAGAAGAGTTTCAACTACCAGTTGCAGACAAATCTCCGAAAAATCAAGATAGATTTTGATGTGCTTATTCCTGCTGATAATGCAAATGATGATTCTTTTGATTGCATCATGCAAATCCACGACCGAACTGATGATGAGAAATTGGGTCGTAGCCCATACATTGCCATAAGAATTCAAAACAATAAGTTTGTATTAACTACCCAATCAATAGAGAAACAGGCAAAATCTGGGTTTAATGTAAACAAGATTCAGCCTATTGCTGATTGTAGGTTAGGAGAATGGACTCATTTTTCTATCTATATTAAGGAAGGCTATTTGCCAGAGCATAACCCTGTAACTCGGATTGAGATCAATGGTCAATTGGCTTATGAATCCACTGATCCCAACTGCAATAATAATCCGCGTGGCGGTTATGTACGCTATGGGGTTTATAAAGCTGATTGGTTGAAGGGGATAGGTGATGCAAGTATTCAGAAAAAGGTCATCTATTTTGACAATTTTAAAGTTAAAATGTAAATACAATGAGCACTAAAGTAGGTTTGGTAATGGCATATAAGGGCTCAAATTATGGTGCCCAATTACAAGCATATGCTACCCAACACATAATAGAGTCGTTGGGCTTTGAAACATCTATAATAGACTATCGAAGAAAAAGATTTTCTATTTCAAGCATTGTCTTTGGACCTGGTATTTTGAATTATTATATTAATTCAAGAAAAGAGCGTAGAATAAGGCAGAAGACCCGTGTTGATATAGATAATGCGGTTTATCTTGATAATAAGAAAAAAAGAAAGGAGCAACTAGATTCATTTATTAATCGTAGACTTCATAGTATTGTTAAATATACTTCGTACAAGAAACTTGAGCAGGACGCTCTTTCTTTTTCTGCCACTTTAATAGGAAGCGATCAGAAATGGCTTCCGGGTGCATGCTACGATAAGATTAATGCGCTGCAATTCGCGGGTTCAAATTGCAAGAGGGTTTCCTATGCAACGAGTTTGGGAGTATCGGAATATCCCTCGTATTGCCGGGAAATGTCAAAAAAAATGTGGGATGGGATTGATTCTCTTTCCGTAAGAGAAAAAACTGGAGCTGACATCGTAAGGAAGATTTGCGGTGATGGGAAAAGAGTGGAAGTGGTGGTTGATCCGACATACTTAATTACAAAAGAAGAATGGGAGCAATTAATACCAATAGAAAAGAAAATAGATGGAGAATATGTTTTATGCTATTTTTTGGGAGATGATAAGGAAAGTAAAATCTGTGCTAGAAAATTCTGTGATGCAAAAGGATTAAAGTTGGTTTCGATTATGAGTGATGAAAGCTTTTCTGATATAGATATTAGTTATGCTGATATACTTATCAAAGGAGCTTCTCCAGAAGATTTTGTTAATATTATCAGGGGCGCATCCTATGTTTTCACGGATTCTTTTCACGGAGTCGCGTTCTCTGTGATAAACAATAGGCAGTTTTATATTTTCTATCGCAAACGTGCAGATGCCAAACTATCACGTAATTCAAGAATAGATGATATATTGAAACTTTGGTGTGTAGAAGACAGACTGATTGTAGACAAAGATAGAGATTGGAATTCGAGTGGAGGCGTTGGAGTTATTAACTATGAAATGGTTAATGAAGTGCTTATTCGAGAAAGAGAACGTTCTATGTTTTTTTTAAAGAATGCTTTGTCAAATGCAAACGACTGATTTATATATAAATAAGGCAGATTGCTGTGGATGTGAACTATGTTCGGCGTCATGCCCCAAGTCTGTAATACAGATGAAACCGGATGAGGAGGGCTTTTTATACCCACTAATAGAATCCAATGGAAACTGTATAAACTGTAAACTTTGTGTGAAAGTATGCCCAGAAAAGACTCCGGGACGAACATATAATGATATGCTGTCTGCTCATGGAGGTTACATCTATGAGAAAACAGACTTGGCGATGAGCGCTTCTGGTGGCTTTGCAACAGCTATAAGCCGAGAGTTTATCAAAACAATAAAAGGTGTAGTTTACGGAGTTGCATATTCAAATGATTTAAGTGGTGCTGAGTATAAGAGGGCAACGTCAATTGAGGAACTTGAACTTTTCCGTACTTCTAAGTATATCCAAGCACATAAGGGAGGAGTATATACAGACATAGCAAACGATTTGCGTAAGGGCCTTAAAGTGCTTTTTATAGGACTCCCTTGCGAAGTGTCTGCCGTTTATCACAAAGTTGGCGCAGATAATAGAAATTTGTTCACGATATCTTTAATTTGCCATGGCCCTACCTCGCCTAATGTACAGGCTGATTTTATAACTCAATTGAGGCAAAAGAAAGATGCGCCCATTACTTTCTTTTCTGTAAGATATAAACTTAGGGGGTGGAAACCCTACTATATCCATGCTGAGTATAAGTCAGGAAAACCATATAATAAAGAGTTCGGAGTGAGCGATTATGGCATAGCGTTCCAATATTTAAAAAGACCGTCATGTTCTACCTGTAATTATAAGTATGGAAACAAGGAATTCGGAATCGTGTCGGATATGATAATCGGAGACTTTCATGCGGTTACCAGGGATATGCCCCATTATAACCTTATGGGGGTATCAGAAGCCTGTGTGATGACCGAACAGGGGGAAAAACTCGTTGCGATTCTGAAAGATACTTGCTTTGTAGAATCAATACCATTAGAAAAAGTATTGACGGGAAATAGAGCTTTGTATGAATCAATACCCGAAAGAAAAGAAAAACGACTTTTTGTTGCGACATACAAAGAAAAAGGGCTGCACAAAGCATGCAACCTTAAAGAGATTAAATATCCGATACTAAAGGCTTATTATTCTAAGAAGCTTAGGGCTGTTGTCAGAAATGTATTGAAATCACTTCATCTTAAGTAACACGATTCAATGGCAGAGAATAATCTTAGACAAAAAACTATAGCAAGTATGTCTTGGAATGCTATCCAGCGTTTTGGGACGATGCTATTGTCTTTTGTCAGCAATTTGGTTTTAGCGCGATTGCTATTACCTGAGGATTTTGGATGTATCGGAATGCTGACTATTTTTATAGCACTTTCCGAGGCATTTATTGATGGTGGTTTCGGGGCTGCTCTTATTCAAAAGCAAGACACAACACAAAAGGATTTTTCTACTATTTTCTATTGGAACCTTTTTGTGTCTTTCTTGTTCTTTATAATTATGATGGTTTCAGCACCTTTGATTGCTGATTTCTATCACATGCCTTCATTATGTAAGGTGTTAAGAGGAATGAGTTGTGTGCTTCTGATAAATGGGTTTCTGGTTATCCAGACAACTATATTGACTAAGAAGTTAGAGTTTAAATCACTTGCGAAGATTAATCTTATTGGAACTTTAGCTGGCGTCATTATCTCCATTATTGCTGCCTACCTTGGAATGGGTGTATGGAGTTTAGTCATAAAGACTCTCATAACTTCTATTGTCACGGGTATAATGTTGTGGACTATCAATTCTTGGAGACCAACACTTGAATTCAGTTGGACTTCGTTCAAGTCGTTGTTCAATTTTGGTGGTCTAATGCTACTTAGTAGTTTGTTGAATACTCTCTTTGAGAATATTCAAGGCTTAGTGATAGGCAGGGTATATACAGCAACAGATATGGGCTACTATTCTCAAGCAAAAAAAATTGATGAGATACCTTCAAGATCAGTTACTCAAATCGTTACTCAAGTGTCATTCCCTGTGTTTTCAAAAATCTCCAACGATTTGAAGATGCTAAAAAACGCAGTAAAGAAGAATGTTATTTGTACCAATTTTTTAATTTTTCCTCTCCAATCATTATTGATACTTCTTGCTGAACCAATAATAATATTCTTATTTACCGAAAAGTGGATTGAATCCGTACCATATTTTAGAATTCTCTGCGTTTATTCGATGTTTGTTGCTTTAAATGCATTAAATACAAACGTATTAAAGGCAGTAGGAAGAAGTGGATTGTATTTTTGGATTCAATTAATAAAAAAGGTATTAGGCATTTCGCTTCTACTAGTTGGTTTAAACTTTGGTGTAATCGGTGTTACATGGTCAGTTTCAATATCGGGCATGCTCTGGTGGGTAATTAGTGCTGTGGTTAATAAAAAAGTTGTTGATTATGGTTTATGGGAGCAGTTTTTGGATATTCTCCCTTCGCTCGTTATTTCTTTGTTGAGTGCAATGGCGGTTTTTGCTATAACTTTACTTGGGATTGCTCCAATTCTGGAAATATTGCTTGCCGTAATAGCTTATGTCATTGTATATCTAATTCTTTCAAGACTATTTAATAAAATGCCATTCTCAACATATTTAGAAATATTAAAGGAATGGACGTTGAAATATAAAACAACCAGACAATAAACAGAGGAGACATGAGAAATCGTAGTTGGGAAAAGGGGGTGTTGTTTTTATTATTAGCACTATCAGTTTGTTTATACTTGTTTGCTCCGAATGAGTATTCTTTGCCTTATTGTATTTATTGCTTTGCGATATACATTGTATCTGCCATAATTCTTTTATCGAATAACATAAAATCATATAGGTCGGCCTTTTTGTTTGAAGTTCTATTCTCTTTTTCCTACCTGTTTGTCAATTATGCTTATCCAGTTTTTATATATAGTATAGATCCATACTTTAGCCTATTTGCAAGAGGTTTTAATGAACGCGTAATGACTAAATGTACAGCCCTTGCTTCGATTGGTTTTGTGTCTTATTGTATAGGTCAATTCAAGGAAGGTAAGTTTTCAAATACAAAGACTTTAGGCAATAGATATTGGATGAGCCCCGTTGGCATTATAGATGTTACAATACTTACCATCCTCTTGATACTCTTCTTAATACCTAATTTAACAGCACTTAGAAGTGGTTACACTATGGAGGGAGCCGGAGGAGGTTTTTTCTTCATTTTTGCCCTTTTTTACATTTATAAATATTTCGCTTGTAGTATTGGAAAAACGAAAGCTTTTGTCAAGTTCATGTTATGGGGACTCATTGGTCTTTACATCGTTCTGAACTTTCTTCTTGGCAATAGAGGAGAACCGCTATATCTTTGTGTCGCTATACTTTACTGTTATCATGTATATGTACACAAGGTTTCTCTCGCTAAGTTTTCCCTTTTAGCTGTTATTGGTCTATTCGTCTTTTATTTTGTCGGAGTTACGCGTGTTTCTTCGTCACAACAGGGCATACAATCACGTAGCGAAAGGATTAACGACTGGGAAGCTGAAGATAATGTGTTGAGATATGCAAACGAGCTAATAATAAATAACAGGTCGCTGTTTGTGCTAGTTGATTATGCGGATGAAAAGGGACACAGCTTCGGAAAAACGTGGAGTGCAAACTTCTTTTCTATGGTTCCATATGGGCAGTCTTTTGCATTAAATGTTTTGGGAATACCGAAGAAAGATTTTTCGTCAACTCATTTAACAACATACATAGAGTTTGGTGAGGGTGATCCTGATGCATTTGGTCTTGGTACCAACTTGATAGGTGATATCTATCTTTGTTTTGGGATGATTGGAGTTCTGATTCTAATGTTTCTGTTCGGTAAAACCATAAGAATAGTCTATGAAAAGAGTAGAAATAGGTATTCTTATTATCAGATGTTATACATTATTTTTATTGTATTATCTGTATATTATACAAGAGCTTCATTATTTTCTCCGATGCAAATGATCGCTTGGACTTATGCCCTATCATATTTATCAAGAATAAAGAAATGAAACCTACAGCTTGCATAGTCGCAGACGGCTATCCTTATAACGGAAATTCAGAGTTCGCATTCGTAAAAGAGCTGGTTGATGAACTGGCTCGTCAAGGTGTTGAAATCTCAGTCATATCCCCCCAAAGTCTCCTCGGAATCTGGTTTCGGGGAAACAAGAGAGTGCCTTTGACGTATCAATATGATATTAAGGGTCAAACAGTAATGGTTTACCGGCCTTATTCCCTGTCTTTCGGGGGGCGTTTTGCAAAGTTACAGTATAAACTCAACTCTGTTGTAATCTGCAGACTGATACGCAAACAGCATCTGCGTTTTGATGCCTACTATGGCCATTTCTGGCATAGCGGCTATCAGCTGTATCCTATTGCCAAGAAGCAAAATGTTCCTTTGTTTGTTGCCAGCGGAGAGTCGCACATATTCCTCGCAGACACTTACAAGGCTACAGAGATTAAGTCTTTCTTGGATTATGTGAAAACTGTTATCTGCGTATCCAGCAAAAACAAAGACGAAAGCATAAAACTTGGCTTGACCAGTGAGGATAAAAGTGTTGTTCTGCCCAATGGATATAGCGAGAGTACGTTCTATCCAGTAAATAAAGAAGCTTGCCGTAAGAAGTTCGGTTTCCCTCAGAATCTATTCCTTGTGGCTTTCCTCGGAGCGTTTATAGAAAGAAAGGGCGCAGACAGAGTTTCTTCTGCCATAAAACTCTTAGGTGACGAGACTATAAAGGGCATTTTTATAGGAAAGGCCCAGGAAGGGAATACGCCACATGAGCCAGCGCTTGAGACAGCCATCCATACAGGATATGTGCCGCACGAAGACCTTAGGGATTTGTTGTGTTGTGCAGACGCATTTGTACTGCCCACCTACCAAGAAGGGTGTTGCAATGCTATCATTGAGGCGATAGCTTGTGGACTGCCTATCATCTCGTCTGACAGACCATTTAATTATGACATTCTGGATGATACCAATGCCATCATGGTTAATCCCGAAAGTGTAGAAGAAATAGCCGCTGCCATCAAACGACTGAAGGCTGATGTTGCACTGAGAGGACGACTTGCGGAAGGCTCAAAGAACCGTGCGAAAAATCTGTCTATAGCAGGTCGTGCGCAGAAGATCAAGGATATATTGTTCAAATGAGAAAATAACCAAGAGTAATGAAGATAATTCTATTTCGTTCAAACAACATTTTTGACTCGCGAGTTAATAAGTACCACAACTATTATGAGCGGGCGGGTCTTGACTATACCATAGTAGGCTGGGATCGTGCCGGTGCAGGATGGGAGAAGGAGAAATATGACTTCTACCGCTACAAAGCCGGTGTAGATGTTGGTGGACTTGGCGGTATGCGGAATCATTTCAAGTGGATGATGTTCGTGTACAAGTACCTGAAGCAGCATCGTGATGTGACATCCATTCACGCTTGCGACCTGAATGTGGCATTTCCGGCTGCATTATTCAAGGCATTGCATAAGAAAGATGTCACTCTGATATTTGATGCCTGCGACTGGTTCAGTTCCAATTATGCCAATAACAAATTCCTGAAAGGGCTATTTGGTTTCATGGAGAAGTTTGCCTACAAACGTTCAGACAAACTAATCATCTGTGAACCGGAGCGTGAGAAACAGATTCAATTCAAGTTGCGCGAGAAGCCATTGGTGATGCCCAATATCCCGGATATATCTACAGATATGATAACTCCGATTCAAGAGAAGTATGTGTTCCAGAATGATAATCCTACACTGGCATACCTTGGAGGCTTCAGTGATGACAGATTCTTATTGGAGATGTTGACACTGGCAGAGACAGAGCCGTTTAACTTGCTTATTGCCGGTTACGGGAACAAGGATGTCATCGCCAAGTGCGAATCGTTGAAAGGCAGGGAGAATGTGAGGTACTTTGGAAGGATTCCAATGGAAGAAGGCCTTAATATGGAAAATGCTGCTGATATTATCTATGCTATGTATTGCAAGGTGAATCAAAACAACATTTTTGCAGCACCGAATAAGTTTTATGAGGCTCTTTTGTTAGGTAAACCGCTTATCACAACCAAAGGAACAATAGTGGAACCCAAGGTGGTAAACAACGGTATTGGTTGGGCTGTCGAAGAGGATATAGAAGAGCTGAGACACTTGCTTAGAAGTCTTAAGAAAGAAGATATTAAGGAAAAAGGAAAGAAGTCGACTGAACTTTGGGAAAAGAAGTTCAAAAACTATTTGACGGATTTCTTTGATAATACATACGCAAAAATCATAAAGTAAAGATATAGACTATGTCAATTTTTAAAGGTAAGACCCTCCTGATTACGGGAGGAACAGGCAGCTTTGGTAACATGGTACTGAAGCGTTTTTTAGACAGTGATATTAAGGAGATTCGAATCTTCAGTCGTGATGAAAAGAAGCAGGATGACATGCGTCATCATCTGCAGGAGCGTTATCCGGAACAGGCCGCAAAGGTGAAGTTCTATATTGGTGACGTGCGTAACCGCCAAAGCATTGACATCGCTATGCGTGGTGGTGTGGACTACATCTTCTCTGCTGCGGCACTGAAGCAGGTGCCCAGTTGTGAGTTCTTCCCGATGCAGGCGGTTGAAACGAACATCATTGGTACTAACAATGTGCTTGAGTCTGCTATTGCTCATGGTGTGAAGAACATCGTAGTACTTTCTACCGATAAGGCAGCTTATCCCGTGAATGCAATGGGTATCAGCAAGGCAATGATGGAGAAGGTAGCAGTAGCGAAGGCACGCCAGTTAGGAGATAATGCACAGACAACCATCTGCTGCACACGCTACGGTAATGTGATGGCCAGTCGTGGCAGTGTGATTCCCCTTTGGGTAGATCAGATGGAACAGGGCAAGCCCATCACCATTACTGACCCGAATATGAGTCGTTTTATGATGACGCTGAATGATGCCGTGGATTTGGTGATATATGCGTTTGAACATGGTCATAATGGTGACTTGTTTGTGCAGAAGGCTCCGGCAGCTACGCTTGATGTATTGGCAGAGGCATTGAAACAGACTTACGCTAAGATTGACCCGAAGTATGGTAAGACGGAAGTGAAGGTGATTGGTACACGTCACGGAGAGAAGTTGTATGAAACGCTGGTGACGCGTGAGGAAATGGCAAGGGCTATTGATATGGGTAACTACTATCGTATTCCTTGCGATGCCCGTGACCTGAACTATGACAAGGTGGAAGGTGGTAATCCTGAGATTGACAAAATGGAGGAATATCACAGCCACAACACAAAGCGTCTTTCTGTTGAAGAGATGAAAGAGTTGCTTCTGAAACTCACATTCATCCGTGAGGATCTTGGTCTACAGCCCCGCGTTCATGCAAAAGAAATCAGGAGCGAGTAACGCTCGGTTAATAAAAATAAAAGGTAGAAGTTAAGATATGAAATTCTTTATTTGTGGCTGCAATGGTATGGCCGGTCATACCATCAGTTTATATTTGCTGGAACAGGGACACGAAGTGTATGGTTTTGACTTGCGAGAGCCAAAACTCATAAAAGGTTTTGCCGGCAACGCCTTTGATACAGAAACTATAGCAAAGGCAATCAAAGAGGGAAACTACGATACTGTAATCAACTGCATTGGCGTGCTGAATCAGTTTGCAGAGAACAATCACGCACTGGCTGCTTTTCTGAACAGTTATTTCCCGCACTTCTTGGCAAAAACAACAGAGGGTACTGATACACAGGTTATCCACATGACTACCGATTGTGTATTCTCTGGCAAGAAAGGCAGTTACACGGAGCACGACCTGCGTGATGGTGAGACTTTTTATGACCGCAGTAAAGCACTTGGTGAACTGGATGATGAGAAGAACCTTTCTTTGCGCAACTCCATCGTAGGTGCTGACATCAATCCCAAAGGAATAGGATTGCTGAACTGGTTTATGAACAACACTCTTGGTGATCATCCCGTGGTGAATGGCTATACCAAGGCCATGTGGACAGGACAGTGTACATACCAGTTGGCAAAGACCATGGAAGCTGCTGCCAAGGAACGTGCTCACGGGCTGGTGAATGCTGTACCTGATACGGACATCTCAAAGTATGAACTACTGAAGCTGTTCAATAAATATCTCCGTGGTGGTCGTGTGCAAATTAACCCAGTAGAGGGGGTGAATGCAGACAAGAGCCTGAAGCGTACCAATTGGGACTTCAACTACCGCATTCCCGATTATGAGCAGATGGTAGCTGAAATGGCAGAGTGGATTTATAATCATAAGGAGTTGTATCCCCACTATAACCTATAGAAATGAGTAATCTGAAAGGAAAGCGAGTGCTGATGATTTCACCATACGGCACATGCCTACACTATACTCTGGCTATGAAAAAAGAGTTAGAGGATAGAGGGGCAGAGGTGCATTTATATGATGAGCGGCCTTCACAAAAAGCGGCCGCTAAAATCTATCTTTATTTTTTTCGTAGTATTGCACCTCAGTACTTCAAACAGTATGTAGATAAAATTATTGCAGAGAATGAATCTTGGCAGCCGGATGTAGTTTATATCGTAAGAGGTCAAGCATTTGATGAGAAGGTCCTTGGATATATGCGTGAGCATTTCTCGAAAGCCAAGTTCATCTTTTATCAGTGGGATCCCCTGTGTGGGAAGAAGATTCCCGAGGTGCTAAAGATGTATGACTACAATTATTCCTTTGACACCGACGATGTGAAAAATAATCCTGAATTTAAGTTCCGGCCATCTATCTTTTTGAAAGAGTACGTTGAGATAGCAGAAAAAAAGGATTTCAAGTATGATGTATGCTTTGTGGGAACCATCTACAACAACAGATGGGGAGTAATAAAGAGATTCCAGGATTATTTTGATGCCAAGGGGATTAAGTCTTTTTTCTATCTCTATATGGCTAGTTGGACACTCTATCTTTGGGATTTTATTAGGAAAGGAACATTTGTGAGCCCTAAGAAGATGCAGTTCAAGCCTATGTCCTATTTAGAGAATGTTGAGATGGTGAAAAAGAGCAAATGTGTGCTGGACTTTGTTTATTCCAAACAAACCGGTCTTTCTATGAGAGCATTTGAGTCAATGGCTGCTCACAGAAAGTATATTACTAATAATGCAGAGGTTAAGAACTATGATTTTTATAATCCGGCAAATATATTGGTGGTAGATGCTCTGAATCCACACATTCCAAAAGAGTTTATAGAGAGACCGTTTGAACCAGTTGATGACAAGGTGATGTACAAATATTCAATACGGGGGTTTATTGACGAGATTTTTGAAAATATATACTGATATGCAATCATTTCGAACTTCTTCTATTTTCAAGTTCACAAGCGACTTCGAGTTGCTGAAGCGAATAATCCGTGATGGTATCATACCTAACTACTGTGAAGAGGATTTGTCGTTTGGGACCCCTCAAACAGAGTTCTGTCTCGGGATACCCATGTCAAGCTTCTGCGATATTCCTATGACGCTACTTGACGAACATAATAAGCGATACGGCAACTATGGAATAGCGTTGTCGAAGGATTGGGGAATAGAGAATGGCATACAGCCAGTGATGTACATTGCTAACGAATCGGTGTTAAAATCGGTTTATTATCATTACTACAACGAAAAGAAAGTTCGAGACTGGTATCAGCGTAAGGATGTACAGCAGTCACTGAATCAAGATACTATCGTAAAGGGCTTTCCCCTGGAAGACTTTGCAAAGATAAAGAGTGCAGAGATTGGTCATGCATACAACACTCATATTATTGGTTATCTGAAAAAATATAAGAGTCCGTATAAAGGTGATATAATTAATAATTATGAGGAGAATGAATGGCGTTATATCGTGCCAGAACAGGATGAAACAAAATGGTTTTGGACTCGTCAAGAGTATATGGCTTGGAGAAATCCACTTGGTAAAGATATATCTAAGGTCAAAAAGCCTTCTCCGTCTAAAGCAATAAAAGCGTATACACTTAAGTTCACTGAAAATGATGTTAAGTATATTCTTGTTAAGGACGAAGAATTCAAAGGGCGTATAATTGAGTTTATAAACAAACTTACAACAATTGGGGGCAATCCCATCACTATGGGCAAATCTACTTATAGTGTAAACAGCCTTTTAACAAAGATTGTAACTTTGGAACAAGTTCAGAAAGATTTTTAAAATATGTATAGGCTTTTTTTAAAAAGATTCATAGATACTTTGCTTGCAATAGGGGGGCTTGTCGTGTTCTGTATCCCTATGGCAATCATTGCTGTTTGGATAAAGGTGGACAGTAAAGGGCCTGCCTTGTTTAAACAAGTTAGGTTAGGTAAGCGTATGAAGCCCTTCACAGTCTTTAAGTTCCGTACCATGTGCGACCATGCATATGAGATGGGGGGCATTGCAAAGAGTTCAACTGATTCTCGCATTACGAAAGTGGGTGCATTCCTTCGCAGAACCAGTCTGGACGAACTGCCACAGATGTTTAACATCATCAATGGCACAATGGCCATCATTGGCCCTCGCCCTATCCTGGATTGGGAGTTTGAACCCTATAAAGAGAACAAAGAGTATTGCAAGCGATATGACGTGAAGGCTGGTATGTTCTGTACTGTAGATATTAACTATAGAGCATCCGCAGATAGAGATCTCCAGTTCAAGATGGATGCAGAATATGCAGACAATGTTTCTTTCCCATTAGATGTTAAGACTTTCTTTTCTATTATAAAGACAGTGGTGAAGGGGGATAATGTATACGTAGAAGACAATAAATCAGATAACAATGAATAATAGTTATAACGGACATCTGTGTATAGTGTTCGCCTTGGAGCACTATAACCCTTTGAATATGATTCGCGCCTTTGGCGAGAATGGAATTAACCCTGTGTATATATCCGTGAAGCGCCGGTATGAGGTGGCTACACGTAGTAAGTATATCTCCAAGCTCCACCGCGTCGATTCGGTGGAGGATGGCTATGTGTTGCTGATGAAGGAGTATGGGAACCTTGCGGCAGAGACCGGCAAGAAACCGTACATTGTATTCTCTGATGATAAGTCGGTAGGCTACTTTGACTTGCATTATGATGAGTGGAAGGATAAATTCATTACCTACAATGCTGGCCGTAACGGACGCATCAATGAGTTTATGGATAAGTACCAGATTCAGCAGCTGGCCAAGAAGCATGGATTCAACGTGCTGGATAGCTATGTAATTGGTAAGAATGACCCGCTGCCTGAAAACTTGTGGTATCCTATCATTACCAAAGACATTTCTCCTAACTCTGGTAGCTGGAAGTTTGATGTGTATATCTGCCAGAATGAGCAGGAGCTCAAAGAGGCTATCCAGAAGATAGAGAGTCCGCTGATTATGATTCAGCATTTTGTGGATAAGCAGAATGAGATGGCTCTGGAGGGTTATACCATCAATCACGGTAAGGAGATGCAGATTATTACCCAGATGAAGTGGAAGTACCTCATCCAGGGTTACTACAGTCCTTACCATGATGTATGCATGTTCACGGACAAGGAGATGGAGAAGAAACTACAGGCTATGTTTGAGGATATTGGATTTGAAGGTGTGTTTGAGGTTGAGTTCCTGATTGACAAAGATGGTACGTTCTACTTTATGGAAACCAACTTCAGGGCTTCTGCCTGGAATCCCACCTGTAAGTTTGCCGGTATGCCCTTGGACTACCTTTGGGTAAAGGGTATGGAGAACGGCTATATTGATCCTGCTGACCGCAAGGAGTTTGAACCGTTTACATCCATGAGTGAGGTGATTGATTATGGTAAACGCGTAGAAGGCGGTATGGTGAGCATTGCTGAATGGCTTCGAGACTTCAAGGATGCCAAGTGCGTCTATATATATGATAAAGAAGACCGTGGTCCTTGGGATGCGGTAATTGAAAACTGGGATAGCTTTAAGTAGTATGGAGAAACTATTATTTACAGGAGGAACAGGTTTCCTTGGGGCAAATGTAAAACCACTGCTTGACAAGCAATATGAGGTTACTACCATTGGCATTACTGATAGGGATGAGATAAAGGCAAACTTTGTAACGGATGTGCCTGAACTTCCTTGTAAGTATGATGTGGTTCTTCACGCTGCTGGAAAGGCACACGTCTATCCCAAGACAGAGGCTGAGAAACAGGCATTTTATGATGTAAACTATACAGGTACAATTCATCTCTGTGAGGCTCTTGAAAAAGTAGGAGTGCCCAAAGCTTTGGTTTTTATCTCTACCATGAATGTGTATGGGGATAAGCCAGGCAATATGGATACCGAAGATTCTAGACCATTGGTAGGCGATTCTCCTTATTCAGACAGTAAGATTAAAGCAGAAGAGTATCTTTCTAAATGGTGTAAGGAGCAAGGTGTCAAATTAGGTATTCTAAGACCTGCCTTGTTGGCTGGCCCTAATGCTCCGGGTAATCTTGGAGCTATGGTTAATGGTATCAAGACTGGAAAATATCTGAGCATTGCAGGTGGTAAGGCTCGGAAAAGTATCTTGATGGCAGAAGATATTGCTCATCTTGTTCCGCTGATTGCTGAAAAGGGTGGTGTATATAATGTTTGTGATGATTTTAATCCCTCTTTTGGTGAACTGGAAGCTAGTATCGCTAAGCAGTTGGGTAAACGAAAGCCAATCTCTATTCCTTATTGGATGGCAAAATGTTTGGCTTTAATAGGAGATGTGTTTAGTTCCTTCCCGATTAATTCATCCAGGCTTGAAAAGATTGTTACGTCAGATACATGGAGTAACGAAAAAGCTAAACGCGAATTGGGTTGGAAGCCAATGAGTGTATTAGAGAACTATAAGATTTAATATAGTGCGTGCGTAGAGACCAGGAGAAAGACACTATAAATGAATTTTGATAGTAAACAACAGGCATTTTTCGCCTTAGTGGAGGCCGGTCTTTGGGAGAAAGATGTCCGGCTTTCGACTTTTCATAAGATAGATTTCCAAGAAGTAAATCGTTTGGCAGAAGAACAGGCGGTTATAGGGCTTGTGGCAGCAGGGATGGAACACGTAACAGACGTGAAAGTCCCCAAAGAAGATATATTACAGTTTGTTGGCCAGGCTTTGCAACTGGAACAGCGGAATAAGGCAATGAACCATTTCCTTGCAGGCATTATTGATAAGTTGCGAAAGGAAGGAGTTTATACGGTTTTGTTGAAAGGTCAAGGAATAGCTCAGTGTTATGAAAGACCGCTATGGAGAACTTGTGGGGATGTGGATTTGTTTCTAAGTAATGATAATTACAAGAATGCTGTTAACGTGCTGACTCAACTGGCTAATGAGGTTGAAGATGAGAACATATATACTAAGCATATTGGTTTTAAGATAGATAAATGGGAGGTTGAACTTCACGGTAGTTTACGGAGTGAGCTGTGGAAACGGCTTGACAACATGGTGGATGGAGTTCAAGAGGATATCTTTTATGGAGGTGCTGTTAGGTCTTGGCAAAATGACAAGACTCAAACTTTTTTGCCAAGGGCGGATGAGGATGTAGTTTATGTGTTTGCACATATACTCCAGCACTTATTTAAAGGTGGAATAGGCCTGAGGCAGATTTGTGACTGGTGCAGGCTGCTCTATACTTATAGGGATTCTTTAAATTACGGATTACTGGAGTCACGCATTCGAAAAGGCGGAATTAGAACAGAGTGGAAAGTGTTTGCAACTTTGGCAGTAGATTATCTTGGAATGCCTGGCGGATATATGCCATTGTATGACGGCTCCAATAAGTGGCGGAAAAAGGCTGACAAATTATTAGCCTTTGTACTCGAAACTGGCAACTTTGGTCATAACAGGGATATGAGTTATAGAAATGAAGAATCTGCCATCTCACGCAAATGGAAAACCTTCTATCACATAACATCAGATACCTTTAAACAATTCGCGATATTCCCGATGGACTCTATCAGAGTTTGGTGGCGGATGATGGTGATAGGACTCTTATCGCTTGTCCGGAAATGATGTATAGAGGATTATCAGAATAGAGACCTAATGGTTGAAGAAGTTGTTACATATGTTACATAATGGTTTTGTAATGAAACGATATGGCTAACGAACTACAAATTTCTCAACGTGGAGTTGAGATGCCAGCATCACCTATCCGAAAACTGGCCCCTTTTGCATATGCAGCGGAAGATAGAGGCGTTAAGATATACAGGCTGAACATTGGTCAGCCTGATTTGCCCACGCCACAAAAGGCACTGGATGTACTGAAGCATATTGATCGCAAGACGCTGGAGTATAGTCCTTCGCAGGGATATCGCTCATTACGTAAAGCTTTGGTGAACTACTATGACCGCTATCAGATAAAACTGTATGCGGATGAGATTATCATCACTTGTGGTGGTAGCGAGGCAGTTTTGTTTGCCTTTATGAGTTGCCTGAATCCGGGTGATGAGATTATTGTACCTGAGCCGGCTTATGCCAACTATATGTCGTTTGCCGTTTCTGCGGGAGCTGTTATTAAGACGGTAGCGACTACCATTGAAGAGGGCTTTTGCTTGCCTAAAGTAGAGCAATTCGAAGAGTTGATTAACGAGCGGACAAAGGCTATTCTGATTTGTAACCCCAATAATCCGACGGGCTATCTCTATACGCAAAAGGAGATGAACCAGATACGAGATTTGGTGAAGAAGTATAATCTTTACCTGTTCTCCGATGAGGTTTACCGTGAATTTATCTATACGGGTTCTCCATATATTTCTGCCATGCATCTGGAGGGTATTGAACAGAATGTGGTGCTGATAGATTCTGTGTCTAAACGTTATTCTGAATGTGGTATTAGGATTGGCGCTTTGATTACCAAGAATGAGCAGGTACGTAAGACTGTGATGAAGTTCTGCCAAGCAAGGCTTTCTCCTCCTTTGATTGGCCAAATGATTGCAGAAGCTTCCATTGAAGGAACAGAGCAGTATTCACGTGAGATGTATGATGAGTATGTGGAGCGTAGAAAGTGCTTGATAGATGGCGTGAACAGAATTCCTGGGTGCTATACGCCTGTACCTATGGGCGCATTCTATACGGTTGCTCAGCTGCCAGTAGAAGATACAGAAAAGTTCTGTGCTTGGTGTTTGAGCGAATTCTGTTGGAAGGATGAGAAGACGCCTTCTGACAAAATTGGGGAGACCATAATGATGGCACCTGCCGCCGGTTTCTATTCCACTCCCGGAATGGGAATGAATCAAGTGCGCTTAGCGTATGTGCTGAATAAGAAAGATATTCAAAGGGCTTTGTTTTTGTTGGAAAAGGCTCTGGAACAGTATAAGGCGGTAGAAAAGTGACGGTTGAAGAGTTAAGTTCATATACGCCTCAAGACTTGGCAGACCTTGATGCTCTGATGCATGAGTTATCTGCTACAAGTTTCTGTAACGAGGAGCTTTTGAACAATGCCTTGAATGATGCCAATGTTCACGTGTATGTGATTAGGGATAAAGGGCACATAGTGGCTACCGGCACGCTTTGCATCAAACATACGCTGGAGTTTACCATTGCTGATATTGAATCTGTGGTTGTCAGCTCAAAGTGCCGTGGCCGTGGATACGGAAAGGAGTTGATGACGGCTATGATTAAGGCGGCTATGAAGATGAATGTGCATCATATACAGTTGACTTCCAATCCCGCGCGGGTGGCAGCAAACCGGCTGTATCAGGACTTGGGGCTTGAGCGGTATGAGACGAATTGTTATAAGAGGATTCTTACAGTCTAATAATAGATAATAATCAAAAATATGAAATACTTAATCGTAGTAGCGCACCCAGATGATGAGGTGCTGGGTGCAGGAGCATCGATATGGAAATGGGCTCACAACGGTGGCCAAGTGGATGTGTGCATCATGTGCACGGAGGCGAAGGCGCGTGCGTTCCGTCCGGATGACAAGGAACTGGATGATGATACGCATGCGGCATTGAAATATATCGGCGTGAACAAGGAGTATGAAGGGACGTTCCCGAACATCGAGATGAACACGGTGCCGCACCTGCAGCTGGTGCAGTTCATCGAGGGTGCCATCAAGGAGAGTGAGCCGGACATTATCATCACGCATCATCCTGCAGATACGAACAACGACCATCTGCAGACATCGATGGCGTGCCAGGAGGCGGTACGTCTGTTCCAGCGCAGGCCGGAGGTGAAACGTGTGAAGGAGTTCTGGTATATGGAAGTACCTTCATGTTCGGAGTGGAAGATTAACAATGCCATGCAGACGTTTAACCCAAACAACTATGTAGAAGTTGGTAAGGAAGGTGTTGATGCCAAGATAAAGGCTTTGGGCATGTATCGTGGCGTAATGCGACCTTATCCGCATCCGCGTTCTGCAGAGTATATCAGCGGCCTTGCTGCTGTCCGTGGCAGCCAGTGGGGAGTGAACTATGCGGAAGCATTTGAGGTCGTGTTGAGAGCATACTAATGAAGTTGACAGTTATGAAGATTACGCAAGCAATACTTGATAATCTGACAGAACAGGCGAAGGCGAGTCCTCGGTTGAGAATGAATCTGGATTTGCGGAACTCTGCTGAAGACCAGAGCCAGCGAATGCTTAATGCGATAGAGCCAGGCTCGCCATTGCCTATTCATAGACACCAGAAGAGTTCGGAGACTGTGGTGTGCTTAAGAGGTAGATTGGTGGAGGAGTATTATGATGAATTAGAGCGCATCTGCACCGAGCGGATTGAACTATCGCCAAATGGGCCTGTTGTGGCTCTTAATATACCTGCAGGTCAATGGCACACTGTTCAGGCTTTAGAATCTGGAACGGTGATTCTGGAAATGAAGAATGGACAGTATGAACCATTGTTTGACGTGGACATACTGAAATAAGATGGATGAGAATATTCTGAATCATAGATTGCGAGAGTTTATAGAGAATGAAACTCGTTCATGTTCTATGGATTATGGCTGCATAACACCGGAATACGTCTATCGGATGCTTGGAGGTCAATATTCTATAGATGAAATTCAAGATGCGTTAAGCTTATGTCTAAAAGAATATTATGAGCGTTAAAGACTTTCTTAAAGGTGTATGGCAGTTTTGTTCATACCTCTTTTGGCCGCAATGGGGAAAACATAAAGAGTAAATCAATGGAAAAGTATCAATATCATATTTTTAGCCCGTATAGGGTTTGCCCATTGGGGGCACACGTTGACCACCAGCATGGCTTGGTGACGGGATTTGCCATAAATAAAGGTGTTGATTTGTGTTTCAATGTAAGAGAAGACAGTACTGTTAAGTTGTCATCAAAGACATTTGAGGGTGATGTGGAGTTCCATGTTAATACACCATCGCAAGTAAAGGAAAAACATTGGGGAGATTATGCCCGTGGTGCAAAATATGCCCTTCGTAAGCGATTTGAGTTGAGTCATGGTATAGAGGGAGTCATTCAAGGCTCGCTGCCTGTAGGTGGTTTGTCTTCATCAGCTGCTGTACTGATTGCATATGTGATGGCGTTTGCAAAGGCGAATGATATAACGTTGCAGCCTTTTGAGGTGGTGAAGATTGCATCGGAGGCTGAACGAGAGTATATTGGGCTGAATAACGGCTTGCTTGACCAGGCATGTATTGCCTTGGGTAAGAAAGATGGATTGTTGTTCCTCGACTGTGATTCGAATGATTGGCGTATTATTAAGCGAAATCCCGATATGCCAGAGTTTGAGATTGGTATCTTCTTCTCTGGACTGACACGTTCGCTGGTGAACTCAGACTATAATCTTCGTGTGTATGAATGTAAGACTGCAGCATGGAATATGCTTGCTTATACTGATCAGCCGCTAAAGACATTTGATAAGACTTTCCTTCGCGATATTCCCAAGGCAACATTTGAAAAGACGAAGATTGCTATGCCTGCAAGGTTCGCTCGTCGTGCAGACCATTTTTATAGTGAGTACCGCCGTGTGCGTCAGGGAGTGACAGCATGGGAAACGGGCAATATGAAGCTGTTCGGTAAGTTGTCGTTTGATTCGTGTGAGAGCAGTATCCACAACTATGAGTGTGGCTCGCCTGAACTCATAGCAATCTATGAGATTATGCGTCAGTTGCCAGGCGTGTATGGTGGTCGTTTCTCTGGTGCAGGCTTCAAGGGTGCTTGCATCGCGCTTGTTGATCCTGCATATAAGGATGAGATTCAGAAGGTACTCACAGAGAAATATCTGGAGCAGTTCCCAGAATATGAAAAGTCATTCCAAGTGTTCTGGGTAAAGCCAGATGACGGGGCAAGATTTGTTGAAGATTGACAGTTAGTTATGAAGAATATAGTTATTGCAGCAGGATATGCCACGAGGCTCGGGGAATTGACAAAGAACTTCCCTAAGCCATTATTAAAGATAGGTGAGAATACTATCTTGGGAAGGATGTTGGATGATATCGACAGGATTCCTGAGATAGATGAGCATATTATTATTACCAATCATAAGTTTGCTGGCATCTTTGAGGACTGGAAGAAAGATTTGAACTATAGCAAGCCAATAACCATTGTGGATGATGGCACAGAGACGAACGAGACTCGTCTGGGTGCAGTCTGCGATTTGCTGTTTGCGATGGATAAGCTGGCTATCGATGATGATATGTTGGTGGTGGCTGCGGATAATCTGCTGTTCTTCTCGTTCCAGGAGTTTGTGGACTTTGCACGTGCCAAAGGGACATCGTGTATCATGTGCCATGAACAGCCTTCGATAGAGAAGCTGCAAAGGACAGGTGTCGTGGAGTTGGATGATAATAACAAGGTGCTGGGCATGGAAGAGAAACCACAGGTGCCCAAGAGTCATTGGGCTGTACCACCATTCTATGTCTATCTGAAGAAAGACCTGGACTTGGTACGGCATTCTGTAAAGAATGGTTGTGGCAAGGATGCTCCAGGCAATCTTGCTCACTATATGGTGGAGCATACCACCATGCATGCCTGGACCATGAGTGCAGGACGATTCGATATAGGTAGCCTCGATACTTACTACGAGGCCGTTGAGAAATATGGTAAGTAACGAACACGAATTACTCGAATAAAATTTATTATATGATGAAAATTGCAGTGGCAGGAACAGGTTATGTTGGCATGAGTATAGCAACACTGCTTGCTCAGCATAATCACGTAACAGCTGTTGACGTGATTCCTGAGAAGGTGGAGAAAATCAACAAAAAGATCTCGCCTATTCAGGATGAGTATATTGAGAAGTATTTGAAAGAGAAGGAGCTTGACTTGACGGCGACGCTGGATGGTAAGGCTGCTTACAAGGATGCGGACTTTGTGGTGATTGCGGCTCCGACGAATTATGACCCGCAGAAGAATTTCTTCGATACGCATCATATCGAGGATGTGATTGACCTCGTGCTGAGCGTGAATCCGGATGCGGTGATGGTGATCAAGAGTACTATCCCCGTGGGGTATTGCCGTTCGCTGTATGTGAAGTATGCGCTGAAGTTCTTGACGGACCCGGCGTTGAAGGGAAAGAAGTTTAATTTGCTGTTCTCGCCGGAGTTCCTGCGTGAGAGCAAGGCGCTGTATGACAACCTGTATCCCTCTCGTATCATCGTGGGCTATCCTAAGATACTGCCTGCTGACAGGAACAGAAAATGGGATGAGGAGAATGCTGCTATTACTGCGATAGGTAATCCTGAGGCAGAAGAGAAGGCGAAGACGTTTGCCGGACTGCTACAGGAAGGTGCCATCAAAGAGAATATCGACACCTTGTTTATGGGTATGACTGAGGCAGAGGCCGTCAAACTGTTTGCCAATACCTATC
>JAEEGJ010008492.1_pt1 | contig 28290 bp, 26 predicted proteins | sample 8958761 | NCBI WGS metagenome assembly JAEEGJ01 (sample SAMN16246546, study PRJNA631951) | gut metagenome | biome: gut microbiome; feature: rumen; material: RS-attached | host: Bos | place: Iran: Karaj | collected 2018-10
TTTCTTTGTACAGTGCTTCCTTATCTTTCATCGTATGTAGTTTTCGGTCGGCAAATTACGCATCTTTATGCTGAAAAACAATTATATTTGTACAACTGCACTGAAACTATGGCCAAATACCGTAAATACGATACCTGTTTCTTCGAGCGCTATGCCCAGCTCTGCCTGACGGAGCTGCTGGGCGGAGAGTTCGCGGACCTGGTCAACAGCGACCGGCCGGACCTCCAGAGCCCGAACGGGACTCACGAGGTCGGGATCGAGGTGACACGCGCCATGGAGCAGAGCAAGGACGCGGCGCGTCACCTGCTCAAGGAGATGGCCGGAGTCACCGCCACCAACGAAGACATCAAGAATATCGAGGACCTGGAGCGCATCATCAGCTCAGGATACGGATATGGCTTGGAGAACGGCGATTACATCGGGTACAAGGAGTACGAATACTGGTCGATGGCCCTTCCGATGGAGCGCGTCCTGAAGAGCAAGGTGGCCAAGGTGGTCGGCGGCTTCTACGGCGACTTCAGGCGCTTCGGTCTCTATGTTTTCTGCAAGGACAATCTCAGCGATTTCGACGTCCTCAAGACCTTGAGGTACGTGCGCTCGCTCCAGCGCGGGCACGAGCGCAGGTACAGCGCGCTTTTCCTCTCGGAGATCAGCACCCTCCACGTATGCCGGCTGGACGACGGCATCAGTAAGGACGACCGCATCATCAGCATGGACATAGATCCCGAGCTGCGCCGCCACCTCTTCCTCGAGTCGATCAAGTATTAGGCTTTTCCTCTTCCCACCCACTGACAAACTGTCAGCATAAGCGACTGATTGTCAGTAGATTAGTGACAATTTGTCAGTTTTTACGTGCCAAATGTGCAGTTTCCGGCATTGGTCCCCTGTTTGCTAGTTTCATAATCGAACCCGCCAGGATGACGGGAGAAAAAAGATAGTGAAACTTAAAAAATAGGAGATTTGAATTATGTTGCCCGCAAGAAGAAACCAGTATTGGCTGCCCAGTATTTTCAATGACATTTTCGATGACGATTTCATGGGCTACACGCCCGCTAAGCAGTTCGCTTCCCCGGCCGTCAACATCATCGAGAACGAGAAGGATTATCAGATCGAGGTCGCCGCTCCCGGTATGAGCAAGGAAGACTTCAAGGTACGTCTGGAGAATGACAACGAGCTCGTCATCTCGCTCGAGAAGAAGAACGAGGACAAGCACGAGAAGAAGAACTACCTGCGCCGCGAGTTCTCTTACGCTTCGTTCAAGCAATCGTTCATCATCCCTGACGAGGTCGAGGCCGAAGGCATCGGTGCCGCAATGGTCGACGGTGTCCTGAAGATCACCCTGCCTAAGAAGGAAGTCACCGTCAAGACTCCGGCCAGCCGCCAGATCGAGATCGGTTAATCCATTGCAACCCATGGGACAAAATCCCGCGGTGTGGGTCGCCACACTGCGGGATTTTTCGTATATTTGTAAGAATGAACAAAACCGAACGCCATGCGATTCATCCTATTTCTCCTGTTGGCCTTTGCGCCATATGCCCAAGCAGTGTCCAAGCCGGTCGAAGTCAAGTCTCCCGACCATAGTCTAGTCCTTTCGTTTGACATCGACTCGGAAGGCAGGGTCGTTTACTGTCTTTCCAAGGACAAGGAGACTGTCATCGACTGGTCCGTGACGGGATTCGCCGCCGGTGCCGGGTCTGCTCCGAGCGCCACCCGGCTCAATGCCAGCAGGAACGGGAAAGTACGCGTCAGGCAGGAATGGAGGCCCCTGTGGGGCAAGCGCTCCGTTGTCCCGGACCGCTACAACGGCCGGGACATCTCAGTGACCTTCGCCGATCTCGGCGAAGTCACTCTTCAGGCGCGCGTTTACGACGACGGGGCGGCGTTCCGTTTCACGGGTCTGCCGGCCGGAGAGATGACCGAAAAGACAGTGTTCAACTTTGCCGGGGACTATACGGCATGGTTCTACAACGGAGAGAGACATAATATCGGTCCCGAGAAGCTCAGCGAGTCGGATGGCGAACGTCTGCCAGTTATGACAGTCAAGGCCGCCGAGGACCGCTATCTGGCCATACACGAGGCCGCTCTCGGCCCCGATGGCTGGCCGATGCGGCTCCGCTCCGCGGCCGGCTCCACTTCATTCGAAGTCATCCCGGAGACCATCTCCGCCAACTCTCCTTTCACCTCCGCGTGGAGGGTGATGATGTGTTCCGAAACGCCCGGAGGGCTGGTGGACTCACACCTTCTTGAACTCCTGAACCCCGCGCCGGAAGGCGATTTCAGCTGGGTGAAGCCGGGAGTGGCCCTGTGGGACTGGCGTATCGACGGAGCGGTCTGGGACGGCTACCGTTACGGGATGAACTACGATTCCTGGACAAGGATGATAGATTTCGCTGCGGAGCAGGGCTTCAGCCACCTAGTGCTGGACGCCAACTGGTACGGTCCGGAATTCGCCAAGGATTCCGACCCCACCAAGGGTGACAAGGCCCGCGACGTTCAACGCATCATACGCTACGGCCGAGACAAGGGAGTGGGCGTCTGGCTGTACCTCAACGACGTCGCCGGCACCAATTATCCCATCGAAGAGACCCTGGCTCAATACGAGCAATGGGGAGCCGCAGGAGTCAAGTACGGATTCATGAACGGCACACCGCAGGAGAAGAACCGCAAAACCCAGAATATCACTGCATTGTGCGCCAAGCACCACCTGATGGTGGACTACCACGACTATCCCGTGCACCCCTTCGGCCAGATGCGTACATGGCCCAACGCCGTTACTCGCGAGTACTGCAAGGCACAGCTGGACGGACGGCAGATATTCTACCCCAAGACCTTCGTCACCTCGGTATTCGTGAACATGATTGCCGGCCCCGTGGACATGAACAACGGTTTCATGGAACTCCACCAAGGCCGCACCACCCGCAAGGACAACAACCAGGAAGTGCCTTCGACAGCCACCGCCGAAATCGCCCGGACGATGATCACCTGGTCCGGCGCAACCGTCATCCCGGACATCCCCGAGTATTACAGGAAGTATCCCCGTTTGCTGGAATTCCTCTCCGCCGAGAAGCAGCCGTGGAAGGAGAGCATCACACTCGACGGCAGGATAGGAGAATATATAGTGATGATGCGGCAGAACGCCGACGGCGACTATCTAGTGGCCGCAGCCACGAACGAGGACGCCCGTTCGATTGACATTCCCCTGTCATTCCTCCCTAAGGGTTCCTGGAACGCAGCTGTCAATACTGATGCCGAGGATACCGACTACCGCACGAACCGAGAGACCTGCGCGTCGTACGACACCGTCGTAACGGCGTCCTCAGTCCTCTCCGTCCGCCTCGCCCCCGGCGGAGGCGCCTGCATTCTGCTTCGCCCGCAGACGAAATAGTTTGATGGCGGAGAGCAAGGACATACTCCTTGGGCGGATACGGAACGGACAGGCGCTCACTACCGGGCAGCAGGTCAGGCTGACCCTGCTGCTTTGCGGCCCGGCCATCCTCGCCCAGCTGGCCTCCGTGCTGCTGCAGTTCATCGACGCGTCGATGGTCGGCAGCCTCGGAGCCAATCCCGCGGCCTCCATCGGACTTGTATCTACGACCACCTGGATCTTCATGGGTTTTGCCATGGCGGCATCGCAGGGATTCTCGGTACAGGTCGCTCACCTCATCGGATCCAATGATTTCGGCGGAGCGCGCAAGGTGCTCCGGCAGGGTCTCACGACAGTCATCCTGTTCAGCCTGTTCCTATCGCTGGCGGGGCTGGCGATAGCCGGTCCGCTGCCCAGATGGCTCGGAGGAAGTCCGGAGATTACAGACGATGCTACGGCGTATTTCTCCACCTTCGTCCTGTTCCTTCCGGCAATGCAGATGGAGTTCCTGGGGAGCAGTATGCTGTCCTGCAGCGGCAACATGAAAGTGCCTAGCATGCTCAACATTATGATGTGTATGCTGGACGTTGTCTTCAACTTCCTGCTCATTTTCCCGACACGCGACATCACCCTTTTCGGAAGCACGTTCACGATGCCAGGAGCCGGGATGGGCGTACGCGGCGCAGCCCTCGGCACCGGCCTGGCGGAGTGCATCACGGCCATTGCGATGCTCTATTTCCTGCTGGTCCGTTCCAAGGAGTTGGCCATAGTCCGGGAGAGAGGGTCTTTCCGCCCGACGGCCCTGTGCCTCAAGAATGCCTTAGGCATCACTGGGCCGATGTGGGTGCAGAACGTCATCATGCGCGGGGCGCACATCGCCAGCACCGTGATAGTGGCTCCGCTGGGAGCGGTAGCCATCGCGGCGAACTCCTTCGCCATCACGGCGGAGAGCTTCTGCTATATGCCCGGCTACGGAACGGGCGACGCGGCCACAACCCTCGTGGGCCAGAGCCTGGGCGCCAGGCGCCGTGACCTTGTACGCAGTTTCTCCCGCATCACCCTCCTGCTGGGAGTAGGCATGATGTCGGCCCTGGCGGTGGTGATGTACTTCATTGCGCCGCAAATAATGTCGCTGCTCAGTTCGGACCCCGACGTCGTGGCGCTCGGCGCGCGCGTGCTGCGCATCGAGGCCTTCGCCGAGGCCGGCTACGCCGCCTCGATCGTCGCCTACGGCGCCTGCGTCGGCGCGGGCGACACCGCCGTTCCGAGCATGCTGAACCTCGGGAGCATGTGGCTCGTCCGCATCGTTCCCGCCATATTCCTTACCCGCATCTACGGCCTTCCTGGCTACTGGATTGCGATGTGCATAGAGCTGAACGTCAGAGGATTGCTTTTCATCTGGCGCATCAGCGGAGAGAAATGGATGAAGAATATGATACAAACGACATAAACAATGAAAACAATCAAGAACCAGGAATTCGGCGGAGAGAGACCGTTGTACTGCGAGCATGACCTCTACCTCGAGAACGTCGTCATACACGCCGGAGAGTCCGCCATCAAGGAGACCTCGGACATCACTGCAGTGCGCTGCCGCTTCGAAGGCAAGTACCCGTTCTGGTGCTGCGACCGCTTCACGGTCAAGGACTGCATCTTCACCGTCGGAGCCCGCGCCGCCCTGTGGTACTCGCGCGACCTCCTGATGGAGGACACCATCGTGGACGCGCCTAAGATGTTCCGCGAGATGGACCGCCTGACTCTCCGCCGCGTCATCATCGACTCGGCGGCGGAGACGCTCTGGTCCTGCAGGGACATCAGGCTCGAGGACGTCAGGGCAGACCGCGCCGACTACATCTTCATGCACTGCGACGGCGCGGAGATAGACAACTTCAAGCTGGACGGCAACTATTCCTTCCAGTGGACCAAGAACGTCGTCATTCGCAACTCCATCCTCAACACCAAGGACGCGTTCTGGGAGACAGACAACGTCACTGTGTACGACTCCGTCATAGACGGGGAGTTCCTAGGATGGCATTCTCGCAACCTGCGACTGGTGCGCTGCCACATAGGCGGCAGCCAGCCGCTCTGCTACGCCGAAGGCCTCGTCCTGGAGGACTGCACCTTCGCGGCCGACGCCGACCTCGCGTTCGAGTACAGCGACGTCAAGGCCACCATCAAAGGACATATCCCTTCTATCAAGAACCCCAAGACCGGTTTCATCAAGGTCGACAGCTGCGGCGAGCTTATCATCGACGGCAACATCAAGGCTCCGGCCGACTGCGACATCCAAATAGGTTAGGATTATGTACGACTTCGACACCATCATCCCCCGCAGGGGCACAAATTCGATCAAATGGGACGCCCGTCCCCCTTTCGACGCCGACACGGAAGGCGTCATCCCGCTCTGGGTAGCAGACATGGACTTCAAGGCCGCCCCGTTCATCATAGACGCCCTCCGCAAACGTGTAGAGCACGGGGTGTTCGGATATGTCTGCGTGCCGGACAGCTATTACGAAGCCGTCTGCCGCTGGTTCTCCGGCCGCCACGGCTGGAACGTCGAAAAGGACTGGATCATCTACACCACCGGCGTCGTCCCGGCGCTATCCGCCGCCGTAAAGGCCCTTTCCAGGCCCGGAGAGAAGGTTATACTGCAGTCGCCGGTATACAACTGCTTTTTCTCGTCCGTGCGCAACAACGGCTGCGAAATACTCGACGTGCCGCTCCTGTACCACGATAGGACCTACAGCTATGACTTCGACGGGCTGGAGCGCGCCTGCGCCGATCCGGATGCTAAGCTGATGCTGCTGTGCAATCCGCACAACCCCGCCGGGCGGGTGTGGACCCGCGAGGAACTCGCCAGGGTCGGCGACATCGCCCGGCGGCACGGCGTCACCGTCGTCAGCGACGAGATCCACTGCGAGATAGTGATGCCGGGATACACCTATACTCCTTTCGCATCGGTTTCACCGGAGAACCAGGCCTGCTGCGTCACCCTCTGCTCCCCCAGCAAGAGCTTCAATACAGCCAGCCTGCAGATAGCCAACATCATCACCCCGAACCCGGAGTGGAGAAATCTTTTGGACAGGGCGATCAACGTAAATGAAATATGCGACGTGAACCCGTTCGGGGTAATTGCACTGGAGGCGGAGTACAGCCCGGAGGGCGCGCAATGGTTGGACGAGCTGAACAGCTACATCTACGGAAACTACCAGCTGCTCCTCAAGATGCTTCCGGAGTACCCTGTCTGCAAGCTTGAGGGGACCTATCTCCCCTGGGTGGATGTCAGCTCCCTTGGACTCCCTTCGGAAAAGATCGAGGAGGCACTCCTGCGGGACTACAAGGTCTGGGTAAACGCCGGAAAGATGTACGGAACCGAAGGTTTCATACGGATCAACCTCGCTTGTCCGCGTTCGATCCTCTCAGAAGGTCTTAAGCGCGTCCAGGAGGGGCTATCCGCACTGAACGCGCTTAAACACAAAAAATAAAACAAAAGTGTTTATTTCGATAACATTTTTGTTAACCGACCTTTTTACTTCACAAAGCTGATTTTGGAGAGGTCACGGGGCCTCGCTTCGGGCGTCTCTCGGCGAGGAGCTGGAACTTTTTCCTTTCAAGGGCAAGCATCAGCGCCCGATGTCGGCCTTGAGCCGTCGGATCGCGCGGCCGGCATCGCCGCCCTCCTCCTCCAGCAAGGTCACGAAACGGCTGCCGATGATGCCGCCGGAGGCGTGGGCGCAGGCGGCATCGAACGTGGCGCGGTTGCTGATGCCGAAGCCCACCATGCGCGGAATGCGCAGGTTCATATCGCTTATCTTCTTGAAATACGCCTGTTTGGCTGCATCGAAGTCCTTCTGGGCACCCGTGGTCGAGGCGGATGACACCATATAGATGAAGCCCGACGTATGCTCGTCTATGAGCCTTACCCTTTCTTCGGAGGTTTCGGGAGTGATGAGCATTATCATCCTGAGGTCATATCGCTCCGCGATCTCCTTGTACGACTCTAAATAATCCTTGAAAGGCAGGTCGGGAATGATCATTCCGTCCACACCGACTTCCTTGCACGAACGGCAGAAATCTTCGAAGCCGTAGCGGAACACGGGATTGAGGTAGCCCATCAGGACGAGAGGTATGTCCACATTCTCCCGTATGCCCTTCAGCTGCGAGAAGAGTTTGCGCAGGGACATTCCCCCTCGAAGGGCTTTGGTAGCGGCGTCCTGGATGACCGGACCGTCCGCCATGGGATCGCTGAAAGGGATGCCGATCTCTATCATATCCACTCCCTCTTCGGCTAGGGTGCGTATGACTTGGGCCGTGCCGTCGGGATCAGGAGCGCCGGCACAGAAATAAATGGATAAAAGCCCATGAGGGTTTGAATGGAAAAGCCTGTCTATCCGATTCATATCGTCATTTGTCTAAAGAAATAATCTAAAATAATCCAACAAGGAAAGCCGCCAGTTTCGAGACATCCTTCACGCCTGGAGCCAACTCAAAGCGACTGTTAAGGTCAATACCTATAAACGCCTTATGTACAATAGCTTTAAGTTCATCTTTCATCTCATGACCTATGCCTCCGCTCAGAAGGAAGGGAACGCGCCCTTCATAGCGGTCCAACATCTGCCAGTCGAAGCTCCGCCCGCTGCCGCCATAGGCGTCCGTACGGGTGTCGAAGAGATAGAGGTCGCAGGCGTCCTCCCATTCACATCCGGGGAGCGGCAGCGCGCGCGCGTCCGCGTCGAGGCCGAAGGCCTTGATGACGCGGACGCCTTCAGCGCGCAGGCGGCGTCCGAGCTCCGGGCTCTCCGAGCCGTGGAGCTGGACGTACTCCAGCCCGAAGGCATCCCGTCTCCGCATTATCTCATCATATCCGGCATCCACGAAGACTCCCGCACGATGAGCGCGCTCCGGAAGATATGCCGGCTTACCGCTTACGTATCTGGGCGAACGGGGATAGAAGATGAATCCGATAAGATCCACCCCCAGCGATTCGACCGCACGGATATTGTCGCCGTCGATCATGCCGCAGACCTTGACCAGCTTCCCTCCTCTCATACGGCATCGATGAAAGCGGCAAGGGCCGCACCGGGATCATCCTCTTTCATAAAGCACTCCCCCATCAGGAATCCCCTGAAACCTTCGGCACGGAGCCTTCTCACAGTCTCCGGACTGCTGATACCGCTCTCCGACACCAGTACCGGGCCGCCAGGGCCGCGGAGTCCACGACGGCACAGCTCTCCGGCCATCCGGAACGACACTTCCACATCGGTATGGAAAGTACCGAGATGACGGTTGTTCACCCCCACCGCATCCACTTCAGGAGTCACATAGTCGAGTTCTTCAACGGTATGGACCTCCAGCAGCACCTGCAGACCCAGCAGATGGGCTTCATTCAAAAGCGAGCGGAAAGAATCCTTGTCCAGACAGCTGGCTATCAGCAGTACGGCATCCGCCCCTGCGGCTCTCGCCTCCACCAGCTGATATCGGTCGATGATGAACTCCTTGCGGAGGATAGGGACATTCACCAGCGGACGCATCTTCACGACATAGTCCAGGCAGCCGCCGAAATATGGCCCGTCCGTCAGGATGCTGACTGCCGCCGCTCCGGCGGAGGCATACTCAGGCACAACCTGCCCGGGCTCCGCTTCCTCGTGAATCCAGCCCCGCGAAGGGGATTTGCGCTTGAATTCGGCGATGATCCCGTGAGGGGAAGCGGCGAGAGCCTCCCTGAACGGGAGGGGCCGAGGGGCGGAGGCGAGCCGCTCCCGGAGGCTCGCCTCCGGGACAGCGGCCTTGGCCGCCGCCACCTCCACGCGTTTGTCCGCCACTATGCGTTCGAGAATATCCATAGGTGCTAACTGTTGATCTCCACGAATTTCTTGAACGCCTTCATGGCCTTTCCGCTCTCGAGCGACTCACGCGCGATAGCCAGAGACTCCTCGACGGAAAGGTTGCGGTTTATGATGGATATGCCGCAGGCGGCATTGGCCAGAACCACCGACTTCTGCGCATCCGAAGCGGTATTCTCCAGCACTGCGTCGAAAATCCTGTGCGATTCGGCAGCGGTCTTTCCTCCGTAAATGTCCGAAGGCTCCACGTAGTTCAAGCCCAAGTCCTTGGGTGTGAATATCTTTTCGAAACTGTTGGTTACGAGTTTGAAACCGCTGGTAAGCGATATCTCGTCATAACCGTCGTAGCTGGACACTACTCCGTAATTGTCCCCTATCTTCTGGTGAGCCAGCACGTAGAGGCGCTGCTGCTCCTGGTTGGCAGCTCCGTGCAGCGAGTTCTTAGGCCGGCAGGGATTGACGAGGGGGCCGAGAAGATTGAAACAGGTGGGAATGGCGAGCTGCTTGCGTGTGGGTCCGACGAACTTCATTCCGTAGGCGAAAAGAGGCGCATGGAAATAGCAGATGCCGGCCTCGTCCAGCGAGCGCTGGAGAGTGTCGCGGTCGGAGGTGAACTTCACTCCGTGGGCTTCGAGCACGTCGCTCGCTCCGCTGACGGAGGTGCTGCCCTTGTTGCCGTGCTTGGTCACCTTGTGACCGGCGCCGGCAATCACGAATGCGGAGCAGGTGGAGATGTTGAAAGTATTCTTCCCGTCCCCCCCGGTACCGACGATGTCGAGGGTATTATAGGCATCAAGTTCCACTTTCTTTCCGGTCTCGAGCAGTCCGTCACGGAATCCGAGGAGTTCGTCTACGGTCACGCCACGCATCTGGAGGGCCATAAGGAGGGCGGATATCTGGCAGTCGTTGTATTTCTCCTGCGTGATACCCAGCATAATGTCGAATGTTTCCTGGCGGGTAAGTGTGTTCCCGCCTACAAGCTTGTCAAGATAAGTTTTCATATAAGTTCGTTTTATAAATTGTGATTCAGCCAATTGCTTATTATTCTGGAGCCGTCGGGAGTCAGCACGCTCTCGGGATGGAACTGTATCCCGCGAACATCCATGGTCCGGTGTCGCAGGGCCATTATCTGACCTTCATCGCTGGTCGCCAAGACCTCAAGGCAGTCAGGGAGGGAAGCGGCATCGACCACCCAGGAGTGGTAGCGTCCTACCTTGATGTCGCGGGGCAGCCCGCTGAAGATAAAGTCGTCCTCCACGATATGGCACGGGGTCTGCACTCCGTGAAAGACATCCTCTAGATTGACGAGCGTCCCGCCGAACGCCTCCCCTATTCCCTGCTCGCCGAGGCAGATGCCGAGGATGGGCTTCCGGCCGGCGAAGGCACCTATGACTTCGGGCATCAGGCCGGCCTCGGACGGAATGCCCGGACCCGGCGAGAGGAGGATGCCGTCGTACGGCTCCAGGTCTTCGAGACGGAAGCGGTCATTGCGCAGAACCGTGACGGCGACGCCCAACTCCTTCACCAGATGGGCCAGATTGTAGGTAAAAGAGTCGTAATTGTCTATGAGAACGATGTTTTCCATAGTTTTCAGAATTGGGAGGCCAGTTCGATGGCCCGGCGCAGGGCGCCGAGTTTGTTGTTCACTTCCTGGAGCTCATACTCCGGATCGCTCTTGGCCACGATGCCGCCGCCGGCCTGATACCACAGCTCCTGGCCGCGGCTCACGAAGGTGCGGATGGTGATGGCCTGGTTCAGCGAGCCGTCGAAGCCAAGGCTGCCGACGCAGCCTCCATAGGCGCCGCGGTTATGCGGCTCTATCTCGGAGATGAGTTGCATGGCTCGGACCTTCGGGGCGCCCGACAGCGTTCCCGCGGGGAACGTGTCGATGAACGCCCTCACGGGGTCCGCGCCCTCGTCCAGTTCGCCGCTGACGCGGCTCACCAGATGTATCACGTGGGAATAATACTGGAGTTCCTTGTAGAAATCCACTTTCACTCCGTGGCAGTTGCGCGAGAGATCGTTCCTGGCCAGGTCCACCAGCATCACGTGCTCCGCATTCTCCTTCGGGTCCCTCCGGAGGAAATCGGCATTGCGCGCGTCCTGCGCATCGTCCCCTGTACGCCGGGTGGTCCCGGCTATCGGGTCGATGCAGGCGCGCCGCCCTTCTATCCTGCAGTGAGTCTCCGGCGAGGACCCGAAGATGCGGAAGCCGCCGAAGTCCATATAGAACAGGTAAGGCGAAGGATTGATGCTGCGCAACGCCCTGTAGAGGGTGAAATCGTCCCCTTCGTAATGCTGCACGAAGCGGCGGGAAAGGACGATCTGGAATACGTCTCCCCTGCGGCAATGCGCTATGCCCCTGCGGATGTTGGCCTTGTGTTCTTCGTCAGTCAGGGTGGACGACGGCTCGTCCACCGGACGGAATCCGAATACGGGACGTGCGGCGCGGGAGAGCAGTCTCTCCACCCTTTCCAAGTCGGGATCCTCCCCATCGGCGAGCACTTCGTACAAGGTGGTCCTGTTCCGGAAATGGTCGAACACCAGTGTGTAACGGTACAGGGTATAGAGCATATCCGGTGCGTCGTTCTCTTCACGGGTCTCGTCCTTGACGGCTATGTCCTCGAAATACCTGACTGCATTGAAGGAGGTAAAACCCCACAGCTGACAAGCCGGCGAAGACGCATCCTCGAAACTGAAAGCGTCCATAAAGATACGGATGAGATCATCCGTGCCAAAGTCCTGCCCGACATTGCGTTCAATGATGCTGCCATCGGGAAAAAGGCAGCGCCCGACGCCGTGGGAGACGCTTACGTCCGACACCGGGCACAGCGCTATGAAAGACCGGGAATCACGGCCTGTATGGTAGTCGCTGCTCTCCATCAGCACGGACTGCCGCGACTCGTCCCTCAGCCTGAGATATGCAGACACGGGAGTGAACAGGTCGCCCGGTATGGTCCTGGAGACCACACGGTATCGAAAGGTTTTCATTTCTTGTAATAGTTCAGGTATGTCTCGATATCCTTGTCACCGCGTCCGGATACAGTCAGTACGACTATGTCTTCCGGGCGGAAAGCCATCTTGGGCAGGGCGCCGAGGGCGTGGGCGCTCTCGAGCGCAGGAATGATGCCCTCCAGGCGGGTAAGTTCATACGCGGCTGCCACTGCCTCGTCGTCATTGACGGGTATCACGCGGGCGCGTCCCTGAGCCGCCAGGTTGGCGTGCATGGGACCTATGCCGGGATAATCGAGGCCGGCGCTGATCGAGTAAGGCTCCTCGATCTGGCCGTCCTCGCTCTGGATGACATAGCTTCGCGCTCCGTGAAGGATGCCGATCTGGCCCAGGGCGATGGTGGCGGCCGTACGGCCGCTGTCCACGCCAAGCCCGCCAGCCTCCGCCAGCACGATCTTCACCCTCTCGTCATTGATATAATGGTAGATGGTACCCGCGGCATTAGAGCCGCCTCCGACGCAGGCCATAAGGTAGTCCGGCCAGTCGCGGCCGGTCTGCTCAAGCAACTGGCCGCGGATCTCCTCGCTAATGACGGACTGCAGACGGGCCACCATGTCCGGATATGGATGGGGTCCGACCGTGGAGCCGATGATATAGAAGGTGTCCGAAGGGTGGCAGCACCAGTCGCGGATGGCTTCGTTGGTCGCGTCCTTCAGCGTCATGTTTCCGGACTTGACCGGTACGACGCTGGCACCCAGCATCTTCATCTTTTCCACGTTGATATGCTGACGCTTGACGTCGGTGGCGCCCATGTACACCACGCACTCCATGTCCATCATCGCGCACACCGTCGCCGTGGCTACTCCGTGCTGCCCGGCGCCGGTCTCGGCGATGATGCGCCGCTTGCCCATCCTTCGAGCAACCAGTATCTGCCCGATGGTGTTGTTTATCTTGTGGGCGCCCGTGTGGTTGAGATCTTCACGCTTGAGGAAGATGGTGGTTCCGTAGCGCTGCGAGAGCCTGGGTGCCCTGTAAAGCGGGCTGGGCCTGCCGGCATAGTCGCGCAGCAGGGCACGGAACTCCTTCGAGAAGTCTTCGCTCTCAATGATGGGGAGATACGCTTTCTGAAGGTCTTCCACACATTTGTGCAGGATCTCGGGGACATACGCTCCCCCGAATTCGCCATAGTACCCCTCGGGGTCTGCAAGATAGTTCATAAGTCAGGTGTTTTGTCAAGTTCGTTCATAAAAATCTGAAAAGAGCCCTGTCGCATCGCGGCAGGGCTCTTTGTATCTGCAAGCACACATACGGAGCGTCAACCTCTTACGACTTCATCGAGTGTAACAGGCTCCACCACCAATATGCGTTCATTATGCTCTTCATACTTCTGCAAATCTATGCAATGTAAGTATCAATTCCAAATATTTTTAAAAATTATTTACTTGAGTTTCAGCGCATCCGAAATCTGCATCGAAATGGCCTGCCAATGGGCCTTGGTCACATCGTCTGAAGACTTGGCCTTTGCGGCCTTCTTCTGCAGGTCCATCAGGGTCGCGAGGAGCAGGGTACGACCGTCTGAGGTAGCAGCGGCGGAGCTGTTCACCACCTCGATGGCGGCGGAGACGAAGCGGCGCTGCAAGTAACGGCGGTAGCTGTCCACCGCCCTGCCCTTGTCAAGCTCAGAGAAGACCATTCCCGTAAGGTCGGAGAGATACTCCTCCGGCTTGTAGTTGGAAGGATCGTACTGGGCGAATTGGCCGAGACGGTTCAGTTTCGCGATGCTCAGCAGGTTGGACGAGCTGACGACGTTGTTTACCAAGGTGTAGAGGTAGCTGTCGGGCTGGTCGGTAATGTCGAAGATATATGGCACCTCCACAAGCCAGGACGGCTTGGTGAAGAGATTCTCGTTCAGGAAGTCGAGCGCATTCTTCTGCCGGGCCTTCGGCACGGGGGCGTACTTGACGAGATCGGTCTGCTCGATGCTGTGGTTGGTGATGAAGCGGCCTCCGATATTGGCGGAGACGTGGCCGAGATAACGGTTGAACTGGCTGACCACGGCCTCGTACATGCGGCTGACATTGGTAAACATGTCGGCTTCCTCGACATTCCATGCGGGGATCTGACCGATGGCGCGCTTGAGGTTCATGATACCGTAGTTGCTGGCGGCAACGGCGTCGTCGCCGAGATCCTCGGTGAGGGCGCGAGGGTCACTGTCGCGGCCCTCGCCGCCGAACCACAGGCGCGGGTTCTCGGCCAGACGCTCGGTGATGACCTTGTTCCAGTAGAGATGATCCTCTTTCGGAGTCTTGTATTCCGTTGGTTTATAACCGAATTCGATAGCCCACTTATCGTAATCGTTGATGCGGGGATAGAGGCCTGCCTTGGTGATGTTGTCCTCCGGCTGGGCCACATAATTGAAGCGGGCATAGTCCATGATGCTGACGGTATGGCCGTGTTCCTCCACCCAGGCCTTGTCGCGGAGTTTCTCCACCGGAGTCTGGCTGCTGGAGCCCATGTTGTGACGCAGGCCGAGGGTATGGCCGACCTCGTGCGAGGAGACGAAACGGATGAGGTCGCCCATCAGCTCGTCGTCATATTTGATCTTGCGGGCGCGCGGATCGACGACACCTGCCTGGACCTGGTACCAGTCGTGGACCAGGGTCATGACATTGTGATACCAGCCGATGTGGCTCTCGATGATCTCTCCGGAGCGCGGGTCGTGGACATTCGGTCCGTAAGCATTGGCGGTGGGGGAAGCCAGATAACGGATCACCGAGAAACGGGCATCCTCAAGGCTCATGTCGGGATTGTCCTCCGGCCACTCTTCGGCATGGATGGCATTCTTCCATCCGGCCTGCTCGAAGGCCTTCTGCCAGTCGTTGACGCCGGCGATGAGGTAAGGACGCCACTGCTTCGGGGTAGCGGGATCGATGTAATAGACGATGGGCTTGACAGGCTCGACAAGCTCTCCCCTCTTCTGCTTCTCGACGTCCTCGGGACGTGCCTCGAGGCGCCAGCGGGTGATAAAACGCACCGTCTCGACACCTTGCTGGTCATCGGTGAACTTGCTGTAGCCGTCGGCGAAGTAGCCCACGCGAGGGTCGAACAGACGCTGCTGCATGGGAACTTCCGGAAGCAGGACCATAGATGTATTGAGCACAAGTGTTACCGCACCCGCCTGCATTCCGGCAGGAAGGGCCCTGGACGTCTGCGGGCCGCCCTGGCCGCCTGCATTCGGAGCATTGTACGCGAAAGTCTTGGTAACAGTGACCTCGGTGTTGATAGGATAGGTGCGGATGCTGTTGATGAAGCTTGCGTCACCCCTGACATTTCCGAGGTTGTACGAACGCTTGGCACGGGAGTCCAGCGAGAAGACCTGGTTATCACCCTCGAAGAGGCTGGTCACCTTGACACGGGTCGTTCCCTCGCTGGAGGTGGACTCGGGCTTTATCGAAGCGACGATAGGATTCTCGGAGCTCACATTGACCGCCTTCTCGATATCGTCTCCGGATTCGGCCGCTATATTCAGCACGTCGGCCCTTAGGAGCAGGTTACCGTTGACGGCCTTCTCCCAATAGATCATGGCTTCGGTCACCTCCTCGCCGCCATACTCGCTGGCGCCGGGAGTGTTGCTCACAAATCGGGTTACCGCCAGGATCCTCCTGCCGAGCAGGCTGTCCGGAATCTCGAAATACCAGTCCTTTTCGTTCTGGGCAACACCGAAAAGACCTGACTTAAAGGAAAGCTCCGGCTCTTTCTTCTTTTCCTGCTCAGTATCAGCCTTTTTGTCATCAGCAGGCTTCGCTGGTGCGCGTCCTTGCGCCGCTGCCGCAAGGCCAAAGGCCAAGACGAATGCAGCAATAGCTAAACATCTCTTTTTCATGACTGTTAAGTTGGTTTATATTGATTTAAACTTGAATATCCTCCTAAATACCTAGCAAGGCCTTGGCTTCCGGCGTCATGAAGGGCTCGATGTCGGAATAAGGCACCACGAACGAGGGCATTCCCTCAGCATAGCTGGCAATCTCGTACTGCTGGTAGACGAAGTTCAACCCATCTTCCGAAGGATACAGCGGCCAGGACGGGAGCGGGATGAATCCGTCCTCTATGAACAGGCTCTCCTTCAATTCATCCCAAGTCGTGTCGTATCCGTTATCGGAATAATAGCGGAGCAGGCCGGCGATCAGCAGCGGCTGCATGTCGGCGGCGCGCGAGGTGTCGACGAAGTCGTCCACCGGCGCGCCGTCCTTCTTCGAGAAGGTCAGGCAGCCGCGTCCTGTGACTCCGCCGTGGGCTCCGCCCATATAGATGTAGTCCATGGACTGGAACACCACGTAGCGGTCCGTATCGTCGATCTTCCTGAGTCCGAACTCATAGCCCCATCTCGGGAAATCACGGAGCATTTCAGCTTTCTCCTCATCCGTGAAATCCTCGTCTTCAAGGATATATTTCGCCCGTTCGTCGGCATCCTGCTTGGACAGCCGGCCGATCAGGGCGAAAGCGTTCTCCCTGTAATAGCCAAGCATTCCCTCGATGTCATCGGCATCGCCGGTGAACGGGTCGAAGAAACGTTCGTTCTCATAGGACGTGACGTGGCTGAGGATGTCGTCCACGACTCCGGTCAGTTCCTTGCGTACGCGAGCCGAGGCCTTGTCGGTCCCCGACGGCATCTCGGCGTCCATAGTCATATACGCGGTGGCAGTCGAGTCCGCCCAATGATACACCTCCGTAGCCATAGGTTTCTTCACATCCACGCACGATGCCGCCAGCAAAACCACTGCAGCACATAACAAAACATTGATTTTCAATTTCATACAAACGCTGTTTTAATGATTATCCTTCCAGGATCTGCGCGGCTGCATTCTTGGTGTCGACCTTCTCGATAATCCGCTCCAACACACCCTGCTCGTCGAAGATGAAGGTGCGGCGGAGAGTTCCCATCGTGACCTTGCCGTACATCTTCTTCTCGCCCCAGGCGCCGAAGTCCTGTAGCATCTGAAGGCCAGTGTCGGCCAGAAGGGTGAACGGCAGGTCGTACTTGGAGCGGAAGCCCGCATGCGACTTGGGACTGTCCTTGCTGACACCCACTACATTATAGCCGGCAGCCGTCAGCGCGGCATAGTTGTCGCGCAGGCTGCAAGCCTCCGCCGTACATCCGGAAGTATTGTCCTTCGGATAGAAATAGATGATGGTTTTCTTTCCGTTGCCGATGAAATCCTCAGACCTAACGGCATTCCCGTCCTGGTCGAGCACCTCGAACGACGGCATCCTGTCCCCTATTTTCAACATGGTTACAAATCTTTGATAATTGTTGTATCTACAAATATAGCTAAAAAACCTTTCCCTCCGATGAAAACGGCTCCGGCTCCATTGCCCGGCAAAAAAAAGACCGCCCTGAACAGTCAGGACGGTCCGGATAGTAAGTGAAGGATTAATCTGTCTTGTCAGTATCAGTAGTCTCCCGAGGCTGTTCGCTCTTCGGAGCGCGATGGAGGTAGTACGTCGCACGTTCGCTGACGCCGAATCCCAATACTCCGACAGAGGCTTCAGGCTGGCTGAGGACCATGGTATCCCCGCTCAGGGAGACATCATAGATGCCTAGCAGAACGATGGCCTTGCCATTGTCGCCCTTGTCCAGGCCTTCCTTGAAGAAAACCCTTTTAGCCGCGTCGTCATAAGTAAAGCGCTCGATATCGAACCCCCAGTTGAACCACAACGTAGCCATCCCGGAAGTGTCAAGGAGCAGGCGGCAGTATTCGTTGCTGAAGTCCGTAGTGGACTTATGGGAGGTGGTAGTGCCGTTGATGGTAGTGCCGACTTCGACATCGACTTTATCAACGATCCAGAATCCGTAGGGAGTTCCGCTGAAGTCCTTGTCGGGATCCATGGTCTCGCAGGAACTGAATGCCAATACCGCACAGGCGGCAATCAAAATGGTGCTGAAAAGTCTTTTCATATCACATTCATTTTTTATGGATAATCGTAGTAGTGCAAAAAGCGTGCTAAATGAATCGGCGGCATCCCTGTCAGGATACGGGTCAAGTATAGCGAAATAATCTTATCTTTGTACTATATAAGCGGAATAATTATGGATGCATTTGATGTAAAGAAAGTTTTCGACCATACTGAGGATGGTCTGCGTAGGGCATCGTTCGAGACCTGCGGAGTGGTATGCTCCAGGCAGATAGACATTGAGACCGAGGGTGATGTGATCATGCAAGTGCGATATATCGGCGGATGCAACGGCAACACGCAGGGCGTGGCCGCACTGGTCGCCGGAATGAAAGTGGAGGAGGCCATCGCCCGCCTCGAAGGCATCGACTGCAACGGGCGCGGCACTAGCTGCCCCGACCAGCTCGCACGGGCGCTCAGGCAGATGGCAAGTTAACTGAAATACTCGAAAAACTAATACCAATCATGAAAGTCATCAAAGCTATCGTCGCGGCCGGCTTGCTGCTGGCCTGCGCAAGCGCCGGGGCGCAGCAGCGCCGGCCGGCCGCCAACCCCAACGGCCCCTTTAAGGTCACTGTCGGAGAGTGCACCCACGGAAGGATTGACGTCTCCCCCGCCATTCCCGCGGAGGGCAAGGAATTCCCGAAAGGGACGGTCCTGCACATCAAGGCCACCGCTGATCCCGGCTATGTCTTCGAATGCGGATACAAGGCCATGGGCGGCCGTTTCGCTTATTTCACCGAATACACTTCGCAGGAATTCGACGTGACCGTTGACGGAGCCTGCTCCGTCGGAGCCTCCTTCGTGGAGCCCGAACTTGTAAAGGGCATCACGCGCATCAACGACATCGTCTATGCCAAACCCGGAGTCAAGGAATTGAAATACGACGCCTATATCCCCGACGGAGCGAAGAAGCTCCCGGGCATCGTCATCATCCACGGCGGCGGCTGGCAGATGAACTGCGAGGACGTGATGCTGGGGCTTGCACGCGAGCTCTCCAGGGACGGCAAGTATGTCGTGTTCAGCATCGACTACCGTTGGAACGGTACTGCCGACGGGGACAAGGAGCCCAACACAATGGTGGATCTCATCGAGGACTGCTACGGCGCCATCCTCCATATCCAGGAGCACGCTGCTGATTACGGGCTCGACCCCAAGCGCCTGGCTGTCACGGGTGACAGCGCCGGCGGTCATCTCTGCGCCTCCGTGGCCGATATGATCGAGAGGGTCGGCGACGGCGGATTCGGCGTCAAGCCCGGAGTGTATCAGTACCTCCCCACCTATATGCCTAAGGGAATGAGCGCCAAGAAAGCCCGCAAGAAGCTCCTAGCCATCAAGGCCGTCGCACCCAACTACGGCATCTTCTCGGTGAGCGGCATAGAGCGCTTCGTCAACAATCTTCCCGAAGAAGGCAAGAAAGCCGTAGCTCCGCTCGACAACATCCCGTCTTCCAAGATCCGCAAGATCCCCCACTGGATCAACCGCGGTACCGAGGACACCCTCATCACCGACGAGGTGACCATGGAGTATTACAACGCCCTGAAGGCCGCCGGACAGGAAGTTTACTACGTAAAGGTCCCCGGCGCCGCTCACGCATACTACGACTGGAAGCCCGACACTGTCACCAAGGAGACGTTCAAGAAGTACGGAATCCCCTATGCCCGGCAGATGGAGGACTTCTTCGATACCATATTCTACAAGTAGTTGCGTCGGACCATATTCCATATAGACGTCAACTCCGCATTCCTCAGCTGGACGGCGGTGAAGATGCTCAAGGAGGGCCAGCCGGACATCCGGCTGGTCCCTTCTGTCGTATCCGGCGACCCTTCGGACCGCCGGAGCATCATCACCGCCGCCTCGATGCCCGCAAAGAAACTGGGCGTCAAGACCGCGCAACCGGTATCGATGGCCATGCGCACCGTTCCAGGACTCGTCATCGTACGCGGCGACTGGGAGTGGTACAAGGAGTGCTCCGAAGGCTTCATTGGCATCTGCCGCCGTTACTCCCCCATCCTGCAACAGTTTTCCATCGATGAATGTTTCATCGACATGACGCCCTTCCTTGAGAACCGCGACCCGGTGGAGACGGCAACCGCCCTGAAGGATGAGATCCGCGACACCCTCGGCTTCACGGTCAATGTCGGCGTCGGGTCGAACAAGCTCCTGGCCAAGATGGCCTCGGACTTCGAGAAGCCCGACAAGGTCCACACTCTCTGGAGCGAGGAAGTTCCAGACAAGATGTGGCCGCTCGGCGTGCGCGACCTGCTCTGGGTCGGCAAAAGGACCGAAGAACGCCTGCTGCAGAACGGCATCCGCACCATAGGCGAGCTCGCCTCGCTGGGCATGGGCTCGCTCACCCAGCTCGTTGGCCGGAAGTTCGCTTTCCAGCTACACGAGAATGCCAACGGCCGGGACGACTCCCCCGTCGAGACCGAGGTCCCTGAGGCGAAGAGCATCAGCGCCGAACGGACGTTCCCGCAGGATATCGCGGACGCCAAAGCCCTGGACCGCGCCCTCTTCAAGGTCGCGGGCATCGTGGCGCACCGCGTCCGCAAGCACGGCTTCCGCGGCTCATGCGTATCGGTATTCATCAAGTACAAGGACTTCACCGTCATGCAGCGCCAGTGCACCCTCCCCGAGCCGACGGACGTCACAGCGCTCATCCTGAACGAGGCTCGCCGGATGCTCGCCGAGATATGGAACGGCGAGACCCCGGTCCGCCAGGTCGGACTCGGGGTCTCAAAACTCACGCACGATCCCTTCGTGCAGATGTCCCTTTTCGAGGATCCGCGGATGGACTACTACCGCGAATGGGACCGCGCCTACGACGAGCGGGCTGCGCAGAACGAGGATGCGCGCCTGCGCGCCTATGAGCGCAAACAATAACTCAAGGAAGTTCGGAGAAATCCTCATCCGGATACTGGTCTTCGGCCTTGTCAGGCTCGAAGAGACTCACATTCTCCCGGGCGGTCTCGCGGATGAGGGCGTCGTAGCCGGTCAGCGCGGCGAACGGCGAGAACTGCGCCGCGCGCTCCGCCAGCGGCATCCGCTGGAACTGCCGGGAAGTGTGGTGCGGCAGGTTGATGATATCGTCGTAATTGTCCGTCATGCCTTGTGTCCTCCTATCTGCTTGTTGCGTTCGATGGCCGTGGCGCCCTCCTCGAAGTTCATGCCCTTGAGGATGGCGTTCTTGCCGTATTTGCGGCGGATTTCAAGGATGGCCTCCTGCTGGCGGCGCTCCTTGTCCGTATCGAAAGACTCTTCGAAAAGTTCCAGTTGCTCCCCTTCGCCGTTTTCCGCCGTGACGTTCGCCGCCGTAACGTTAAGGCGGCGGACGTACAGGTCGTGGTCGACTATCCTGTCGAAAAGACCGAGGACGGCCTCTGTGATGAGCCGCGTGGACGAAGTCTTGCGGCCGAGGTTCACCGAGCCGTGCGCCGGCTTCGGCACCGTGCGGCCGTACCAGTCGCGGACCTGCTCGCCGCGGTATACCTTCCGGCCCGGCGAAGCCGCGCCGTCCAAACGCTCGTAATTGACACCGATGACGATCTGGTCAGTGACGAGTCTCTTGGACACGAGGTCCATCACCAGCGAATCAGTCATCTCGCACATCACCACCCTGGCCTTCTCGAAGCTATAGGGCTCCGACAGCACCTGGCCTGAGCCCAGGCTGTTCGCCGAAGGGCGGTACGACTTGATCATGGCCATCGTGCAGGGCTCCCAGCCCCAGGCATGGTCGATGAGCAGCTCGGCATTGATGCCGAAAAGCTTATATAGGTAAGCCTCCCAGGCGGGATCGAGCGAACGGCGGGCCAGGGAACCCATGGTATGGATCCCCGCCGCCTCGAGCTTGGCGGCTATGCCGTGGCCTACCCGCCAGAAATCCGTCATCGGCGTATGGTTCCAAAGCAGCCGGCGGTAGGACAGTTCGTCGAGCTGCGCCACCCGTACCCCGTCCTTGTCGGGTTCGGTATGCTTGGCGACGATGTCCATTGCCACCTTTGCCAGATACAAGTTCGTACCTATGCCAGCCGTGGCGGTGATCCCCGTCGTGCCCAGCACGTCGCGGATCATCCGCATCGCCAGGTCATGGGCGGACACATTGTACGTAATCAGGTAATCGGTAGCGTCTATGAACACCTCGTCTATGGAATAGACATGGATGTCTTCCGGTGCGACATATTTCAGATAGATGGAATAGATCCTGCTGCTGACCTTCATGTAGAGAGCCATCCTGGGGGTTGCCGTGATGTACTCCAGGCGCGGCCTACGCGTCCGGTTGATCTGCGCGACCTTCTGCACCACCTCGAAGAGGCGCGGCCTGCCGCCTATGCCGAAGGCCTTCAGCGCCGGCGATACCGCCAGGCAGATGGTCTTGTCAGTGCGGGAGGCGTCCGCGACGACGAGGTTCGTCGTCAGCGGATCCAACCCCCGCTCCACGCACTCCACCGAGGCGTAGAACGACTTCAGGTCGATGGCTATGTAGGTTCTGGATTTCACCACACAAATATAATAAAAAAACACCCCGCGGGCAATCCGCAGGGTGAATCAATGAACTGAATCTCTCCCCTACAGCGAGATGGAGATACCGCCGAGGACGGTGAGTCCGGGCTCGGGATAGCCGAGCATAGTCTCATACTCCTGGTTCAGGAGGTTGAGACCGCGTACGAAGACCTGCATCCAGTCGTTGACCTTGTAACCCAGACGGGCCTTGAGATCGACGTAATCGCTGGTGACGGCATTGTCGCCGGTGGAAAGATACAGGCCGCGGATCATCATGGCGCCGATGTTGGCGCTGAAACGTCCGGGGGTCCAGTCGAGGCCGGCGTAGGCCTTGTGGACCGGGGCTCCGGTATAGATGACGTCCATCTTCAGGAAACTATAGTTGGCATTGAAGACGAGAGAGCGGTTGACTCTCCAGTCGGCTGCAAACTCCACGCCCTTATTAGTGAAAGCGCCGACGTTGCGGTTCTGGGGCTTGCCGTTCTCGCGGACCACCTCGATGATGTTGGAACCGTTCGTATAGAACAGGCTCAGCTCGGTATTGAGGGCTCCGTCAAGGAAATGGTGTCCGAAAGTGAGGTCATAGCTCCAGGCTTCCTCCGGAAGGAGTTCGGCATTGGCCGACGCATACATATAGAGTTCGCGCATGTTCGGCATCCTGAAGCCCTTGGAGGCGGAAGCCTTGATGGTGGTATTGGCGCCGGGCATATAGGAGATACCGACCTGCGGGATCCACTCGGCTCCGTACGCGCTATGGTAGTCGAAGCGGATGCCGGCGTTGAACATGAACCTGCCGAAGGTCTGCTGGTCGAACACATATACCGCTTCCTCGTTGAGCTTCTTGTGGTCGGCATAGATCTCGTTGACGGGATCGCGGTAGGCGTTGCCGCCATAATAGATAAGGTCGGTACCGACCGTCAGGGTATTGCCGGTGAAGAGAGGCATCATCTGGTATGCGGAAAGGCCTGCGGTGAAGTCCGTACCGTGGAACAGGAACTCACGCGGTTTGCCGCCCATGTTGTATCCGTCATTGATGGTATGGTCTCCGAAATTGTAGTAAAGGTCGATATTGCCCGAGGTATTTCCATAATCGTTCGAAAGGGAGAGGCCGGCCATTCCGCGGATGATGTCGGACCAGCCGTCGAACATGGGTGCCGCGACCGTGCCGGGATTCTCGGAATAGGCCTTCATCAGGCTGACATTGGCGCCCGCCTTCCAGACGCTGCTGAGCTTGTATCCGAGCTTGACCATTCCATTGGTGGAATGGTAGGCGGAACTCTCCCGGTGTCCTTCCGTACGGTCGTGGCCGAGAGTGACGGAGGAAGTGAAACGGCCCTTCTTGTAATTGTCGGCGAAGCTGACGCGATAGGTTCCGAACGATCCGCCCATTGCCTTGAAATCCAGGTGGTTGCCGTCCGTGACAGGCTGACGGGTGATGATATTGATGGCGCCGCCCATGGCGTTGGAGCCGTAGAGGACGGAAGCCGCTCCGCGGGAGACCTCTACTCGCTGGGCATTGGCCGCCATATATTCGTCAGCGACGGGATGTCCGTAGATAGACTCGAACTGGGGATGGCCGTCGATGAGGATGATGACCCGGCCGGCGCCGGCGCCGAAGCCGCGGAGCGAGATGGCGCCGGCGGCTCCGTTGGAGACGCCGTAGCCGGTGACGCCGCGCGAGGTGACGAACAGGCCGGGAACCTGCTCCATCACGGCGGGCATCACGGCAGTCTCATCGCTGGTCGCGATCAGAGCGCGCCCGACTACGGATACGGGGGCCGGAAGGGCGTCGCGAAGGACCGACATGCGGGTGCCGGTGATGACGGATGTAGCGAGGGTATCGGTTCTTTCCTGATTGTCATTGTCCGCCAAAAGCTCGGCGGCGGAGAAAGTGGCGGCGAGGAGAATGGCTGCCGCAAGCCTGAACAAGTTTTTCATTTTCAATTGCATAAAATCATACAAATTTACTTCGCGCGCGAAGAAAAGGAGATTCTATTTGCAATCCATGCACTTTTGTACAATTAATAATTTCCAGCAATTTTTTGAATTTCAAGCGATTGAGCGTATCTTTGCAAAGAGAGCCAACTCCCGGCTTTCTCCAAATGTACAATTTATCATGGCACGAACGACCAAGCCCGACAGCATATACAAAGTCTCATTGCACCGCAATGCGGGGCATTTATACGCCGCCACCCATCCCTATACCATCGACGATTCAGGCAAGAGAAGATACAGTGTCGTCCACTGGGGAACAGTAACGGAAAACCTTAGGTTCATCCCCGGCAAACGGTATCTGGAAGCGCCGACAGAGACTCGGGACAGGCTTGTATTCCCGGACGGATGGGACCTGTCCGCCCTAAGTCAGGCCAACATCAGCGGAACGGCTTTCCATTCCATCCCCTTCCATAAGGGAGACGAAGGCAAGTCTTTCGGAGACATATGGCTGCTGGAGCAGGCCGTCAGTCGTTTCGGCATAGCCGAGGACCTCGCTGAAGCCCTCGGCAGCGTCGCCATCGCGGACGACATACTCACCATGGCTTATTACCCGTTCCTGACCGGGATGTCCTTCATGCGCTTCTCCCGCTGGAGGGAGACGACAAAGACGCCGTCGGAGCGCCCGCTGGACGAGATGGTTCAAGGTTCGCTGACCGCGGTGGACAAGCCTGCGTTCCGCCGTTTTATGGAGCTGAGGCGCTCCAGGCACGCCGGCGAAAGGCTCTGCGCCGTGGACTCCGTCACCAGGCATTCTTCCGGGATGTCGGTCTCCGACCGGCGATGGGGACAGAAGACGGAACGCATCCACTTCCAGTCCACGGTGGAGGCCGTAGCCTACTCCCTCGACAGCCATGTTCCCGTAGTCTATTCTTCGTTCCCCGAAGCCGTCACAGATGCGCGTGGGATAAGTATCTTCAGAAGCGAACTTGAAAAGGTCGGGCTCAAAGGAGTCACCGTCATCACCGACCGGGGGTACGACTCCCTCCAAGGGCTGGAAAGGTTTTTCCCCGACGGGCCGATGGTGATGTGCGTGGATGTGAAGCAGCCGGCGGTGATGGAGCGGATCAAGGCCTTCGGCCAGTTCCGCACCCACCCCGCCGGCATGCGGTACGACGCGGCGTCCCGCCGCTGGTACCGCCAGTACCCCCTCGGCGAGCTGCGCCTCAACCTCTTCTTCAACCCGGACCGCCGGGCCGCCGAGCTGGCGCAGATCGACGCCGAGATCTCCTCTCAGCAGGAAGCCCTTCGGGAAATAACCGATTACACCGTCGCCATCGCAGACCGGCGTGTCCTGCGCCGGGACTACTACTTCTTCAAAGTAACTTATAACCAAGATAATCAGACGGTTACAGGCTTTTTACCGGACAAGGACAGGATACTTGAGACGCGGGCGGCATCGGGATTCTACGCCAACGTCACCTCCGGGCTAGACATCGGTCCGCTCGAAGCGGTCTCCATATACGGTCTGAAATACGACCAGGAAAAGTTCCTCCGCCAATTCCGCTCGCTGCTGGACTTTCCGCAAAGGCCGTCGAACGCCGGAGCGCTGAGCTTCGGAGTCCAGATACTCCAATACATCGGCCTTCTGCTCAACACTTGGCTAAGGCACTCGTTAAGTCAGCCAGCCCAGAGAACACCACTCCCCTACAAAAGCATCCTTGAGATGCTGGACGACTTCCACGACATTTCCTGCGCAGACGCCGGCGACGGTACTTGCGCACCTGCCGGATTCACTCCTGAACAGAAGGAAGCTCTCGCAATCCTCGGGCTCTGAAAGCATTTGCAGTGTCGATGATAATTCGTATCTTCGTCTGAACCAATCCGTTTTCCCCATGGCCAGAATCTATGTCGCCTCCAGCTGGAGGAACAAGTACTATCCCGAAGTGGTCCGGCGCCTCAGAGAGGCCGGACACGAAGTTTATGATTTCCGCAACCCACCCCACGGCGGCAACGGTTTCCGCTGGACGGACATAGACCCAAACGCTCCTGACTGGACGTTCGGACAATATGCCGAAGGCCTCCACCACCCTTTGGCCGAACGACAGTTCAAGGCCGACCTGGACGCTCTCGAGTGGGCGGACACCTGCGTCCTGGTCCTTCCCTGCGGCCGCAGCGCCCACACCGAGGCTGGCTGGCTAGCCGGCTCAGGGAGAAGAGTGATAGCCTATATTCCCGAGATGATGGAGCCGGAGCTGATGTACAAGCTTTTCGATGTCGTCTGCGACGACATCGACAGCATCATCCGCTATCTAGAGCAATAAAGAAAATGCCCTTGGAGACTTCTCCAAGGGCATTTTCGAGGTGCCTAGCGGAATTGAACCGCTCTACCTGGTTTTGCAGACCAGTGCCTAACCTCCCGGCCCAGGCACCAAAAAGGACTACAAATATAGGGATTCTTTTTTGATATCCAAAGAAAAATTACCGGCCGATCGGGGAGATGAGGAAACGGCGGGAAAGGATGGCGTTGTAGCGGTCCAGAGCTTCCCCGGCTATGTCTTCCCATGAACGGACGATGCTGCGGGCTCCGCGCCCGACGGCCTTGCGCCTGTCAGGGTCGGCGGCCAGCGCGCGCAGCAGCGCCTCGTATTCATCCAGCGTCCCCGCAATCTTGAAACCGGTCTCGCCGTCAGTGAGCATTCCCGAGGCCGAGGCCTCCTTGAGCATCACGGAGGGAGTGTCCAGGGCGGCGGCCTCACGGACCACCAGACCGTCGGTATCATACAGCGACGGGAACAGGAACAGGTCAGCCGCCGCATAGTACTGCTTCAGCCTTTCACGGTCCGTAACCCTCCCAGCGAAAGTCACCTTGTCGGCGATGCCCAGCTGCCCGACCAGCTCCTTCATCTCACTCTCGGCGTAGCCTGTCCCTACAAAGAACATCCTGTAAGGCAAATCCTTGACACGGGCCAGGGTTTCGATGGTGAGGCGGAGGTTCTTCTCCCAGATATGCTGGCCAACATATAGGAAGGCCAGCGTAGAATCATCGAGGCCCAGGGAGGCCCTCGCCTCCCGGAAATACGACTCGGGATAATCCCCAGCCAGGTCACAGCCGTTGGGCATGACATCGACAGGGCCCTTGTAGCCGTAGCCGAAAAGCACGTCCTTGACCGACTCCTGCGGAACCCAGACGGCGTCGGCCTTCTGGTAGAACTTCACTATCTCCTTGACCACGACATCGACCATAGGGCCGGGGATGACGCGGCTGAAGTCATCACGGTATTTGGAGTGGAAGGTTGCGACCAGGGGAATCTTCTGCACACGAGCCACACGGGCCGCAGTCATGCCTGCCACGAACGGACTGTGGGCGTGGACTATCCTGAACCTTCTCTTGAGGATCTGCTTGAGGAATACCGGGTCCATCTCGGAAATACCGGTGACGTAAGGCGGACGGAACGGTACGGGAACCGACATGTAATCAAGGACTTCGTATGCCTTGTCGCTATAGTCCGCCCCGGGATTGCGGGGAGTGATGACGGAGACTCCGCCAACCTTTTCCTGCATCCAACGGGCATAGTTCTCGACGCATACGGCCACACCGTCCATCACGGGCGGAAAACTCTCATTGAAGAGACCTATGTTGTATTCTTTCATCGACGAAAACTATTCGACATAGAGAAGGAGGCCCTTCAGGTACTCCCCTTCCGGATGATAGATGCTGACAGGATGGTCAGCGGGCTGGTTCAG
>JAEEGJ010008497.1_pt1 | contig 28280 bp, 32 predicted proteins | sample 8958761 | NCBI WGS metagenome assembly JAEEGJ01 (sample SAMN16246546, study PRJNA631951) | gut metagenome | biome: gut microbiome; feature: rumen; material: RS-attached | host: Bos | place: Iran: Karaj | collected 2018-10
CCGCGGTTTCCTGCGGCACGTCCGCCCAGTTCGCTGCGGGCTCGCAGCAGTTCGAAGACGGCATCTATGCGGATCCCCGTTCGGAGGCTCCCGTAGCCGCCGTTTCCCAGGAGGAGATGGACGCCCTGGTGAAGGAGTCCATCGAATCTGAAGTATATGTCCTGAGTGCGTCCGGCGACACGGTCGTCGTTCCCCAGGGCAAGACCGCGAAACTTCGTTTTGACGGCAACGCGACGGACATCACCGTCGTGGACAGTTACAGTTGGGGTTACCGTCCGTGGTACCTGAACGGGTATTACGGTCCCTGGTACTATTCTTCCTGGACTTTCTGGGATCCTTGGTACTGGGATCCTTGGTATTATCGCCCCTACAGCTATTACCGTCCCTGGAGGTATTACGGTTTCTATGATCCCTGGTACTATTCTTCCTGGTACTATGATCCCTGGTATTACGATCCCTGGTATTGGGGTCCGTCCTACTATGGGTATTACGGTTATCCCGGCTGGTATGGCTACCATGGTTATTATGGCTACTATGGCGGATATTACGGCATAGGCGGCTGGGGTGGCGGCTGGATCCAGCGGAACAGCCACGCCCGCCAGGTCGGTCACCGTGACGCGTCACGCAGTACCCGGAGCTTCGTCTCCCGGGGCGGTGCAACCGGACGCGGCAGCGCCCTGACCCGCGCCGGCGGCAGCACGGCCTCCGGTACCGCGGTCTCCCGCACGGCCCGCCGTTCTTCCACGGGCCTTACAAGTGTCGCCCGCTCCGCGGCTCCCGGCACTTCCCGTTCCGCTTCTTCCGCGGTCCGGACGACCGGTGCCACCACGGCTCGCAGCGGCTCCGCCGCCACCCGTGGCACCACCGGCACTTACGGTACCGGCTCTGCGGCGCGCAGCAGCAATGGAAGTTCGGTTTCCCGCAGCAGCGGTTCCACCCGCAGTTCCGGCTCCGTCTCCCGGAGCGGCAGCTCCGCGAACTACCGCCGTCCTTCCACTTCTTCCAGCTCTTCCAACCGAAGCAGCGGTTCCTCGGGCAGCTATAACAGCGGCTCCAGCCGCTCATCGTCCGGTGGTTCCTACCGCAGTTCCGGCGGCTCCTATTCCGGAAGTTCATCTTCCCGCAGTTCCGGTGGTTACTCCGGTGGCTCTTCCTCCCGTAGCAGTTCCGGCGGTGGTTACTCCGGTGGCTCTTCTTCCCGCGGTGGCGGTTACTCCGGTGGCGGCTCAAGCGGCGGTTCTTCCTCCCGCGGTGGCGGTGGTGGCGGCGGTGGCCGCCGATAAACCGGAAGTGGTTTGTTTAACCCTCAATCGATCATGACTATGAAAAGGATATTGGCAGCAGTCTTCCTTTCCGCGATTGCGCTCCAGGCCGGAGCGCAGGGGTGGACGGATGCACTCAACTTCTCCGAGAACGATTATCTGGGCACGGCCCGTTCCGTGGGCATGGGCAACGCGATGACCGCCGTCGGCGGTGACCTCGGCTCCCTGACCTTCAATCCGGCCGGTTCTGCCGTGGCTTCCTACTCCCAGTTCACTATTACGCCCGGTCTGAGCTTCTCTACGGTGACGGCGCAGGGTTCCCTTCTGGACAACGCCGGCAATCCGCTCGGCTTCGAGGATTCCTACAAGATGAGAAACGGCCGGATGGGCCTTCCTAACTTTGGGGCGATGATGGTGTACGACACCCGTAACAAGCGTGGCCTCAAGCGTGTTTCCTTCGGTATCGTGGGTAACGTGACCCGCGACTATACCAATAGGATGCGCGCCACCGGTACCAATACGAATACGAGTGTCGCCGGTTCCCTGGCTTCACAGGCCGACGGTTATGACAAGTCGGTCCTCGAAGGCGGCTTCTACGACAATGGCATCCCTTCGTGGGAGACGATGGTCGGATACAAAGCCGGGATCTTCGACCCGGTGGGCAATACTTATGTCGGCCTGACCGAGACCCTGCTGGATAACGGTGACATCGTCCTCACCGACAAGATCGACCAGTATTACGGCCTGAACCGCAAGGGCAGCAAGTACGATCTCCTGATGAATTTCGGCTTGGATTTCAACGACAAGTTTTTCGTCGGTGCGAACATCGGGATAACCACGTTGTCCTACCGCAGTGATGAAACCCGTTCCGAAGGGGCGCTTCCCGGCATCAACTATGGGAATGACTTCGAGTCCCTGCGCATCCGTTCCGCCTATTATGACGACGGTACCGGACTCTATGCGAAGGTCGGCTTCATCGCCCGTCCGTTCAACGGTCTCCGGATCGGTGCCGCCATCCAGACACCCACGCTCATGACTGTCCGTGAGACTTATCAGCTGGAAGCACGTTCCGTGGCGGAGAAGATCGAGATGTCTTCTTCCTCGCCGAGAGACGAGTGGTACTATAACGTTACCGCGCCCTGGCGGGCTAACGTCGGTATCGCCTATACCATTGGCAAGCTCGGCCTTATCAGTGCCGACTACGAATATACCGATTTCCGCAGCATGAAGCTCTCTGCGTATGACGAAGCCTACTACACTGACTTTTCTGCGGCGAATTTGGACATCCAGGATTTCACCGGACCCGTCCATGCCATCCGTCTGGGTGCCGAGCTCAAGCCGATGCCGGAGATGGCCCTCCGTGTGGGTTACAACCTGACCACGGGCGCCCAGTACAATACGCTCTCCGATGACGGCCGGGTGGTTTCCCTGTCCGATGACGAGCGCTACAACCAGCTCCGCTCCGCCGTTTCCTTCGGCGTGGGTTACAGCTCCCCGGGCTCCTTCTTCGCTGATTTCGCCATCCGCTTCCAGTATCTTCCGAACGAGTATTTCACTCCTTACTGGTACTACTACCGGGATGCTGGCAGAACGTATACCGACTACAGCGTCGCGACGCCTGAGGTCTGCGCCCAGTCCGCCCTTTGCAACGCCCTTCTGACCCTGGGCTGGCGGTTCTAGTGAAGCGGATCACCTTCATCGTCAATCCCGTCTCTGGCGGCAAGGACAAGAAAGACGTCCTTGCCGCCATTGGCCGTTATTTGGACCTTTCCGCCTTTTCGTATGAAGTCCTGCAGACCGGTCAGGCCGGGGATGCGACGCGCTGGGCGCGGGAAAGCGAGGCCGACATCGTCGTCGCCGTGGGCGGGGACGGAACGGTCAGCGAAGTGGCCAAGGGCCTGCTGGGGACCGATAAAGCCCTGGGTATCATTCCCTGCGGAAGCGGGGACGGCCTGGCCTTGCACCTGGGCATCAGCCGGAGTCCCGCAAAGGCCGTCCGGACGTTGAATGCAGCTTGCATCACACGTATTGACGCGGCCCGGATGGACGGTCGTCCGTTCTTCTGTACGGCCGGAGTAGGATTGGATGCGGATGTGAGCCTGGAGTTCTCCCGGTCATCCACCCGAGGCTTGGGAACGTACGTGTCAACGGCCTGGGAAAAATGGAAACAGCGGGATCTCAAGGAACGGTACGTCGTCGAGACGGACACGGGAGCCTGGGCCGGACCGGCGGTGTTCATCACCGTGGGCAATGCGAACCAATGGGGGAATGAGGCCCGGATCGTGCCGAAGGCGTCATTGCGAGACGGTTTGCTGGATGTGACGGTCGTGCAGCCGTTTTCCACGTTGGAGATTCCCGACCTGGCGGCCCGCCTGATGACCGGAAAGGCCGATACGAGCCACCATGTGCGTTCCTTCCGGAGTGCGCATGTCCATATCCACCGGGACCATCCCGGTCCGGCGCATTATGACGGCGACCCTGTCGAGGCCGGCGTCGATTTGTACTTGGAAATTATGCCGGGCGCACTGAACGTGGTCGTTCCGCAGGCCCGGCTGGAAAAGATCTGACGGAGGGAATCAGTCGCCGTACGGGTCGGCGTCGTTCCATTCCTGGAGCAGGTAGCCGTGACGGTCCACGCAATGGTCGTGGACTTTTTGCTGGGTTGGCAGGTCGAGGCTGTTCCACCAGCGGGTGCAGGCGGGATACCGGACCGACTCTTCATCCACCTTCCCGTCCGGGGAGGCTTTCGTCTGTCCCTTGCGGGCTATCCTTTCTTTCTGGGCGATGGTCAGGGACGCCCACCATATTTCAAGATTGTCGTTGTGCATGCGTTCGGAAACAAATGGTCCGCAAAGATAGTGATTTCCCGGAAATTATCGGCCTATTTGTCTGCGGAAAGATACCAGCGGACCGTCCAGTCGAGTTTCTCGCCCGGCTTCAGTTCCGTGTAGGGGCCCTGCGCCTCGATCTCGACGAAACTCTTGCGGGCGTCGATGTACACCTGGATTTCCGCTTCATCCGGGGCGGCGTCCTTCGGGGCGATATCCGGGAAGCGCTTGGTCATGGCAAGACCATTGTCCCGGAAAATGAGCCAGCCCTTGCCGTCCACGTTGATTTTCCGGTTCTCATTGGCGACGTCCACGACCAACTTGGCGATGCCCTTGCCATAGCCTACCCGCATCAGGTCGGCAGGAGAGACGTCTTCCGGTTTCGCGTCGAAAGTCAGGAATCCGCCATTGGGGACGCGGGTAATCTCCCAGGGAGCGACTTTCCGCGTTTCGCCGGATTCGTTGACGATGGAGTAGGTGACGACGAAGGCCAGGTCGGACGGGTCGGTCGTGATGGTCTTGCGGATGCGGTAGCCGTACTTGGAAACCTGTCCTTCCAGGACAAGGGCCGGAATGACCACGCTCTTGATCTTGACGGGGCCGTCCTTGATTTCGGCGGTGTAGGGGAGCGAGTCATACTCCGGCACCGGAGGCCAGTTCCATTCTTTCTGCGGGCTGGTCCAGAAGGTGCTGCCGTAGGAGTTGGGATTGACCCATCTTCTCCGGGGCTGGCCTTCTTCCTGGGCCGGTTGGGGCGCTGCCGCGGCATTCTGTGCGATCACCTCCTGCTCGCCGAGCTTGAAAGAGAGGATCTTGCCGCCATGGGCGGCGTCCACGACCATCGTGAGGTCCTGGATGGACACGGCATATTTCTCATCGTCCAGTTTCTGGACGGTCTGGGCGGAAAGGGCGGTGGCGATGAAGATGGCGCCGGCCGCGAGGATGGATTGGAGTCTCATTTCGCTGTTTTTATTTTCGGTAAAGTTAGGCATTCCGGAAAAGAATGCCTAACACAAATGCGTCGGATTCGTTCAAATTTGGATTACGGGGAATCCGTTACCGGTATTATCTTCCCCGTTCGCCGTCGAGCGGAAGGTTGGAGAATACGGGCGTGGCAACCGCCGGAGCGTCGTATCCGTCCGGGAATCCGAACACGGTGAAGTCGATGATCCCGAGCGGATTGTTCCGGGGCCAGTCCGTGACGGTGAGGCGGACAAAACGGCAGTTCACCGGTGCGAATTCATCATAGACGGTATCCTTGGGCAGGGTGTTCCCGGTCTTGTCCACGACGGTCCGGAATTCGTTCCCGTCCTGCGAGACCTCCAGCTTGTACCGATAGACAGGGAGCTCGCGGGCTGGACCGAACCGACGTCCGCCGCCGCTGAACAGGACACGCATGGCATCCACGGTGAAATGCTGGACGACATCGAACCGCGTGGCGGGGGAAAGTTCGATAGTGATGGAAGGCTGCGGGTCATCGGAAGCCGGTCTCCACACCGTCCCGCTGTAGTTGTCCACCGCGAAAGCCGCCGGGTATCCGTCCTGCTGGGAGGAGCACTTGGACAGGGCGTTCATCGCATTCATCTTGTTGATGGTGACAGGGATGGACGCGGGGACGGTTTTGTCGGAAGATACCCCGGGTGCCACCTGCGGCGTGTCCGTGACCGTGCAGGCCATCAGACCGTCCGCGTCGAACGTCACCTTGTCCATGCCGATACGCCGGCCCCCGGGCGGATTGGACAGGACGATCGTGTAGAACTGCCACCATTCGTCTTTGTCCTTGACTTTGACGATGGAGCCGTGAGCCGTGCCGGTCACGAGGCCCTCTGTCTTCCGGAGCAGCGGATTGTTCGGTGCATAGGTGTAGGGGCCGAGCGGGGAAGTGGCGGTATAATAGCCTTCGGCATAGGTCTTCCACTGCGTACCGGAAGCGGAATACTCGAGATAATAGATTCCGTTCCGTTTGATCACCCAGGGACCTTCGATCCAGGCAACACCCGGATACTCGTTCATTTCGCCGTAGCGCTCCCAGGCGTGCATGGGATTGAATCCGAACAGATGGACCGGCTTTCCGGCAAAGGTCGTCAGGTCATCCGGGTCGAGGCGGACGCCGTAGATGCCGCTGATGCCGCGTCCGGGCCAGAAGAGGTACGGCTGGCCGTCGTCATCGACGAAGATCTTGGTGTCGAAACCTCCGTTCCAGCCTTCCTCGACCGGACCCGTATTCTTGAACAGGCCCAAGTCCTGATAGGGGCCGAGCGGATGGTCCGCGACGAATACGTGGTCGGTGTTGCCGGTCAGGTAGAAGCGCCCCTTGTATTTGACGAGGTCCGGTGCTACGGGGATATGCTCCACCGCGTGGAATTCCCAGTCCAGCAGGTCGTCGGAGACCCACATGCCGCCGCCGGTGCAGCACATGTAATACTTGCCGCCTTCTTCGATGACGGTGACGTCGCCCGAGGCGTTGCCGCCTTGCCCGATAGGCATGGGGAGGGGATTGCAGTAACGCTGTCCGTGTGCCGTCACGCAGACGGACAGGGCCAGCAAAGAGGTTATCAGTGCACAGTGTTTCATCATGAGGTAAAGGTACTCAATCGGCGGTCAAATACCAACAGTTGACGAATAAATCGTTATATTTGTGATTGATATGCGGTTCAGAATCCTACTTCCCCTGCTCGCGGGCCTGGCCTTGCTGACAGGTTGTTCGGGCGATCCCTATTCCGGGGACCGGGAGAATCCCGTCGTCCCGGACGAACAGCCCAAACCGGATGACGGCTCCTCTCCATTTGAATCGGCCGCGGAAGCGGTCGTCAACATGGGGGCCGGATGGAATCTCGGGAACACGCTCGACAGCCACAGCGGCAGCATCGACCACATGTGGATTGAAGCGTGGACTTCGCGGACCCCCAAGGATTATGAGACCGCCTGGGGGCAGCCCCAGGCCACCCGGGCGCTGATCCACATGTTCAAGGAGGCGGGTTTCGGGGCGATCCGTGTTCCGGTGACCTGGTATCCGCATATCGGCAAGATTGACATCGTCATGAAAGGGGAGAAGGAATGCTGGGACCTGTCGACCTGGACGGGGACGGATGTTGATCCCGTCTGGATGGCGCGTGTGAAGGAAGTGGTGGATTATGTCATCGACGAAGGGATGTACTGCATTCTGAACGTGCACCATGATACGGGGGACCGGGGCGAGGAAATGAACGGTCCCGCCTGGCTGGTGGCCGACCGGTTCGATGATGCCAAAGACCGCTTCGAGGCCCTATGGAGACAGATCGCCGAGACTTTCAAGGATTACGGTGAACGCCTGCTCTTCGAGTCCTACAACGAAATGCTGGACTCGTACAATTCCTGGTGCTTCGCCACTTTCGCTTCTCCTTATCGGTATGATCCGGCTTTGTCAACGGCAGCCTATGCCGGTATAAACAACTACGCGAAACTGTTCGTGGAGACCGTCAGGGCTACAGGCGGAAACAATGCGGAAAGGAACCTGGTCGTGAATACTTATGGCGCCTGCAGCGGAGACGGAACCTGGAACCAGCATTTGAAAGAGCCCCTGACCAACATGCAGATTCCTGAAGAACCCGGCCACATTGCCGTGGAAGTGCACAGTTACTGGGAGTCGGAAAAGTTCTCGGCTTCCCAGCAGAAGGAAATCGATGAATTGTTCACCAATCTGGACACTTATCTGGCCAGGCGCCTCGGTGTGCCGGTCATCATCGGCGAATGTGGCGGCGGTGTCGGGAAGGATACGGAGCTGAACGTCAGTTTCACACGTTATTTCATGACGAAAGCCCGTGCGGCTGGCGTCGCCCCCTTCTGGTGGATGGGCCTCTCTGACGGCAAGGACCGGGAAACCCCGACATGGACGATGCCCGCGACCAAGGATGCCATCGTAACTTCTTATTCCAATTGATAATGACTCCTGTTGAATTCCTGGAAATCCTGCATGTCGCCGAAAGGCTGAAGGACACGCCCCGGCACTGTACGACCACCAACCGCCGCACGGAGAGTGTTGCCGAACATAGCTGGCGCGTCTCCCTCATGGCGTTTCTGCTGAAGGGAGAATTTCCGGAGGCTGACATGGACAAGGTCGTGAAAATGTGCCTGATCCACGACTTGGGAGAATGTTTCACGGGCGACATTCCGACTTTCATCAAGACGGATGGAGACCGCGCCGTGGAGGATTCCCTGCTGGGTCGATGGGTGCGGTCCCTTCCGCCGGACGTTTCGGAGGAAATGGACGCCCTTTTCCGGGAAATGGATGCGCAGGAAACGCCGGAGGCGCGGATCTACAAGTCTCTGGACAAGCTCGAAGCCCTCATCCAGCACAACGAATCCCCGCTGGACACCTGGTCGGACAACGAATACGACCTCAATAAGGTCTATGCGTTCGACACCGTCGCCTTCTCTCCCTGGCTCACCGAGCTGAGAAAAGAGATCCTGAAGGATACGCTGGAGAAGATCGGCTGATCTGATCTTTTGGCGATTAGTACAGATTCGGCTTTCCCGGTGAGGGAATGGCCGTCTGATGGAAATCGGTGCAGAGCTGGTCGGTATCGGCGCCGTCCGGCCAGCGGACGATGCAGACAGGGGGCTGGACGGTGCCTTTGGGCATCCGGGCCAGCATGAAGGGCGACAGCGCCCTGGGCACGACGGCGATGCATCCTCCGCCTTTCTGATCGCCTTCCAGGACAGCGAGTTCGGGACTGGCGATCGTTCCGTTCGCACTGGAGTTGCTCTGCTGCGAACCATAGACGACCGCATCAAGGACGGCTCCGGTGGCGGGATCGACCAGCGCGACGGAACCGGCGGCAGGGGAGAGCGCATAACGGTAGGAAAGGCCCTCATCCGGTTTTCCGGTCGCAAAGAGTCCCTGGACTGTTTCCCCGAGCGGCTGTACGGCATCGCCGCTTTCGTGGGCGAACCGGGTGGCGGGGGTGAAACTGATGCCTGAGCCGGGGCAGGAAACATCGACCCCGGCGGCATGGGCTCTCTTCAACGGCGCTTCCAGTTCGACGATTCCCTGCTCACGCGGCTGCTCCGGCTGTCCGAATCGGCGCACATATCGTTCGACGCTCTTGATGACGGTCTTCACGCGTACGGTCTCGATCCGGTCGCCGGTATCGACGGTCAGTTCGGAACCCGCTTCCAGGTTGGCCGTTTCATCCAGCAGAAGCTGTACGTCGCCGGCCGAAGCCGCCTGGGAGAGATTGGTCTGGGTGGAAGGTTTGCCGATGCGCGTGACGGTGACGGTTTCATAATCTCCACCGAGGGCGATGCCCATTTTCTGGCCAACCTCAAATCCGGTGGTCCCGGCGACCGGCAACGTCTCGACACCCGCCGGGAAATGCAGGATCGGCCCGGTGGATACGGGGGTGAAAAGGGATGTAGGAGCCGGGAGGATGGCGTCTTCAGATTGTTTCAATACCAGAAAACTTTTGGCATTGAGCCGGGTGTCCTTCGGCAGGGTCAGCACGCGGACAGACGCCTGGCCGCTTCGGCGTACAACGAGTTCGGTGCCCGAAAGGTCAACCTCTTCGGAACTGGCGTTATAGAGTTCGATGAAAGGGTTGAGGTCCTTTCCTTCCAGAGCGATTTCATTGATTCTGACCGCTTCGGCGCTGCGGATACGGCTGCTGATGGCGAGCTCGCCTTCCTGCCAATTGGCACGGAAACCGGCCCAACCGGCAGAACGTCCTTCCGGGGCCGTGAGGGTGAAAATGGTGGTGATGCGTTCGCCGGGATCGATGGATGCGGGGAGTCCTTCCCCCTCCGAAACAGTCCAGCCCTCCGGGAGGGCAGTCTGGATTGACAGCCCCTTTACGGGCTTGTCCAGCGTATTTTCGAAGAACACGCCGACCTGGGCGCTGCTTCCCGGAGTGAAAGAAGTGATGCGCGAGATACTGAGTGGATAAGCGCGGTATTCGGCGCCGGAAATGTTCTTCTGTACGGCGGCGATGGCCTCTTCAGTCGGATAACCGACGGTCATGACACCCTCGAAGAAAGTGCCTGCGGAACCGTTTCCGTTGTCACCGCCGTTGCCAAGCAGCATTCCGCCCTTCTTATGCATGGGATAATAGGCGTCGCTGCCCTCCTGGCTGTGGGGGCGCGGACCCCTGTAGAAAACCGTCAAGGTATCGCAGGAAGCGTCAGCTCCGCGGAGGTCCCATCGGTTTCCGCCGCCACCGTTCACGAACACCGATACGAAACGCCAGTCGGTGATGGCCGGGACGTCATTCAGTTTGGCGTCATAGCCGGAGAACAGGCCGGCTTCCATGTCGGACATGATCCAGGGCCCGTCGCCGTTGCCGCGGCCCCAGGCGGTGGAAGTGCCGTAATAGGTGGTCTCCATGGTGCCGGTACCCACGGCGCGGCCATTGGTCGAAGAGTTGCCGTAGTCAAAGCAGCAGCCGCTGTCAAAATGGTTCCCGTCGATGACATAGTAGATTCCTTCCGGTTCGTCATCAATTGCCAGCCCGCGGGCGTTGTTGCAGCGGTACCCCATTCCGGGCATGACATAGACGCCATAGACTTTCTGTCCGTCCAGCAGGGCGGGGGCCATGTCGGCGATGGAACGGGTGTTGAAACCGCCTTTGTCCGGTCCCAGGAAAGTTCCCGGAGGAGCCGGCAGCAGGTCGTTGCCCAACCCGGACTGGTCGTAAATCACGGAAATATAGCAAACCGTGTTTTCGCAGAAGGCATCCTGCGCTGCAGCATCGGCGACGCCGTTTTTCTTCGCGAAAACGTCGAGCGACGCTCCGTCACGCTCACGGACCACCTGATAGAGCGGACCGTTGTACTTGGAGAAGAGCAGGCGGGTTGTACTGTGAGCGGTGACACAGGGCGTGCCGCCTTTCCGGTAGATGTCGCAGGGACCTTCGTGCATCCCGGAAAGCCCTTTGCAGGCAAGGACCGCTCCGAGAAATACGAGACAGACGATGGTCGGGAAGAGAATCTTTTTTAGCATGGTCATTCTGTGGCGTTACGGTTTGACGATGTGAAGATAGTCACATTCAGCCACATCTCCAAAAGCGGAAAGATTTCTGCCCGAAGATGCAAATCAGTCCTCTTCGTCCAGGGCGAAGATGGCGTCGGTGGGTTTGCCGAAGTAACGGGCGATCTTCAGTGCCAGGACGGTGGAGGGGACATATTTGCCGGACTCGATGGAATTGATGGTGTTGCGGCTGACGCCGATGGCATCGGCCAGCTGCTGCTGGGTGATGTCCATGATGGCTCTTTCGACGCGGACGGTGTTCTTCATAGGGCCTGCTCATTCTGGGAATGCCGGAGCATCATTTTGAATACGAGATAATACAGACCGGCCGTCGTGAAGGGGACCAGACTGAAAACCATCTGTATCGTAACGTAGGCGATTCTCCACCACGATTCACCTTGGCCGAACCGGAAGCCATGTTGCAGTGCCGTGAAGAGCAGAGCTGCCATAAACAGGATGAAATTGACATACGCGGAGATGCCTACAGCTTTGAGGCGATACTGGGAAATCATTTCATCTTCGACTTTCTCCTCGGACAGGCAGATGAGAAAAGCGGATGCGATGATTACGAGATAGATGATCATGGTGATGAACCGGCTGTTGTCATTAACCAGCGCGAACAGGTGTGTTTCGCGGAAAAACTGGTAGAGAACCTCGTAGAATCCCACTACCAGGGGAATCAGGAGCAGAATCCACCAACCGGCCTTCTGGCAGGCGTGGGGCATGAGAATGCTTTTCTTGTTCATGGCGTGTACGATTAGTTATCAAACGCAAAGATAAGTTTATTTTTCAAAATGACAAATAAACTTTGCATAAAAACAAATAAAATTGTCTTTCTCTATTCTGCAGATGGTTCAGAAGATGCAAAGACAGTCCGCCCTGCAACACGTGTCAAGGAACATGTTGTTGCTTTTTGGGCAGATGTCAGATGAGCGGGGAATCCAGGTTCGTGAATTCATAGAAGAAGAAGTCCATCCAGCCTGTGTTTTCTGCGTACATGTGCTGTTTTCCCCTGAATTCGAAGCCCAGGGATTCATAGAGGTGCTGAGCGGGGGTGTTGGAGGCCAGGGTGTCCAGCCGGACGGCTTTCATCCCTTTTGACCGGGCCAGGGCGATGGCTTCCCGGATGATGGCGGAAGCGACTCCGGTCCCTTGGCATGCCGGTCTGACACCCAGGATGTGGACCGTTGCCACCTGGTCGTCCGGAAGGTCTTCTTTCCAGGCGACGGCATGATAATCCTCCCCTTGGCGCATTGGGAAAGCCATGGCGCCGATGATCACTCCGTTTTCTCTGCACAGGTAGAGGTCTCCATCTTCCAGAAGGGTCCCGAGGCCCTCCTCCGTAGGATGCGCCCCCTTCCGCCAGCGGGCGGTCAACGCGATGCCCGGCGTGTTCCTGATGACGTCATCATAGAAGGCGATGACGGCCTCCAACGCCTCGGGTGCTGCTTTTTCCAAATGAATCGACTTCATGGCCAAGGACTGTTTCAGATCAACCTGAGACAAATGTAGCCATTTTCACATCGTCTCCAAAATGCGGCAGATGAGATTCTTACAAAAATTTGCACTTTTAAAAATATTTTATTTACCTTTGTAGCGGACATAGAACAAGAAACAATGATGACTCGTTTTGCATGGTGGTGGCGTGACTCAAGGATTCAACATTCGTGAGAAGCGCAGCCGTGTAAACCAATCAACTTACAAGATATAGGGCCTGTCGTGATCACGACAGGCTTTTTTTATACCGGAATAATGAACAAAACACCCGATATGAGTTACCAAGTGGATGAAAACGGATTCTATGGAGAGTTTGGCGGAGCCTACATCCCCGAGATCCTCTACAAATGCGTCGATGAATTGCGCCAGGCTTACCTTCCCGTCATCGGGAGCGACAGATTCCAGCAGGAATACCGTCAGCTGCTCCGGGACTATGCCGGAAGGCCGTCGCCCCTGTATTACGCCGGGCGCATGAGCCGCAGGTACGGCTGCCGTCTCTACTTGAAACGTGAAGACTGCAACCACACCGGCGCCCATAAGATCAACAACGCCATCGGTCAGATTCTCCTGGCCCGGGAGATGGGTAAGACCCGGGTGATTGCGGAGACCGGCGCCGGCCAGCACGGCGTCGCGACGGCCACGGTCTGCGCCCTGATGGGCATGCAGTGCGAGATCTTCATGGGCAAGACCGACGTCGAACGCCAGCATACCAACGTGGAACGGATGCGGATGCTGGGGGCCAAGGTCCATCCGGTCACCACCGGCAACATGACCCTGAGCGACGCCTGCTCTGCCGCCATCCGGGACTGGTGCTGCCACCCTTCCGACACGTATTACCTGGTCGGCTCCACTATGGGCCCGCATCCGTATCCCGACCTCGTCGCCCGTCTTCAGAGCATTATCTCCGAAGAGATCAAGGTCCAGCTGCAGGAACAGGTCGGACGGGACTATCCCGATTACCTGATTGCCTGCATCGGCGGCGGCAGCAATGCGGCGGGGACCATTTATCATTACATGGACGATGAGAGGGTCCGGATCGTCCTGGCGGAAGCCGGTGGCCATGGCGTCGATTCCGGCTATACCGCAGCGACCATCCACCGCGGCCACACCGGCATCCTGCATGGCTCCAGGATGCTGGTCATGCAGACTCCCGACGGCCAGATCGAAGAAGCCTTCTCCATCTCGGCCGGCCTGGACTATCCCGGCGTGGGTCCGATGCACTGCAACATGGCGAAGCAGGGACGTACCCAAGTTCTCGCCATCAATGATGACGAGGCCATTTATGCGGGCTATGAAATGACCCGGCTCGAGGGCATCATCCCCGCCATCGAAAGCGCCCATGCCGTCGCGGCGCTCGGCAAGCTGAGCTTCCGCCCCGACGACATCGTCGTGCTCACCGTCAGCGGCCGTGGTGACAAAGATGTCGAGACCTATCTCAAAAACAAGGAAATGGCGAAGGAGTATGGCGATTTTTAACTACACTACCGCCGTCCGGAAACGACTGGCCGACCTTCACACCCCGGTCTCGGTGTACATGAAACTCCGCGACCTCTATCCCCAGTCCGCCCTGATGGAGTCCAGCGACTACCACGGCGGCGAGAACGCCCGGTCTTTCATCGGAATCGCCCCCATCGGCAGCGTATCTGTCGAGCACGGCGTCGCCGTGGCCAGCTATCCTGATGGCAGCCGGGTGCGGAAGCCCCTGTCGGCCGACTACACCGCCGACCAGGCGGTAAACGCGTTCATCCACAGTTTCGACGTCCAGGGAGAATACAGCCACATGTGTGGCCTGTACGGCTACATGACCTTCAATGCCGTGCGGTATCTCGAGAATATCCCGGTCAAGGACGAAACGCAGGCCCGTAACGACGCCCCCGACATCCTCTACATCCTGTACAAGTACATCATTGTGTTCGATCATTTCAACAACACGATGGTCCTGGTCGAACTGCTGGAAGAGGGCGAACAGAGCGGTTTGGCGAAGATCGAGCAGGAAATGAACCGGACCAATGTCAACCCCTACGGCTTCCATCCCGTCGGAGAGACCACGTCCACCCTTACGGATGAAGAGCACAAGGCCAACATCCGCAAGGGGATTGCGCATTGCCTGCGCGGAGATGTCTTCCAGATCGTCCTGTCGCGCCGTTTCATTCAGAAATATGAAGGGGACGACTTCAAGCTGTACCGTGCCCTGCGCAGCATCAATCCCAGCCCTTACCTGTTCTACTTCGACTTCGGCGGTTTCCGCATCTTCGGCTCATCGCCGGAGACGCATTGCCGGATTGAAGGCCGTCGGGCCTATATCGACCCGATCGCGGGCACGACCAAGCGTACGGGCAACCGGGAGGAGGATGCCCGAGGCGCCGAGTTCCTGCGCAACGACCCCAAGGAGAACGCCGAGCACGTGATGCTCGTCGATCTGGCCCGTAACGACCTCAGCCGCAATTGCCATGACGTCAAGGTCGATTTCTACAAGGACCTGCAGTACTACAGCCATGTCATCCACCTCGTTTCGCGCGTCAGCGGTGAACTTGACGAAGACGCAGATCCTGTCAAGGCCTTCATGGACACTTTCCCGGCCGGCACCCTCAGCGGAGCCCCCAAGGTCCGCGCCATGCAGCTCATCAGCGAGTACGAGCCTCACAACCGCGGCGCATATGGTGGCTGCATCGGCTATATCGGCCTGAACGGCAGCCTGAACCAGGCCATCACGATCCGCACTTTCGTGAGCCGGAACAACGAACTGTGGTTCCAGGCCGGCGGCGGCATCGTGGCCCGCAGCGACGAAGAATATGAATTGCAGGAAGTCAACAACAAGCTGAACGCCCTGCGCCGGGCCATCCTGATGGCCGGACAAATGTAAGACCATGCATATCGTTATCATTGACAATTACGACAGCTTCACCTACAACCTGGCCCACCTGGTGAAGTCCCTGGGCGCGGAGGTGACTGTCCTGCGGAATGACCGCTTCGCTCTGGAGGAACTCGAGGCTTTCGACAAGATCATCCTGTCGCCGGGTCCCGGCATCCCCTCGGAAGCCGGCCTGCTGCCCGACGTCATCCGGACCTATGCCGGACGCAAGCCGATGCTGGGCGTCTGCCTGGGCCATCAGGCCATCGGCGAGGTGTTCGGAGCCACCCTGAAGAACCTGAGCGATGTCTTTCACGGCGTGGCCACCGAAGGCCGGCAGTTCGGCGTGGACCCCATTTTCCGGGGCTTGCCCGAACGGATCGTGATGGGCCGCTACCACAGCTGGGTGGTCAGCCGGGACGGTTTCCCCGACTGCCTGGAGGTCACCGCCGTCAGCGACGAGGGGCAGATCATGGCCCTGCGCCACCGGGAATACGACATCCACGGCATCCAGTTCCATCCCGAGAGCGTCCTGACGCCCGACGGAGCCGTCATCCTCAGAAATTGGTTGAACTAATATAAAACGAACGATGAAAAAGTACCTTGAAGAGATACTCAACCACGAGTATCTGTCCCGCGAAGAAACGCGTGACATCCTGATCAACATCACCCAGGAAAAGTATCCCGGGGAGCAGCTGGCGGCCCTGATGAGCATGTTGCAGCTCCGCGGCATCACCGTCGACGAGCTTCTGGGCTTCCGCGACGGCATTCTCGAGACCGGTCTTTCCGTGAAACTCGACGCTGACAAGTATGTCGATATCGTCGGAACCGGCGGAGACATGAAGAACACCTTCAACATCTCCACCTGCGCCTGCGCCGTCGTGGCCGGAGCGGGCTACAATGTGGCCAAGCACGGCAACTATGCGAGCACCAGCACTTCCGGCGCCAGCGACGTGATGGCGCAGCACGGGGTGAAATTCACCTTCGACGCGGACCGCCTGAACCGGTCGATGGCGGAGACCCACCTGGTGTATCTCCACGCCCAGGTCTATGCCCGGGCGATGAAGTTCGTCGGCCCGGTCCGGAAGGTTCTCCCCTTCATGACCTTCTTCAACCTGCTAGGTCCGCTGGTGAATCCCTCCCAGCCGAAATGCAATGTGATGGGTACGGCGACCCTGGAACAGATGCGCCTGTATAACAACGTGTTCCAGAAGATGGGCGTGGACTATGCCCTCGTCAACAGTACCGACGGCTACGACGAGATTTCGCTGACGGGGACGTTCAAAGTCAACACCAACAAGTACGAGAAGGTGTTCGACCCGTCTGACTTCAATCTGCCGTTGACGAAAGACTATGACCTTTTCGGTGGCCGGACGCCCCAGGAAGCTGCGGCCATCTTCGACAGCGTCCTGGAGAACAGGGCTACGGAAGGCCAGAAGAACACGGTGCTTGCCAATGCGGCCGTCGCCATCCAGTGCATGGACCAGAGCCTGGACATCCTGCACGCGCTGGACATCGCCCGGGAGAGTCTGGAAAGCGGCAAGGCCTTGGCCAACTTCAAGAGATTCGTGGAACTGAACAGCTAGATGGACATCCTGGACGAAATAACCGCGCACAAACGGCTGGAAGTCGCTGCTTTGAAGCGGGAATTGCCGTTGCGTATCCTGGAAGGCCGGGTGGAACCCCTCCTGGCCGGTCCGAAGCCGCCCTCGATGGCTTCCGCCCTGCTGGTCTCTCCCAACGGTATCATTGCGGAGTTCAAGCGCAAATCTCCTTCAAAGGGTTGGATCAAGGAAGATGGCGATGCCGCCGTCATTCCGCTGGGCTACCAGCGGAACGGGGCGGCGGCACTCAGTATCCTCGCCGATGGGAAGTACTTCGGGGGCAGCCCGGATTTCATCGCGAAGGCCCGTGAAAGCGGAGTCACCCTGCCCATTCTGTACAAGGAATTCGTGGTAGATGAGTACCAGCTCTATATGGCGCGCTTATGTGGAGCATCCGCCGTCCTGCTCATCGCCTCCGAGTTGGATAAGGAAGAATGCTGCCGGCTGATCGGCACTGCCCATGCCCTGGGCCTGGAAGTCCTGCTGGAGATGCATTCCGAACCGGAACTGGAATATGCCGGCCTGGAACCGGATATGTGCGGCATCAACAACCGCAACCTCGGCACATTCGTTACCGACGTGGAAAACAGTTTCCGTCTGGCCGGGAAGCTGCCCGAGAGCGCCGTAAAAGTCAGCGAGAGCGGCATCGGCCGTCCGGAAATCATCGTGGAACTCCGGCAGTGCGGTTTCCGGGGATTCCTGATCGGGGAGCGGTTCATGAAGGAACCGGACCCGGGGGCCGCCCTGGGCCAATTCATCGCAGCGCTATGATCATCAAGGTATGCGGGATGCGCGAACCCGAAAACATTCGCGCGGTGGAGGCGTTGGGCATCGACCTGATGGGATTCATCTTCTGGAAGCCGTCCAGCCGTTATGTCGGAGCGATTCCGTCTTATCTGCCCCGGAACTGCCAGCGGGCGGGTGTCTTTGTCGATGCCGCCCTGCAGGACATCCTGACCGCGGTGAAAGATTTTCAGTTGGATGTCCTGCAACTGCATGGCCATGAGTCGCCGGACATAGTGGCGGCGCTGCGGGAAAGCATGGTTTCCTTGAACCCCGCTATCCGCATCGTCAAGAGCCTGGCGGTCATGGACGCCAAGGATTTGGCGCTGGCTGCGGCTTATGAGGACGTATGCGATGCATTCCTTTTCGATACCAAAGGCAAGTTGCCGGGGGGTAACGGACAGCAGTTTGACTGGAGCGTCCTGCGGCAGTATAAAGGCCGGCTCCCGTTCCTGCTCAGCGGGGGAATAGGGCCCGGCGACGAGCTCCGCATCCGAGAATTCGATGTTCCGGGCTGCATCGGCATCGACCTGAACAGCCGCTTCGAGACCGCTCCGGGGCGGAAGGATGCGGAGGCGTTGAAAACATTCATTGAAACAGTACGATCATGAACAAGATAGACAGATTATTTGCGGAACGAGGGGACCGGAAACTGCTCTCCCTCTATTTCTGTGCAGGCGATCCAACCTTGGAAGGAACCGCCGATGTGATCCGCGCCATGGAGCGCCGCGGCATTGCGATGGTGGAAGTGGGCTTTCCCTTCTCCGATCCGCTGGCGGACGGCCCGGTGATCCAGACCGCCGCCACGAACGCCATCCGGAACGGGATGACCATCTCCAAGCTGTTCGCCCAGCTCCGGGAAATCAAGGATGAGGTGTCGATTCCCCTGGTGCTGATGGGTTACCTGAACGTAGTGATGCAGTATGGCTTCGAGGCCTTTTTCCACAGCTGCGCAGACAGTGGCGTGAGCGGCGTGATCATTCCCGACCTGCCCTTCCGGGACTATATGGAAGAGGTAAAGCCGATCGCCCACAAGTACGGTGTCCACGTGATCATGCTCATCACGCCCGAGACGGATGAAGCGCGTGTGCGGTTCATCGACGACAATACCGACGGTTTCATCTATATGGTGAGTTCCGCGTCGATAACCGGTGCCCAGAAGAGCTTCGACGAAAGGAAGCAGGAATACTTCCGCCGCATCGACGCGATGAACCTGAAACATCCGCGGATGATCGGCTTCGGTATCAGCAACCGGCAGACGCTGGAAGCCGCGCAGCGCAACGCTGCAGGAGCCATTATCGGCAGTAAGTTCGTCACTCTCCTGGAAGAGAGCGGCGGACCGGACGAGGCTTTGGACAAATTGTTCGCCGCCCTGGCTTGAGGCGGGTTTCCCTTCCGTCGTTGGATTTGTGGAAACAATTCTCTATCTTTATCAGTTGAAGTTTTTACTTACAAGAAGTAGAGTTTACCAAGTCAGTTAGTTATCATGTCTTACCAGAAGTTCTTCAATCCGGAGGAAGCATACTCCCGTTCAGAGATTGAGGCCTTGCAGCTGGAGCGGCTGCAGGCCACCGTCAAGCACTGTATGAATTCGCCTTTCTACAAGGAGCGTTTTCGTCAGGTCGGTCTGACCCCTTCGGATATCCGTACGCTCGACGACCTCAAGAAAATACCTTTCACCACCAAGCAGGACCTTCGCGACACATATCCTTTCGGCATGGCCGCGGTTCCGCTTGACCAATGTGTGCGCCTGCACTCTTCCAGCGGCACCACCGGCAATCCCACGGTCATCCTGCATACGCAGAAAGACCTGGAGGAATGGGCCAATGCCGTCGCCCGCTGCCTGTGGATGGTGGGTTGCCGTCCGGAGGACGTGTTCCAAAACACCTCCGGTTACGGCATGTTTACCGGTGGCCTCGGTTTCCAGTACGGCGCCGAGAAGGTCGGCATGCTGACCGTTCCCGCCGCCGCCGGCAATACCCTGCGCCAGCTCAAGTTCTTCACGGACTTCGGCACTACCGTGGTGCACGCGATTCCTTCCTACGCCGCACGTCTTTATGAGGTCATGTGTGAGAAGGGGATCGATCCCCGGAGGGATACCAAGCTCCGCACCCTCGTAATCGGCGCCGAACCGCACTCCGAAGATACGCGCAAGCGCATCGAGAACATGCTCGGCGTCAAAGCCTACAACTCCTTCGGCATGTCGGAGATGTGCGGCCCCGGTGTCGCCTTCGAGTGCCCCGAGCAGAACGGCATGCACATCTGGGAGGACTACTACATCGTCGAAATCGTCAATCCCGACACCCTCGAACCCGTTCCGGACGGAGAAGTCGGCGAACTCGTGCTCACGACGCTCAAGCGCGAGGCGATGCCTCTGCTTCGCTACCGTACGCGCGACCTCACCCGCATCCTGCCGGGCGAGTGCCCCTGCGGGCGTCATCACATCCGGCTCGACCGAATGAAGGGCCGCAGCGACGATATGATCATCCTCAAGGGTGTCAACATCTTCCCGATCCAGATCGAAACCATCCTGATGCAGTTCCAGGAGCTTGCCTCCGACTACCTCATCACGCTCGAGACCGTGGACGACAACGATGCCATGACCGTCGATGTCGAGATGAAAGACCTCTTCATCGACGATTACAGCAAGCTCCAGGCGCTGACTCGGGAGATCACCCGCCAGCTCCGCGACGAGATCCTGATCACTCCCAGGGTCCGTCTCGTGCCCAAGAATACCCTGCCTAAGAGTGAAGGCAAGGCCGTGCGGGTCGTCGACACCAGAAAGAAATATTAAAATCCCACAGAACTATGACCGTCCATCAACTATCCGTTTTCATCGAGAACAAGTCCGGCGCGCTCGTCCGGGTGCTTCGGCTTCTCAAGCAGGAAAACATCCAGCTGATCGCTTCCACCATTGCCGATACCCTCGACTACGGTATCTTCCGTGTGATCTGCTCCCAGCCTGAAAAGGCTTACAACGTGCTCAAGGAAGCCGGGGTAGCCGTTTCTCTCTGCGAGGTGTTTGCCGTCGAACTGGACGACCGTCCCGGCAAGGCCGCCGACGCCATCGAACTTTTTGCCAGCGAAGGCATCAGCATCGCCTACCTGTACTCCTTCCTGTTGAACGGAAAGGGAGTCCTCATCTTCCGTACCGACAACACGGAGAAGGCCGCCGGGGTCATCGCCTCCAACGGCCTCAACGTCATCGAAGAGAAGGACCTCTCCCGTCTTCTGTAGCATTCCCCTGAATATCAAACGAATAAGTCAGCCCCATCGGCTGACTTATTCGTTGTCCGGGCCTGCTGTCCAGCCTATTTCCAATGCTTCAGTTGGGAAAGATAGCTGTCAAAGAGGATACGTCTTCCGGCTTCGGGCTGATTCTCCGTATTGGGCATGTGTTTCACCAGGAAATCCAGCAGGTCTTCTTTGCTTTTATAGGTGAAATCGCCGTCGGCATAGCACCATCTGCAGTAATCCTCATTGAAGCTTCCATCCGGTTCGCGGCTGATCATGGCGTCGTCCGACAGCGGCATTCCACAGCACTGGCAATAGAGGGTCCGGGGAGAACCCAGCAGGGTATTGATCGAAACGCCGAATTCGCGCGACAGGACTTTGAGCAGCTCGGGGTTCGGCTGCGTCATTCCGGTTTCCCAACGGCTGACCGCCTGCCTGGTCACGTTGATGCGTTCTGCCAGCTGTTCCTGTGTCAGACAGTTCTTTTTGCGCAGGTTCCTTAAAATGTCCTTTACTTCCATTTCCGGTTGTCATTTGGTTTGCAGTGCAAAGATACGTCACTGGAAAACAAGTGTCAAGAAACATGTTGTTGCTTTTTGGCGGGGAAAAGCATTTCCAGTCTTTTGGCCACTTCTTCCGGATGGTCAATCAAAAGTTGTCCGTGATTCATCCCCGGAAATATCTCGACGTGGGTATCAGGGTGCAGGGAACACAGGTGCCGGGCTTGTGGTTTGGCCACAAAGGCCTCTTTGGTTCCATACCAATAGTGGATATCGTCCCCCTGGATGGTTTCCAATTTTTGGGTATAGACGTCCTTATATCCTTCTCGAACAGCTTTCCCCTTGCCGGACGGCCACACTTTCTTGCATTCTTCAAGCAGGACGTCGAAATAATGGGAATGGAAGACCCATCGCCAGAAGCCGGTCCAGTGGTAGCAGGTCCAGACATTGAAACTCTGATAGTATCGCAAGGGGTCCACACACCACTTGGGAAGCGGAAGCAGTGGCGCCGCGTCCATGATGGCGTGGTCAATGACAATCTCATTGCGTTCCATCATGCGGGAAAGGATTTTCCCGCCAAGAGACAGTCCGTAGGCTATGTCGAGACGGCCGCCCAGGTTTTCCCGGACGTATCTGACAATCTGCCCGGCCTGGTCATCAACGGAAGTAAATGCCGAGGGCGTTCCCGGCAGAAATCCGTCAATTCCGGCCGCAACGATGTGGAAACTGTTTTTCAGGAGATTGATCAGCGGCAGGAATATCTCATAGGATACCCCCAGCCCGGGAATCAGAAGCAGGCTGGGATTACCTTTGTCGCCGTAGTTGTTGAATGTCATTTCTATAAAGTGATGAATCGGCCAGTACGCTTTTTATACTCCAGATACTCTTCTCCGAAATCCGCCTCAAGACGTTTTTCTTCCGACCGGACTTGCAGCATCATCAATCCGGCCACTACCGCAAAAACCAGGAGGGCCCGCCAGTTCCAAAGGGCAAGGACAACGCCGAAGTAGTAGAGGTAGGTCCCGGACAGCATAGGATTCCGGGAAAACCGATAGGGCCCGTCCGTCATCAATCGCTTGGTCCTTGGTGCCACCTCGTGCCCCATCGCATCAAAAGGATTGCCCTTCCCGACACGTTTCATGTACACGATACTCCATACGCTGAGCGATAACCCCGCTATCGCAACAAAGGCAGAAATACAAAGACGCGTCACGGGAATATCCGGCCAGGCAGGCCTCCCGGAAACCACCCACATCAAAAACGGAATTCCCGCGATAAAAATGGCAAAACCCAGAAAGTATCCCAGAACCTGTTTCATCTGAATCTGATTGATCGTCGTAAAAATAGCCACATTCCGCTGTATTTCCAAAATACGTGGTAAAACCTGTTCCAGGACAAGACAGATTACTGATTCTGCAAGAATCGACTCGGAGCTGTTCCGAATTCCTTTTTGAACATCCGGGAGAAATGCTGGGGATAGTCAAACCCCAGCGCATCGGATACTTCCGTGACGGATTGCCCTTTCAGGAGCATCTGACTGGCCTTTTCCATCAGGTAATGCCGGATATACTTCGTGGCGCTCTCTCCGGTACGGGCACGGACCAGGTCTCCGAAATAGTTGGGCGAAAGGCAAAGCTCTCCGGCGCAATAGCGGACGGTAGGGATGCCCTGCAGATACTGCCGGCCCTCGGTAAAATAACGTTCCAGGACATGGTCTATCTTCCTGCCAAAATCGCAGGGAGTGGCGCTGGGTCCTTTGAATTGGCGTTCGTAGAAACGGGCGGCAAGCTCGAGCAGGAGCGAAATGTATGACAGAACGATACGCCTGAGATGGGGGTCGTCCGGATACTCGATAAGTTCTTTGCGGATGGCGGCGATGCACCGTTCCAGGCGGAGCCATTCATCCTGTGTCGGCAAAAGCGACTCATTGCTGTAGTAGGAGAAGAAATGGTAATCCTTGATGAGCCGTTCCAACGTCGTGCCAGGCAACAGGTCCGGATGGAAAAGCAGCACCCAGCCCTTGATGTGGATGATTTCTCCGTTGTCCGTCACGCCGCCCTTCTGTCCGGGGGCAACGCACATCAACGAGCCGGCCTTCACCTCGTGGCTGTTTCCGCCATATTGGATGGTATAAGGACTTTCCTTCATCAGGAAGAGTCCATAGACGCCATACTCGCACAGGCAGTGGCGGCACTGCTGGAGCTCGTCATAGTGCACGACGCTCACCAGCGGATGCAGCGCGGGCGCGCCCACGTACCGGGCATAATCATTGACACTTTGGACCTGAAGGACCTTTTCCATGGCACGAAGATAGGAAACTTCGTGCAATTTCCGTAAAAGTGGTACATAAATCCGTAAAGCGGTTAATTCCTCTCAGGAAGAAACTCCCGACCTTTGCAGTAGAAAAACATCCGATTATGAAAGAGACCAAAATCGCACTTGGAACCTGGGCCTGGGGAACAGGCATGTTTGGCGGAGACACGGTCTTCGGCAGCAACACCGATGAGAACAACCTGAAGCCCGTCTTTGACGCCGCCATGGGCGCCGGGCTGAACCTCTGGGACACGGCCACGGCCTACGGCATGGGAGAATCGGAGCGGATCCTCGGACATCTGGCGGCCGCCTACAAGCGGGAGGACGTGCTGATCTCCACCAAGTTCACCCCGCAGATGGCCGAGATGTACGACAACGATGTGGTGAAGATGGCCGATGCTTCCCTGGAGCGCATGGGCCTGGATTATATCGACATGTACTGGATCCACAACCCGATGGATGTGGAGCGCTGGACACCGGGACTGATTCCGCTGCTCCAAAGCGGCAAGGTGCGCAAGGTGGGCGTTTCCAACCACAATATCAAGGAGATCCGCCGCGCGAATGAAATCCTGGGCGAAGCCGGCTTCCAGGTCAGCGCCGTTCAGAATCACTTCAGTCTGTTATACCGCTCGTCCGAGAAAGGCGGCGTGCTCGATTACTGCAAACAGAACGGCATCCAGTTCTGGGCCTATATGGTCCTTGAACAGGGCGCCCTCTCCGGGAAGTACAACGTAAAAAATCCGCTTCCGGCGGGAAGTGACCGTGGACAGAAGTACAATCCCATTCTGGGCCAACTGACCGCCCTCACCGATACCATGACGGAAATCGGCACCAAGTATGGCCTTTCCTGCTCTCAGGTCGGCATTGCATGGGCCCTCTCCAAGGGGACCATGCCCATCATCGGCGCCACCAAGGAACGTCACGTACTGGAAGCCGCCCAGGTGATGGATACCGTCCTTACCCCCGAAGAAATCACCCGCCTGGAGGCCCTGGCCGACGCCGCCGGCATCGACACCCGTGGCGACTGGGAACATACGATGGAATAAGATGATACATTCGATGCATTCAATGGCTGTGCTGCTTTCCTTGCTGGTCGCCCTCACGGGCTGCGGCAAGGAACAGCCTGTAGAGGAACCGCAGGGCGGGCAGCAGAATGGACAAGGGGAGCCTTCGACCCAAGTGCAGGATGGCAAGGTCCTGGTGGCTTGCTTTTCTTTCACCGGGACGACAAAGACAGCCGCCACGACGCTTGCCGACCTTACAGAGGGGACGCTTTATCTGATTGAGCCGGAAACGCCTTATGGCAAGGAGAACAGCAATTATTACGATGAGAGCACCCGGGCTTATCAAGAGCAATACGGTCCGGCATCGGCCCGCCCGACGATCAAGAAAACCTTGGAGGGGGCCGATGGCTATGATATCGTTCTGCTGGGATTCCCCATCTGGTACGGGAAAGCGCCCAGGGTGGTATTCTCCTTCCTGGACACTTATTCCTTCAAGGGGAAGACAGTCATCCCTTTCATCACTTCCGGTTCATCCGGAATCTCCTCCGCCGCGTCTGAACTGAAGTCCGCCTATCCGGATATCAGCTGGAAGAGTGGGGACCGGCTGAACGGGAAGTCCTCGGAAGAACTGAAGTCGTGGCTGGGATCTCTGGGAATTAAAGTCAAATAACCGGCACGAGAGTCCATGGACAGGCGTGACTTGCTGGCAGTCCTCGCCGTGCCGGAAATACCAACCATCTGGCGGACCAGTTTACGAAGGGCGCCAGGGAAGCCGGCCACGAGGTATTCCGCTTCGATGCTGCCGCTCATCAGGTCAAGCCCTGCCTCGGCTGCAACCATTGCGGGATGGAAGGACCCTGTGTACACCAGGATGACTTCACCAAGGTTCTCCGTCCGGAACTGGAAAAGGCCGATATGGTAGTCTTCTGTTCGCCCATGTATTACTTTGGGTTCAGTGCGCAGATCAAAACCGTCATCGACCGTTTCTACGCCCTGAACGGGACGTTGCATTCACCTCGTAAGACAGCCTTCCTGATGGCCTATGCCAATATGTCGGCCAAGGACGCCGAGGCCATGACCGCCCATTACCAAACCATCGCGGACTACATGGGCTGGGAGGATGTCGGCCGTGTCATCGCTCCCGGCATCTGGACCGCAGGATCCATCAAAGGAACGAGATACGCCACCCAGGCGTATGAATTAGGTAAACGTTTATAATATCACTGGACATCCCGAAAACGTGGCACGGGATCAATCAGTGTTTTGTATCCGGTCAATGGAAAAGTATTGTTCCAGCGTCTATTTCTTGTTGTGTTCATAGCTCCATCTGGATATTTCCGAAATAAGCTCGATGGGAAGCGGTTTGTCGATGGGGACCTGGATAGCCCCCTTGCTTGTCTTGAGACCTCTCAGCTGTTCAGCATAAGCCACAATTGCATCGGGACCGGGATATATGCCGATATGGTTTTTGGCTGCCGCGAAGTGAATGATGTTCCGCCCTTTCCAGAATGTCGGCATTGCCCAACTGATTCGTTCTTCCGTATCAGGTATCGCATCTTTGATACAGTTGTAGACTTTCATCAGAACCGGCTGCATCGTGTCCGGCTGTGAGAGGATGTATTCAAGGATAGGACTCATCTGAATATCTTTTCCATCAACGGGTCTTCATTTGTTTCCACCTTGATTCCACAAATCTTTCCGGTTATCAATGCCGCCTTGAGCACCCTTTTTTGTTCGCTGTCGAGGTGTTTCATAACTAGTTAGTCTTTGAGATTCATGGGCCAATTGAATAACAAACTCAGCAGCCAAACTCCTATTGCTACCCCGGCTCCTGCTAGAAAGGCTTTGCAGATCTCGCCCTTTTCACCTCCCAGCAACCAAAAGACAAACATCACCCATGTCTTTAACGGGGCACCTCCTCCGATGATATCATAACCCTGGGAAATGAATTCAAGTGCACCGAGAGCAATCAGGAAAATGGAGAGGGCGGATGTTTTCTTTTTCATTATCCATGTAACTGTCTTATTTTCCGGCCTAAATATAGCGATTATCTCCCAATTGCACTATACTGCTCAACCACTTTCCATTCCCGATAGGTGGCAAATTCTCTTTTCCCGGCGTCTTTGGCTCTCTTCAAAGCTTCTTCCATGTTCGGGCAATAACAGGTTGTCATATCGGCAGTAAAGGTAGACGAAGATATGGCCAAAGGGTAGCACAAGGGCGCCGTCCGTTTTGACGGTATTTCGAAATAAAACCTTACCTTTGATGCAAGAAAACGGTATCTCCTTGATTTAATGGATAGAACCTGTCGCATAGACCTTATGAAAAAAGTCATCATTCCCATCCTTTCCGCCCTGGCCGTGTTGGCAGGGTGCTCGAAATCGAACGCGGATTATTCCAAGGATTTCACGCATACAGGTTGCGCCAAGACGAGAGCGGCCATCCCCGACGACGAACCGTCTCTGCTCGTACTCCAATACGAAGACGGCAATTTGCGGGTGACCCGCACGAATGCGACCGTGAACTGCTCCGTCCAGGACCGCGGACTCGACTGCCGGGTGCAGGTCGATGGAAACATCATCCAGTATGTGATGGACTATGAAAAAGATGGCCCCGACGCCAAATGTTTGTGTGCGGTCAAAAAGATGACCTCGCTCGTAACGGGCCTTGAAGAGGGCAAGAAATACGACTTCAAGTATTCGGGTATCGACCGCAACGCCCATTATTCCTTCACTTTCAACAAGGACCTGCTTCAAATCATCGACCTCAATTCCTCGGAAGATTAAGTCCATCGACCAACCACAAAGAACGCAACTGCAGGAAGCGGTTGCGTTTTTGTTTGGGCGGAGAAATAGGTCGCTTCCGGCTTTGAATTACGGTATGGATTGACTAAGCATCTTCCCTACGAATACTGCAACAACTTAAACGGCTGCATCAGTTATATTGACGCTTCTATTCTATTTGGTTTTCCTGAAGAAGACTTTGAGTTCAATCCCGTGTCAGAAGGATGCCAGTAACCGGTCCTCTCATACCATGGGGGAAATGCTGGTTTGTTCCGATAGCATCATTAATTGACCCGGACAGGAGGAACAAGGCATCCCGTAGCGGCATGGAGATGCAGGACCACAGTTACGACCGGATTCTTATCGGCTTCCGCGTGTGGAGGTACAGAGGGGCTGAAATAGATTGTGTCGCCCCGCTAAAACTTCACGCAAAGCTTGAGGCTGGCGGACCACCGGCTGAAACGGCCGGAGGAGTAGATTTTGTCGAACTCGGAATATTCGTCCGAAAAATCTTCAGGAATATGGGTGGACCCTTTGTATTGGTAGCTGTCATAACTGCCGGAGACGCCAATGAAAAAACGGTCCCATGAGTAAATGGCACCGGCCTTGAACACATAGTTC